>Ga0315548_1003285_pt1 | contig 12188 bp, 6 predicted proteins | sample SalMarSW160110MG_2_FD_202540 | JGI IMG/M metagenome (GOLD analysis project Ga0315548, IMG submission 202540) | Salt marsh sediment microbial communities from the Plum Island Ecosystem LTER, Massachusetts, United States - Salt Marsh Sediment SW1601-110 ... | reverse complement strand
CACTCTTGAACTTGTAATTACATATAAATCCCAGGAACTGGCCGTAACAAGTAGAGCTGTTCTTTTCGATAAAGACAGACCGTTTGGAGTAAGGTCAGCCAGTGCAGACGATGTTTTTCATATATTGGTTCTCGGTGACTTTGTGACAGGTAAGGATTTGGGGCTTTTGCCCGCCGAGGCGGACATACCGGGCCCTGAACACAGGAGTGCGTTTGGCAGGACATATTCACTTGCCCGCAACTATGCGGTGCAGTCGGACGAGAAGAGTAACAGATACAGTGAGATTACCGGTGTTGAGGCTGTTTATCGTCTGCCGCGTTTTATTCTTGCTGCGGAACAGTGGGTGGAAGTGCAGAGAGAAACCGGGGAAAAGAAAAAGAGCAGCGGCGGACTTTTCGGAGGAGCGCTCGACGAGGTGGCAGATGAGATTGCAGGAGAGACGAAACCAGCGCCTGTTAAAATTCCGGTATATTCCCTCGATGTTCTGCTCGACGAGGTAGAAGCGCAGGGACAGTACGCTGTGGGATTTCAGTCGGCACGCTCGGTATTCAACGATGTTCTGGAAGGCAAGGTCATCTATGAAGCTACCAGCGGAAAGCGAAGGATTATTACCGCTTCGATAGTTTTTTCGCAGATGCAGAAGAACAGAGCGCAGAGGAATTTGGATAATCGGATTATATCGGTGGATTCAACTAATTTGAATATTCTTGAGAGCTGCGATGGTCTCTGGGCGAGCGCTAAGAAAAGTATTTCCGGATTTTTGATTGAGAATCCGGAATGGAAAGTAATTATTCCGGAAAAGCCGGTGACATTTTATAAAGATGACAAGCCGGTGTATGCGATGTATGCCTGGTTTAAGGTGGAGGCGGCGACGGGCAGGATGACGGGTGTATTGCCGGACGGTTCGCACGGTGCTGTTTCGGATGAGCTTGCCCAGCTTGAGCAGACGCTTCTCGAGAAGACAAAGGAAGCGGTTGGAGAAAGCGGCGGGCCTGTAAAGGTGCTTTTCAGTCAGGTTGCAGGTATGTATGTTGCGTCGGCGGGAATTCTTGACGGGATATCTCTTACTATTTGTGACCCGAACCTTGCGAATCTCGGTGACAAAGAGTGGCGGCAGTTTCTCGCAGAGCATTCGCTGGATTTCTGCCAGAAGTTTCTCGAGGACAATGCGGATATGTACGACTCGTATGAGACAAGGCTCGGTTTCTGGCAGGGAGCGACTATTATTATTTCCGAGCTTGGCGGAGAAGAGGCCGCCCGCAAGTGTGCCGAGCGAGCGCTGGAGGATGCGAAGAATAAGGCTATAGATGACGCAAAAGGCTACCTGGAGGATAAGTACAAAAAAGCCGAAGAGGAATTAGCAGGATACGGCGAAGAGGCGGTCGATGAGGCGATGGAGAAGTATGCACCGGATGTTAAAAAGTATGTTGACGCTGTGGAAAAGGTGGAGGAATGCTACGATAAAGCTGTTGAGACGAAAGAAACTGTGGAAGATTATAGGGACCGGGCCAAGGCTGTGCTCGATGAAGTAAAGCAGAAGTATGAACAGCTTACAACAGAAGAATAGCAGGTTCTGCTTTGTTCTTACGTAAGACCTATAGGGGATTAGCGGCAGCCCAGATATTTGCAAATTTCGCGAAGTCGAGAAAGTCTATAATACCATCGCCGCCGACAGGATAGATGTCGATTGATGGTCTGTCCTGCAGCCAGTAAGTCAGCAGTTCCTGCAGGTCATCGAAATCAATGTCTCCACTTTTGTCGAAGTCACCTTCATCGAAGAAGTAATTCAGGGCTGCGAAAGCATCTATAAGTCCATAGCCGTATTCATCGTCCTTACCCTCTGTGCCGAGGTCTATCGCGGTATTCTGCAAGGCCTGCCTGATATCGTCCGGCTCTGTTATTCCTATCGAGGCGAGCATGGCAGCGACACCGCTGACGTGAGGAGCCGATGCTGACGTGCCCTGGTACAGGTAATAACCGAAATCGGTTGGGTCGCCGTAGGCAAAACCCTGCTGTACTATGCCGTCATCCCATCCATCGCCGTTCTGGTCAACGTTCATATCTCCTCCCGGAGCAACAAGGTCGATGTGGCTTCCAGTATTCGAATAATATGCCCTTGTTCGGTCGAATCTTGTAGCTCCTACTGCGATGCAGTAGTTATTGTAGGCGGCAGGGTACTGTACCGGATTGCCATGTTGATATTCATTTCCTGCAGAGCATATGCAGGTAACGCCGTGATTGTAGGCGTATTGGACGGCGTTTCTTAAGGTAGTTGAAGGAGAATCGGTGCCCAGACTCATATTTATTATTTTTGCGCTGTTGTCTGTTGCGTAGTGAATGCCGTCCGCAATATCTGCGATTGAGCCGCTACCAGTATTGTCATCAAGGACCTTTACGGGCATAATCGTGCAGTTGAACGCGACACCGGCAGAGCCCTTTTTGTTGTTGGTGCTCTGTGCGATTGTTCCTGTAACGAGTGTGCCGTGGCTGTTGGCATCATTGGCATGGCTATCATCATTTACGAAGTCATAACCGGCAACAAAGTTTGTATTTGCCAGGTCGGGAGCGAGCTCGTAAATGTCATAATTTTCATAGGCAACGCCGGTATCGAGGACAGCCACTATGATGTTTGTTTCGCCCGTTGTAATTTCCCAGGCCGGCTCAAGATTTATACCGCCGATGTCCTGAAAATTCCACAGCTTGTTGTAGTACGTATCATTTGGTACCCAATGTGCATATACATAATAGTTTAATTCTGCGTACTCGACCTCCGGCAGGCTGTTGTAAAGTTCGACCATTTGTTCAGCGGTTTTATCGGCGGGTACTTTTATTTTTTTGAATCCTGCGAACCGGCTGGTGTGTAAAACTGAAGAGTCGTGCTTGGAATTTATTTTTCCGATTTGCTCGTTTGAGATATCTTTTTTGAATTTAACAATTATTTCGTCCGTGGCCCATTTTTGTCTCAGGTGTTCCGGTGATTTTTTCGCAGCAAAAGACAAACCTGCAAGGTTGCTGATAGCCAGAAGCGATAAGATCAGAGCAATATTTTTTATCACCGCTCACCCCTTAAGCTGAAATTTAGCTCCGGCAGTGTTAAAGTCCGGAACGAATTTCCAAGCTCATTATTATAGCACATTTGCCTTTAGATTTCAAGTACAAATTATCTATTTTTGTTGTAACGTAAGTAAAAAGCTTTATTTTTTGTTGATTGACAGAGGTTCGGTTATAAAGTTGGTTTTTTCGAGTTTCGATTCGAAATAAAAAAGGGCGAGGACAATGACTGCCCTCGCCCCGTATAATATGTCACTTTAATCACTGAGTTAAAATGTCTTCGAGCAGACTTATGGCTTCGTTAATGAGCGGATAAACCTGTTCTTGTGCCTCGCAGGTGATTATCCAGTCTATTCTGTCGGGCTCGCCTCCATCGGCGCAGCCGTCCATTCTCGGCAGCACTGTCAATCTGAGGATACCCCATGCGATGGCGTATCTTTCTCTGTCTATCATATTCAAGGCCAAACTGACTCTCTTGGTAAGAGTTCTCTTTAGTGTTCTGTGTTTGAAATTTTCGTTTGGAAGAGCGTTCATCGCATCTATGGCGTCCTGAAGTGCTGCAGTGGCTGCGTCCTGATGGCTTATAGCCATTATACTGATATTTGCAGGCTCGCTGTCCTCGAGGCCGTCATTGACAATGAGGCTGACAATGTACTCGCCGGGCATATCTGTGACGAAATTCGGGTCCACTGATGTCGGGTTGTTCAGCTCTGCAGTGCTGTCCTCCGGCACGACAACGAAGTTCCAGTCGTAGCTGAGCGTATCGAGATTGTCGTCGTAGCTTTCACTGCCGTCGAGATAGACTGTGTCACCGACTATAACCGACTGGTTTTCTCCCGGTTCGGCTACGGGTATGACGTTATCAAAGCTTACATTTACAGTATCGGCAGCGCTCGAGTCCCAGGGGTCGCTTACAATCAGCTCGATGACATAATCGCCGTGCACGTCGGCTATAAAGGAGGGATTTACAGAGTTCTGGTCCGACAGCTCAGCGGAGCTGGTTTCAGGTTTTTGGGTAATTGACCAGAGACATGTCATTGGGTCGTCCTCGTTATCATAGCTTGCGCTTCCGTCGAGCTGCACCTCGGTATCGAGCAGGATAATAGCCTGGTCCGGGCCTGCATCTGCAACGGGGGGCGTGTTAAATGTACTGACGAGCACAGTATCAGGCTCGCTTTCAAGTCCCAGGCTGTCCGTCACCGTCAGGCTGATGACATAATCGCCGATAGCGTCGGGCAAAAACATCGGACTTTGCGTATTCGGGTCTATGAGCGCAATGTTGCTGTCCTCGGGTTTTTCAGTGATTGACCAGGAATAAGACAGTGGATAATTCTCGTCTGGGTCTGAGCTGGCGCTTCCGTCAAGTGTTGCGAGCACGCCGATATGGATTGCCTGGTCGGGTCCGGCGTTTGCGAGGGGCGGTTGATTCAACCAGCCGCTCTGGTGTGCATAAGGCAAATTATCCTGCCCTCCGGTAAATACATAAGGTTCGTCCAGGAAGCCGTCGTTATCGTCGTCATTTGCATCATCTAACGTCCAGTCGCTCCAGTAATTACCGCCTGTCGGGGCTTCGAGGTCAAAGGTATTGTCTTCACTGATTAATGTGTATATTTGTGTGGTGTTGTTGATGAAGTTGTTATTATAGAAGAGATTATCGTCTGAGTAATCGTAGATATACACAGCCCGCGAATTGTCGAAGACGGTATTGTTTGAGAATACGTTGTTCTTCGAGGTATTGAGATAAATGCCGTCTAAATCGCTCAATGAAATGTTATTGTTTGTTATAGTATCGTAATGTGATTCTTCGCTAAGAGCAATTCCTCTGCTGCAGTTTGTGATGGTATTATTTTCGATATTTATATGTTTGCTGAATCTGGTGTCGATACCGGTGGCAAAATTGTTAACATTGAGGTTGATAATATCAACATACTCTTTGTAAGTGATATATGTTGTGTGGTACACTCCCCAAGCCTGAACGCCGATTCCTGTACCATTTCCGGTGACGGTGAGGTCGTTACCGTCAAGAGTCATATCGCTCTCGGTGACAATAATGGACTCGTTTACGTTGGTGGTTAGCGTGTATATTCGGCTTTGCCCGTCCCAGATTCCGATAGAGGTGTCGTCCGGGATAGAGACAGAAGCCACTGCTGCGGCGTCAGATAGTGCCAGCGCAGTTATAAATATTAAAAGAAAAAGTAGGCCAAAAATTTTGTTTTTTTTTCTTTTACACATGATTTGTCCTCCTTAAGAAAGTTATAAATTTGTTAATAAAAAAAATGATACTTACTACTGAAAGATTCTCCATGGGTTCGGTCGCGTTAAGATAAAATATGCACCTCCTCTCTTAATTTCTCTCAAACACAACCACAACACACAAATTGCGAATGTCAAATTTTCTCTTTATGTGGTTTGAGTGACTTGGTAGAAACCCTCATTGCTACCTTTCTCTTAAATTATCTTAATGTGATAGGGAAGTCAAGATTTTTTTTAAGATTCCTTATATATTTTTTTATGTTTTTTTGATGTTTGTGAAAGCCAGAATATGCCGTTTTAAGGGGGTCAAGTGACGGTGAATTTCGCATTTTTGACGGATGCGCGATTTTAATAGTATTTTAGGGGTAGGGGACTCTTCGAAAATGGCGGAAAATTTCGTTTTTTGAGTTTGTGAAAAGGTGTTTGATATTTCTTGAATTAACACTGATGTTGTGTTATTATTTTTTATAAAGGATTTATAAAGATTAATAGTTTATGATTTTATCCGCTCTGAGGTATAAAACTTAAATGAGTTGCGGAGACGAAGGCGATGGGGACTAATAACAGGTTATTGAAGACTTTCAGGGGCAGGATTGCTTTGCTGCTGATATTGCGGTTATTGATTCGTTTTTCGACGGTTTTCGCTTTTATTTTAGGTATGGTGATTCTTATAGCACGTGTAGGTTTTGCGGTGCGGCGCAGCTTTCTTTTGTGGTTGTTTTTGGGATATTTGCCTTTTCTTATATCAGCAGTAGTTTTATCCGTTAAGCGAATACCTTCTTACAGCTCACTGAAAGCATTGCTGGACAGCCGAAACAAGTGCGGCGGACTTCTGATGGCCGGCGACGAAGTTGACTTGGGCTTCTGGCAGGGTAGTCTCGGCCCGCTCAATGCTCCTGTCTTGAGGTGGCGGGCAGGCAAAGCGGCGGCTGTTTTTACTCTCGCTGTAATATTTGTCATTGTCAGCTTTGTTGTCCCTCAAAGATATATGAAGATTGCATCGGCAAGGCCTCTGAATATTGGTATGGATGTTAAGGAGCTTGGCGAACAGATTGAAACGTTGAAGCAGGAGGAGATTATTACAGCGGAAAAAGCAGATGAGTATGAGCAAAAGCTTGAGCAGCTTAAAGATAAAGCCAGCGGCTATGACCCGGTCAAGACGTGGGAGGCGATTGACCATATTCAGCAGAATGTAAAACAGGAGGCTGAGAAGGCAGCTATGGATGCTTTGAGTCAGACGGAGTCTCTTACCAGGGCGGCAGGACTTGCAGAGGGGCTTTATGAGGGCGGCTCAGAAATAAAATCGGATGTTTACTCGGAGGCCGTCAGTGAGCTTTCGGCGATGGTAAAGGGATTGCTGTCGGAGAATGAGCTGCTCAGAAACAGTCTTAACCCTGACCTTCTGAGTGCCTGCGAGAAGTGCGAACTGTCTTCCGAGCAGCTTAAACAGTTGGCGGATGCCTTGAAAGCACACAAGCTGAAGCTGTCAGCCGACCTTGCAAAGTTGTGCGAGGCTGGCCTGGCTGACCTTAAGAATTTGAAGATGTGCGAGATGCTCGGTCAATGTGATATCGAGGGATTGAAAGCATTTTTGTGTCAGGATGCCAACAGTATGTGTATCGGCGATGCACTGTCGATGTGCTGCGGATGTCCCGGCAGAGGCGGAGTGAGCCGGGGCAGGGCTGATGCTGCGATGACATGGACGGAAGGCAGTAGTGAAGAGGGTGCGAAATTTAAAGAGCAGGTACTGCCGGCAGGGTCACTGGCGGCATTGAAGGAAAGTATGACAATTGGTGTGACTGTCGAGGCACCGACTGTTGAGGAGGGCTTGGCACCTGTGTCAGGAGATGTTTTGGGCCAGGCAGAGGCCGGCGGCGGCGAGGCGTTCAGACGTACGATACTGCCCCGCCATAAGGGAGCGGTTAAGCGTTATTTTGAAAGAAAATAGTTGATAATCAGGGGAAAACAATGGCGAAAAAAGACAGACTCGATGAAGTGCTTAAACCAGAACAGTTAAAGACGGCTGCAGGTCTTGCTAAAAGGATGCTCGAGCAGCTTGATAACATTCTTCTCGGCCGGCCGCAGCTTCATCAAATGGTACTGGTCGGCATACTCAGCCAGGGTCATATTCTTCTTGAGGGTGTCCCCGGTGTCGGCAAGACAGCTTTGGTCAAGGTTCTGGGTCAGCTTATGAATCTTGAATTTAAGCGCGTACAGTTCACGCCGGATTTGATGCCGGGTGACATATTGGGGACACATATTCTGCAGGAAGACGAGAGCGGTAAAAGACAGATGTACTTTCAGCCGGGCCCGGTTTTTACGAATATTTTGCTCGCAGATGAGATTAACCGCGCCTCTCCGAAGACCCAGTCTGCTCTTCTCGAAGCTATGCAGGAACGGTCAGTGACACTGCTCGGTGAGACTCGAAGTTTGCCGGAGCCTTTTTTTGTACTTGCTTCGCAAAATCCCATTGAATTAGAGGGGACCTATCCGCTGCCGGAGGCCCAGCTTGACAGGTTTTTGTTTAAGCTGAACGTAGCGGCAGCGGATGTGGATGTTATGGACAGTATCATATCGACCCGGCGGCGTGGTGAGCCGCCAATGCCAAATTGGTCAATCGGCCGAGAAGAGCTGGGTGTGCTGTTTGATGTGATGGGTAAAATCTTTTTGCCCAAGCCGGTATCCCGGTACATATCGAGGCTTGTAGCGGCAACCGTTCCCAAAACGGCTGAGGCTACAGAGATGGTGAATAATTATATCAGTTACGGTGCAAGTCCCCGTGCTGCGATAGCTATAGCAGAAGCTGCTCGCGGCTGCGCTCTTATTGCGAGCAGGCCTACCGTGGGTTTCGAAGATGTCAGGGCGGTTACAACTGCGGTGCTGAATCACAGGATAATACTAAATTACAAGGCAAGGTTCGATGGCATTGACAGCTTTGCTGTTATTGATGATTTGTTGTCTGCTCTCGATGAAACGGGTGTGAATCTGCCTGCAGACGTTGAGATAACGGAGAGGATGAATGAATAAAGCCGGCTCAAGACAAATAGTTGGGTTTGATGCCGTAGTATGCGTGCTGATGGTTTTATTTTCATTTTTTCATTCTCAAACTGCTCTTGCATCAAGAACGTACGGTGACATTACGGTTGCCGTGGAGTCGATGCCTTCGGGCAATACTTCTTACGGCTATGCCGAGTACAGGATATTGTTAACAAACAGCTCTGAGACGGACATCCGCAGAATTACAGTTTTCGCACCTTTTCGCGGTTATGGTTCCGGTGATTATATTCGCGAGGTCCGTCGTTCGGTCGATGTCGGGCCTGTTTCTTCGGCGACTATCAGTTTGTTTCAGCCTCCTTTGGATATGCAGGGAAGTGACCTTGGAGTTATTATTGATGGTAAGAGGCAAAGAGAACCTGTCAGCCTAAACAGCTCGGAGCACTGCAGAAGCAATTATTCATTGCATTACGGATGGTCGCGGGCGAATCCTTTAAGTATATTGCTCAGCAGAACGGTAAGCTATGACGATTTTCGAAACGGTGTGGATAAGTATTTCCTGCCGTCTCAGGGAAGCTCATCGTCGAGACGTTCCGTTTCTGAAGAATTTGATTTTATAAAGTCAGAGTCATCGGTCAGGGCCTGGAGCACAAACTGGCTGGGGTATTCACGTTTTGATGGTGTGGTGGTTTCTGCCTCGGATATGGAGCAGATGCGTGCTTCGGTAATGCTGGCATTATTTGAGTACGTTGAGTGCGGCGGTTCTTTGATGATACTTGGAAGCTGGCAGCCGCCCGGCCAGCTGCAGGCAAAACCGTCAGTTGACGGACAGTTTAATCTTTATTATGCCGGTTTTGGAGTTATCGCTGTAACGGATTCTGAGGACGTTAAGGAATGGAGAAAAGAGGTCTGGACAAGGCTGAGAACCGGTATCTGGGGGCAGTCGTCTTCGGAATTGCAGAACAGGATTGGTATCTCTGATGCCAATAAAAAATTTGCTGTTATTGAGAATGTCACGGTGCCGGTCAGGGGCCTTTTTTTGTTGGTTCTGTGCTTTGCTATAATCATCGGGCCGGTGAATTTTATTGTTCTTTCCCGAAAGAAAAAAAGGATATGGCTGCTATGGACCGTACCGTTGATATCTATTGTCGCGTCGCTGTCGGTGTTTTTGTATGCTTTTATTGCCGAAGGCTGGAAGGCTTACGCAAGAATTCAGTCGATAACCATTCTTAATCAGGCGACGCAGAGAGCAGCGTCTGTCGGGCTTAATGCTTTTTATTCACCTTTGACGCCGTCAAAAGGATTGCATTTCGATTATGAGACTGAGGTTACGCCGATGAGCCTTGCGACGTGGCAGGGGGGCAGGGCAAGGGAAGTTGACTGGACGAATGAGCAGCATTTTGACATCGGCTGGGTTGCCGCCCGTGTTCCTGCGCATTTTTATCTGCGTAAAAATCAGACAAGAAGAGAGCGCCTGAAGTTCAGCAAGGATGAGCAGGGACAGTTGAGTGTTCTTAACGGCCTGGGGGCTGATATTCGCGAGCTGTGGTTTGTAGATGAAAGCGGCAATGTGTATCGCGCTGAGAATATCAAGGCCGGTGCCAAGATTGTAATGAGTAGTATAGGCCAGGCTGTCAGCTCAAAAATCAGTCAGGATGTATGGCGAGATGTGTACAGAGCAAGCTGGCAAATGCAGGCAAATGAAATCGTAAGTAATCCCCAGAATTATTTAGAGCCGAGTTGCTATATTGCAATTGTTGACGACAGTGTGTTCTTTGAGCAGGCGCTTGAAAATGTTGAGTATAAACGTTTCGAGTCTGTGATAATAGGAATTTTAGAGGGGACTTCGGATGCAGGTTAGGATTGTTAATCTTAAAAAATACTTTGGCAAGACAAAAGCTGTTGATGATATTTCATTCAGCTTTTCTTCCGGGCAGATAGTCGGTTTTGTCGGACCGAACGGGGCGGGTAAAACTACAACAATGAGGGTGATGGCAACTATTGACGACCCGACGGGAGGGGATGTTTTTCTGGATGGGATATCAGTAGTGCAGGACCCTGAGAAGGCCCGCAGGATGGTGGGCTTTATGCCTGATTTTCTGCCTGAACAGCGTGATATGACGGTTGATGACTATCTCGATTTTTTTGCGAGGGCTTTTGATATTCGTGCGGCGAAGCGCAGGCAAGTTGTTGAAGGCGTAGAGAAGTTTACAAATTTAACCGGTATTCGCGACAGGTTTCTCAAGGAGCTTTCCAAGGGTATGAAACAGCGGGCCAGCCTTGCTCGAGCGCTTGTCCATAATCCGCCTGTTCTGATTCTTGATGAACCGGCGGCGGGTCTGGACCCGCGCGCACGAATTGAACTGCGGGAACTGCTCAAGGCTCTTGCCGAGCAGGGCAAAGCGATTCTTGTCAGTTCGCATATACTTTCGGAACTGGCTGAGATTTGCGGCAGCTCCGTGATAATTGAGAAAGGAAAACTGCTGAGGGCCGGCACAATCGAGGAGATGACACAAGACAGGCAGCACTGCACGGTTTTAATACGGCCTGTGGGCGACTGCAGGAAACTGCACAAACATCTTCTGCAGATGCCGCAGGTTTTAAATGTGAAGAGCTATGGAAAGGGCGTTGAGGTTGATATTGAGGGTACGGAGGAAAATACGGCCCGGATAATCGCAGATTTAATTAAGGCAGACTTTAAGATAGTTGAAGTCAGACACCTTAAAGTCGGCCTGGAGGATATTTTTATGAATATAACGAAGGGCGAATTGGCGTAATGGATAAGTTAAGTTTTATGTCAAGGCTGGATGACCTGATAAATCCCATCACCATCAAGGAGATGCGGCAGGCGGTGAAGGGCAGATTCATTACGTGGTCATTGATTATTTTTCTTGTGGTTCAGCTTGCGATTATCGGTATCGTTTTAATGATGCGGGTTGACTTCAGTGAGGACTTTAATATCGGGCGTAATATTTTTTCTGCTATGTTGGCTGTTTTGCTGCTGACCTGTTTATTTTTTGTACCGGCTTTTGTGGCATTGAGGTTTTCAGCCGAGAGGTCCGACAGCAATGTTGATTTGTTTTTTATTACAACGCTTCGGCCGATACGAATTATATGGGGAAAGCTCTCAGCGGCACTTGTGCTGACGCTGCTTTTCTTCAGTGCGAGTATGCCCTTTATGACGTTGACGTATTTGCTCAGAGGCCTTGATTTGCCTTCCGTATTTATCCTGCTGGCTCTTGATTTTCTAATCGTTGCAGCAGGTATTCAGTTTGGTATATTTTTAGCCTCTTTTCCGGGCAAGGTTATTGCCAGAACGGTCCGTTTTTTGGGCGGTCTGTTTATTCTTATCGTTGTGTTCCAGATAACATTAAGGATGTCTTTTGGTATTCTATCTCAGGGTGTGGGCGGCGTAACAGGTTCGTGGGGCTTCTGGTGGTTAGTATCTTTTATTGTTATGGTTACGGGGCTTTTGTTTGTTCTGTCGGCTACGATTATCACGCCTGCCTCGGCTAACAAGGCTTTTGTTGTAAGGCTTTATATGGTTTTTCTCTGGCTTGCCGCAGGTGTGCTTTCAATTTTATTTTATTGGCGAAAAAAAGACGATAACATTTTGCACACGTGGGCTTTGTTTATAGTTATAATTTCCAGTGTGAATTTGTTTGTTGCCATCTGTGAAAGGCAGAAGTGGGGTCCGAGGGTTGCCCGAAAGATACCGAAGAGCAGAATTCTTCGTATGCCGGCCTTTCTTTTATTTAGCGGTGCTGCGGGAGGGATTGCTTTTTCGGTGATTATGACGCTGGCAACTTATGTTGTTCTTTTTAGCTTTTCAGAAGGTTTTCGTTCGTTTGTTTTGATTGGAGGTACACCTCCGGGCGTTTATTTAGAGG
>Ga0315548_1003283_pt1 | contig 12191 bp, 11 predicted proteins | sample SalMarSW160110MG_2_FD_202540 | JGI IMG/M metagenome (GOLD analysis project Ga0315548, IMG submission 202540) | Salt marsh sediment microbial communities from the Plum Island Ecosystem LTER, Massachusetts, United States - Salt Marsh Sediment SW1601-110 ... | reverse complement strand
TAATTTACCAATGTAGTGTTCGGTGCCTTTATGATAAGGAGTTTTTCTGATTTCTTCCTCCAAACGAAGAATCTTAGCGGCTAAATCAATTTGCTGTGAATCTGTTTTTTTCATTCAACAGGAGAAGGGGTAATCGTTTCCGGCAAAGTCTTGGGTCTCTTGAGCTTGGCGACTAATTTTTTCAAAATAGAAACTTCTTCAACCTGAAAAAGCCAGCTTAAGAGTAAATAGGACAAGAAACCAACCATGGCAACAACAATCGTTAATAAAATCAAGTTAAAAGTATAGCGAGTATCTAAAACAAAATATTCAAAAGTCGTTGGCAGCTTCAAACCAACCCAGTGAAGAAAAGAAAGCCGTTTATCCCAAGCCGAACGGTCTAAAACCTTTAAAAGGAAAAACATCAAGGCACCGGAACCAAAAGCAGCCATGATAATTTTGGCAGAGGTTTTGATGACCTTTTGCCAATTAATAATTTGCGGGAACAATCGCACCAGCAAAACAAAAAGAATAATCATCTGGCTAAAAGAAGCCAAGGAAAAAGCCAAAGCCAAACTCCAAATAGGCATTTTAAAAACAATAATCAAAAGAGCCCCCAAAGTTATTTCACTTAAAATCATGCCGATGGAAATCTTAACCGGCGTTTTGGTGTTATGCAGAGCCCAGAAAGCCCGGGTTAGAGGATAAATCAAAGCCTGAGTGACAATCCCCAAGGCAAAAGCGGAAAGAGTCCAGCCGGTCTGCACCGTCGAATCCCAGCTAAAACGGCTGGTGCCAAAAACCAAACGGACAACCGGGATTCTTAAAACCGCCAGAAAAACAGCACAGGGCAGAACGAAAAAAAGAATTTGATTAATTAAACCAATCAAGGTCTCACCAAACTGTTTAAATTCCTTTCTGGCTGTTTGATAAGAAAGGGTTGGCAGAGCGGCTTTGGCAATACTTATGCCAAAAAGACCAATTGGTAAAAGAGAGATTGAATTGGCAAAAGTATAATAGGTAAAAGCGGCTGTCGAAACCAATGAAGCCAAAAACAACTCTCCCATTTTCCCAAATTGCAGAAAAGAAAGCTCAATAACCCTTGGCAAAGCCAAATGGCCAATTTCTTTCACCCCGCGGTGATGAAAATTCAAGGAAAATTTGGGACGAAAACCTAATCTTAAAGCTAAGGGCAATTGAATTAGAAAATGTAGGAAGGCACCGATAACGGCTCCCATAATCGGCGCATAAATCCCCAATCTTGGTGTCAGAAAAACAGCGCCCAGAATAATACCCAAGTTGTAAAGCAAAGGAGCCAAGGCCGGCACCAAGAAACGTTGCATCGACTCCAAAACACTGGTCAGGAAATAACTTAAAACGAAAAAACCCTGGGCAATAAGCAAAATCCGGGCCAAGGCGGCAATAAGCATTGTCTGTTCTAGCTCAAAACCCGGAGCAATAATCCGATAAAGCGAAGGGGCGAGAATAAAAATGACAATGGCAAAAACCAGAAAAATTAAAAAGGCAAAGTTTAAACTAACCGCCGCCGTATACCAAGCTTCCTCCTTCTTCTTCTGGGAGAGAAAAGAGGTAAAAGTCGGGATGAAAGCCGAAGAAAAAGTCCCAAAAACCAAAATCTCAAAAATCACTTCAGGAATACGAAAGGCGGCAAAATAAATTGCCAATTGGTCAACTGAAAAAAAATCAGCTAATACCCGATTGCGAATCAAGCCCAAGAAACGCGAAGCGGCAATCATGACCATAATAATCAAGGCCGCTGAAAAAATCGTTTTTTGTCGCTGAGTAAAGATTCGTGAACTACGCTGGAATAAATTTTTCACCATTGTCTGTTAATTTTACTTCTGCTATAATTTTACCTAATTTTAAATGGGAAATTAAAAATTGTAAATTGGGGATTTTGATTTATGCCAGTTCTTGAATCATCTCGTAAAGCCCTTCGACGCGATCAGCGCCGAACGGTCGTCAATCAAAAAATTAAAGAAAATCTAAAAGCAGTTTTGAAAAAAACTCGTCAGAAGCCAACACCTAAAAATTGGGCGGAGGCCGCTCGTTTTTTGGATCGGGCCGCCAAAAAGAAAGTCATTCCCCAAAACAGAGCCAATCGTTTAAAATCACGCTTAAGTAAATTGCTCAAAACAAAAAAGAATTAATCTACTTTACAAAACTTCTTCACCTCGACTATACTTGAAATAGTTACTGATTATTCGTAACTATTATCGTTATGCCTGCTACCAAAAAGCCGCCGAAAACCACTATTGAATTTATTCCCCAAGAAGAATGGGAAAGAACTAGCTTTGGCAAGTTTTTAAAATGGTTGTTAAACATTGGCCGGTGGATTGTCATTGTCACTGAAATGATTGTCATCATTGCCTTTCTCTCTCGCTTTAAATTAGACCGCGACTTAACCAACCTTAATGAAACGGTCAAACAAAAACAGGCCATTGTCAAAGCTTCTGCAGATTTTGAAAAAGATTTTCGTTTTCTACAAAAACGCCTCTCAACCATTGAGGGTTTGGGAAAAAATCAATTAGAAGCTGATAAAATCTTAGAAATCTTTAGCGGGGTGACGCCGGCTGGTATCCAACTTTCCAATTTTAGTCTCAGGGGTGAAAAAATCAACTTAACCGCGGCCGCTGACTCGGAAACAACTTTTGCCGTTTTCTTACAAAATTTAAAACAAGAATCAAAATTAGCCAGTTTGGCTCTTGATAAGGTCATCGTCAGCGAAGAGCAATTTGGTCAAATTGTTTTTACTTTAACAGCTGAATTAAAAGAACAATAAAAAAAATGGCAGATTTTAATTGGCAAACTGAATATCATCGCTACCGTCGCTATTTTACTGACTTAAGCGGTTTCTATAAAAACAAAAAAGCCCGAGCTTATGGTACCATTATTCTTTCCTTACTAACCGTTAGCTTTTTTATCTTCTTTGCCATTCGGCCAACTTTAAAAACCATCGCCCAACTTATCAGGCAAACTAAAGACCAAAAAATCGTCGCCACTGAATTAGAAAAGAAAATTAACAATTTATCAGAAGCTCAAAGAAACTATCTGACCCTAGAAACGAATCTTCCTTTAATCGAAGAAGCTCTACCTCAAAAAGCAGAAATCGCTCTTTTAACCAAACAGATTGAAACCCTAGCTCGCCAATCAGGTATTGCCATCGTCAACTTGAGGTTTAGTGAAGTCAACCTTACTAGCAATCAAAAAGGTAAAGAGGAAAAACAAGAAATCAAATTTAGTTTTAATGCCTTAGGCAGTTACCCCAATTTAAAAAGCTTTTTAAGAGATTTAATGATTCTCAGAAGAATTGTTCTCGTCGAAGCTTTTTCTTTTCAAAGCGGCAAATCCGAAAGTAATATTTTGTCTTTAAATCTTAATGGCCAAGCTTGGTTTTTGAATCAACAATAAACAAGTTTTTTCCTGACGGAATAAACAAGCTTGTTTCTAAGAAAAGTACGATGAAAAAATTTAAATTTACCAAAGACATTTTAATCGTCACCATTATCACCTTACTCACCGTTCTAACCTGGGTTGGTTTTGAAGTTTGGCTGGCGGCTACCCAAACAACGATTACCAAAGTTACCAAAGAACAACTGGCTCCAGTTAATCCCAATCTTTCCCAAGAAACAATCGAGTCCTTAAAAAACAACTTTACTCTTTCGGAAGAAGAAATGACAGCTGCCATCAGTAGCCCTTCAGCCTTGCCGGAAACGGAAACAAGTGAAAGTCCCCCACCCGAGGCGACTGAGTCCAGCCAAACAGCAACTGAGTCTAGCCAAACTGGGACCGAAAGTGCTAATTTAGAATAAGTCATGAAAAAGATAAAGCGATTACCGACTCTTTTAGGACTCCTCTTAGTCCTAGGGGCCATCGCCGGAGGCGTGGTCCTAATTAAAAATGGCCCTGACTTTTTTTTAAAAGCCTCGCCAACTCTAACTCCTAACCAAATTAAAATCACCAATATCACTGATACCAGTTTTACTGTTTCTTGGCTGACTGAAGATAAAACCAGTGGCTTTGTTAAATATGGAGCAGAGCAAAATCTCAGTTTCACCGCGGCTGATGACCGTGATCAGCTTTCCGGCAAAACCGACAATTTCAATACCCATCACATTACTCTTAAAAACCTTAAGGCCAACACGGCCTATCTTTTTAAAATCGGTTCTGGCAATAAAATTTTTGACAGTAACGACCAACCCTATCAGGTAACCACGGCCAAAACCGCTAAAAGCCCGCCGGCCAATGATGTTGCCTACGGCACCATTGTTGACCAAAACAGCCAACCGGTGGAAGGGGCCATTGTTTATCTTTCCTTGGCTAATGCCAGCCCAACCTCAACCTTAAGCAAAGCTTCCGGCAGCTGGGTCATTCCCTTAAATTTAATCCGTTCCGCTGATTTGTCTGATTGGGCTAATTATGACAAAGAGGCTTCGATTGAGGAAATTTTTATTCAAGCCGGCAGCTTGGGAACAGCGACCGTTGTCGCCACCACCAAGAATGACAGCCCGATGCCGAAAATTACTTTGGGACAGAGTTTCGATTTTCGCAAAATCGCTGAAGTCATTCCTGAAGAAGAAAAAATCAAAATGGAAAACCAGGCCACTGAATCCTCTAAATTTGCTTTGGAAGCCAGCCCGTCAGCCAGTTCAACCCCAGCGGCAACTGCCGACAAGGAATTAAAAATCATCAACCCAGAAAAAGACGAAAAAGTTAATACCCAAAAACCAGAAATTCTAGGCACCGCTCCGGCTGGAAAAACTCTGACGATTACCGTTCAATCACCGGCCACCTACTCTGGAACAGTTAAAGTTGACAGCCAAGGTAATTGGAAATGGTCACCACCAGTCAATCTTGAACCAGGTGAACACACGGTCACCGTTAGTTATCTTGATGAAAACGGACAGAAACAAACCGCCAGTCATACCTTTTTAGTTTTGGCAGCGGGAACAAATGAACTTCCGTCAATAGTCGCCACTCCTTCTGGTTCAGCCACTCCTTCACCAACGCCAACGGCCAGTCCTTCAAGCCAAACAGCTTCCCCTTCACCAACACCAACTTCAACGACTAGCGGTCGGGTTTCCATGCCTTCAACTGAAGGTGGCGTCCCTGATTCTGGCTACTTGACACCAACATTCTTGATCTTCATAATGGGATGTAGTTTGATATTTTTAGGTCTGTTTCTTAAGATTAAATTTAAGGAATCTTTTTGATGGATAATCTGCCAAACGACAAAAATCAAGCCGTCGATAACAATCAAAACGTCACTAACGACAATCCACCAGTGACTCCTCCTGAAACGCCACCCATTCCTACCATTGAAAAACCGCCTGAGGAAAAGCCGGAAACGCCACCGCCTAAACCACAAATAGAAACACCACCACCCTCGCCAACTGAAGAACAACCTAAACCAGAAGAACAACCCAAAGAACAGCCAATTGAAGTCGGTTCTCTAGAGCAACAAACTGCTTTTACTTCCTATACACAAGGGGCAACTGATGATAACTCAAAACCTAAAAAGAGTAAAAAATTAAAAACCATTGTCTCGGTCTTAGGCATTCTTTTGATTATTGCCGCCCTACCCTTAACTGTCATTTTAGTTAAACAAAGGCAGGAAATTAGAAAAGAGGCAGCTTCTGGAACTGTTACTGTTTGTGGCGTAACTGTTGCTACCGCTGGTTATAAATTAAATAGCAATTTCAGCTACACGGGAAAATACTTTTTAAGTAATACTTCTGGCAGAAACGTAGAAATGACAATTCGTGTTGATGGTTGCGCTTGTAGCGAAGGTAATTTACCACAATGCAATGACAATTGTATAGGCGAGAATAGAAACATCACTGTTCCGCCAAGCGGTCTTTCACAAGAGGTAACCACACCTTCAAACCCAGATGATTGTGGAACATTCCAAACTGATATTAAGGTCATGTCTTGTAGCCAACTTTAAAAATAATGAGAAAATTTAAATTATCAAAACAAACTATCTTTACTTTATTAGGTATTTTAGTCATTGTTGGTTCGATCCCTTTGGCACTCATTTTAGTCAATCAAAGACAGGAAATTCGAAAAGAAGCAGTTTATCCAATAACTGACGATTCAGGTTGTACAAATATAAACGGAATCTGCCAAAATACTGGCTTATCATGTCCCGGAGGTTACCAAGCAGGACTTTGTACAGGACCGACCGAAAGACAATGTTGTAAACCTTCATCAGGTACGTCATATACCGGTCCTTCACTCCCTGTCTGGCAACTTTATAATACCAATAGAACTTGTTTAACTCCCTTACCAACCAAAACGCCAACGACGACACCAACGACGACACCAACGACGACACCAACGCCGCCAACAACAACGACACCAACCCCGACAGTCACGCCAACTCCTACTCCCACAACGACACCAACCCCGACAGTCACGCCAACTCCTACTCCCACAACGACACCAACCCCGACAGTCACGCCAACTCCTACTCCCACAACAACACCAACGCCAACGGGGACACCAACCCCCACGCCAAAAGTTTCTTGTAATGAAAGCTGTAGTACTGATTCTCAATGTAGTGGTGATTTGATTTGCTCTTCTGGTTATTGCCGTAATAAAGATTGTGTTGATGAAACTGATTGTACTTGTCCTGGGGCAACAGCGACACCGACAACCATTGCTGAAGCTACACCTACTCCAGGAGTTGAGTTGCCTCAAGCGGGTTTTGCTTGGCCGACTTTTGGTGGCATTGCTGGAGGCGTAACCCTTATCATCATTGCTTCACTGCTTTTCCTCTTATAGAAGAGTCTCTTCTTTGTTAAAATAAATCATGCGTATTGCCATTATTGGGGCTGGTTTTACTGGCTTGACCGCAGCTTTTAAGCTTTCCCAAAAAGGCCACCAGGTGACGATTTTTGAAAAAGAAAAAAAGGCTGGAGGTTTAGCTGGCGGTTTTAAAGAAACGAATTGGCAATGGTCTTTGGATTTCTTCTATCGTCATCTTTTTATCAATGACCAAGCCACCAAAAAATTATTAAAAGAAATTGGGGTAGAAATTATTTGGTCAAAACCTAAAACTTCTGTTTTTAAAAACGGGCGAATTTATCGGTTTGACTCGCCTCTTTCGATTTTATCTTTCCCTTATTTTTCCTTCCTAGATAAAATCAGAACGGGCTTAGCTAGTCTGTATCTTAAAATGATTAATCGCTGGCAGCCTTTGGAAAAAATAACCGCCAGCAGTTGGTTGCCAAAATTTTATGGAGAAAAAGTTTGTCAAATCATCTGGCTTCCTCTTTTAAAAGGGAAATTTGGTTCATGGGCAGAAAAAGTACCCATGGCCTGGTTTTGGGCGAGAATCAAAAAAAGGACGACTTGCTTAGGTTATCCTCAAGGCGGTTTTCAGTCTTTAGCTGATAAATTCGTGGGAATTATTAAAAAAAACGGTGGCCAATTTCATTTTCAAAAAGAAATCAAAAATTTCCAAGAATTGAAAGGTAAGTTTGACAAAATTATTTTTACCATTCCCATCTCTATTTTCTTGGGAATTATGAAGGGAGAATTACCCCAAGATTACCAGCAAAAATTAAACCAGCTTAAGATGTCTGGGGTTTTAAACCTCATTTTGGTTCTTAAGGAAAGCTTTTTAAAAGATGGCACTTACTGGCTTAATGTTAATGAAGAAAATTTTCCTTTTGTCGGAGTGATAGAGCACACTAATTTTATTGATAAATCTCATTATCACCAATATTCTATTTTGTATGTTCTCAATTATTATCCTCAAAATCATCGTTTTTTTAAAATGAATAAAGAAAAGATTTTAAAAGAATTTTTGCCTTTTTTGCCAAAAATAAATCCTGATTTTAAGGAAAACTGGATTAAAAAAAGTTATCTTTTTAGTAACCTTTATGCCCAACCACTAATCCCTTTGAATTATTCAATCATCATTCCCTCCTTTAAAACACCGGTTAAGAATGTTTTTTTAGCCTGTATGCAACAGGTCTATCCTTGGGACCGGGGTCTTAATTACGCCATAGAGCTTGGAGAAAAAATTACTGAGGAGATTTAAAATCTCTCTGGCTTTATCGCCAGGAAGGAAGCCAATAGTAAAGATTATTCCACCATTTGGCTACTTCAAGACCGGCCCAATGAGGATAGAAGAAAAGAAAAACCACAGCCACTAATAACAAATAGCTGATAAAAATTGGTTTAAATTCTTTCTTTTTAGCCAGCCAGAGTAAAAACCAAGCCAAAAACAAAGACAGGAAGGGGATGGCCGGAAGATAGTGGTAAATGAACATAATTCTCGGTGAAAAGGCCCAGGGTAAAAACAAGGCCCAGTAAGCAAAGACCACCAAACCTAATTTTTCACTTCTCTTTCTAATGGCCAACCAAGTTACCCAAGGCAAACTAACTAATCCCCCCCACCAAACCAAAGGATTGCCCATCGCATAAATATTGGCAATTTTTTCTTGTCCATATTTGACAAAAAGCCAAACAGGACGTTTCATTATCAACCAAGACCACCAAGGAGAAGTAAAGGGATGAGTGGCTTTCAGCCCGGTATGATACCACCACATTTGCCTCTGTAGCTCCCACCATTGAGAAAAAGAATGATGGCTTAAGAAAAAAGGTAAATAAGAAAGTAAATAAACACCGAAGGGCAAGACTAGAAAGAAGACTAGGAAAACAAGAAATTTTTGTCTTAAGAAGGAAAAATATCTTTTTTTATCTTCTTTTAAGAATTGCAACAACCAACAAAAACCAAAAACCAAGAACCAATAAATGGCAGTCCATTTTGAAGCCAAGGATAAACCAAAGGCCAATCCGGAAAAGAGATATCTATTTTTTAGAAACAACCATAAGGCTAATAAACCAAAAAAGAGGAAATAAATATCATTCATGCCGATACGACTTATGACTAAAGGCAAACCGTCAAGAACAAACAAAGAAGCCGCCAGAATGCCCACTTTGCGATTAAAAATTTCTTTACCTAATAAATAAACCAGAAAAACACAGCCTATTCCCAATAAAGCCCCGAAAAAACGCCAACCTAAGGCCTGTTGGCCAAAAAGAAGAACACCAGCAGCCATGCTTAATTTAGCCAAAGGTGGATGACTCCACTCATAGGCCATCCCTTCAGGGGGTGTATTCCACCATTCCCAAGCGGCCGGATTGCCTTTAACCATTTCCACGGCGGTAAAAGCATGGTAAACCTCATCAAAATAAAAATCCTTGGGCTGGCCCAAATGATAAAAACGGGTCAAGGCTGCAAAAAGCAACAAAATAATAATTAATTTAAAAAAATGTTTTTTAAAAAGGTTTCCTTCTTTAGGTAAGGATAATTTTTGAGATTGAGGTAGATATTTTTTAACAACCACTTTTAATTTAGTCCTAAATAAACTACTCAAAAGAACAATAAAAAGAACCAAATTGGTAAAAGAAAAAAGACCAATCAGTTTTTGAGAAAAAATCTCTTTAAAACCCTGATTAATCCAAATAAAAGAGAAACGAAGATTTAAAAGATAAGTCAGCGAATAGAAAAGATAAAGTAGCCAAAGTTTGGGTTTACTGGCAGCAGCGACCGCCAAAAAAGCAAACAAAGGGAAAAGATGTCGTTCATGAACTCGGGTTAAGAAAAGGAAAGCCGTAGCCGCCACCATCGCCAGCACCAAAAACAAAAGTTTAAAATTGGCTTTTTGATTTTGATTCCATTTTTTCCAAAGGAAAACCAAAAGGGATAAAGTCATAAAGCTAAAGAGAAAAACACCCCATTGTTGAAGAGAGAGGAAAAGCAAAGAGTGACTATCCGACTGCCAAAAACCGGAGGATAGGAACCAGAAATTAAAAGCGTTAACCGAAGTATAGGGATACTGTTCCAAAGTAACTCTTAAACGTTCAGTAATAAAAGAAAAAATGTTTTGTCCTGAAGAAAAAGGAACAAAGGCCAAAAGAAAAACCAAGATGAAAAGAAAAAAGGCAAGAATATTTCTCAACAGGTTTTTGCTGGAGAGAATTTTTCTTCTTTCTTTACCCAGAAGAAGCACTAAAAAAACAAAGGGAAGGAAGATAATACTCTGGGGTTTGGTTAAAACAGCCAAAGAAAGAAAAACCGGTGACAAAAGATATTTTTCTTTCCATAAAAGATAAAAAGAAGAAAAAACCAACATCGTTGAAAAACTATCAGCCTGTCCCCATAAAGTTGAATTGGCTAAAACAGCCGGGTTAAAAAGATAAAAAACCGAGGCTAAAAGGGCTTTTTTTCCATTAAGAAGATTTTTAACCAAAGAAAAAATTAGATAAGTCGTGACTAAATCAGCCAAAATTGAAGGTAGTTTATAAAGAATTTCATTGCTGAAATGAGGGAAAATACTTTTCAGCCAGCCTAAAAACCATAGAATATAAAGATAGCCGGGTAAATAATCAGACCATTCTCCGTAAAATTTGGCCAAACCAACTTCTGTCAAGCGATGGCTCCAGCCAAGCCAAGAATTAAAATCCAGATTTAAAGTTCCATAAGGAGCTAAAAAAAGACGGCCAAGAAGACCAATTACCAGAAGAAAAAAAATTTCCTTTCCTTTAATAATCTCCTTAATCTTCTCTAAGACTTTCATTATTATCCTTATTTTATAATATAATTCTAAGAAAGTAATTTACTAATCAGTTAAATTATTAATAAATAATAATCAATAATTAGATAATTAAATGATTAAAAGAATTCTTAAGAATAAAAATAATAAAAAATTTCTTTTGTTTCTTCTTTTTTTATCGGTTTTTCTCATCTATTTCTCAAGTGGGCCAAACCAGCCTACTTCTCATAATTATTTTGTCCGCCTGGCCGAAGCTTTTTCTCACGGCCGAATTTATCTCACCGAAGCCCCTTCCTGGCTGAACGAGCTAATCCCCCTAAATGGCAGATATTTTGTTGTTTATCCGCCGATGCCAGCCATCATTCTTTTGCCTTTTGTTTTCTTCTTCGGCCCCAATTTCAGCCAGACTCTTTTCTCTAATTTTATCGGCGCCCTCAATGTCATTCTTCTCTTTTTGATTTTGGATAAATTGAAAATCGGTAAAAAAACTCAAATCTGGGCCACCATCCTTTTTGCCTTAGGTACCAATCACTGGTTTTTAGCCAGTATCGGTTCAGCCTGGTATCTAGCTCATCTGATGGCTGTCTTTTTTCTCTTTTTAGCCATTCGGGAAACTTTAACTTCCAAAAGAGCTCTCCTGGTTGGTTTGTTTTTAGGGGCGGCTTTCTGGTCAAGGCTGCCGACTATTCTTGCCTTTCCTTTTTTTGCTGTTTTACTGTGGCCAAAAAAGAAAAAGAATTTCAGACCTCTTTTTAAGCTTAGCTTAGGTGTAAGTTTTTTTATCTGTCTTAATTTTCTTTATAATTTTCTCCGTTTTCAAACAATATTTGATATCGGCTATCTACTTATCCCTGGAGTTCTTAACGAACCTTGGGCTAAATTGGGTCTTTTCAACCTTCAATATTTAACCCGACATCTTAAAATTATCTTTTTAAAAATGCCTCTTTTTTCTCGTTGGCCTCCTTATCTTAAACCCTCCTATGAAGGTTTGGCTCTTTGGTTAACCACGCCGGCTTTTATCTTTTCCCTCAAAGCTAAATTGCGAGAAAAAATCGTCTGGGCTTCTTGGTTAGTAATCTTTTTAATCGCTCTGCCTAATCTTACCCACAGCACGGTTGGCTTTTCCCAATTTGGCTATCGTTTTGCCATGGACTTTACCCCCTTTTTAATTCTTTTGACGGCTCTGGGGATTAAAGAAAAAATTAGATGGTACCATCAAACTTTGATTATCATCAGCATTCTTATTAATCTCTGGGGAGTAATTTGGATTAATAAATTTGGTTGGGTGGGATGGTAAACTAGAAAGTTAGCAGCTTTTGGAGATATTGGTGAACTTCTTGCCAGTCACCAGTTTTAGGAATAAGCACCCATTGGTTATCATAGCGTTGTTGAGAAGTCGGTGGATTGATTAAATAGCCGTCATTCAAAACCAGCATTTTGAAATTAGCCCGGCGCCATTTTAAGGCGACTTTTAACAAATCAAAATAATCTGAAGAAGGAATATCGGTTTTGACGTTAGATAAGGTTATTTTTATCAATTGCCAAATTCGCCAAGGACTAAGCATTATCTGCGGGGAAAAAACCTTTTTCTGGATAGCTGAAAGAAGTCTTTGTTGTCTT
>Ga0315548_1003281_pt1 | contig 12197 bp, 19 predicted proteins | sample SalMarSW160110MG_2_FD_202540 | JGI IMG/M metagenome (GOLD analysis project Ga0315548, IMG submission 202540) | Salt marsh sediment microbial communities from the Plum Island Ecosystem LTER, Massachusetts, United States - Salt Marsh Sediment SW1601-110 ... | reverse complement strand
AAGAAGTAAGATGCCTAAAATCTGGCCTTTGGCGAGAAAAGGAAGAAAAAAGAAATTTATTGCAGTGCCAAGCCACTCTCTCAATAAAGGAATAAGTCTATTATTCATATTAAGAGATATGCTAAAAGTAGTTTATACAAGAAAAGAAGCAAGATACATAACATCAAATAGTTTAGTAAAAGTCAATAATAAAATAAGAAAAGATGAAAATTTTCCTGTCAAGGTTCTTGATACAATAAGTTTAGAAAAAGAAAACTTAAATTATAGATTAGAAATTATCAATAAAAAATTTAAATTAAAAAAAATCACCAACCAAGAATCCAAAGGAAAAACAGTTAAAATATCTGGCAAGAAAATTCTCAGTAAAAAAAGAGTTCAAATAAATCTGGATGATGGACAAAACTTTTTGACAAAAGAAAAATTCTCTGTTGGAGATTCTGTGATTATAAATACTCAGGAAAATAAGATTGATAAGATATTATCTCTAAAAAGGGGAGTAACTATCGAGATTACATTGGGCAAGCACGCCGGTGAAAAAGGAAAATTAATTGGATTCAAAAATCTACCTAAAGAAAAAAATTGCATAGTTAAAATTAAAGAAAAAGAGGTCGTTCTGCCGTATAAAGCAGTTCTTGTGATTGAAGATGGAAAATAAAATGAGGAAAATAAAATTAGCGAAAGTAGTCCTAAATATAGGAGGAACTGAAGATAAACTTGATAGAGGATTTATTTTACTTGAAAAGATTAGTGGAAGAAAACCAATAAAAATAAAAGCAAAAAAGAGAATCCCTACATGGCAAGTCAAACCTGGATTAGAGATTGGAACAAAAGTCACTTTGCGTGGTAAAGAAGCTGAAGTAATTTTAAAAAAACTTCTTCTTACAATAGATAACACTTTAAAAGAAAAACAAATTCAAGACAACTTTTTTTCGTTTGGAATCGCAGAATATATTGAAATCCAAGGGTTAGAATATATAAGAGAAGTGGGGATTATGGGATTAGAAGTTACCGCAGTTTTCTCAAGAGCAGGAAAAAAAATAGAAGACAAAAAGATTAAAAAGGGAAAGACAAAAAGATTGAGAGTATTGAAAAAAGAAATTGAAAAATATCTAGAAAATAAATTTGATACTACAATTTTGCGAAAGCAAAGGAGAGAAGAATGACAGCAAGCGACTGGAGAAAAATAACAAAACAACTAAAGAAGAAACCGGCAATCTTTAAAAAATTTTTAAAACATAACAAACCAAAACCAAGAAAATTTGGAATAGCGACGCAAAAATGCGAAGTTTGCGGGAGATTCGGTTCACATATTTCACAATACAATCTAAATTTATGCCGACACTGTTTTAGAGAACTGGCAGTTGAACTCGGTTTCAAAAAATATTCATGATAGCTGTTAGTTGTGAGCTGTTAGCTTTTAGAGAATGTTGTACTCTTAGTTCGCGCTTTTGTAAATTTTGGGGGTTATTGAGATGAGTCAGGATTTCGTTGCTGATGGGTTGAACCAGATTATGAATGCGAAGCGAGTTGAGAAGCGGGAGGTTGTGATTAGTCGGTATTCTAAGGTTTTGATTGGTTTGTTGGAGACGATGAAGGCGGCGGGACATATTGACTTTGAAATTGATGAAGAAAATAAATGTGTTCGTGTTAAGATTGTGAAGTTGAATGAATGTTGGGCGGTGAAGCCGAGGTATTATGTTGGTGTTGATGGGATTGACAAGTATCTTAGGAGATTCTTGCCGTCGAGGAATTTTGGGACATTAGTTATATCGACTAATAAGGGATTGGTTTCGCATAAGGATGCTGTGAAGTTAAATCTTGGAGGAAGCGTTGTTGCTTATTTTTATTGATGAATAAGGATTTAATTCGTGAGATTGAAATTCCGGAGGGCGTTGGTGTTGTTGTTAGTGGGGATGATGTTGTAGTTAAGGGAAATGATAAGGAGTTGAAGCGGTTGTTTGATATTGGGAAGATTAAGATTAAAGTTGATGGGAATAAAATTGTCTTGAGTGTGAAGGGGGCGACGCGTCGAGAGTCGAAGATGATCGGAACTATTTGGGCTCATTTAAATAATATGATTAAAGGACTAACAGAGAATTTTATTTACAAACTTGAAATATGCAATGTCCACTTCCCGATGAATGTCAAGAAAGAGGGAGATAAATTAATAATTAAATCATTTCTTGGAGAAAAAACACCGCGAGTAGCCAAAATACTCCCAGAAGTTAATGTTGAAATAGAAGGGAATGAAATTACTCTCTCTTCCTATAATATTGAGTCTGCAGGACAGACAGCATCAAACATAGAGAAAGCAACAAAACTAACTGGAAAAGACAGAAGAATTTTTCAGGATGGTATATTCATAATAGAAAAATGTGGAGAAAAAATATGATGAAAAAAAGAAAAAAACCAAAATTTTTGAGAAAGGACTGGCACAAGATGATAAAGTTAGGAAGCAAAATAAAGAAAAAAAGAAAATGGAGAGGGGCAAAAGGAAGGCATAATAAAATTCGCCTTGAAAGAAGAGGACAACAGGGCAGACCAAAGATTGGATGGGGAAAAGAAAAAAATAAGGGCAAAAAGATTCAAGTAAAAAGAATTGAAAATGTAAAAGAATTGGAAACAATTAAAAATGGAGAAATTTTCATCGGGAGAGTAGGAGAAAAGAAAAGAAAAGAGATTATCACAAAAGCAAACGAAAGAAAAATAAAAATTCTAAATAAATATAAGGAAAAAGAAACTCAAAAGAAGTTCCATGTTTCTGTCGGAGGACCTCAAGAAAATGCAACTAAGTAAGAAAAAAGAACTCGCATCAAAAGTTTTAAAAGTAGGAAAAGGGAGAATTATTTTTGTAGAAGAAAACTTGTCAGAAATTAAAGAAGCAATTACCCGGCAGGATATTCTTGACCTTTGCAAATCTGGAGCCATACAAGTTGCAAAAATAAAAGGAAGGAAGAGAGTTATCCATAGGAAAAACAAAAGGAGAACAGGAAAAATTAAGAAAAATGTTAATAATACTAAACAAGAATATGTTATCATCACAAGAAAACTTAGGAAATTTTTAAAACATCTTTTAAAGAAAAATCAAATAAATAAAGAAGATTATAGAAATTCAAGAAAAATGATTAAAGCAAGAAAATTCAAAAGTAAAAGACACTTAAAGGAAAGTTTGGAGGAATCTAAATGAGAAAAAGCAAAAGAACTATAAAGAAAAGAAGAAGGGAATGCAGGACTGATTATAAATCAAGAAAGAAAATTTTAGAATCATATTTGCCGAGAATTGTAATTAGAAAAACAAATAAATATTTTATAATCCAGGCAGTAGAAAGTTCTAAGGCACAGGATAGAGTGATTATGACTACAATCTCAAAAGAACTTCTCAAAAAAGGTTGGACTGAAAAAAATAAAGGAAGTTTAAAATCAATCCCAGCAGGTTATCTAATTGGACTAGTTGCTGCTAAAAAACTAAAGAAAAAAGGAAAATTCATAATTGATTTAGGGATGGCAAGAACAATCCCTGGCTCAAGAATTTTTTCAGTAGTAAAAGGTCTTGTAGATGGAGGAATAGAAATCAATGCAGATAAAAAAATTTTCCCTCCTAAAGAAAGATTAGAAGGAGAACATTTAAAGCCAGACAAAAAAGAAATGACATCTAAATTAATTCCTAAATTAAAATGAAAAGGAATAACAAATTGGGAAAAATAAAATGGAAAAACAATTAAAAAAAATAGAAAATGTTATTGAAGAAAAAACTGAAGAAGTTAAACCTAATGAAGAGATTATTGTTAAAGATGGGAGAGAGGAAAGATTTGCAAGAGAGGCAAAAGAGCGTCTGGATTTATGGGTTCCAAAAACTAAGTTAGGGCGTGATGTAAAAGATGGAAGAATAAAAAACCTCAATGAAATTTTCGAATCTAACCAGAAAATTCTTGAGCCGGAAATCGTGGATATATTGCTTCCAAATTTACTTACAGACGTTTTGTTTATTGGACAAGCAAAGGGAAAGTTCGGAGGCGGGAAAAGAAGAGCATTCAGGCAGACACAAAAGAAAACTGAAGAAAGCAATGTCCTTACTTTTGGAGTTATGGCTATTGTAGGAGATAAAAAAGGACATCTTGGAATGGGATATGGAAGAGCTTCAGAAACACTTCCTGCAAAAGAAAAAGCAATAAGAAAAGCAAAACTCAACATTATGAAAATAAAAAGAGGTTGCGGGAGTTATGATTGCTCTTGCGACGAGCCACACAGCATCCCTATGAAAATTGAAGGGAAATGCTCCTCAGTTAGAATAAAATTAATCCCAGCACCGCAAGGAACCGGATTGGTTATTGGAAAAGAAATGAAAAAAATTCTTGAAATTGCGGGGATTAAAGACATCTACAGCAAAAGTTTTGGAAAAGTTAGAACAACAATTAATACTGTAAAAGCGTGTATATCAGCATTGAATAAATTAGGAGAAATAAAAGATGATAGCAGTAATTAGAATTGCAGGACAGGTAGAAAAAAAGAGAGAAGTAAAAGAAACTCTACAAAGATTAAATTTGAAGAAAAAATTTTCCTGCATTATAATTGATGAAAAAAACTCTGTTCTTATGGGGATGATAAATTCTATTACAGGGAGCATTGCCTATGGGGAAATAAGCGAAGAACTCATTAAAGAAATTCAAAAGAAAAGAGGGAAAAGAGGGAAAAAATATTTCAGACTGCACCCTCCAATCGGTGGATTTAAAAAAAGTTCAAAAATTGCTTTTCCAAAAGGAATCTTAGGAAAACATAAAGACATAAGTAAATTGATTGAGAGGATGCTGTAAAATGGCAGAAGTTAAAGTCTTAATTAAAGGATATGCAAAAGAATTAGAAAAAGGGTGGTTAGCATGCTCTACATCAATTCTAATAAAATCGAATAATAAATTAATAATCTCAGATCCAGGCTCTAACAGAAAAAAACTTCTTGACTCTCTTGATAAAGAAGGACTTAAACCAAAAGATATTGATTTTGTTTTCTTGACACATGGCCATGTTGATCATTCCCTTTTAGCAGGAATATTTGAAAATGCAAAATTCGTAACATTTGAAAGCCAGATATATGAGGATGATTTACAACTTGAGTTTGAAGAAGATGTTTTAGGTCCAGACACTAAAATTATTGAAACACCAGGCCATTCTGCAGAGCATATATCATTAATTGTGAATACAGACAAAGGAAAATATGCAATAGCTGGGGATGTCTTCTGGTGGGCAGATAATGAAGAACAAATAGTTGATATAAATAAAGAAGATACTGCACACCCAATAGAATTAAATATAGATGATCTTAGAAAATCAAGAAAAAAACTTTTAGAGCTAGCAGATTACATAATTCCTGGGCATGGAGATATATTCAAGGTAGATAAAAATGATAAAAACACACAAAAGAAAAAAAAGCAGTAGAATACTGGGAAGAAAAACTTGCGGTTGGGGGTTCAGGCAAAAACATAAAGGACACGGAAACAAAGGTGGAGTTGGGATGGCAGGAGCAGGAAAAAGGGCAGACCATAAAAAACAATTCGCGAGAAATCTTGACAAAAAAAAGCAATACTTTGGAAAACAAGGATTTACATCAAGAGGAACTTCAAAGAAAAAATATGACAAGATAAATCTAAAAGACATAAAAGCAAATTTCTTCGAAGATAAAATAGATTTATCAGGATACAAAATTCTCGGAGATGGTGAAGGTTTTAAAGCAGAAATAAAAGCAAAGTCAGCAACTCCTTCTGCAATTGAAAAAATGGAAAAAGCTGGAGGGAGGATTATTTTTGTAAAAGAAAAAGAAGCTGTGAAAAAAGGAAAGATTGCTAAAGAAGAAAATAAAGAAAAAGGCAAAGTTGAAAAAAATAAAGTAGTTAAGAAAGAAGAAGAAATTATATGATAAGATGCATAGAAATTTATTATAATTTTATTAGAAAGCCTAAAATTTGGAAGGTAAAATTTCAATTGAGGCTATCCATTAATTAAAATTTGAAAGCCATAATAAGGGGAGGTGGTTAATTCAAAGGAGTGTGAGATAAGCAGAAACGATAACTTTATAAATATAATAAATATAATTAATTGTATAAATTATATTAGTATAATAAATACTATTGCCATAATAAATAAAAATCTTTATAAGTCAGGGAATGCCTTAATCATAATGGGTAAAAAGGGGGTTGGTGTAACATTAGACAATGATGTTATTGAAGCAATAAAAGAAATACAATCTAATTCTCGTGGTGCAAAATTCTCTCCTCTTGTTAATGACTTCTTAAGAGAACATCCTGATATTAAAAAAATATTAAAGAAAAATGGGAAAAATAAAGTTTAATAAAGCTAATGCCCCTGTTGTCTTAATTGGAGATGTGATTAACAAGTTACAGGAATTAAAAAAAGAAAATATAAAAGTAGACACAATAATTACTTCTCCTCCATATTGGAGACAAAGAGATTATGGAGTTAAAGGTCAATTAGGCAATGAAGAAACAGTAGAGGGATATATAGAAAATATGTTAAGAGTTGCTGATAATTTAAAAGATGTCTTAAAAGACAGTGGTTCTTTTTTCTTGAACATTGGAGACAAATACACTGGTAAAAATTTACAAATGATTCCTTTTAGAGTGGGTATTGAAATGCAGCGTAGAGGGTGGGTATTGAGAAATGTTATTATATGGTATAAACCAAATCACATGCCATCCCCTATTAAAGACAGATTAAATAATGTTTATGAACCAATTTTCTTTTTTGTAAAAGATACAGGAAATAATTATACTCCTCGGTATTATGTTAATTTAGATAAGATTAGAGTAGAACACAAAAATGGAAATGGAAATGGTAGAAAAACTATGTCAATAGAAGAATTTAAAAAATTTAATCTTTCTCAAAAACCTAATGGAAAAGATACTTATAGAGGTAAATTTGCAAAAGCGGAAAAAATAAACCTCGGTGCTTCTCCTGGTGCAAGAAGTAGGGTTAATGGAGAGTATTGGTCTTTACAAAGAAAATATGAGATAAATAACGATTTGAAACGTGAAATTATCCTATTTTTGAAAAAGAAATTAAAATCGAGAAAAATAACCCCAAAAGAATTAGATAAAATCTTTAGGTATAAAGACACTGCTGGGCATTGGTTTAGAGTAGATAGGGGTGGCTCACTTCCAAAAGTAGAAGATTATATACAACTAAAAGAAATTTTAGGATTTAATGGGGAATTTGATAAAGTAATGACAGAACAACATTATGTTTTACAACAAGTAACTTCACATCCTAAAGGTAAAAATCCTGGCGACTTTTGGAGTATATCTCTAGAAAAAATAAAAGATAGTCATTTTGCAATATTTCCAATAGAATTACCTTTAAGATTGATAAATGCATTTTGCCCTAAAGATGGAATTGTATTAGACCCTTTTGCTGGGAGTGGAACAACAGGAAAAGCAGCAAAGGAATTGAATAGAAAATCTATCTTGATAGACATAAATAAAGATTATATTAAAATTATGAAAAAGCGTTGTGGGATTATAAATTATGAAGGCAAACTTATTGGACAAACAAATTTATCTAATCATGGATAAATTTGCTCTTTTCTTTTCCACCCATTAGCCAATTTAGGTGTTTCAAATTTGCTTATGACAACTCTTATATCTCTTACAGGTTTTCCAGCGACGAGGGTGCTTTTTCCTCTTGAAAATAAATTACAATAAACATCTTCTAATTCTCCATTTGGAACATTAACTAATTCTGCTTTTTTTAATAATTTAGTATTGTTATCATAAACTAATTTTACAAAAAAGGTTAAGCAAGGTATCTCACCACATACTTGATGGTGATAGATGGTCCTTAATGCTGCTTTCCAAGTATATTTTGTATTTGTTCTGTTGCTGGTCATGGGTAAATGTTGTCCATAACTTATTTGATTTGCTCCAACATTTATTTTGTTTGGCTCTTGATGCATCTCCTTATATGTTTTTGCGTCTATATTTATCATAGCATCTTTTGTTTCAAAAAATAAATCAGAACTTATTGGAGCAGAATTAACCTGCCAGTTTGTATTTTTTGATATTATCGATTGCAAAACTCTTTCTGCTCCTTTTTCTACATCATTCTCTTTATACCCCAAATTTGAATAATCTCTCTTAATATTTTCTTTAGAATTAAAACCATCTTCTAATTCTTGAATATTTTTAATTAGAATATTCCTAATCTCATTAAAATAACTCTTCTCTAATTCTTCTATTTCTTTTTGTTGCATATTTTTTATAATAAAACACCATATAAAAACTTATCTCAAGAGAGAAAAATATTCGCTGACTTAACAACTTAAAACCGCAAAACTTTATAAAGAAAATTTATCATTAATAACAATGGCGCTAAGAAACTTACTGCATAATCTCCCTGAAGTTCAAGCCCCTATTGAAAAGAAACTTAGTTTTAATGTTAAACTTAAATGGACTCTAATAATCCTTGTATCATTTTTTATTTTATCTAATGTTCCTTTATTTGGAATTGAAGAGGGGGTGTTGTCGCGATTTGAGTATCTTGCGATTTTGCTTGGGACTTCTTTCGGTTCAATTATTTCCCTCGGTATCGGTCCAATTGTAATGGCTTCTATTATCTTGCAATTATTAGTCGGAGCACAAATCTTAAATATTGACATGAATACAGAAGAAGGAAAAAAATTACACAGCGGTCTTCAGAAACTTCTTGCATTTGCATTTGTGCTATTTGAAGCTATAGTATATGTTTTAATGGGAGGTATTCAGGCACAATCAGGACTTATGGGGCTTGTGATACTCCAACTATGTCTTGGAGGAGTTTTAATTATTTTTATGGACGAAGTTGTTCAGAAATGGGGATTTGGAAGTGGGGTTTCATTATTCATAGCAGCAGGAATTGGTTGGAGATTATTTACACAATTATTCCAGTTTATAGGTATCCAAAAAACATTTGAGGCATCAGGAAAAGTTTTATCACTTGTGGCTTCTATAATTATCGGAGACGGGAAAGGAGCGGCTATAGCCCTATTTCCTATTATAGTCACAGCACTTTTGTTCTTAGCAGTCGTTTTCGCCCAAAGCTTAAAAGTTGAAATTCCTCTTGCTTATGATAGAATAAGAGGATATTCTGTAAAATGGCCATTGCAGTTTTTCTATGCAGGTGTTATCCCAGTTATCTTGGTTTCTGCCCTTGTAGCCAATCTTCAATTATTCGCTTCACTCTTGCAAAATTGGTTTGGCAATCCAACTTTTTTAGGAGGATTCATTGAAGGACGACCAATATCAGGATTATCTTATTGGATTCACTCAACACCTATATTAGAAATGATAATCAAAGGAAGCTTTAGATGGGTATACACACTTCAGGCAGTTGGGCATGTTTTATTTTACACAATATTTTCTATTTTATTCTCTTTCTTCTGGGTAAGCACTTCAGGAATGGACGCTAAAGGACAGGCAAAAAGAATAATTAGCTCTGGAATGAGTATGCCTGGGTTCAGAAAAGATGAGAGAGTTCTTGAATCAATTTTAAAAAGATACATCGGGCCTTTAACTATAATGGGAGGTGCTGCAATAGGAATTCTTGCTTCAGTTGCAAACCTTCTCGGAGCCCTCGTCGGTGGAACAGCAATACTATTAGCAATAATGATTTTATATCAGCTGTATCAAAACATCGCACAGCAACACGCAGTTGATATGAACCCTGCACTAAAAGGATTCTTCGGAGCTTAATTACGATTAATTTAAAAACTCTTATTTCTAATTTCTCTTATGGTGATAATCTATTTTGTAAATGAAAATCCTATTTTATCTTTAGCGATCATATCCTTGTCAATTACTCTAATTTCTACTCTTCTTCATAAATGGCTCACAAATCAGGAGCACTTGAAAAGTTTAAAGGAAAGACAAAAAGAAATTCAAAAGGAAATGAAAAATTGCAAGGATGAATGCAAACTTAAAGAACTCAACAAAGAGATTCTTCAAATTACTGGGATGATGTTTAAATCTTCTTTCCGTCCCATGTTTGTAACAATTATTCCTTTCTTAATCTTATTTTCTTGGCTAAGGGGAATTTACGGCGGGGAAGAACCTTTGCTTAGATATTGGATTTGGTATTACCTTGGTTTTAGCATTTTCTCCAGTATAATTTTAAGGAAAATATTCAAGGTTTCTTAAACCAACATAAACCATAATTTCTTTAATTTATTTTTTGCTTTTTTAACGAACTCTTTTGACTTTAGAACTCCAAATTCTGAAACAATTCCTGTTAAATCTTTTAATCTCGTCCTCTCAAAAGCATAATTCTCTACAAGTATATTTTTTTCTCTTTCATCCCAAACTTCCTTCCCGCTCCTTTTTTCAATCTTCACCTTATCAGTAAATTTTAGTGAAACCCCACAGGAATACTTTGGGATATTATACTGCTCTGCAATTTTCACAAGAGTTGCTGTCCCAATTTTATTCACGACATATCTCTTAGTATAAGCGTCTGCACCGAACAAAAACAAATCACAGTTTTTCATTGCGTTTTCCATTGCCAAATCAGGAAAGACAATAACTTTAATCCCCATTTTCGCCAGCTCCTTCGCGGTTTTCCTTCCCTGAAGCAACGGCTCAACTTCTGTCGTGTAAACAACAAAATTTTTCTTTTGTTTCTTTTTAGCATACTTCAAAACATCAATTACCGAAGAAGAATGACAATGAGTATAAATGTTCATTCCATCTCTAATAAGTCCTGCTCCTTTCTTTGCGATAACTTTATGTGAGTTTTCTATTTCCTTAATAAATTTTTTCGCTGCGGTTTTTTTCGTAGGAGATTTCACAAGAATTTTAATAGCATTTTGCAACAAAGGTTCTGTCGGACGGGCAGAAATAATTTTATTTAAAGAACTTTTGTCTGATTTCAAAAAGAACGCTTTTATTCCTGCCTTAGCAACATTTTCAGCTCCCTGAATTTTAACTTTCTTTATATCTCTTAATATTTTCTCAAAACTAATTTCTTCTTTCCACCTCATAAATAAAGGTAATTAAAAGAGTATAAAAAACTTCTCTAAGTAAGACTTAAAAACACTTAAAAACTTCATTTTCTCTTAATTAATGGGTCAGGTCGGCGTGCTAGCCCCACGCTATTCGCAAACGGGCTTTATGGCGGACTTAAAGCAGGACGTGAGATGAAACTAAAAATGTTGTTAGTTTGACATTGAAGTTTTGTCCTTCTTGATCTTGCTTTAATGAATTGGGTCAGAAGAGGGAACTCTGGCAGCCCTAAGTTAAAGTTTAGGTGCTTGAAGGGTTACAGAACTGAGAAAAATTGGCATCCTCTTTTTAGTGAACTCAAGCAACCTGCTGGGCCCATTAAATTTCAAATTATTCTTTAACAAAATTTATAAAGACAAAAAATCTAATACTCCTATGAAAATAAAAAAAGAGTATAACAAACACGCCCAGTTTTTTTTGCTCGCTGCAGTAATAATTTCTGCAATTGTAATCAGTTTTGGGATAATTGCAAATCAAGCAAGGATAAACAAAGAGCCCGAAGATTTATATGAATACAGTTTTAGTGTAAAAACTGAAACAGGAGAAATAATTGATTTTGAAATTTATTCTGGTGTAGAAGGCAATTTAAAAGATTTTGTTAACAAAATGGCAGATGACTTAAAAGATAAGGACCCTGATTTAAACTTCATATTCTTATATGGAGATTATAATGAATTAATAATAGAAAATTACGGAGATAAAGAAGTAACTGTTTCTATGATAGGCATAGAGAATGAAACTATAGAGGGTGCAGGATTTAAAATAAAAAGTAAAATAAGATACAAAGTGATAGAAGAAGAAGTTAATGCAACTGCGAGAGAACTAAATCCAGGAAAAGAAAAGAAAAAGTATGTAGAATTAAATTCTAGTAATGAAATTAATATAATTATAGAAGATACTGCATACAACTTCCAAGTACCTAAATATAAACAAGTTGTTTTTATATTATATAAAGAGGCAGAAGATGAGAGGTATATCTCAGCAGACTAAAGGGATAAGCAATCTTATTGCCTATGTCCTATTAATAACTTTAACTATAAGCATCTCTGTTCTTGTTTATAGTTGGTTGAAATTATGGACTGCCCCAGGAGCAGAATCCTGCCCTGAAGGAGTCAACATAATTATTACTAATTACACGTGTAGCACAAATGAGCTTGA
>Ga0315548_1003280_pt1 | contig 12197 bp, 12 predicted proteins | sample SalMarSW160110MG_2_FD_202540 | JGI IMG/M metagenome (GOLD analysis project Ga0315548, IMG submission 202540) | Salt marsh sediment microbial communities from the Plum Island Ecosystem LTER, Massachusetts, United States - Salt Marsh Sediment SW1601-110 ... | reverse complement strand
CCAGCTGCCAGAATGGTAAACCAAAACGCCGCTCAAGCTCTTCGCCCACCCAGAGGACGTCCTCAATGGGCAGCATAAAGGTGATGCCTTTCTTAGCCTGTGCTTCAATAGCTTTCAAAGACGCAGCAGGGGCATGACCCGTCATCGATCCGGTATCGCCCAGACAAAAATCGATATAGTCAAAACCGTCAACACATTTAAAATGGGCACCTCGGGCTTCGCTAACAAACACCGGAAATTTTCCTGCCCAGCGGATCATCCAGAGCATGGGAACACCTCCCTGCCAATGAGCGCGGGCACGTTCGTAAAGCTCTTTAGAACGCGGATGTTCGTCGAGAAACAGGTTTTCTTCCTTGACAAGCATTTGCTCCAGGCGGGAACGGTTCAAAGTTCTCATATATTCCTCCGATACATTATTATAAATTATAAGACTATTATAAGATTTTAACCGCCTGGCGGTCAAGATTTATATTTATAAAATTAACCGTCACTTGGTAATTGCCAGCAGGAGACAGGGACAACTTAAGCCTATATATGGTCGTAGGTTCGAATCCTACCGAGCCCACTTGCTCAATTACCCCTATACCCCAGTTCCCGCGAAATTTCAAAGGCGCAGTTCTTCACCATTGGGACAACTTCTCTCATTCTTGTTTTGGTGAGCCGTACAGTGGGCCCGACAACACCGACAGCAGCTATTACATTTCCCGGCTTGTCTCTCACTGGTGCCGCAACATTTCCCAAACCCAACTCCCACTCCTCATCATCAAACGCAATACCATCGTCCTTGACAGTAACAAACTCCTTCTCTAGTTGACTCAAATCCATTATCTCAGTGCTGAGATTGAAGAAACTGCTGCAACCTTACCGGATAACTACTTTTCACCAAGGCTTCTTCCAGAGTAATCACGTTTCTTATCACCAGGTCGGCTAACGCCTGATCTAAGCTCTGCATCCCCTCCGGTTTGGCCAGCTCAATGTTGGACAGTATTTCATGGCCTTTCTCTTCGCGAATCTGTCTTCTGATAATACCGGTACCAAGCATAATCTCAAATGCAGCTATTCGCCCGCCCCCAATACGGGTTAGCAGTACCTGTGACAGCACCGCTTCTATCACCTGCGATAGTTGTAGCCTCATTTGCTGCTGCTGGCCAAATGGGAACATATCAATGATGCGGTCAATAGACTGGGCGGCATCGTTCGAATGCATGGTACCAATCACCAGATGCCCAGTCTCGGCAGCCATCATAGCGGTGCTTATTGTGGGCAGGTCACGCATCTCGCCAATGACAATTACATCAGGGTCATGGCGTAGCGCGTGTATCAGGGCGGAGGAGAAGGATTTGGTGTCATCCCCGAGGTCTCGCTGCCTGATGAGGCATTTGTTGTTACGGAATAAGAATTCAATTGGATCTTCAATGGTGATTACGTTTCGCCTCTCAGTCTCGTTAAGATGATTAATCATGGCTGCCAGGGTAGTTGACTTGCCACTGCCAGCGGCGCCGGTTACCAGGATGAGCCCCCTCGGCTTCAGAATAAGCTGTTTGCAAATCTCGGGCAGCCCCAATTCATCAATGGATGGGGCTTTAGACGACACAACATGGAAAACAAGGCTTATCGTACCTCTCTGTTGTAGTGCGTTAACCCGAAATCGCGCCAATCCCGGAGTGCTATAAGGAAAATCGAGCTCCCGTTCCTTGCCAAAGGCAGTCCTCTGCTCTTGATTGGAGACCTGCTCGAAAGCAGACTCCATGTCTTTGCTTGAAAGTGCTGCCAAGTCCTCTAGCAGTATGAGTTTACCATCAATACGTAGCACCGGCGGGCTTGATACCATAAAGTGTAAATCTGAAGCACCCTTATCTACCATTAGCTTAAGAAGTTCATCTACCTGCATGCTGGTACTCATATGTTGTAGCAACTCACAATTGTCACCCCAGCTCCACCACCCTCTCCCACGGATAAGAACGGCTAGCTACCTAAAGAGAGCCTGCAGGCTTCCCTTGGCGGCCAGGCCGATAAGCGTGACCCCTACCTGGGACCCGCCTATAATTAGCAGTTTCTTTTGTAGCCTGGTGACGTTCACCTTGAGGAGATGGCGCTCACCGACGTACTCCTTTCCCCAGACTGCCTGGAGTACCTGGTCTAGGGTGACCGGCCGTCCGGCATTGCGCACCAGAAAAGATAGCAGCCTGTACTCAGTAGCGTTCAGCTTTACTTCTCGGTCGCGCACGGTGACCCGGTGCCGGGCAAAGTCTATTATAAGGTCATCTATTGCAAATTCGTGGGGATGAGCCGTGAATTCGGGGTACTCTTCCCAGAGCGTAGTCCGGCGCAGCACGGCTCTTACTCGCGCTGCCAGCTCCTTAGCGGAAAAGGGCTTGGTCACGTAGTCATCAGCACCGGCATCCAGCCCCTTAACCTTCTCTTCGTCATTGCCCTTGGCAGTGACCATAACTATCGGCACTGGCGAAAATTCGCGAATGCGCTGACACACAGTGTATCCGTCCATACCAGGCATCATGATGTCCAGCAACACCAGTTCTGGAGTTTCCTCATCAAAAACCTGTAGGGCTGCTGCCCCGTTGCTGGCTTTGACTACCTGGTAACCCTCCAGCTCTAGGATACGCTGTATCATGCGCAATATGCGTGCGTCATCATCAACCACTAGCACTGATGCTTTTCTTGACAGCTCGCCGATTACCCCCTCGTCATCAACCACTGGCACTGATGCTTTTCTTGATGGCACTCTGATGACCCCCTTCCCTATCGCAAGATGCGGGCAATAGACTCCCTCAGGCTGTTAGCACTAAGGGGCTTGACCAGGTAGTCAGCAGCACCCCTATCTAGCGCCTGGCTTCGCTGTTGAGTAGCCGCCGAGGCGGTGAACACGACTACCGAAATTGACGAAAGTTCCGGGTCGCTTTTCATCTGGCTGAGTACTGCCCAGCCATCACGCCCGGGTAGCCTTAAATCCAGCAGCACCAGAGCAACCTGGTTGCCTCTTGCCAGTCTCAGACCTTCATCACCATCACTAGCCTGAAGCACACGATAGCCTTCAAGCTCAAGCACTCGAGAGGCGAAAGTTCTGATGTCATCCTCATCCTCTATGATGAGAATTGTGGCTCTGCTACCCTTCTTCACTATTAGCTTCTCCTTCTGCTATAGCTTCTCGAGGAAGGGCAAAGTTAAAAACGCTTCCCTTTCCGAGCTCGCTATTCACCCAAATCCGACCGCCATGTGCCTCTACCAGTGCCTTACACAGGGCCAGCCCCAGCCCCAGCCCACCCGGTTCCTGCGTCAGCCTGTGTTCCAGGTTAAACATCCGGTCAAACACTTTCCCCGAGTTCTCCCGAGGGATACCCATTCCCCGGTCAGCAACGCTAATTACCAGCTCAGAGTCTTGACTTCGAGCCTCTATTGTCACCGTACTGGCTGGCTTGGAGTACTTGGTGGCATTTTCAATAAGATTATCTACTACCTGCCTAATGCGTCTGCCATCGCCGTTCAACTTTAACACCGCCTTTGGCAGATTCAATACTATCTTGTGTCCAGGCGTTCTAAGCCTGGCTTCGGCAATAGTGGTCTGGAGCAACGCCGTAATATTGGTCGGCACCTTATCAAGCTTGAGCAGACCTGCTTCTAGGCGGGACATATCCAGTAGATGGTCTACAAGTTCAGCCATCCGGTCGGTAGCCTTGTCTATAGCACTCAGGTATTCTTGTTTCTCATCATGCCCTAATCTCCTATCGTAGTCCAGAAGCATGGTAGAGTATCCCTTTATCGTGGTCAGGGGGGTGCGCAGTTCATGGGAAACATTAGCCAGTAGTTGGCTTCGCACCTGGTCAAGCTCCTTTAAGGTTTCCAGTTGCCGTGCCTTCTCCTCCGCCCGCTTGCGCTCAATGGCATAGCGTATAGACCGCGCCAGCAAATTGCTATCTACATGTCCCTTGACCATATAGTCCTGCGCGCCTTCCTGTACCGCCTCAACTGCCAGCGCCTCATCGTCCAGACAGGTCAGCACCACAACCGGCACGGTTAACGCCTCAGCCTGAACCTTGACCAGCGTGCTAATCCCCTGACTATCAGGCAGCCCGAGGTCAAGCAGAACCACATCTATCTTTCCCTGGGCAAGGCACGCCAACCCTGTCGCCAGCCGGTCGGCGCACTCCAACTTAAAAGGAGAACCCTTATCTTCAGCCAGTATCTCCCGAATCAATCGGGTATCCGCCGGGTTATCCTCAATCAGTAGAACTCTGACGGCTTTATTGCTCATTTCTTCCCATTCGGTGGCAAGGTGACGATAGTAAGCCAAAAGTCCTCAATCAACTTGACGGCCCTGATAAACTGCTCCAAGTCAATCGGCTTGATGATATAGCAATTAGCGTTGAGGTTGTAGCTCTTGAGGACGTCCTCTTCAGCCTGTGAAACGGTTAGGATTACCACCGGTATGCGTTTTAGGTCTTTATCGGTCTTTATCTCAGCAAGCACCTCGCGCCCATCCTTCTTCGGCAGGTTCAGGTCAAGCAGGATAAGGTCGGGACGAGGTACCTTGGCATAGTTACCTTTTTGGCGTAGGAATTCCATTGCTTCTACACCATCCCGGGTTACATGTAGCTTGTTGAGTACCCTGCCCTCCTTGAAAGCCTCCTGTGTCAGCCTCACATCTCCCGGGTTATCCTCCACCAGCAGAATTTCCGCCGGCTTACCAGTTTTTCTGTTATTCATAGCCGCTTATCTCCTGCCGGTTGGTAGAGCGAAATAGAAAGTTGAGCCTTTATTTATCTCTGACTCTACCCAGATGCGACCGCCATGGCGTTCCACAATCCTCTTGCAAATCGCCAACCCGGTGCCTGTGCCTAGATACTCTTCCCTACCGTGCAGGCGCTGGAAGATAACGAAGACGCGGTCGAAATATTCTGGGGCGATGCCGATACCGTTATCCCGTAAGGAGAAGACCCACTTGTTATTCTCCTGCCTGGCTGAGACATGAACGCGTGGCGGCTCTTTACCGTGGAACTTGATAGCATTACCGAGCAGGTTCTGAAATAGCTGAACTATCTGTGAGTTATCTGCTATTAGCGGCGGCAAGGGATCATGGGTAATTACTGCCTCACCTTCTTCAATGGCCACCCGCAGGTTAGCTATCGCCTGGCCAAAGGCAGCCTCGCTATCTATCGGCCCAAAGGATTCACCACGCGTGTCCACCCGAGAATAAGTCAATAGGTCATTAATCAGCGCCTGCATCCGCTCAGCACCAGCCACAATATAATCAATGAACTCGTCGGCGTCCTTATCCAGCTTACCCTGGTAACGCTTGGCCAATAGCTGGGTGAAGCTGGACACCATGCGCAAAGGCTCTTGGAGGTCGTGCGATGCCACATAAGCGAACTGCTCCAGGTCCCTGTTGGAAAGCTCTAATGCCGTTATAGCTTGCCTTAGCTCCTCAGCCTGTTTTAGCTCCTTTTCCGCCCGTTTTCGGTCGGTGATGTCCTCTATGGCGAGGAGTACCATCTGCATCCGCTTGGTTTCATGGAATATCCGGCGGGCATTCAAGACCATTACTCGCCGCCCGAGTTCTTTAAAGTCGTGCTCAATCTCAAAGTCAAGGAAGACAGTACTCTTGGGCAGGATTTCCTCTAGTAACTTCCGCAGCTTCGGAATATTCCACTGGCGGTTGCCCAAATCATAGAGGACCTTCCCCTTGATATCTCCAGGTATGATTTTGAAGGTCTGGTAGAAGGAACGGTTGGCTGAGATTACTCTTCTTTTGCTATCAAGCACCAATAGTGGCTCACGCACCGTATGCAGAATGTCCTCAATATATTCTTCACGCTTTAGAATGGTCTTTACTCTCACCCGCTTACGCCCGGTTTCTTCGGCAACGCGTTGGCGCATCTTCCCCGATTCACTTACGAGCCGTTCTTTTGCCTTCAGCTTGTCTTCCATCTTTACTTACCCGCCCTAATTTCTTATTTTTTGCCCCCTTACTTGCTAAATATTACCATTTGTCCACTTTTTTGTCAATATATTGACAAAAGTCCACAAATATGTTAAACTCCATAGCCCATTAGTACTAGAGGCAAAACGATTTAGTACTAGAGGAAATAGGTGGCGAAAAACATTTTTATAGTTGGTTCGGGATTAGTTGGGCAGGCTACGGGTAAGGGGCTGGTGGCTAAAGGGTTTGATGTGACCTTTATTGACGTAAGGCCGGCAATTGTTAATCAGCTGCGCCAGCAAGGATACGAAGCCTTTGAGGCTTCGGAGGTGAAAAAAACAGGCGCTGACATCTTCCTGTTATCCGTCCCGACATACTCGCTGAAGCCTGGTATTAACGGGCTGGACTTCGTTAAAGAGGCTGCCACCAGCATAGGTAGCTGGTTATTCAAGACAGATAAATATTGCCTTGTCGTTGTCAGAAGCACTGTCCTTCCGGGCACAACGGAAGAAGTTGTTACACCAATCTTAGAAGAGTACTCAGGAAAGAATGCCGGGCGTGACTTTAGCGTCTGTATGAACCCCGAATACCTTCGCGAGCGTTGCGCCGAGGAAGATTTCTTGAACCCGTGGCTTGTTTTAATCGGTGAGCTTGATAAAAGGTCAGGGGACCTGCTTCAGGAGGTCTACTATTGGGTTGACTGCCCCGTTTACAGGCTACCGATAAAAGAGGCGGAGATACAGAAGTTTGTCCACAATCTTTTCAACGCCACCAAAATTTCCTTCTTTAATGAAATGAGGCTGGTTTGCCGACAAATGGGACTGGATTGTGAAAAGATTTTCCCCCGCGTGGCGCAGAGTGCCGAGGCAATCTGGAATCACTTATACGGAACCAGAGACTTAGGTCCGTTTGGCGGTAGCTGTTTGCCCAAAGATACCATCGCTTTCCTTTCCTGGGCGAAGGAGCAGGGCAGGGAAACACCGCTGGTGGATGCAGTGCTCAGGGTCAACGAAGCCTTAGTCAGACACCTAGAGCCAGCCAGTAGCAAAGCCTCCCGCTGAGTGGACAAGACCTGTGGATGACTACCTATCGCTTCTAGCCTTCTATTGCCCCCTCGGTGTTATTGGTTTCTGGAGGTGGGGGACTTGGTTGGTAAGAAGGCTGGTAAGCCTGTTTTATAAGCCCAGTAAACAAAATTTTCACGCTAGCGTTTCCATAGTAACCCCGGTGTATAACGAAGACCCTGATGTATTTCGCCAGGCTCTGGCATCGTGGAGAGCCAATAACCCCTTGGAGATAATTGCTGTTATTGATTACACTGATGAAAAATGCATAAGGGAATTTGAGAAGTTTAGCCGCCAGTTTGACCAGGCTAAACTAATTGTCACCGAGAAACCGGGGAAAAGGCCGGCTCTGGCTGATGGCATCCGGGCAGCTAGGGGTAAAATTATTGCCCTGGTTGATAGTGATGTTTTCTGGGGCAAGTTAGTGTTAAGAGAAGCCCTCCGCCCCTTTGCCGACCCGAAGGTTGGGGGAGTTGCCGTCCGCCAGAATGTCCTTAATCCGCAGGCCTTGGCCCAGAATATCTTTGATATTCAGCTTGACCTGAGGTTCTTTGACGAGATTATGGCTCTCAATGTTGCCGGCAATGCCCTGACTTGCTTTTCTGGTCGTACCGCTTTTTACCGTCGGGAAGCCCTTATGCCAGTAGTTGATAATATGGTAAATGAAACCTTTTGGGGAAAGCGGTGTATTGGTGGCGACGATAAGAGACTTACCTACCTGATTGAGGCAGCCGACTGGAAAGGTCGCTATCAACATACCGGATACGTATATACGCCGGGAACGGCTAATCTATCTACACTTTTCAAACAGCGAACTCGCTGGGCAAGAAACACCTGGCGAGCCGACCTACGCGCTCTCTGGCAAGGCTGGGTCTGGAAACGCCCATTTCTAGCTTTTGTCTTGGTTGACAGGTTAATCTCTCCCCTGGCTTTGCTTTTGAGTCTAATGTATTTTATAGTCTCACTCATTTTTCAGTTATGGATTCCGGCCGCTATCCTCTTTGTCTGGTGGTTTTTCAGTCGGGGGGTCAGAATCATACCTAACTTGCAGAGGCACCCGCGCAATATCAGGCTGGTACCAGCTTACGTTTTTGCTAATTTTGCCATGGCAATTGTCAAAATTTATGGCTTGTTGACGCTTAATCGCCAAGATTGGATAACTCGCCGTGGTGCGGAACGGGCACCAAAGTCGGGGGGCTTCTACTTGGTTCTAGCCAGAATAGCAACCCTGGCTATTCTGGCCGGTCTGGCTGCAGCGGTTGCTTGTTCCAGAGGCATTTTGAGTTTTTAAGGTGATAGCCCCCCACTAAGTATCTGTGCCTCTTTATTTTGTGCCTGTGGTCGGGGTGGTCGGATTTGAACCGACGACCACCTGAACCCCATTCAGGTGCGCTACCAGGCTGCGCTACACCCCGCCCCAATATCCTAGCATAATTGGGTTTTCTTTAGCAATAAAGACCCCCATCATTGAAAAGATTACGCTTTTAGGTTATAAATATATAGCGTTAAAAAAAGAATTAAAGTCTAGAGGTAGAGATTTGGCCAAGAAGAAGAAGCATGTAGAAAAACCCAAGCGGGCGTTGACCAAACGCCAGCTTTCCCATTTTAAGCAGCATCAGAGAAGGCAACGCATTATCATTGGCTCGGGTATTTTGATTATTGCTGTGGTTTTAGCCGTCATCGGTGTCGGCGTTTATTTCGGCTGGTATGTTCCCGAGGTTAAACCGCTCCATGAAACGGTAATCAGGGTAAACGATACCGAGTTTAACATGGACTACTACGTAAAGACCCTTAAATACCAGGCACTCCAGCTGGAGTCGATGGGTATGGATGTAGGAATAGAGCAGTTGACCTATATGACTGAAGGGGCGGTCACGACAATTCAGACCAACGAGCTGATAAGACAGGAGGCGTCTGAGCTGGGCATCACTGTCAGCGATGAGGAGGTTGAGGAGAAGATTGACGAGGATTTTAGTGACTATGACTCCTCTCTGGCTAAGGACTATGAGGATGTGATTAAAGACATGGTAAGGGCACAGATGCTGTACGAGAGGCTGCTAGACGAGTACTTTGACCAGCAGGTGCCGCAGTCTGCCGAACAGAGGCACATAATGGCCATGTTCCTGGAGAGCCAGAGCCAGGCCGACGAGCTTAAAGACCGCCTGGAGGTTGGCGAACTCTTTAGCGATCTGGCGGATGAGTTCTGCGTGGATAGCTACTGCAAATCGCAGGATGGCGACCTCGGCTGGCACCCGCGGGAAATACTGTCCAAGTTGATAAACAGCACTGTTCTAGTTGATAGCGCCTTCAGCGCTGAGGTAGGGGTAATAAGCCAGCCGGTACATGAAGAGGCCAAGTTCAAGTCTCTGGGCTACTGGCTGGTTAAGGCGGAGTTTATTGACGCCGAGGCGGACTACGCCCAGCTCAAGGTAATACTACTGGGCAGCGAAGAGGAGGCCAACGAAGTCAGAGCCAGGCTGGAGGATGGCGAGGATTTTGCCGCCATGGTCGCGGAGTATTCCCAGCACGCCGAATCTAAGGGAAACGGCGGGGAGCTTGAGGTGGATGCCAGAGGACGGTTTGTCGAAGCATTCGACGATTTCGTCTTTGACCCCGAGCTGGAGCTGGGAACTTTGAGCCAGCCGATAAAGGATGATACGGCTGTTACCCAGGGCGGCTACTGGCTTATTAAGGTTGCCGAAGCCGCCGAAGACAGGCCGCTTGAGGAGGAAGACAGGGATATTTTGAAGAGGGACGTCTTGAGACAGTGGCTGGACGGGCTGCCGGACGACCCGGATAACACGGTGGAGGATCTTTTGGACGACGATAAGACAAACTGGGCGGTTATGTACGCTTGGGAGGGATAAAGCGGTGAAGAAAGATAGTATTGGCGTTGGTTTAATAGGGCTGGGGGTGGTCGCTGGCGGAGTGGCCGGGGTTCTGACTGGCAAAGCAAAGGCTTTATCGGAGCAGGTAGGCTGCTCTCTTATCCTTAGGAAGATAAAGGTTCTGGAATCAGACCTCTCCCGCCCGCAGGCCAAGGAGCTTGGCCTCCAGCTTTTTACCACCGACGATGAGGAGTTCTTTACCCAGACCGATATAGATATCGTGGTTGAAGCTATCGGTGGTGAGGAGCCGGCTCTGGACTATCTCAAGCGGGCGCTGGCCAGTGGCAGGCACGCGGTTACCTCCAACAAGGAGGTCGTAGCCAAGCACGGGGCGGAGCTGTTCGCCCTGGCGCAGGAGCATGGTGTCGGCCTGCACTACGAGGCCAGTGTCGGCGGTGGCATTCCTCTCATTTCCCCCTTCCAGCAGGACCTGGTAGCCAATAAGATAGGCGGCATCTACGCCATCATCAACGGCACCACCAACTATATCCTCACCCGCATGGCCAGCGAGGGCATTGATTTCCCCTCGGCGCTTAAAAGCGCTCAGGAGCTGGGCTATGCCGAAGCCGACCCCAAAAACGATATAGAAGGAATAGACTCTACCTATAAGCTGGCTATTCTGGCTTCGCTGGCTTTTCATATTCAGGTGCGGCCACAGGATATCCACTGCGAGGGCATTTCCCGCTTAAGTAGCCACGATTTTAAATATGCCCGCGAGCTGGGCTACGCCATCAAGCTGCTGGCAATCGCCAAGGAAAAGGATAGCCTGATTGAAGTGCGCGTCCACCCCGTCTTTATCCCCGAAGATTCCCTGCTGGCCGAGGTTGACGGTGTCTATAACGCCATTCTGGTGGAGGGCGACCTGGTGGGCAGGGTGCTCTTTTACGGTGAGGGGGCCGGGGCGTCAGCTACCAGCAGCGCTGTAGTTGCCGATGTTGTCTCGGCTGCCCGCGATATCGTTACCGGCGGCGGCTGCCGGATGAGGTGGCGGCTGGAGCCGGGTAAGGCCATCAGGCCGATGGCCGAGCTTGAGACGGGTTATTATTTAAGGCTAAATGCCGCCGACCAGCCCGGTGTCTTGGCTCAGGTTTCTAAGGTCTTAGGCGATCACCGCATCAGTATTTCCTCGGTCATCCAGAAAGCGGTTGACCCGGTGGCGCAGACGGCGGAGATTGTCATTATGACCCACCCCGCCAAAGAGGCCGAAATGCAGCGGGCTTTAGAAAAGCTGGAGCATATGGATGTGGTTAAGGAGATAGAGAATTTTATCAGGGTAGAGGCGTAGCCCCACCCCGTTTTATATCTATTCCCGCCCTCCACCCTTATATGGAAGGGTCACGCCCCTGAGGAAAAGGGGATGAGGTAGATGGATAAGAAAGAAGCGATATCATTTCTGAAACAGTCTCTTAGTGAGGTTCCTAAGCTTGCGGAGTTACCTTATAACAATTATGAATATCCTATGTGGTATAAAACTATAGAAGGTGTTTTAGAAGGAGTTTTTGGGAAGGATTCCAGCGAATACAAAAATTTCTCGGGGGCAAGAGTGTCTGTATATGTTCTTGATCGAGAAAAAGAAGAATATCTTAAAGGGCTAAAACTTCGTGAAACAGCTCTCCTTTCAATAATACATACACATGAGATATTAGGTATTGAAACGAAATCTACCGCTATAGCGGGGTTAACACCTAAAGCCTTTATTGCACATGGTGGAGAATCACCTGCTCTCAGAAAACTTAAAAGCTTTCTAGAAGCCCTTGGAGTTCAATACTTAATAGCAGAGGTAGAGCCAAGCGACGGAAGATTAGTCGAACCGCAAGTCACTCGGGCTTATGAACACGCTGATTTTGCAATCATTTTGGCTACTAAGGGGGGAGTTATAGATAAAAATAAAGGTGTCTACTATATGGCAATGAATGTCGCTGATGAGTTAGGTAGAGGGAGAGAGGTATTTAAAAATCGTATTATTCTTCTCTTGGAAACAGGAGTTGAACCTCATACTAATATTAGCGGAATAGTCTATGAAAGGTTTGCTCCACAAAGCATGGATAAAGCATTTATCAAAATTGCCAAGGAGTTGAAGAACTGGGGCTTTATAAGAGCAGGGAAGGCAAAATAGGGTATAATAGAGGGGCGTTAGCCCCTCTTAAAGAAAAACCCCTCCCCCTCCCTGGTAAGGGAGGGGGATTAAGGGGGAGGGTTGGCAGGAAATAGCTGAGAGGTTTGGAGAAAAAACTATGAAACCCGGCGTTTTGGTTAAATATAAAGACTACCTCCCCGTCACCCCTAAAACACCCCTCTTCACCATGGGAG
>Ga0315548_1003276_pt1 | contig 12204 bp, 10 predicted proteins | sample SalMarSW160110MG_2_FD_202540 | JGI IMG/M metagenome (GOLD analysis project Ga0315548, IMG submission 202540) | Salt marsh sediment microbial communities from the Plum Island Ecosystem LTER, Massachusetts, United States - Salt Marsh Sediment SW1601-110 ... | reverse complement strand
TTTATCGCGTACTCGAGGATATGCTTCCGGCCATCAATAACCTTCACATCCTTCCCTTTCTCCACGACGGTCCCTGGCCCGATGGGGCAATAGAAGGCCCCAATGCCGGCTTTGGCGGCTCTTATTCGCTCCGCCAGTGTTCCCTGCGGGACTATCTCGATCTCCACCTCGCCCGCGCGAAGCTGCTTTTCGAAGGGAGAGACCAGTAGTGGCGAGGCGGAAACAGGGAAGGCAGCGATCCCTTTTCTTACCTGTTGGTTAGCTGCCAGCTGCCCGCCATCGTACCACCATTCGGGCACCGACATGAAGCTGGCCACGACCTGCATCAGTTCCTTCCCGATGCCGACCGTGTTGCCCACGATCGTAAGATTCTTCGCCCCTTGCCGGCTCAGGGCTTCGATGAGGTAGCTCGGAGATCCCCCAGGTGTGCCAAAACCGCCAATCAGGATGGTTGCCCCGTCGAACACGTCCTTTACTGCCTGGTCAAAGCTTGCGACCACCTTGTTTATGGCCATCCTCGCTTCCCTCCTCACAAACGCTTAAAATGCTTGATATCTAGAATATTGCCTTCTCGCTCTTCCTTGAATACAGCTTGAACCCTCATACCAACCCTCAAGTTTTCGTGATCAACACCAGATATGAAGTGGACTATCCCAGTGTCTGCTCCATCAAGCTGAATAATCCCGTAGACAAAGGGAGGTTCCACAGGCTGAGTAGGCTCCTTGTAGTTAATCACCGAATAGGTAAGGACAGTCCCCTTGTCGCTGACTTCTACCCACTCATCCATCCTACACATGCATTTGGGACAGATAGACCGTGGGGGCACATAGACCAGTCTACATTCGGGGCATCTCATACCAAAGATTCTCTTGTTATCCCTGAGCTCGATCAAGAACTTGCTGGCGACAGCGCCAACAAATTGCTTGAAGGGGATCTCCAGCTTTCCATGGACTACCAGGGGCTCCTCTTGGAGCGATTCCTCAGTCATCTCTTGTCCTCCTCGATGGGCTGAAAATAGAGGATATCCATCATCTCACCCGTCCGCCCTTCCTCTTTCCATACTGCCTGAACCTTCATCCCCGGGTGCAGTTTATCCGGGTCGGGCGGCTCGAGGAAATGGATGAGGGCTCCGCCACCGTCGAGTTGAATGACCCCTCGAGCCCAGGGAACTGCCTTTGGTTGGCCCGTGCTCGGATCGATATAGGGATAGTAGCACACATCAAAAGCAAATATTGTACCTTTGTCGCTCAACTCCACCCAATCTCCCGCCTCGACGCCATGACACTGGCCGCATACCGCTCTGGGCGGGAACATGATCCGTCCGCAGCTCGGACACTTGTTACCCCAGAGCTTCTTGTGCTCTTTCATCTCCCTGAGCAGTCTACCCATATAGGGGCCAGCGGAGAAGTTACAAGGTACGCTCACCAGATAGGGCATCACCAGGTATTCATCAGCAGCTTTTTTTGCCATGTTTCTCTACCTCCAGAGATTTGCTACGGGCGTTCCTTGCTGAGGAGATGGAGTATTGTCCAAAACGTGCCACCAAAGGCGGAGGCCATGGCAGTCTTCACTTCCTTGTCAACCTGATGCTCGCCGGCATCCCCTCTGATCTGCAGGGCAGCCTCGGCGACACGGATGAGAGCGGTCGCCCCAATGGGATTGGTGGTTACCACACCCCCAGAGGGGTTGACGGGAAAAGACCCGTTCCGATCGGTGACGCCATCCTCGACCAGCTTCAGATATCCTCCCCTTTCCAGGAGGAGGAACCAGTCGGCCCATTCCATCTCCATCCATACCATCGGGTCGTACATCTCGAACAGATCGATCTCGTTGACGGGATTGGTGATCCCGTTCCTTTTGTAGAGCTTGCGGGCGCACACCCTCATACTAGCCCATTCCGCCAGGTCATCCCGCATAAGTATCGTTTCGTTCAGCATTGCCTCCATGTGGGTGGTAACATGATCCTTCACCCATACCGGCTTCTCGGTGATTCTCCCCGCCTTTTCTTCCGAGGCCACGATTAGGACGCAGGCACCATTGGACTGAGGGCACATATGGAGAAGCCTTATGGGATGTACCAGCATATAGGAGTTCATCACTTCCTCACGGGTGACCTTGTTCCTCAAGTGGGCATAGGGGTTTCTGCTGGCGTTTTCCCCATCCCTGATCCTGACCATGGCTGCTACCTCCCCGGCCCGCTCACCAAAATCCCTTATCATCGTAGCCGCAGTCATTCCACTTATGGCCCCGGTTTGTAGTCTCCTGTCCCAGAGGGGGTCAGCCATCGCTGCTATACCGGTGGTGGTATGCCCCTCCTCCTGCTTCTCCCAGCCGACGGCCATGACCGTGTCGAAGAGCCCGGAGGCTACATGGTTGTAGGCAGCACAGGCGATTGTGCCCCCGGTGGTCCCCCCGGTAGTGAGCCTCATCCCGGACTTCAAATAGGCGCCGTCGCCATCAACGTGCCACATGTCAGGCTGGTGAACGCCCTCGAAAAGCTCCATGTTGCCGTGGAGGACGCAATCAATGTCCTTGATTCTTAGTTGTGCATCCTCCAGGGCAGCGGTCACCGCCTCGTTCACCATCTCCACCTGATTAACGTCTTCGCGATGAGCCTGATGATGTGTCTGCCCAATACCTACAATGGCAACTCTCCTTGCCATGCTGTCCTCCTTCTAAATACCAAGGATCAGTACAGAATGCAGTTGTCCGCAAGGCCCGCTCGTCCCGTGAGCTAGAGCGGTCTTCGCCTTAGCCACCTGCCGCGCGCCAGCCTCGCCCTTTAGCTGCAGAACGCACTCCACCACCCGCGTCAAGCCAGCCACTATCATGGGATTGCCCGGCAAGACCCCACCGGAGGGATTGATTGGGAGCTTGCCTCCCATCTCGGTTGCACGGGAGTCGATGAGCTTGCCTCCCTCCCCTTTGCCACAGAAACCGAGGCCCTCGCTCCACATGAGCTCCTGATAGGAGTATTGGCCCGATATCTCAGCTACATCGATCTCCCGGCGTGGATTCTTGATTCCTGCCATCTTGTAGGCGCGCTTGGCCGCCATTTCCAGAGCATCGGAATCGGCGAGATCCCTGTCCCCTAGATGATGGCAATCATAGCAGTTGCCCACGCCATTGACCCAAACCGGCTTGTCGGTCAACCTCTTGGCTTTCTCCTCTGTTGCCAGTATCATGGCGCATGCACCATCGGAGACAGGATAGGCATCGAGTGTACTGATGGGATAGGCCAGCATCCTGGAGCTGAGGACATCCCCCACGGTAAGGGCCATAGCGTTTTGGGCATAGGGGTTATTCTTCGCATTCTTGTAGCTTTTCACCGATACCTTGGCGCATTGCTCCCGGGTGATGCCATACTTGTACATGTAGCGCTTCGCCTGCAGGGCAGCCGCAGAGAGGTAATCGACGCCAAGGATTCTGGTACACACAGGGCAAAAGGCGCAGCTAGTGATGAGGTTTCGTGAGGCTGGCTGTGACTCCTTACAGTGAGCCACCACGAGGGCGACATCGTAGTGACCTGAAAGTATCGCTATGGTAGCATAAAGGGCTGCCTGGGCTCCATCTTGAGATACCTTCTCCGCAGGCCGGTGATGGGCACCGACGACATCGCCAATTGGGGTATCGGAAAGGGTCATTGCATCCCAGAAATCGTCGGTGGCGCATATGGAGAAGTCTATCCCCGTTCCATCCTCGGTGTATTTCAGCCCTGTCTGCTCCAGCACCTCCCTCACCGGTTGATGCGCCAGCTCAGCCAGTCTCAATGCTGGCTTACTTCCCTCATATTTCGTCTGAGCTACTGCAACGATGCCTACCCTTTGACCCATGCTGTCCTCCGCTTTTTTGTTTCAAATTGGCCCTAAGACGAAGCCCGTCGCCTAGAAGCCTGTCCGAAAATTATGGGTAGATTGAAGCAGATGCTCTAGGCTATCCTATTGTGCTAAGTTCTCGGACACTCTCCTGGCCTAGAGACCAAGCTCCTGAGCTATCTTCTCCCGATAGAAATCGCCATCTCCAAAGACTATCTCTCCGGCCTTGGCCCGTCTATAATACAGGTGCATATCATGATCCATGCAGAAGCCAACGGCCCCAAAGATCTGATGACCCAATATTGTGGCGCGCTGATACGCGTGGCCTGTCTGGATCTTGGCTATGGCCACCTCAATAGAGGCTGGGAGCCCCTCGGTCACCATCCAGGCTGCCTTATAGGTCACAAACCGCGCGCCACTGATATCGGTGGCCATGTTACCACAGTGGTGCTGGATCGCCTGGAAGCTGCCGATGGGGCGCCCGAACTGTACCCTCTCCTTGGCATAGTCCAGCGTCATCTCCAAGGTAGCTTCGGCACCGCCGACCATTTCAGCGCATTTCGCCACAGTGGCCTGCTCTAGCACCTTCTCCAGCACGGCCCAGCCCTGGTCTGGCTCCCCGAGGACGTTCTTCTGGGGCACCCTGACGTCCTCCAGGACAAGTTCACATTGTTTGTCCGCGGCCAGGGTCTTGAGCAGGGTGCACTTAATCCCTGTGCTCTTGCAATCCACCAGGAAGAGGGTGAGTCCCTGCTCAGGGACTTTGGTCTTCACCGTCCGGGCCACGCATATTACGTAGTCTGCGATGTGAGCATTCTCCACGAAGAGCTTGGTCCCATTGATTACGAATTCGTCCTTGTCAGCAGTGGCATTGGTTCTCACACCAGAGGCATCGTAGCGAGCATTGGGCTCCATAAGGGCCAGCGTGAGGATTATCTTCCCCGCTGCAATCTTGGGCAGAAGCTCCTGCTTCTGCTCCTCGGTGCCCGCGGCCAAGATGACCAAGCCGCCGAGTACCACGGTGGAAAAGAAAGGACCGGGCAAGCAGGCCCGCCCCATCTCCCCGAGTAGAACCACCAGGTCGAGGAAACTGCCTCCGATGCCACCGTATCTCTCCGGGATTACCAGCTCCATCCACCCCAGCTCCGCCATCCTATGCCATAGCTCGGTCGTGTAGCCACGCTCATCTTGCATCATGTCTCTAACCAGTGACTTGGGACACTCTCTCTCAAGGAAATCCCGGGCTGTCGTCTTGAGCATTTCTTGCTCTTCGCTGAGACCAAGATCCATGTTTCTTAACCGTCTCCGCCAAAGATGCCAGGCATTGGTCTATTTTCGAGGCAGCCCTAGCCCCCTCACGGCGATGATGTTGCGCTGGATCTCTGATGTGCCCGCGCCAATAGTAGCGGAGACAGAATCAAGATATCCTCTTGGCACCAATCCGTTCAATGGGGACCATTTGGACCCTGTTTCCAGTAGCCCGTATGGGCCCAGCACCCGCATGGCTGCATCGGCGAAATGTCTACTCAACTCCGTGACCCACAGTTTTAGCATAGAGGCCTCTGTATCGGGGCGTAACCCTTTGCTCAGCATCCAGGCTGTTTGCCAGTAGAACATGTAGGCTACCTCGACCTCGACTGCCATCTCAGCCATCATACGGCGCACCTCATAGCTCCGCTTCAAGGCCATGCCATCACGCTTTGTCCTTTTGAAATAATCGAGAAACATTTCGAAAACTCGTTTGAAAGCACCGATGCCTACCATGAGCCTCTCAAAGTCTAGAGCGGCCACTAGGTAGTACCATCCCTGGTTCTTCTCACCGATAAGGTTTTTCTTAGGAACACGCACATCGTCGAAGAAAACCTCGTTGAAGGAGTGGATGCCACATATGTTTGTCAAGGGGCGGACCGTGATCCCTGGAGAGTTCATATCGACGATGAGCAGACTGATACCTCTATGTCTTGGAGCATCAGGGTCAGTTCTAACAGCTACCCAGGCGTAATCAATGAGGTGGGCACCGCTTCCCCAGGTCTTCTGCCCATTAATCACAAATTCATCCTCTTTCTCCACCGCTTGAGTTTGTAAGGAGGCAAGATCGGAGCCAGCGTTGGGCTCACTATATGCGAACCAGAACTCCACCTCGGCCCTGGCAATCTTTGGTAACCATTCCTGCTTCATCTCGTCGCTGCCGAAGAGCAGGATAGTGGGCCCTGCGACAGTGGCTCCGAAACCAGGAGGCGGTACACGATAATAGCTCACTCGCTCGTCGAAGATGGCGTGCTCAATAGGGGAATATTCCGCGCCGCCGTATTCCCTGGGCCATGAGATGCTGGCCCAACCTCTTTCCGCTATCTTACGCTGGAGCTCCTGGTTTACACGCCAATGCACTTCATCGACTTCATGGGAGCCGTACCCTCCAGGCCATTGCAATGATTCCTCGACCCATCCTGGAGGTAGCTCCTTTTTGAGGAAATCTTCGACTTCTTTTTGAAATGCTTCCTCTTGCTCGGTAAACTGGAACCTCATCTCCTATCCAGCTCTCTTCTGTTCAGCCGCATGGCGTTTTGCCATTCATCTTCATATGATGGCCAGAGGGAAATAGGGTTGAGCTTGCCGTCTACGACTTGGTGTTCCTGTTACCACAAAATAAGACCCTTGATAAAGGGTGACGGAGTTCTTAGCATAGCCAAAAGCTCCCTGCATTATAATCCATTGGCCCGAAAATGTCAACATTTTTGGCCCATTGTTGCACAATTCCGCAAGCTGTGATACAATCGGCTGATAATCGAGGGTAGTAGAAGGCGATTGAATCGCACCGTAGTTTGATCCCTCTGCATGAAACTTGCAGTCCTGGGCGCTTGGTACACTTGCAGAGGCTTCTGGTAGAATGGCCAGCATCAATGCATTTCCAAATAACCGGCCATATGTAGATGGCTAGCTGGAGGGAATCGTGGAATGACAACCTATGCGAAGTACAAAACCAAGCCCCTGGATTGCTGGCAGTGGGGCAAAGAGCTCAGGCTGGAGGCTTATCAGGATTTGGTCGGGGGCCACGAGCAGGGAAAACTCCTGGTGCTGGGATGTGCGGCGACCCCCTATGGCATGCTGGCGGGGCTCGGCGGCTTCGTTTTCCTCGCCGGCGAGCCCTACGGCGCCAGCATTGCAGCCGATCCTCCCTTCTCCGTCTCCTGCATGGAGGCGTATGAGGCCAGGGGGTATTCCCGTGATATGTGTGGCTATATGCGCAACTTCCTGGGCTCCATGTACCTCGACAAATACTACTTTACCGGGGGGCGGTTTCCCAAATTCGATTTTGCCTGGAGCGTTCGCCATTGCCCTGGTGGTCACCCCAAGTGGCACCAGATAGTATCCGAGTATCAGGGTATCCCGATGAATTATATCGACGACGACACAATGCTGACCCTGGACGGTGATCCCCACCACAGGATAGAATATGTAGCTGGACAATATTTGGACTCCATCGAATGGATGGAGAAGGTCACCGGAAGAACGTTTGACGATGAAAAAGCCATTGCAGCAATGCGTAACTATTTCAAGAACGAGGCTCTGTGGGGGGAGATATGCCTGCTCAACGGGGCCGTGCCTGCTCCCCTCGATATAAAGAGCATGTTCGCCCTCATGCCTATCTCTATGTTGAGAAGGCATGAGGAGGTTGCAACCCGTTTCCTCGAGACGCTCAGGGACGAGATAAAGGACCGCATCGCCAACGGGATAGCCGCGGTCACCAACGAAAGATATAGATTGTGCATGTTGACTCCGCCGCCCTGGAGTTTCCTGAAAGTGTTCCGCTACCTTGAGAGCTTCGGCGTCGTCGTTGCTGGTACCTATGTATACCTCGTAAACTCAGGTGAAGTGAAGTTTCTCCTCGATGAAGGCAAGGTTGTCCCGGCCACAGTGCCCGAGGAGCGCCCGGGATGGCCTGAGATAAAGAACAGGGAGGATCTGTGTCGAACTATTGCACGATGGCGTGCCGAGCACCCGTTTCAGTCGCATCTGGACACGAGAAAGAAGGAAGCTGTCGTAATCTCCCGGCACTGGAATGGGGATGCGTACTTACTGCTCCTAAACCGCGGCTGTGTGTCCATGACCACCAGCATGTACGACATCCAACGCTATCTCCTATACCACAGCATTCCAGTGATAATGGTTGAGGGGAACTTCGCCGATTGTAGGGATATTGATGAGACCGGGGTGCTTGATCGCCTGGAAGCGTTCTTAGAAGGACAGGGCATCTCCAAGCTGCCCGAATAATGATGCCGGCCAGGCAGTAAGAGGAGTCGTCCCTGGCCTGAGTCCAGATACAAAGCAGGGCTTATACTGCGCTTGCTCTTCTAATCTTTGTCGGTTTAGCTACAGCAACGAAAGGAGATGGGGTGAAATGGGCGGATTTGGTTTTACCGAAGCACAGGAAATGCTCCGCCAAGAGGTGAGGCGATTTGCCCAAAAAGCGCTTGCCCCAGGGGCACTCGAGCGATCCAAAATGGGACCCATGGAGCTTTATCAAGCCTTACCTGAGGTAGATAAAAAGGTAGTTGACATCGGGTGGACAGCCCTCAATGTACCTGCCAAATACGGGGGGCAGCAGATCGATGCTGTGTCTCTGGGCATTATCTTCGAGGAGGCAGGCAAGGTAGACCCATATGTAGAGACTGTTGGGGCCATGCAAGCGACAAGTGCTCTCCTTGAGACGCTGCCGGAGGAGGTGCAGGATGAGTGGTTCCCGCCCTTGATCAAGCGGGAGCGGAGGCACGCCTTCGGTTTCACCGAGGCAAGTGCTGGCTCAGACCTTGCAAGCATAGCGACTAAGGCTGTACGAGATGGCGACGATTACATTATCAGCGGTGAGAAGTTCCCCATCCCCTTCGCAGTGGTCGCTGACGCAGCCTCGATAGCCGTCAAGACTGACCCCACCGCAGGCTTCAGGGGTATAAGCATGTTCTGGGTGCCACTGAATCTACCCGGCATAACCCGATCACACCTCCCCTGGATGGGCAACCCCAATTTAGCTCCCAGCGTAGTGGCGTTTGATGAGGTACGGGTTCCGGCCAAGTACCGCGAGGGCGAGGAGGGCAAAGGCTTCTACATGGTCATGACCACCCTTGACTGGCTCCGGGTTATCACCGCCATGACCTGTTTGTGCCGGGCTGAGGCCTCGCTCGAAGACGCAATAGCCTGGTCCAAAGAGCGAGTCGCCTTCGGCCAACCCATTTATAGGTACCAAGGGGTGTCTTTCCTCATCGCCGAGCACCTCACCAGGCTCGAGGCAGCAAGGTTGCTGTGTTACCGGGTCTTGTGGCTCAAAGACCAGGGGGCTCCGTATATTACGGAATGCTCCATGGCCAAGTGGTACACCGTCGAGGTGTCGATCCAGGCTATAAAGGACTGTATGGTGATCATAGGGCATCCAGCCTACAGCACGGAGCACCCCATTTCGCAACGCCTGAGAGACGTCGTCGGCTTCCAAATGGGCGATGGCACACCGCAGATGCAGAAGCTAATCATCTCCAGGATGGTGCTTGGGAAATAGGCCTTCCTACTTTGACTCACACGGGCGTCAGCGGAAGGGTAACCGCGCAGAGTAGCTATAATATGCGCAAGGCACTGTCGATACTGTCACAATGTTGCAGCACACTTGAGAAAGTCTCCACAGGACACATTCTGATAACAATCGATAACTTTCAGGAGGGTGCAGGGCTATAGATGACGCAGAAGCGGGCTGAGGTCAAGTATATATTGGAGGTATTTAATGGCCGTCGAAGGGGTGCTCTTTACCAAGGAGGAGGGGATTGCCACCATCACCTTTGACCGACCTGAGAGGCTCAACGCGGTTACTGATGCGATGAGGACGGAGGTGCACCGAATCGCAACCGAGCTTCGTGATGATGAGGAGGTGAAGGTGCTGGTCATTACCGGTGCTGGAGAGGCGTTCAGCTCTGGAGCAGATACTGGAGAGTTGACTGCGGACTATAGTGGGCCGATTGAACCACATATTCTGAAGAGGCCCTTTGGCTGGTGGATACTGCCGGTGCGCTATTTCCCCAAGCCGACGATCGCTGCCATACCAGGGATCGTTGCCGGGACGACATACTCTCTGGCTTTGGCCTGTGACTTCAGAATAGCTTCTGAGAAAGCTAGGTTCAGCATGGTATTTGTTAAAAGAGGGCTTATTCCCGATGGCGGTGCTACCTATTACCTGCCACGAATCATGGGAACAACCAAGGCCCTCGAGCTTATGTTGATGGGCGACACGATTGATGCCAGGGAAGCCGAGCGGCTGGGAATTGTGAACAAGGTCGTGCCACACCAGGAACTGATGAACGCGACCATGGAGCTGGCAAGAAGGATCGCCAACGGGCCCTCAGTCGCTATTGAACTCATCAAGCGGGGTGTATACAAAGGCGCCGTAAATGATCTAGAATCTCAACTGGACTACGAGAGTCTTGCCCAGCGCATCTGCTTCCAGACCGAGGACTTCAAGGAAGGCGTTGCATCGTTTGCGCAAAGAAGGTCACCGGAATTCAAAGGGAGATAGCAATAGGGACTGCCCCGGGGAAGCAGGCAGTGCCAGATTTGACAAGCAGGAGCCAGCTAAGCTGATTTGCACACATCCGTCAGATAGGAGTAGAGCTTTTGACTCTTTGGAAGAATGGCTATCCGAATTCTAAGACAGGTGGGGGAGCGAGATGGAAAGAAGATACCCGTTGAGCGGGCTCAAGGTAGTAGACTTCTCCTGGGTCTTCACCGGCCCTATTGTAACCAAATTCCTCGGCGACCACGGCGCGGAGATAATCAAGATAGAATCCGCCACCAGGCCGGATATGACCAGGGTAATGACGCCTTTTGCAGGCGGGCAGATGGGTTTCAATAGCAGCGGCGTTTTCGCCAACTACAATTCCAGCAAGTACAGCATCAACATAAATCTGCGTGAGCCCCGCGGGGTGGAGGTCGTGAAGAGGCTAGTGGAGAGGGCCGATATAGTTCTGGAAACCTTCGGCCCCGGCGTGATGAAAAGGCGGGGGCTGGACTACGATGAATTGAAGAAGGTGAAGCCGGACATCATTATGCTCAGCATGAGCATGGTCGGCCAGTACGGACCCTATTCGCAGCAGCCCTCATTCGGCCAGGTTCTACAGGCGACAAACGGATTCGTGCACCTCCTCGGCTGGCCCGACCGGGCGCCTTCTTTGCCCGTCGCCGCCTATACCGATTTCATCGCACCGTGGTACGTCCTCATAGCACTGATGGGCGCCCTCGACCACCGGCGCCGCACAGGCAAGGGGCAATACATAGACCTCGCCATGCTGGAAGCCAGCGTTCACCCCGCCTCACCCGTGGTGATGGACTACACCGTCAACGGCAGGATTCAGAACCGCATGGGCAACCGCTGCCCCGGCGCCGCCCCCCACGGGGTATACCCCTGCGAGGGCCGCGAGAGATGGATCGCGATAGCCGTATTCAGCGACGAAGAGTGGCAGGCTCTGTGCAAGGTCTTGGGCAACCCGGAATGGACCAAGTCCCTGAAGTTCGATACCCTGCTGCACAGGACGGAGAACATCGAGGAGCTGGACAGGCTGATGGGTGAGTGGACACGAAACTACACGCCGGAAGAGATAATGGCCAGGCTGCAGAAGGCAGGGGTAGCAGCGGGTGTGGTGCAGACCGGTGAAGACCTGGTGGACCACGACCTGCAACTGAGGCACCGGCACCACTTTGTGGAAATGGATCACGCCGAGATGGGATTGCATCTCAGCGAGAGACCGCCCTTCCAGCTATCCAAGACCCCGTCGGAGCCTCAAAGGCCCTTCCCCTCCTTTGGCGAGCATACTGAGTACGTCTGCAAGGAGATTCTGGGCATGGCCGATGAGGAGTTTGCCGAACTGATTGGCGCCGGAGTTCTCAGCTAGGGGTTAGGAAGGGTGTGTTCGACGTCAGCGAAAATGGGACACTTTTGCTGACGTCGAACACCCTTGTGTGATGACAGGAGCTCGACTAGTCAAAGAGTCAAGAAAGGGGGCGATTTCGACTCTATGCCTTGGTGAAAAAACTAGGGCTTCCCCTTCGGAAAACCCCGGTTTTCCTAGCTGGAGCGGGTGATGGGATTCGAACCCACGACTCTTTGCTTGGGAAGCAAATACTCTACCACTGAGTTACACCCGCAGCGTGCGTTTCATTATATGCAGGCGGACAAAGGCTTGTCAACATCGCCTGTTCGGCCGGTTGGGCATTGACAGCGTGGCGGTCTTGGCCTTAGTATTCCTCACACCGCATTGAGGGGGTTGAGATGGCAATTGAGGTAACGGTCAAAAAAACGGAGCCGATGATGGTAGCCTTCCTATCTAAGAAGGGGCCCTACACACTAATTAGCCTA
>Ga0315548_1003273_pt1 | contig 12212 bp, 8 predicted proteins | sample SalMarSW160110MG_2_FD_202540 | JGI IMG/M metagenome (GOLD analysis project Ga0315548, IMG submission 202540) | Salt marsh sediment microbial communities from the Plum Island Ecosystem LTER, Massachusetts, United States - Salt Marsh Sediment SW1601-110 ... | reverse complement strand
AGGTTCGTTGTGCAATTATTTGCGGACAAATTAGTCTCAGACTACTATTCTACTGCTGCTTATCTTGTATCGGGTCCGGATAGACGATAGCAGCCAGAAGTGCCTTTCCGTATCGTTGCCAGAGGATTTCCGTATCGAGTTTCGAGTCGTTTTCCTTCATCTCGAAAGTAATCGTTGGAATACCTAATGTCACACCGGCAAAAGAACCGAGCGAGCCGGGGAGGGCGCCTAATTTTTTGACCGGCAAATCGCAGTATTTGGCCATGTGGTTTGCCAGCATTTGGCCCGGGCCATCATAGTCGATGCAGCCGTACGGTTGATGAATACTGACGATGCGGTCGGGATTGAATTGACGTATGAGTTGCTCGATAATATATGCCTCAGGCTCGGAAAGTGGGGTAAGCCCGAATTCTTCGTTATTGATTCGATTTTGAGAGGCAAAATTGCGGTTTAAGTCCACGCCGTTGGTGTTTTGCCGGGTATTTCGGGCCAGACCGTCGGGATTGGCGACCGGCATTAGCACAACAGTGCATCCTTCGAGGAACTTTCGCTGTTGTTGGAGATAATCGGCTAACTTTTTGACAAGCGGTGTACCGGCTGGTTCGTCGCCGTGAATTGTTGAGAGGATGAAAACGACTTCCGGCCCCTGACCGAGCACGTAGTACATAATCGGTCGGTTTTCAACAGATGAACCGGCGATAAGCTGCTGTGGTGGTACTGCAAGATAAGGTTGAGAATCGTCCAGCTTGGGGTAGGTAGTATGCTTAAAGCAACCGGTCAATATCAGGGCGATTGACAGGGCACAAACTTTGAAAGTAATGGTCCATACCTTATTCATCCGGGATACCTTCAAATATTTGTATAATCCCTCGTAAAACGAGCACAGAACCATTATAGGCTCTTAACGCTTTAATTATAGTTAAATTCAAATAAAATTCAAACCCAATCCTGCGAGTTTTTTTGCCCTTTATTATAACTTCGTATCTTCATAAGTAAAAAACTTGAGTAAAACCACTGCTTTTGGTAGCATATCGTTTTTATAAGTGGCCGTTAATAAATATATAGGATAATTTTCTGCTTTTTAATTCCTGTTCGGGTTTAGCAGTTGTTTTGGATCTTTCTTGAGGTGATTAATGAACGTATTGTTAATTGGAAGCGGCGGACGAGAGCATGCAATCGCGTGGAAACTGGCTCAATCGAAGGATTTAAATAAACTCTACATCGCTCCCGGTAATCCGGGGACCGCCGAATGTGGTGAAAATGTCCCGATAGGGGTCAACGATATCGACAAACTTCTTGATTTCGCACTTCAGAATGATGTCGGTCTTGTTGTAGTCGGTCCGGAAGATCCGCTTGCCAACGGGATAGTCGATGTATTTGAAGAAGCCGGTATTAAGGCATTTGGTCCGAGCGGCAAAGCCGCTCAGTTGGAGGCGGACAAAGCATTTTCCAAGCAGTTGATGAGATCGAGCTGCGTTTCGACCGCCGAGGGAAGAACCTTCGACAGGTTCAGTGATGCCAAAGCGTATATTGCCAGCAGGGATGAAGCGGTGGTGGTCAAAGCGGCGGGATTAGCTATGGGTAAAGGTGTTTTTGTCTGTGACGACCCTTCCGACGGGATTCTGGTGGCTGAGAGGATAATGTGCGATAAAATATTCGGCTCGGCCGGGGATGTCATTATCGTCGAGGACAAACTGCTTGGCGAAGAAGCATCGATACTGGCTTTCGTGGATGGGCGCAATATTTATGTTATGGAATCGTCGCAGGACCATAAGCCTGTCGGTGATGGTGATACCGGGCCCAATACAGGCGGGATGGGTGCTTACAGTCCGGCGCCGGTCGTGACAGAAGATATGATGAACATGATAACGCGTGAGATTCTTGTGCCGGCAGTCGATGGAATGAATCGCAACGGTACTCCATATAAGGGTGTTCTGTATGCGGGATTGATGATGACGGCGGGAGGGCCGAGAGTGCTGGAGTTCAACGTACGCTTCGGTGATCCGGAAACGCAGCCGATTCTCATGCGGCTAAAAAGCGATTTACTAAAAGTACTGCTGGCTGTTTGTGACGGCAGGCTGGACATGGTGGACCTTAAATGGGATCCCCGTCCGGCTGTTTGCGTTGTGATGGCTTCCGGCGGTTATCCCGGGGATTATGAAAAAGGCAAAAAAATCACCGGCCTCGGTGAAGTCGGAAAACTTGAAGATGTCGTTGTATTCCATGCCGGAACAAAAGTTGATAATGGGGAAATTGTTACAAACGGCGGCAGAGTGCTGGGTGTTACTGCGCTGGGACAGACAATAAGTGATGCCAAGGCAAGGGCATACGAAGCCGTAGATAAAATAAAATTCGAAGGTGCATACTACCGCCGGGATATAGCAGATAAGGCGCTCAGGTGAGTTGCTTCCTTGGAGTGTCAGGGAATATGAATTCATAATCCGTCTGCATTAGTTATGGCCCGAATCAAAGCTCATAAATTGAAGTTTGTAAATACAATCCGCTGGTTTGTCTCGGTATTCATTTTATTGATACTTCTGTGGCTGTTATACATTTATGCCGGCAGGGCGCTGTGTCATATAGCATTGGGACAGATTGCAGAGCTGACGAATACAAAAATAAAAGTCGGTTCGGTTGATTTTCACACAAACGGATCGGTCTTTATTGAAGATCTTGTCATCAGTCCCCGTAAAAGTCCTTATGAAAATGCCACAATAATTAATGCTAAAAAGGTATATACACGGTTTAGTCTGGGCAGTCTTTTATTGCTTCGACCAAGACTTCAGGTCATAGATGTTGACGATTTTGTCTTTAGGGCCCAATACGATTTAGATACCGGCTGGTCGAATTTGTCCTCTCTGCAAATTAATCCACCCGAAGACAGCTATAGCAAAATGCCTCGTATCAACCTTAGTGCCGGGAGATTGCAGTATAGTAAAATTTTGAACGGACAGGAAGAGGTCGCAATTTCAATACCTCTTAATGCGAGCTTCGAACCCGAAGGAGAAAAGCAGGAGGGATATATCTTTGAAATAAAAACGGCAACAATGGCATCCGGTTATGGAACAAGCCGTTTGACCGGTTCATGGAAACCGGGACTTGTTATCTTTACGGGCGGTATTTCCTCTCTGGATGTTCCTGAGCTTGAGATGGCATGGATTATAGATGTGTTGGCCGCCGAGTTGAGATACAGCCGGGAGAAGGATTTTTCGCTGAAGCTAAGGATAAAAGATTTGCAATCGAAACGCAGCGAGTCTCTGGAAAGGCTTGCTTTAGTAGGACCGCCTTTCCTGAAAAAATCGGGTCTGTTTACAGCGTTACAAAGATTTTTTGACCGATATCAACCTCTTGGCAGGGTGGATATTGAACTTGAGACAGCCGGTAATTTGAACCTATTGGGTGAAAGCACGTTGGATGGTTATGTTGATTGCAAAGATGTTGAGTTTTTCTATTCCGGTTTCCAGTACGGAATTGATAATCTGGTCGGTCGAATGGATTTTACCAAAAACAGCCTGGAACTTAATAATCTTACAGCTCGGCATGGCGATGTCGTATTATTCTTTAACGGATGGACGCGGGATTTCGGACCTGAGCGGCAGTACCGGATCCGGATTACAAGCGATAATATGCCTTTGGATGATGATTTGTATAAGGCACTGAACACGGAACAAAAGAAATTTTGGGATTATTTTTCCCCTGTCGGGCAAGCGGCGGTGGATTTACAATTAAGCCGGCAATCACCAGTGGACAAGCAAATGAATCTATCGCTCGAACTGAATAACGTTGAAGCAATATATCGTAATTTTCCTTATCCGTTGAAAAATATGACAGGGGAGATTTCGTTTACACATGACGATGTGGTATTTTCGGATGTTGTTTCACATGAAAACGAACGTAAGATTACGTTGAACGGCCGAATAGAGACCGACGGGCCGACGTATGATGTTTCAGTCGATGTGAACAATATTCCACTGGATTCCGAACTGGAGGAAGTATTACCGGAGAGGCAAAAGAATTTATATCAAAAATTATGTCCTTCCGGTTTTGCCGACGGCCGGATAAGGTTTTTTACAGGGAATAATGAGCCTGTAAATTATACAGCCGATCTGTCATTCAGGCGTGCATCTTTATATTTTGAGAAACTTCCGTTACCTGTCTCCGATATATCGGCAAGAGCTGTTTTTACAGCCGACTCAATAGATGTAAACAGCTTTTCCGGTTTGTATGGTGAGAGTCCGCTTCATATGACAGGCCGTATCCGGCCCGACCTGGAGCAGCAACAGGCTTTGTACGACATATCATTGTCTCTTGAACAGATGCAGCTAAAGGATGATTTTTTTAATCTGTTACCGGTGTCACTGAGAGAAAAAGTCATCGGGCTAAAACCGGACGGAAAAGTAGATCTTAACGTCGATTTGAATAAAAATAATCTCTCGGAACCTCCTTTGTACAGGATAACCGTGGATTGTTTGGGTAACAATATAACGTTACCTAATTTCCCGAATTCTTTGAAAGATATCAACGGCACTTTGATAATAGAGCCCAACAGTGTGCAGCTTGATGATGTTGTAGTATCAGTAGGTGATGTTAACTCGACAGGAGAAGATATTGTCACGATAAAACTAAACGGTGACATGACTTTGGATAATGGCAATATATCCGAAGCGTTCCTACATCTTGGCGCCAACGATATTAACTTCGACCGGCGACTGGCACAATTTTTGCCGCAACAAGCCGAAATTTTTTCCGATAAACTTTTGCCATCGGGGAGTTTTGATTTGGATTTAACAGACATCCGGATTGAATTCGGAGAAGACGGACAAAAGTCTATTGATTTTGCCGGAGTGGTCGTTCTTCATAAATGTGAATTAAATGTTTCCGGTGCCGAGGTTCAATTGGATATAGAATTAAGAGCGAAAGGTCTGTATCGAACCGGGGAAGGATTATGCAGTTTCAGAACTACCATTGATGAGGGGCTACTCAAGGTTCAGGGAAAATCTCTAAACGATCTTAACGCATGTATTATATATGATCCGAATCAACGAACATGGTCCACGGAGGATTTTGTTTCCGGTTGCTACAGTGGTAAAACGATGGGAAAATTTACTTTTTTAGAATCGACCGACGGCCTTTTGGAATACATACTACAGGTTGCTTTTGACAATGTTGATTTAAAACAATATCTCTCGGACGTTCAGGATGAAGAGATTCACGAGAACACCTATACCAGCGGAAAGATGAGCGGTTCGCTTAGTATCAACACCCATATTACCGGGCAATCTTCCCGGATAGGCTCATTAAGACTCAGAATCAAAGATATGCAGGTCGGAAAACTATCACCCCTGGGCAAACTTTTACAGGTTTTAAATCTGACCGAGCCGAAGGACTATGCATTTGACCGGATGTTTGTTGATTCATATATTAAGGGTAACGGTCTGTTTGTTGAGAAACTCGATTTATCCGGCCATGGTATTGCCTTTTATGGTTCCGGCTGGCTGGGCCTGGTCACGCGTAGTGTAAATTTGAAACTTACGGCACGTGGTAAGCGGCTTGCAACGGACGATCCTTCCATCCTGCAATCTCTGACCGAAGGACTTGGTCAGGCAGTTGTCCGACTGGAAGTTACGGGCAATTTCGATGATCCTGTCATTACAACAAAGGCCTTACCTGTTATTGAAGAAACTCTTCAGATTCTCGGAACAAAGCCGAAAACCCCTGATTAACGACCGGTATCAATTATTAATGCCTTCCCATATTCTTCTGTTTTTCTGCAATTTTGTTAAAGACAGTATTTTCAAGTTTAGAAGTTTAAGGCTTTATTTATTGTTTTGGTTTGTTTTTTCCGGAAAATTAGGTGTTTTGCCTGATTTGCATTTCTGCCTTTTATTTCTTACATTTTACTTGGTTTAGAGAAGTGAGGGGAAAGTGTCTGCATTTGTATAAACATTTTCCGGATTGGTCCAAACAAATAACAACTAAATCATAGCTGGTCCTGAATTCAACGCTGGGGGGCCTGTTTGTTTGCAGTCCGGAATACAACTGTGGGGAAAATATGAGCGTTAAACAAACTAAAAGTCAGATAAGAGGGCTTAAAGAGGAATTGAAAGCCACGAATCAGGCGAATGATTTACGGCTTCTCAAGCTGTTCGTATTGCTGATTTTACTTGTAGCTTTTGCAGCTATAATTAACGGGCGAATCAACTTTTTTCTGATGTAGTGTTGTATGCGTCCGGATAATTTAGCTGGACAATGCTTATAAAGTAGATTTTACTCAGCGAACGCTAAGAGTTCCGCCGTAAGATGTCTTTTGTAAGACTGCCTGCGTAATCTGTTTTAAAAGTATCAGTTATCAAAGACGTCTTCGTCGGCCTGATGCCATGCGGGATCAACAATGCATAAGAATTCCAGATCGGAATTGCCGGTATTTTCTATGTATTGATTCGAATACGGGGGGATATAAACGGCACATTGTGAACCGACTTCGAGGGATTCTTCGTTTATATGCATTACGCCTTGTCCTGAAAGAATATAATAGACTTCGCTGGTTCGAAGTCTGTGCAACCTGGTTTTTTGACCGGCCGGAATCTTTGCATTGGCAAGGCTGTAGCGGATTTGTAAATCCATTTTATCGGGATGTAAAAGTTCACGTAAAATCGAATCATCCCCGGCGGTAAATTCCAGGCAGTCTTTCGGATATTTGACAAGCATATTTATTGTCCCAGAAGAATTGAACTTTCTGTAAAGAATGTTCCCGCTACACAGGCGGTTAAAAAACAGGCTAAAGTCGCCGCCAGAAGTGCGCGAATCGCAACCGGCCCTATATTGCGGATTCTCTCAGGAGCAAGAGCGCAAAGTCCTCCGACGAAAATGGCCATTGATGCCAAATGAGCAAATCCGCATAGTGCGTATGTAGTAATCACCGCTGAGCGTTCGTACTGCAGTGTATTTTGCTCTAATACATTAGCTAAATCCTTGTAAGAGACAACCTCGGTGACAATCAAACGCTCACCGATAATTTTAGATACAACTTGCGCATCTGATGGTGGGATGCCCAGAATTATTGTGAATGGATAGAAAATATAGCCGCAAATCCCTTTTAACGACCATTGGCCCTCAAGTCCAATAAGTGGATTAATTTTTGCTCCCAGGGCCGACAGTATAAGGTCCACCAATGCGACCAGACCCAAAACAGCAATAAGCAGCGCTACAATCCCGACGATCATTTTAACACCGGAATTTGCTCCGTTAATTATCGCTTCGAAGAGACTATTTTCCTTTTCATAGAAGGGTCGAACCTGCATACCTAATGTTTCAGGTTTTTCACCTTCCGGGAAAATAATCTTCGACATTACGAGCGCCGCCGGTGCCGAGAGCAAAGATGCCGAGACGAGATGCCCGGCAATAGTAGGGAATACATTTTGAAGGCTCAGCACATATAATGCCAGAACACTTGAAGCAATTGTCGCCATACCTGTAGTCAGAATGGTGCAGATTTCAGAGTTAGTCATTCGGCCAAGATAAGGTTTGACTATAAGTGTGGATTCAATTCCGACGAAGATATTGCTTGCGGCGACCAGGGACTCGGCGCCGGATATTTTCATCAACTTTGTGAATATATAAGCGAAGGCCCGGATAATCCGGGTCATGATGCCGAAGTAGTATAAAATTGCGATAAGGGCCGAGAAGAAAATAATGGTTGGAAAGGCCTGAAAGGCCAGGATGGCCCCGATAGATTCCTCTCCTGAATCGTTGACTTGGCCAGGAGGCAGGGCCAATGGCCCGAAGACAAATTTTGTCCCGGCTGTTGCCGAATCCAGAACTTTTACTACGATATCATTTATGGCAAGAAAAACATTTTTCCCTGCCGGCACAACAAAAACGAACAGGGCGATCAATATCTGTAGCCCAACTCCCCAGCCGATTACCCTCCAGTTCATGTTCTTTCTGTCGGCCGAGAAAATCCAGGCAAAACCTAATAAAATAAATATCCCCGCGAAACTGACAAGATTATAGATATTCATATCACCTGCCCAATGTCCCCGGAACCAACACGGGACTATGCAAGTTGTATTATTTACTTTGCTTTTGCTGCCTAATCGGTACATTAAGCAAAATTTTCTGATACGTCAACTGTTTAGCTGCCCGGCAGGATTTAAATTGCCTAATTATTGTGGAAGATTATAATAACGACATAATGCTATTGATTTAATTGACCAATTCGAACTGTCATACCCGCGAAGGCGGGTATCCATTTATGGTATAGCAAGAGTGGATTCCTGCTTTCGCAGGAATGACAACATATGATAGGTTGTCGTTACATATTCACCTACGACAATACTTTATTATAAATTGGTCAGTTTGAGTAGTTAAGAGACATTTTGAATAAAAAGGGAATGTAGTTGATAGAGAAATTCTCAGGTAAGTTTATAGTTCTCGATGGGCCGGACGGCTGCGGGAAAAGTACACAGGCGGAATTGTTGGCAAAATGGTTTGATGAGCAGGGTGTTGCTACCGAGAAGTTCCGCGATCCGGGTGATACCGACATCGGCGAAAAGATACGGGAAATTTTGCTCAATCCAGAACATCTGTTAATGAGCACGCAGACGGAGGTTTTACTATATATGGCTGCCAGAGCACAGTTATGGATCGAAAAAATAGCGCCGGCGCTAAAGGAAAACCGATGTGTTGTCCTCGACAGGTGGCTTTCCAGCACGTGTGCGTATCAGGGCTGGGCAGGGGACTTCGGGATAAACAGGGTTATAAGAATCGCAGAAGACTGTCTTGAGAGAGTCTGGCCCGACCTGACGATTATTTTGGACGTGGATTTGAAAACTGCTGCATTGCGATTGAATCGACAGTTAGACAGGATGGAGGCAAAGGGCGATGGTTATCATAAGAAGGTTCGCGAGGGTTTTTTAAGGTTGGCCGAACAGCGTGAAGATGTTGTTGTTGTCGATGCCACCGGTGATATTGAAGCAGTTCATAAAGAGATTTTGACCTTAATCTCGGAGGAGAGTTTTTAATAGATGTCATTTCAGCAGATTTTTTGTCAGGATAAAGCGATCGATCTTTTGCAAAGGGCGTTTATTGCGGACAGGGCGGCACATGCATATATTTTTGCCGGACCCGAAGGAGTCGGCAAATTCAAAACAGCTCGCGAATGGGCCAGGCTTCTGCTTTGCCATGACCCTGTTATAGCAAATGATTTCGCCGAGAGCTGCGGTAAGTGCCGTTCATGTCAGGTATTCGAAGCGGATTCTCATCCGGACTTCAATTATATTTATAAAGAATTGCGCGAGTTTACCGAAAACGGCAAAGGTAAGGGCCCGCCCGTCGATATGCCGATAGATGTTATTCGAGATTTCCTTATTGCAAAGGTGGCAATTCGGCCAAGCCTGTCGCAGAGAAAAGTCTTTATCATCAGCGAGGCAGAAAATTTGAATGATTCCTCGCAAAACAGTTTGTTAAAAGTTTTGGAGGAGCCGCCGTTATATTGCTGTATTGTGTTGCTTTGCACCCGGCTGGAAAAACTTCTTCCGACAACCAGGTCGAGGTCTCAGATAATCCGCTTCGGTCCCATAGACAAAGAAAAAATCGTTGAACGTCTTGTGCGGATGGGGCTCGACGATAAACGAGCACGATACTTCGCGCACTTAGCCGATGGAAGTCTTGGTACGGCGTGTCAGTGGGCCGGACTTGAGCTGGCCGATGCAAATCTTTATAAAACAAAGAAAGAGTTGATATGCTCGCTGGCTGATTATGAATTGGCAAAGAGCCTGGATTTAGCCGAAGAACTTTTGGATAAAAGCAAAAAAATCGCTGTTGTATGGTCAGATCTCGATAAGACCACCAGCAAAACAGATATAAGTCAAAGAGCGGCAAAAACTCTTGTCCGAATGGTAATATCGGTATTTCAGGATATTATGAAGCTGAATTTACAGCCGGTTGAGGACGCTGTGAACTTTGACCAGAAAGAGCAAATAAAAAAGATGGCCGGCCGATTCGATTTGGAACAATCTGCGGAGAAAATAGCCGATTGCTACCAAATGCTGCACTGGATAGAATCCAATGTTAATGAAAGGCTTGTTTTCGAACATCTATTGTTATCTCTGGCGGATTCTGATACAATGCATGTTTCGTGATAAAATGACTTGAAAAGGCATACATTCAGGATACTTTGAATGTCGAATATTCCAGACACAAAACAAAAACAGGCAAAAAATAAAAAATATATGTTGGTACGTTACGGCCGAATGAACGCCATGGCTTTCTTCGAGCACCATGAAGCCGAAATACCGAAAGTTCTCACTCGCGTTGTGATAAAAACCGAAAGAGGTCTCGAATTAGGCTATATAGTCGGGCAGCTAAGCTCATACCGGGGTGGTCACTTTAAATTGAGGCAGGAGCAGGTAAAAGAATACTTCGACAACAGCGAAATCGATTATAGCCCCGCCAATATTGGTAAGTTTATTCGATATGCGACCCACGATGATATAAGCGAGGAACGACATCTGCGAAAAATCGTGCAGGAAGAAATCGATTGTTGCAGGCGTATCATCAAAGAATTAGAACTGCCGATGAAAATCGTCGATGCAGAACATGTTTTTGGCGGCGAACGCATTATATTCTACTTTATGTCCGATGGGCGAGTGGATTTTCGTGAGCTTGTTAAAAAAATCGCCCAGGAATATCAAACACGAATCGAGATGCGTCAAATCGGTTCACGCGATGAGGCCAAGCTGCTCGGTGATGTGGAATGTTGCGGACAACAGTGCTGCTGCCAAAGATTCCTCAAGCTTCTCAAGCCGGTTAATATGCGGATGGCCAAAATGCAGAAGGCGACGCTCGACCCTGCCAAGATTTCCGGGTATTGCGGTAGATTGAAGTGCTGTTTGCGATATGAAGACCAGACTTACAGTGATTTGAAAAAACGTCTGCCGAGAAAGAACTCAAATGTAAAGACGGGAAAAGGCATGGGAAGGGTTGTAGATACCCAGATATTGACTCAACTGGTAATGGTTGAATACGAAAACGGAGACAGAGAGGCTGTTGGTGTGGATGAGCTTGAGGTTATCGGTGCATCTTCTATAAAGCGTGAAAAACAGGGAGATAATAAAAAGAACATAGACAAGAAGGACGACGAGCCAAACATTAAGGATGATAAGCAAGACATTAGGGATGATGAGCAAGACATTAGGGATGATGAGCAAGACATTAGGGATTATGAGCAAGACATTAAGGACGATGAGCCAAACATTAGGGATGATGAGAACAAATAATCTTCAGGGAAGAAATATGCCTCGTAAAATTGTTGTAACCGCAGCCTTACCTTATGCAAACGGTCCCATACACATCGGTCACCTTGTGGAATATCTCCAGACTGATATCTGGGTACGCTTCCAGAAACTCTGTTGTAATCAGTGCTTCTACTTTTGTGCCGATGACACTCACGGCACCCCCGTGATGATAAGCGCCAGAGCGGCCGGTATAGATCCGGAAGAGTTAATTAATAAAGTGCATAAAGAACATAAAGCGGATTTCGACAGCTTTCATATAGAATTTGATAATTATTATACCACTCACTCACCGGAAAATAAGTTGTTCAGTGAGCTTGTTTTCAAACGTTTGAACGAAGCCGGTTCTATCGTCAAGCGAGATGTAGAGCAGGCCTATTGCGACAACTGTAAGATGTCACTTCCGGACAGATTTATTCGCGGCACCTGTCCGCGATGCAAGGCCGAGCATCAGTATGGCGATTCCTGTGAGGTTTGCAGCTCGACATATCGGCCTTCTGAGCTGATAAATCCTTATTGTGCAACCTGCCGGACCACGCCTGTCTTAAAAACATCTGAACATTATTTCTTCAAGCTCGCCGATTATGAAAAACCCCTTAGAGATTTGATTGCCGGCGGATATACGCAGCAATCCGTTGCCAATAAGCTCGATGAATGGTTTAAGTCGGGATTGAAAGACTGGGACATATCTCGTGACGGGCCGTATTTTGGATTCAAAATACCCGGCGAAGAGAACAAGTTTTTTTATGTCTGGCTTGATGCACCTATCGGATATATGGCGTCGGTGAAGAACTACTGCGATGCGAATGGACTTGATTTTGAAAAACTCTGGCCGCTAAATCAAGATACAGGGGCCGACGACGGTAATGAATACGAGTTGTATCATTTCATTGGTAAAGATATTATGTATTTTCATGC
>Ga0315548_1003270_pt1 | contig 12216 bp, 10 predicted proteins | sample SalMarSW160110MG_2_FD_202540 | JGI IMG/M metagenome (GOLD analysis project Ga0315548, IMG submission 202540) | Salt marsh sediment microbial communities from the Plum Island Ecosystem LTER, Massachusetts, United States - Salt Marsh Sediment SW1601-110 ... | reverse complement strand
CCCGGGGAGGTTAAAAAAGCCATTACCGATGAAACCATTCTCATCTCGGTGATGCACGCCAATAACGAAATAGGAACAATCGAACCTATAGAGGAGATAGCTAGAATCACCAATGATAGGGAGATCTGCTTTCATACTGATGCCGTACAGACTGTGGGACACCTCCCCGTAGATGTGGATGAACTTAAGGTAGATCTGGTCAGCATATCCGCTCATAAACTCTATGGTCCTAAGGGAGTGGGGGCACTTTATATTAGAAAGGGTACCAAAATAGTTCCCTTCATGCATGGTGGCGAGCAAGAACACAGGCGGCGAGCGAGCACTCAAAACGTCCCAGGAATAGTGGGATTTGGAAAGGCTTGCGAGCTAGCTCAAAGGAAAATGGTACAGGAGAAAGAGCGGCTAGAAGCCCTGCGAGACAAGCTAATAAGCGGAATATTGGATCGTATTGACCATGTTCGTTTAAATGGTCATCCTACCCAGAGACTACCCAACAATGTCAACATAAGCCTGGAATTTGTAGAAGGAGAATCGATACTCCTCAACTTAGATTTGGTGGGTATTGCAGCCTCCACTGGCTCCGCCTGTAGTTCGAGCGTCTTAGAAGCTTCCCATGTGCTACTAGCGTTAGGACTCCCTCATGAGTCGGCTCATAGCTCTCTGCGCCTCACCTTAGGACAAGAAACCACAGGAAAAGACATAGATTACGTATTAGAGAAGTTGCCCCAAATTGTCAAGAAGCTCCGAGCAATGTCACCATTGTATAAGCCGGGCAAGAAATGAAGAGCAGAAAAGATTTGTGGTCATTGTATAGCGAAAAAGTAATGGAGCATTTCCAAAATCCCAGAAATGTCGGAGAAATGGAGAGCCCTGATGGAATAGGCCATGCTGGAAATCCTATATGTGGTGATATCATGGAACTCTATATCAAGGTAAAGGATGATATCATCGTAGATGCCAAGTTCAAGACATTTGGGTGTGGAGCAGCTATTGCCACGAGCTCCATGGTGACCGAGATGGTAAAAGGGAAGACCGTAGAAGAAGCGCTGAAGTTATCCAATAAAGTAGTAGCAGAGGCTTTGGATGGACTTCCACCCATTAAGATGCACTGCTCGGTTTTGGCTGAGGAGGCACTCAGATCAGCCATCGAAGACTATTTAGCTAAGTCAAAACGCAAGTAATCACTTAGTACATTGGGTGATGCAACTTCTCACCTCATTGTCCATGGTACGATCACTTAATACCCATCTTCTTGGTGGCAACTACCTCGGGCAACATGAAGCCAATAGATTGGTCAGCCGTGATCCCTCGTCTGTCAGCCAAGGTTAACAGTAATGCGTGAACAATGGCAAGATGCGCAACCTGGATCTTGCTCGATGAAGGGCCCTCGGGCTTGGCATTGCTCTTGATAAGGTAGTCAGCTGTCTGGCCCAAAGGAGTATCCACATTCTCAGTTATGACTACTGTGATGGCTCCTTTATCCCTCGCTCGCCTCAACGCATCGTACACAAAGCCTGTTCCACCACTAGCTGAAATCCCAATAATTATGTCTCCCGCATTAACGGCCAGGGTAATATAGCGAGATAACCCCATTTCCTCCTCGCCTATTCCCTTAGAAAAACTAACTGGCTGGGCGGTAGCCAGATCGTTGGTAAAGACCAGGATTGGCACACCGGTTTCTAGCCCCTGTCCACTCATCTCCATGGCGACCAGGCCACTAGCTCCTGCCCCTGTAACCACAACCTTATGCCCTGATTCGATCTGCGCGTTGAGTACTTCCACTACCTGCTCAAGCTCATCGAGTGCGGTCTCCAAGGTAGCCAAGATACCCTCAGCATCCTGGCGCAGGACACGGGCCAGCTTCTCTCTAGAAGACTGACAGTCAGAGAGATCCACGCTGACCATCATCGGCTTATTGATATCAATCACCTGTCCTATGGTATCGATGAGCGTGTAACCCTCATAACTGTATTGAGTGAACTCTAAAGTAGTGCCCGGCAGATCGCCAATCGCCAGATCCAGTCCAGTTAATTGGCTGATGAGGCTGGTTTTCCCGCTATTGAATACTCCCAGAATCGCCACCCGGTCACCCGGGGAGAAAGCATCCCGAAAGCGTGATTTGATCGCTTCCATGCCCTCACTAGTGACCATCGAGGATGGGACAAGATCTAGACCCAGCTTGTCTCGCGTAGCGCTTAGCTGGGCCTTATCAACGAGATCCATCTTGTTGGCTACTAAGAAGAACGGTAATTGCGCGTCTTCGATGGCCTCCAGGAAAACGCGCATAGTACTAATCTGTGGATCCAGCATGTTTATCATGAGAATAGCGCCGCTTGGTTCAAGACGATCAAATGGTGTAGAGACTTTCTTAAGAACGCGTTTGGTTGCAGACATTGTTCCCTCCCTTGGGTTACCTTATTGATCAAGCATCATCTAGTAATGTGTATGCCTATTAGACTCACTATCCTACCTGCGAGGGCTACGTGCGTAACTACATCGGGGAGCTTTCCAAGAAATAGAGTAAACCCTCACATAAATGGCAACACCATGAAGCACTTGCACTACACTCGTCTATTGTCCCACCGGTCGCCCGACGGATTTGTACAGGAGCGCTTTTCCTTTGGAAGGGAAGAAGAAGGCCGTGCCGGCCTTGAAGGCTTCCGCTGATCTCTCGATTTTCCTCCTTGGCATCACGCCTTAGAGTTAGCCCCAAATTGCAGTAGGGAACCTTCACCTCGTCAACTGGGGATCATAATCCCCAGCCCATGCGCTGCTCTTCCCTCTGTATCTGAAATCGGCTCTACATATTTGTCACCTCCTACGGAATATTACCACCATCTTTCAACAAGATTCAATAGCAAAAGAGATCTCTCTAGCCTACTCCTGCAAGGTAACTTGATGATGCTGGCAAACCTTGCCGGAGTTCTCTGTGATGGAGCAAAGGCAACCTGTTCCCTAAAGGCGGGAACTACAGCACTGGAAGCTTACCTTGTCGCCTTGTTCGCCCTAAAGGGAGAAAACATCTCCAGTCAGGGCATAGTCGGAGCGTCGATAGACAAGAGCCGAGTAACGAAAGACAGTAGTGATGAGTGGCAGGACTGTGAATGGTGAATTGTGTAAAGCCGTGAATCGCAAATGATAAATTGTAAATGGTGAAAAGCGAAAGCAAACGCTAAACTAAGACTATCTTCTATGGACCGCAGGTTCCAATTGTTAGTACGCGCCGTCATTCCGGTGGAGGCCGGAATCCAGCGAGATAATCGTTCTATCTATGCAAGTTCTGGCAGCACACGGGGCGAGAAAGGGAGAAGCCAGCTAAGCGTGAGATAGGATCAATTGTTCACTATCCCTCTCCTTTACCCTATGTAGCAACTCCACTCGTGGTACTACACGGGGCCCGGTGAAGGGAGAGGCTAGAGCCCGCCCCGCCTGCCCTGTGCAATCTTGTTCTGCTCTGTATTTCACGGGGTGAAGTGAGTTTAGTAGTCATACTTCTATGGGCCTACCCCTGACTTGATCAGAGGTGACGGTGAGGTGAAGTAGGGGCGGTTCGCGAACCGCCCCTACTGTCAGCGATCAGCTTTTGCTTCCTTGCCTTTCGTTGCTAACTCCTGCAATAAGATACGTACTTCCTGTGGAGAATTAAGATTGAACCGGGATTGCGAAGGCTGTAGGCCAACCTTTACTGAATAGGCACTCGTCGGTAGTACAGAAAAAATGTCCTCATCGGTTCTGTCATCCCCAATTGCCAAGATAAAGCCCCAGTCTCTGAGCGAAACCCATTCTAGAGCAGCTCTTCCTTTACTAATCCCTGCATTTCTTACTTCTATTACACGGTTTCCCTGCAGCACTCCAAGGTTACGATTAGCCACAAGAGGCGCAAGATCAGCCTTAAGCTCTCCAACCCTGACCTCAGCAAACTCTTCGTCCGCCTCTCGGTAATGCCACGCAAGAGAAAACTCCTTGTCTTCTAAAAAAGAGCCCGGTGTCCGGTCCAGATACAGCTCCAAAACCGGGCGAATGTCCCTTTTCCACTCGTTAGTCAATAGCTCGATTACCTGCCATGGTTCACCACGTTTCTTAGTCCACACTCCATGTTCAGCCACTAAACCGATCTCAAGATCTCCGAACCAGTGTTCCAGCGTTTGCTTATCGCGCCCACTTATTACTACCACTTCGGTTCCTGGGGCCTCTGATAACCTGGCAAGGATCGACAGCAGCTCAGGGTCCGGATAGGCCAGGACAGGCTTACGGGCAAATGGAATTAATGTTCCATCATAGTCCAACAAGAGCAGTGCGTTTTCTCCGCTGTTGTACGTTGTAATAAGCCGATCTCTGATGCTAGGGCTTAGTTTTCTGGAAGCAAGTTTAAGCTGTAGTCGCGTAACCGCAGACAGACTATCAACAAAATCTTCGGCCCAGCGGACAACGTCATAGCGTTGAATCCGACGCTGCATGATCCGATTTCTCTCCTGTTGTTCCTCCAGTGGCATGGTAAGTGCATCTCTGATTGCCTCAGCAATTTCACCTCGGTTATTTGGATTAACTATAAGAGCCTCTCTTAGCTCCTTGGCCGCTCCGGCCATCTCGCTTAAGATCAATACTCCTTTTCCATCAGTTCTTGTCGCTAGAAACTCTTTAGCTATCAGGTTCATCCCATCTCGAAGCGGTGTTAGGAGAGCCACATCTGCTAAGTGATACAAAGCGATGAGGCTCGTCTCCGGGAGGAATTGGTATAGATACCATACTGGCATCCACGCAATCGTCCCATGTTTCCCATTAATTCTACCGACCAGTTCATCCAATTGTTTTTTTAGCCTGGCGTATCGCCTAACCTTAGTTCGAGAAGCTATTACCTTAAGCACGAACATAACTCTACCCTTGTACTGAGGAAATCGATCTAGGAATAAACTGTATGCCCGCAGTCGGCGGATAAGCCCTTTACTGTAATCCAACCGGTCCAACGACAGAATGACTTTGCGATCTCCTATCTGCTTACTAAGCTTTTTTATTTCCTGTTCAGTCTTCTGCTCTTTTACTGCTTTTGCAAAATGCTCGTAGTCGATGCCCATAGGGAATGCATCAACCTTAACAACCCGGTCTCGCACAGAGACAACTAGCTTGCCTGGAAAGATCTGATCATAGCCCAATATGCGATGAATTGTAGCCAGGAAATGCCTTAGGTAGTCATAAGTATGAAAGCCGATAAGATCGGCACCCAGCAAATTCTCCAACAACTCTTCTCGCCAGGGAAGTAAGCGAAATACCTCTGATGAAGGAAAAGGAATATGCAAGAATAGACCGATTTTCGCCGTCGGTAACTGTCTACGAATCAGCCCTGGTAGTAGTAATAGATGATAATCCTGTACCCAGATTGTATCCCCTGGCTCAGCTGCCTTGACTACTACCTCTGAGAAGATCTCGTTAACACGTCTGTACGCATTCCAGGAGGTTTCACTATACTTTGCATATGACAGAAAGTAATGAAAGAGCGGCCAAATGGTTTCGTTGCAAAAGCCGTGGTAATACTTATCCAGATCTTCCTGAGAGAGAAAAACAGGATAACATCTTTCCTTCAGCAGCTGATCCTTGATCAAGATCTCATCCTGGGCAGTAAGCTTATCTCTCGCTATTCCCGGCCACCCTATCCACACGCTCTCATAAGATTTGTAGAAGGACCCAAGCCCAGTAGCCAGCCCTCCAACAGTGGGCTCAAACGTGAGGGTACGACCTTGTTGCCTAGCTCTGACCGGCAAGCGATTAGAAACGATCACTAGCTTGCTCAACAGCTACCTCCTAACCACTTTTGTGCTTGCTACTCCTACCGAGCTTAAGTCTGTTTACCGCCGCCTTGAACTGCATCGCCTAAGCCCAAATCGTTCCTTGTGGGGTATCTTTCAGTGTAATCCCTAGTTTGGCTAACCGGACGCGGATGGAATCAGCAAGGGCAAATTCCTTCTGCGTGCGCAATTCTGCACGCAAATCAATCAACAAACGGATCAGTTCATCCTGCAGGTCTCGCCCTCTTTGTCTTTCCCTTTGGAACAGCCCCAGTGGGCCACCAAGCTCACGGATAAGCCCCGTAACCTGTGTTAACGCTCGCCGATCCTCTCCTTCAGCGGTTTTCCGGAAACGATTGGCTTCAGAGACAAGTTCCTGAATAGCAGCAATAGCCGCAACGGTGTTGAGGTCATCATCCATTGCCCGGCTGTATCGCTCTCGAAACTGACCAAGCGAGTCGACAAATTCTCGCCCACTCAATCCAACCTCCCCCTCCTCTCGAGCTGCAAACTCCGCTTCCACCTCATCGATTAAAGCATATACGTGGGAAAGGGCCTTGCTCGCTTCTGTGAGACCTGCCTCTGAGTAATCGAGCGGTTTGCGGTAGTGGCGGGAAAGGTAGAAATAGCGGACGGTCTCTGGATCAAACTTTTCTAACACTTGGTACGCATAAGCGAAGTTGCCTAGAGACTTAGACATCTTCTCCCCATCAAATGTGAGCATGCCATTGTGTAGCCAAAAACGCGAGAAAAGCTTGCCACTCGTTGCTTCCGCCTGAGCAATCTCGTTCTCGTGGTGAGGAAAGATAAGATCGTTTCCACCGGCATGAATGTCAAGTGTATCACCAAGAAACTCTCGAGAGAGAACAGCACACTCAGTATGCCATCCTGGCCGTCCCTCACTCCACGGAGATCCCCACTTGGGCTCACCCGGCTTAGCTGCTTTCCACAACGTAAAGTCAAGGGCCTCTTTTTTCTTCGTTGAACATGCAATGCGAGCGCCAACTTCAAGTTTCTCAAGGCGCCGCCCAGAAAGCTTTCCGTAGTCCTTGAACGCGGCCACACGATAATACACATCACCATCGCTTTCATAAGCATAACCCTTGTCAATCAGCGTCTTGATTAACTCGATCATGCCGCCAATATACTCGGTGGCTCGAGGGCTGTTCGTTGGTTTCTTGACATCGAGTTGTTCCAACAGGTCAAAATAAGCTTTGGTGTATCGGTGAGCAAGCTTCTCTACCGTCAAGCCTGTTTCAGCTGCGCGTGCGATCAACTTATCCTCAATATCGGTAATGTTTTGAACATAAACAACCTTCCATCCAGCAAAACGCTCCATATACTTGCGTAGCGTATCAAAGACGATAATTGGCCGAAGGTTTCCAATATGCAGGTAATCATAGACGGTGGGGCCACAAACGTACATCTTCACAGTCTTACCGTCCTGTGGCTGAAACGTCTCTTTCTTACGCGTGAGGGTGTTATACAGCTTCACTCGACCCCACCTCCCAACATCCATTATAGACAACGCTACAATGGACTACCATCTCCGGTGACAAATCACTACACTTAGTCTCATGTCTGTGATTCATGCGCTCTATGTCATTCTGGTATCGGCTATGCCGCTAGCCGAGCTACGGGGAGGATTACCTCTGGCCTGTGAATATGGATTCCCGCCAGGTATGGCATTCTTCATAGCAGTCTTCGGAAACCTGCTTCCAGTAATCCCACTTCTCGTTGCACTACAGCGAGGCGAGAGATTATTGTACCACTGCACGCCTACCACCCGGGTGACTAATTGGGTATTCACACGAACGCGCCGCAAGGGCAGGCTCATCGCCAGCTATGGAGCAATTGGCCTGATCCTAATTGTAGCAATCCCCCTTCCGGCAACCGGAGCATGGACTGGAACGATTGCTGCATTTTTATTTGGGATACCGTTAAGACGCGCCTTCCCTTTGATCGCAGTTGGGGTATTTATTGCTGGTATTGTCGTCCTTTTCGCCTATCTTGGTGCAATCCGCCTATTTGGCATATCGGTCTAATACTGGCCTCGATCCGGTTTCACGATATAGCGACCAAGCAGCGGCAACAACAAGGCAGCAAGGACAAGCATAGCGATTGTGATCCCCCAAAAGCGAGCTTCTGTCATCTCGGTAACACCGGTGACATACCGCATTGCATCGGCCATATAGGTTAAGGGAAGGGCCTTGCTAAGCGCCCGCAGATAGGAAGGCATGATCTCAACCGGAAAGTATATTCCGGCAAGGAACATCATAAGCATAGAAACAACGTTGGCAATGTGGCTTGCGCTAGAGGGCCTTCGAACAACAAGAGCAATCAGCGAGCCCAGCCCCATCACTCCCACAGTTGAGCTAGTCACAAAAACAGTGTAGCGAAGCCAGGCAACAGTGAAGCCCAACTTCAGCACCACTACCGCGACAAGAAGCGTAATCAGAGTTGAAATATACACTATGACAAGCCGCACACAGATAACAGCGGACAACAACATGATTGGGCGCATCGGAGTCACGATCATTTGATCGAGAAGTTTTCTCTCCTTCATGGCAGTGATGTGCCCGGATACGGCGAATAACCCTGCTGAAAGAATGGAGAAGGCCATAATTCCAGGTACTACAGAGCTAAACCAACCTGTGCTTGCTTTTTTCCCTACATGAATCTTTTCTGCTGTAAGAATCGGAAACAAGCCCTGGTAGCTAAGATTGAACTGGGCGGCAATACCTGTGGCAAGTTGCTGAAATGCGTAATTCTCCTGCACTCGGGTGGAATTGTAATGAAACAACAGCCTTTCTCCATCCCAGACAAGCCCAAAATCAATCTTCTTTTCCTCTAGAGCGTCCTGCAATGCTAACTGATCGCTGTAGTGAGTCACCGATATCGACCCTATTCCTGCCAAAACCTCTTCCAAGACCTCTCCTCTACCTCCATCTGGCATATATAGCCCGAGGCGGGCGCCCTCAGCGCCCCCCATCCCTCCCATAAGGAATCCAAAAAGAAGAACGAAGATAATCGGAAAAAGAAAGGTGAAGGTAAAAGCGGCTTTGTCGCGGGCAAAAATCACACACTCAGCATAAAGTAGCGCCCTAAACGACCTCATCGTTCCACATCCCAGCTCAGTCGCCATGAGGCTACGGCAACGCAAACAGCGATCCACACCAAAGGGACAGCAATGATCGAAACAGAGAGCGTTCCCGCCTCTGTTCCTACGCTTACGCGCAGGCCCTTGGCAAGATAGGTAAGTGGATTTACAAAGACGATCGCCTTGAGCACCAAAGGAAGTCCAGTTACCGGAAAGAACAGGCCGCCGAGGAACATCATTGGCATATTCAGAATATTAGCGATCGCCATTCCTGTGTTGGCCGTTTTAGCAACGGAAGCAACAAAGAAACCGAAAGCGAGAAAGGTTATCGCGGCGAGCAACAAGAAGAGAATTGACATCGGCTGGAAAAACGTGACTGTAGCCCCAAAAGCAAACCGTCCAAGCAGCAACAAAAGGGCAAACTGAACCAAGCATAGCATAAGATGTCCAACAGAGAACCCAGCAAGGTAATGAGTAACAGTAAGTGGTGTCACCCAATAGCGACGCAACACACGCTTATCACGGGCAAACAAGATTGACCCAGGAACACCAAATAAACCATTCACAAAGAATCCCATCAGAACAATGCCGGGCAGAAGGAAGTCCACATAACGCACTTCTGTTCCACTACTTCCTACCCATAGCGTTTCCGTTGGAATGGCTTTCTGTTCTTGAAACCGGCCCATGCGGGTGAGAAGATCGCGTTCAACTCCGGCAAGAATCTGGTCAATAATAGATGTTGCCATCCCAGACGCAGCGCTTCCTTCATTAACGTAGATCGCAAGGGAACAGTTAGCGCTAGATGATGGACCGTCTTCCATCATGCGATGCAGCAAGCATTGGTTAAACCCCTCGGGAATAACAATCACCGCGGCTCGATCTCCAAATCGAGTCGCCTTTTTCTCACTAGCCAAGAAATCCTCCAGAGCTTCCCCGCTTGCTGGAGAGCTAATGGCAAACAAGGGTTCCTTTCCTTCCTCAGACGGCTTCCCCGCTTGCTCAAAAACACCTTCAATAATGCCCGCAAAGTCAACCGGACCCGCGGTATCTGTCTCCAGATTCACCACAGCTATCGCGAAGCTAATCTCGCCTTCCGTACCCATGTTGCCAAAGATTAATGTTAAGATAGCTAGAAGAAACAGGGGAAAGATGAGAAACCAAAATAGCGTTATCTTCTCCCGCAGTGCCGTACGTAGGTGTGCTTCAGCGACACGAAGGATTCCCTTCACTCTCTTAGTTTCCTTCCGGTGAGCGACAAGAACACGTCTTCCAGGTTAGGCTGGCGCACAACCATGTTTTCTAGAGGGATTCCCTTCTCTCTTGACCACGCGAGCATCTGCTCCATTGTCTGGACAAAATCTTCCGTTTCTACATACACGATTTCCCCATCCTTGCGGACTCCCTTCCCATAGCTACTGAGCTGGTCAAGCCATTCCGCGTCGATAGAACCGCCGCTAAACTCGATAATCGTTTCCTGGCCGAGTCTCGCCGCCAGTTCACGTGGAGTTCCCTCAGCAATAATCATCCCATTATCCATGATGCAGACATAGTCAGAGAGGACTTCGGCTTCTTCCATGTAATGAGTGGTAAGAATGATCGTCTTTCTCTGCTCCTTTAGATTCGTAATTACCGACCACATGTTCCGTCGTGCCTGTGGATCAAGACCGGTCGTCGGTTCATCAAGAAAGATAAGATCAGGATCGTTCACAAGTGCAACACCAACAGCTAGACGCTGGCGCTGGCCACCGGAAAGCGTTCTAATATAGGCGCTCCCTTTTTCTTGTAGCGCCACTCGCCGAAGGACTTCTTCCACGGGTAATGCTATTGGGAAGAAAGAAGCAAAGAGCTTCACTACTTCCTTTACTTTCAGGTAAGGCTCAAAGTTCCCATCCTGAAGAAGGACCCCTAACCGCTTCTTTACTTCACGGTTTATCTGCTTGACTCGAACCCCGAAAACTTCGATCTCTCCGGCATCCGGGACGCGAATCCCTTCCAAGATCTCCAACGTCGTCGTTTTGCCAGCACCATTCGGTCCAAGGATAGTAAACACACTACCACTTGGGATCGCAAAAGAGATACCATCAACGGCATGTACCTTGCCGTAATACTTCTTAAGATCAGTAACCCGTAGGGTAATTCCATCTGTCGCGGTCATTTTCTCCTCTCAGCCATAGGGGGAATACTACCACTTGAAGCTACATTCAGCAAGCAAACTTAAGCTCGCCTTGGGCATCTCTCTCGCAAAGGCGGTGAGGCAGTGAAGGGTGACAAGAGAGTCGGGAGTCTAGAGTCGGCAGTCGTGAGTCGAAAAACGGTGATGAGTAATGCGTAATGGGTCACAAGAACCAGTCAAGAAACAGTTAAATGATTAAATAGGAAAGGCCGAAACCAAAACACGAGGAGCAACTATAGAACCAACATAACCCGTGAGAACAACGTTGTATTCGTGTAGGGTTCTGCTTGCGTAGCTTGGGGGGTGTAGTAATTAGTTTGGGGACGTACTACACCCCCCGAGTAGCTTGCTTGCCCGTGCAATCCTATTTCACTGGGGCCTGTGACGTTCCCTTTCATGAGGAATCATCTCCGCGTCCCAGCGGTTTCTCTGCCTCTACTTTGTTTGTCCATCGGTCTTCGCATTTCGCATTCCGCAATTCGCAATCGCCTCTGCTGTCCCTGTTTTCTCTCTGGATGCCCCCGTATCAAGTACGGGGCAGGCCCTGTTAAATACAAAGCAGAACAAGATTTCACAGGGCAGGCCCCATAGAAGTATGACTACTAAACTCACTTCACGGGGCAGGCTTATCAGGTCCGGCATGACGAAATACATCGTCATTCCGGCAAACCCTGGATCGGGGTCCAGGGCAGGCACCGGAATCCAGCGTAAATAGTGGTTGTACGTTACTCATCACCCATTACAGAGATCAGCCTTCAGCTATCAGCAGCCAGCCTTCAGCTCGAGCTTCCTACTCACTCAATCACTCAATGAACCCAACGAACTCCATGAACCCAATTGACTCCCGACTATGGACTGGCTTTCTGTTACTCATAACGATTTAGAGGTATGCAACCCCGACTTTGTCCTACAGCTTTATTACTGTCCCTGCGTCGATCTTCCGCGCTCCCAATTCACGTCTCATACGGCAGACAGCCGGCAACCCCGTACAGTGACCAGGGAACAACTCCTTGATCTTCATCTGTTTGAAGGCCTCAATGATGTGAGCTAGGCGATCATCAGTCGCGTCAAGCAGATGAAAGCCACCCACAAGAGCATACACACCCTGGTTCCGGAATCGCTCAGCAAAGCGAGCAACGTTCACAATTCCGCTGTGAGCGCAT
>Ga0315548_1003269_pt1 | contig 12219 bp, 15 predicted proteins | sample SalMarSW160110MG_2_FD_202540 | JGI IMG/M metagenome (GOLD analysis project Ga0315548, IMG submission 202540) | Salt marsh sediment microbial communities from the Plum Island Ecosystem LTER, Massachusetts, United States - Salt Marsh Sediment SW1601-110 ... | reverse complement strand
GTTATAGGAAGCTGAAAGCTTATAGTTGACGGCTGATCGCTCATAGCCCGGTTGAGTACGCGTTGGTATCATGGAGAAAGGAAATTGTTACTTTAATACCAGCATGGGGATGAAAAGGCAACTTTATAGTAAATGTGATGTACGGGAAGGATATGAGTAATATGGGTTCAACCCCAGTGAAATACGCTTCGCTATCACTATCGTGAATTTCACGGGGTAAAGGTTCAAGGTTTACCCGCCGTATGTGTGGCGGGTTCAGGGTTCAACGTTATAGGAACATGAAAGCTGAAAGCACAGGCAGGTTCAAGGTTCAAGGTTCAAAGGTTCAAAGGTTGGAATAAGAAAAAGCTCAAAGGTGAAGGCAGGAAGAAGCTCATGGCTCATGGCTGAAAGCACAGATAAATTCAGGGTGCAAGGTTCAACGAAGCACTGTGGTGCTTCATCTCCGACTGGCGGAGCAGATAGGGCGAAAGTGAGGAGAGAGGAGATAGCCAGTTTAAGGCGTTTCGGGGGTTTAATGGCCCATTGAGACCAAACGATGGGATTCGTATCGAAATCGTAAGTCAGATGTAGAACTGGGAGCGCCAAATTAACAATTCAAGTCTATCGAGTCTGCACCGAGTGCGTTAGCAATTCCCCGTTTGTATTTTAGTTGGTTACATATGCTTCTCCAAAAAACTCTTAACTTGTTCACTTGCGTCGGCAGCTGATTCAGGGTTGTATTTCAATTGGTGCCGACCAGCCTTCCTGTCCAACCCTTCTATATCAAATCCATGATATGTATCTGGGTAAATTTTAAAAAGTAGCTCAGGGAAAGCTTTTTCCCGAGTCAAAGTATTCTCCAATTCTTTGCATTTAGCTGGTGGTGTCCAAGTATCTTTTTCCCCGATCAAAATAAGGAGAGGTGCTTTCAGCGTGGCTCTTACTTCCTTACGGCACCCCGGATAAAAGGCAATACCAGCACGAAAATAGTCTTCTTGATTTTGAATCCCACTTTCTGTTGTAACGACTAAAGTAGTCGCTACTCCACCGTAAGACCAGCCCACAACTGCAATCCGTTTGCTATCGACATACTTAAGACTTGCAAGATAGGACTTGGCTGCATAAGCGTCCTGAATTCGACTTTCACGAGAGACTTTGAAAGGGTAGCCCGTCTCTTCTTTAATGCCCCGTGGTGAAAAAGTATCAACTAATAATGCTACATAATTCCAGTTTGTTAATCTTGTCATCCAGGCATCATAGCTCGAAGTTATCCCTGTGCTTCCATGTAACAAAACAACAGCCGGAAACGGCCCATCTCCATCAGGTTTGCTCAACTTGCCCGTTAGCGTTAATCCTACACCCTTAAATTCAACTGTTTCGGCCAAAGCTTCTGATACTAGTATTCCAAATATTAGTAGCATCGCTAGGAGAAGAGTCTTTCTGTTCATAGTTAGCCTCCTCTTTTTTGAATAAACGACCACCGACCTTGTCGGCGGTATTCAATCAAAGACAGCAACTCCTAACAATGTCATTCGCTGCTGTCTTTCCATAATCGTGATTTGCGGGACGCCAGTAAAAAAGTAAGTTATGCGCCTTGAATCACGGCTTTGTGCCTTCAGGATGGCCTCAACTTCAGCCGAATATTGCTGTACAGCCCCACGGGCAAGCTTTTGTGCGTCCTCGGCCAGTTCGCCTATGCTCTGAAAAAGGTTATTCATCTTTGTATTCCGTTTCACTCTTCACGATGGTGATATCCCAAATGTCCCATTTTATGATAATCATATCACTATCCTGTGAAGTGATAAGATTATCTTATCAGCGCTTGATACGCGCCCATTCGGCTCTTTTGTAGTAAGCCCTTTTAGCCCATTATTAGCCCGCGGATTCATCAGGCACCCGGATCTCCTTTCAAAACGTGATTATTAATAACTTCCCACCGTCCCGCTTTGGTTGAACCCACATGCCGAATCATGCCTGCCTCTGTAAGTTTATTGATGTGATGCTGCACACTATAAATACTCATTCCACATTGAGCTGCCAACTCCCTGATGCTGCGGGAAGGTTGTTTTTTCAGGGCAGTGAGGATAACTTCTTTGGGGTTTCTTTGGGGATCATACTTTTTTCTTTAGTAGTTGCTGCCTCTTTGCCCGTCTTTTCTTTAATGGAAACAAGCCCCTGTCTAAGTTCAGCCAGGCTCTTTTTCAACTCAACAGTTTCACTTTCCTCCATTTTCTGCTTTTTCATGCCGGTTCCTTATATCTCAAACGTCTGTCCCTCACCTTTCTTCAACAGGGAGATAAGCTTCTTCTCATTCACATGGTTGCTGACAGCAGTCATAGAGTCTTCTCTCCATAAGAGGCTTCATCCTCCCGTACCATCATCGGCCTCGTCATGGCGTCAATTGTTAGATAATAGTGGGCAACTTTTTTAACCTCATGCCATTTGAGACGCCCCGAATGCTTGACTCGCTCTTAGGGTATGGTTACCGCAAATGTGAGAATCTCTTTAAAATTTAATAGGGTGGTGCGGACCTCCAGGCTCATGGCGATGACCTGGATGGCACCACTGCCCCAGTCGAAGTTGCGGATTTTAGCGTGCCCGGTTGTGGATACCTTCGCAGCTATTAAATCAAGCTCAACCACCAACTCGCATTCTCTTGGGTTGAAAGTACCCTTTTTTTATCTTGCTTCATGTAATATTGCCTCTTTTCCTCCACAGCGCCCTGCTGACTTTAGGCTCTGTTCATGAAATAGGGTCTCATTGGCTCCCTCACCTCAAGGCTAATCTTCCTTCCATAATCTTATCACAAAACTCAATTCTGATATGATTATCGCATCAGCCCCTGACTTTCTGCCATTCGGCATTAGGTCCTCGCCCAAGGCATTCTACTCTGCCCGTCCTGCGCATATCCGAAAGTGCCCTCTGAAGGGTAGGGTAGCTCACTCCAGGGCAGGCTTGCCGCAGGTCTTCGATTCTGAACTTTTCCGGTAAACTGTCTACCGCCCGCTGAACCATCTTTCGTTTGGCCCCACGTGAAGAAGTGATGGTCCCGACTCTTGCCTCGAACTCCTTGTACGCGGCCACAAGCATGCCAAGGAAATAGTTCCACCAGGGACCAAGATCGTGATTCGCCTCATGCCATCCGGTCGAGCTTTTTTGCAGCGCTTCGTAATAAGTCTCCTTGCTCTGTTCAACAATCCGCTCAAGACTGATATACCTGCCCACATCATATCCGCTCTGGTAAAGTAGGAAGAGCGTCAGAAGTCTTCCAATACGTCCGTTTCCGTCCCAGAATGGGTGAATGCATTCAAAATCAAGAACAAAGGAGGCGATCAGAAGAAGAGGATCTGCCTTTCCCTGGTCGAGCGCCAGTTTGAAGAGGTCAATCAGCCGTTCTATGAATTCAGGGGTAGCCAGGGCCGAAACGGTCCTGAAACGAATGTACTGTTTCCCATCCGCCCCGACCTCAATGATGGCATTGTCCTTCTCTTTCCACGATCCTCCTGCCGTCCCGGTAAAGTGGTAGAGTGCCCTGTGCCATCGCCTAATCAAGTCCGTGGAAAGTATCATCCTCCGATAGTTCGTATGGATGTCTGCCAAAACATCCCTATACCCTGCCACTTCCTGTTCGGAGCGGTCCCTTGGTTCGTCTTTCTTCAGGACAATACGGTCTACTCTGCCCGGACCAACTGTGATACCTTCAATTCTGTTGGAGGATTCGGTGCTCTGAACCATTGCAACCTTGCGCAATGTCTCAAGAACCTCAGGCGACTGCTCAACATAGAGCGCCTGCCTTCCACGGTACTCACCCAGTGCCCGCAAGGTCATCCCCTGCAAGTGGCTTATAGATGTTTCAAGCAGATAATCATACTCAAACGATCTCATGTCTTATCCCCGTAGATTACAGATTCCTCTTTTACCTGCATTGGTCAAGTCATAGCGTCAACCTCCAGCCAGTAGTGCTGTACCTTGGCAACCTCATGCCAGGGGAACCGGGCCGGGTCTTTAATCGGCTCCTGAAGCATGGGCTTGACGGCACAGTCAGTAACGATATAAAGCCAGTAGCAATCGCGGCGATCTTCGGCGACCCTTCGCTCGTTTGGGGTAAGGAGCACGGTTCCGGTGGCTTCACCAATGCCCTTAACCTCAATGGGGCGCAATTCTCCTGAGTGCAGGTCAAGGCTTGTCAGGTCATAGCCAAGGTTCTTTTCGTGGACGTCAAAGACCTGGCGGCCTTGCTCGCGTTCAAATGCCATGGCCGCTTCCATGGCAACAGCCTCTGTTTCTAAATTCGGACGGAGCCGTCTAACATCAGGAGCTTCCCTATCCGGGTGTGGGAAAATAAGTGCACTGGTGATACGCTCTACCTTCTGGAGTGAAAGAGATTTCTGTCGCTCAAGTTCCTCCCGGCGCCTTTCCCGCCGTGCCAACAACTCAGCATGGCGATCTTCGGCCTGCTTTAAATTACCCGCTGCTCCTTCCACACCGCGCTCTGCCTCATCAGAGAACCTGCCTATGTTCGCATCCTCTTTGGCTAATAATTCGGTTAAAGAAACCTCTACATGTTGCCATATTCGTTCTATCTCTTCCACGCGTTCAGCCTTCACTTCCTCAAGAAAGGGCTGAAGCGCATGTTCATATAACCAGGTTACTGCCTCGGGCTCATTGGCAATAGTCGGCAGCTCTTGAGGCGAGGAAGCCGGCTGCATATTGCCAAGCACTGCCGGATCGAGAAGTTTGGGAGGAGATTCCTCCATTAATTGGACAGCAAAGAGCCTTTCGGAAATTGTATGGCCAAGCCCGTCCACGACTCGTGCACAATAAAAGTCAAACCTTGCGGGCTTATCATGCCCGAGAGAATAAAAGTATGCACCCTGGCTCAGATGCTCCCTGGCCTTTTCAACGGTATGCTTCCTCATGGCCTCAAACAGTGGATGGCCCGGAGTCACCCACTCCAGGTTGTTCTTCTCGGCCACTTTCCTGTCCGTGGAAAGGCGAGGGTATTTATGGGCCAGGGCTGGTAATCTCCAATCAGGAGCCCTCACGTAATTCTTGAGGACCGGCGGGGTTCTCGGGGGATCGAAGGTATGGGGCAATTGGCGGACGGCCTTAAAGCTAAGTGGTACCAGATCGGAGGTTTCTTGCATAAACCGTGCGATTGTTTCCGGAACGACGCGCCGCTCCTGTGCCTTTGCACGTCGTTCAATGAGCATTTCCAGGTTCAGGCTTTTCGTGGCGAGGCCCTCCAGGGCATTTTGGCAGATGTTGCGAAATTTCTCCTCCTGAACATCTCTGAGCACGCGCTCTTCAAGGTCGGCGTCACCCAGCTTACCGGCATAGTAATCTCGTAGAATGCGCTCCAGGTGAGCTGCGGGAAGTATCTCGCCCACCACATTGAACACTGTATCATCGTCTAAGGCATCGCGAATCTCTTGAAGCTTGTCAAGCAGCTTGAGGAGCACGCGCCCCTCGATTGTGTTCACGGCGACAAAGTTAAAGATGAGACAATCCTTGGTCTGCCCATAACGGTGGATACGCCCCATTCGCTGCTCCAGGCGATTGGGGTTCCAAGGGATATCGTAGTTGAAGAGGATATTGCAGCATTGGAGATTGATGCCCTCGCCAGCCGCCTCGGTGGCCACCAAAACCTGGATCTCCCCGTCTTTGAACTGCTGTTCAACAAACAAACGGGTTCCGGGCTCGTTTCGAGATCCGGATTTCATTCCTCCGTGAATGCATCCGCTTCTAAACCCCCACGCACCAAGGCGCTCTAAAAGATAATCGAGGGTGTCTCGAAATTCGGTGAAGATGAGAAGGCGCTGGTCTTTTCTTGCGAAAAAGCCCTCATCATGTAAAAGTTTTTCCAGGCGTGAGAGCTTCTCTTTGGACCCGGACTCCTCCACCAACAGTGCCTGTTCGGCAAGGCTTCTCAAATCATGGATTTCTTGTTGCACTTGTTCCGCGTTCTCGGAAACGGTAATGGCCTCCAGGACCTTTTCAAGCCTCTCCCGTTCGAGATCTTCCATTTCCTCAAGCTCTTCAGGATCGGGCAGCACCGGAGGGGCGGTGAGCAGTAGTTCACGCGCTTCTTTGAGCATGTTCTCAAGCCGCTTCGCACGATTTTCTAATGATTTCCTCATTGAGTGAGTGCTAGATGCAAGTCGCCTCTGGTATAACGACATGAGAAAGCCGATGGCCCGTGATCGCGGATCGTCTCCCTTTGCTGCTGCCAGGGCACTCTGGCGTTTCACGTATCGGGTTACCTCCTGATAGAGTTTGAATTCCTCACCATCAATGGAGAACTGCACTGAGTGGGGGATTCTATGGGTAAATATCTCCCGGGCATTCCATGTGCCATCGTGCTGCCTCTCAGGGAAATACACCATCGCTTCCTTGGTCCGGCGTATGTAAAATGGGGCACGTCTTCTGTTCATCGCTTCCTGGATCGATCGTACATCAGCGAAGGCATCCGAATCCAGAAGGCGCAGAAAGAGGCTGAAGTTCTGGGGGTCACCTTTATGAGGAGTCGCAGTAAGGAGAATAATGTGATCTGATCGCTCCCCGAGGAGTTCACCGAGTCGGTAGCGCTGGCTTTTCTTATCCTCTGAGTATGCGGCCATACGGTGGGCCTCGTCCACGATTACCAGATCCCAGCGGCACTGGCGCAGGCCTGGTAGAATATCCTGACGTTTAGCCAGATCCAGCGATGTGATGACCTGGTTGTTTTCCAGCCACTGATTGACGCCGAACTGCTCACGCAAATCATATCCTTTCAGTACCAGAAACCTCTCGTCGAATTTCTCTAGCAGCTCACGTTGCCATTGGAATGAAAGATTGGCTGGACAAACAATCAGGGTCCTCTCAGCAAGCCCTCTCAGCTTGAGCTCCCGGATCAGGAGTCCTGCCATAATGGTTTTACCCGCACCGGCATCGTCAGCTAAGAGGAAGCGGACACGGGCAAGTTTGAGCATGTAGTCATAGACAGCCTCCAGCTGATGGGGAAGAGGGTCTACCCTGGATATCGAGAGCCCGAAATAAGGGTCGAATTCATAGGCTATACCGAGGGAGTAAGCCTGGAGACCAAGTCGTAGAATTCTGCCATCGCCATTGTAGGAAAAGGCCGATTCCAGAATCTTAAGGTTTTCAATATCCGTGCGTGTTAGGGTTACCCGGCGGAACTGCTCGCTCTGGAGGCCTACCAAACCAATCATCCACGAATCGACACCATTCTGGCGAATGGTTTCCACCTGCATCGGTTCATTGAAGAGGTGACCGATGATAACTTGGCCTGGTTCTAAAGGATCTGACATAGATACATCTTAAAAGGTTTCAAAAGGGATCAAACCACTGTTTGCTTCTTATAAGGCAGATGCAATTTGCGACAACATTTCTTTACGTATTCCCGCTATTCCTATCTTGCACTGTAATAAGATTTCTTCAAGCTAAAATAGGTTAATGTCGACTTAATGCATCTCTCTCTTCTGCTGCAAGCCCTGCCATCAAAAATAAAAAATCCCACTTCTCAAAATGAGAGCGGGGGTTTTGATCTCATACATACATCTCCCTCCGGATCAGAAAAGGTTAAAGGCCATATTGAGCTGAAAGCTCATAGCTGAAAGCTGAGAGGAAAAGTAGGTTCACCGTTCTGGGTTCAAGGTTGACAACAGGGGCCGGGTATCGGGGATCGGGGGTCTGGGTTGTAAGAAGCTCATAGCCTGGTTGAGTATGCGTTGGTATAATGGAGAAAGGAAATTATTTCTTTAGTACCAGAATAGGTATAAAAAAGCAACTTGAATAGGTATTCAGGGGTCAGGGGTCGGGGATTAGGGAGCAGGGTTGTAAGAAGCTGGTAGCTCATAGCTGAAAGCATACGTAGGTTCAGGGTTCAAGGTTCAGGTTTAGGAGCAGGGGTCAGGGATATAGGAAGCTCATAGCCGATAGCTGATAGGGAAAAGGCGAAAGGCATAGGGCGATGTGCGATTACCGACTGCTCTTGAAGAACCAGGCGTCCGGATTCAGGATATGTCTCACCAAGATAAGGGGCTCAGGGAAATGAGCCCCCGGTTTTGCCAGGGGTCATGTAACTTTGGTTGGCGGGAACCTACCGCCTGGATAGGGGAATTGAGTAACCCCTTTTGGACCTATTCATTGATCTCTGCAACCGCTCGTATCCACCCAGCGCTTGCGCCCTTGATCTTTATGGGAAAGCAGTAGAAGGTAAAACCCCTAGAAGGCAGCTGATCCAGGTTTGTGAGTTTCTCGATCTGGAAATAGCCTTTTTCGATACCAGCGAAGTGCCCTTCCCATACCAGGGATGAATCCTGGGTCTCTGCATAGTCCTGGGCCTGGAAGGGAAGCGGTCTGTCCCAGCTCCATGCATCAGTGCCCACCACATGTATACCTTGGTCTACCAGCCATAAGGTGGCATCCCTTCCAAAGCCGCAGCCCTTTACGAGGTAATCCTGTGTGCCCCAGTAAGGGGCTGCCCCTGTCTGGGCAAGGAATATGTCACCTTCCTTGAGGATGTATCCGATTGCATCGAGCTTCTCCTTGATGTCGTCAGGGCTGATATTGTACCCGTCGGGCCTGTCCGAGAAGTCTATCTTGATCCCTTCTCCCACGGCCCACTCAAGGGGGAACCGGTCTATGGTTAAGGCTGGCTTCCCCCTGTCCTGGGTGGGGTGGTAATGCCATGGCGCATCCATGTGAGTGCCCGCATGGGTGGACAACTCCACCCTCTCCACTGACCAGCCAAGCCCCCCTGGCAGATCATCCTCGCTAAGCCCGGGGTAGAATGACTTCATGCTCTGGGCCCCCAGCTTGTGGTCCATGTAGGTGATCTTTGGAATCATCATGGGCGGATCGCTGGGAAGACCGTCTTCAATGGCAATGGAAAGGTCGATAAACCTTCTTGGCATCACAAGACCTCCAAAAATACGGTTTGAGAAAGATACCAAAGAGAACCAGTTTTGCCAAGCATATCATCGGAAGATTAGGTGAAAGAGGCGTGCCCGTTAATAGGTGACGTTGTTGACTATGTTGAATTACTACATTCCTCTCTTCAATCGTAAAAATGGTCCCCGTCCAGGGTCAACCGTTTCTGGCGACCGACAAAGGCAAAGCCGCTTCCCAGCTCCAGCAGGAACGCCTGAAGATGGCTAATCAACGCATCCTCAAGATCGCTTTCTACGAGCCGATGGGATTCCGGGAAATCTAAAAATTCGAGAACAAAGGGTCTTTTATTACATCCACCGGCCTTTCCGGGCTTTGGCCGTCATTGGCCAGTTGCAGCACGCCTTCCTTGTCACGGCTCTTCAATAAGCGCTCAAAGAGCAGGCTGCTGATTTGACGTTCGAGCTGATCCTTATTCCAGTGATTTTTTGCTGCTTCAATTTCATAGAAAGATCGCGCCTGTTGGTCTTCGACGCGCATCAAGGCACGGTAATGGGACCAGCCAAGGGCAGGGTGGAATCCTTCGGCAGATTCACCACCTGTTGGGTGGCGTTTCTGATTCAGCGGTAATTCGCCACCTGACGGGTGGCGAATCTCGGGAGAGCGATTTACATAAGTAAGATAAAATTGGCGGAAATAACGCAGGTTAGTCGTGGAAAATCCTTTCTTATACCGCTTGGTCAGCCGAAAGGATAACTCTGCAATCAGTCGCTTGCCATATTCAGCGCGCGCTTCTCCCTGCTGTTCTTCCTCCACGATCTCGCGACCAATCATCCAGTAAACAATTACCATCTGTGAATTGATCGTGCGAGCAACATTTGACCGGGCTTGCTCAAGGATTGAAACCACCCGTTCAAATAATGCATTTGAGTCTTCAGTCAATATGACTTTATTCATTTCATTACCCTGGCGGGTTCAGTTTTAATGATCCAAGTCTTTTTTGGATATTTATTTGCCTTCTTGCCATAGCCTGCTTTTGGCTCCTTGTGAGGGCAACTATTAACGGTTTAAGGTTCTGGGTTTAGAGTTGAAAGTTTGGCATGCTGAGATCGGTTTCCTGTATATGCTATTTCTTATTTCGGTTGTAAGCTACCTCGCTTTCTGCCACAGCGTGCTTTCTCGGGCTCTTTCCCCGTTGAATTTGGACTCGAACCGAGGCCCCCATTACCTGGGCCACCCGACGTAGCATGCTCAGGGAATGCCCCTCATAGCCCGGAGACTCCAGGCGGCTGATCTGCTGCTGAGAGGTTCCCACTCGCTTGGCGAGCTCTTTTTGAGACAAGCCGGATTCTTTTCTTAGGGCAGCGATTTGCATGGCCACATCCCAGGCCTCACCCGCCTCTTTGAAGCGCGCTGCAAATGCGGGATCCTTTAGATTATCGTCAAGATATCGATCAAAGTTTGTTCGTTCCGTCATGCTGTACTCTTAATTCATCGAGAAATTCACGGACGGGACATCTTCCCGTGCCCGTTTCATAGAATTCTATGGTAAATTCCATGGGAAGTCAACATCAATTTTGATGTACAAAGTGAATCTACCGGTCAGACCTACCCTTGAATCATATTGTCTTTCTGGGCCCGCCCTTGAATTCGTTGACTTATTTCCTTCCAATTCCAACCTCGCTTTTACCCGGTGCGCCTGTTCTGATCATAATTGCAAGAAGCTCAGCCCCGGTGGAATAGTTATTGATTCCACCCCAGTACGATAGTTCCTACCTACCCCAGTTAAATAGTCCCACGGAATTTAACGGGGCAGGCGGGGTAAACATTGCTCAGGGTATGCTCACCATATTTGAGCAGCTTCTCCCGCGGCCGATCATCCTCCGACCACTCCCGTATCGGCATGGGATAGTTCGATTCCTTTTTCATGACTATTCAGCCACTAAGACACCAAGACACAAAGATCATATAATGGTTGAGGGTCAAGTCTTTTTTGACTTTTGTTTCTCTTCTTGCCATAGCCAGCTTTTGGCTCCTTGACTTCGAATCCGATTTCTCTTTTCGGTTTACTCTCGATGTCTAGTAGTTGCTTTATGGCATCAAATACAACCTTGAACTGACGGTCGTATTTCCTCTCCATGGCTTCGACTTTTCTCCTTAGGTCCTCGTGGGTAGAGAGCATTTCCCTTAATTTGGTGAAAGCTCTCATGATCAGAATATTGACTTGAATCGCTCTCTCGCTATTGAGCACGCTTGATAGCATAGCCACGCCTTGCTCGGTGAAGGCCATAGGGCTGTACCGTAAACCCTTTTTATCGCGCCATAGAGATCAGCAAGATCTCTGTCAAGCATAACCCTAATATCCCGGATTTGATATATCTTGCTTGCGATTCTTTCGATCGGCACAAAATCTGGCATCTTGAAACCTCCGCCTTTGTCAAAGTATACCAGCTTATACCTGCTTCGTTAGGTTCACGGCAAAGTCAAGTTCGGCCGCAGGTGATGTTGTTGACTAAGTCCATCTCTCTGCTATTAGGTGGTTCAACGTTCTGGGTTCAAGGTTATAGGAAGCTGAAAGCTTATAGCTGAAAGAATAGGTAGGTTCAAGGTTCAAGGTTGGGGGGCAGGGGGCAGGGATATAGGAAGCTTATAGCTCATAGCTGAAAGCACAGATGGGTTCAGGGGGCAGGGGTCGGGAGTCGAGGATCAGGGATTAGAAAGCAAGGTTGCTGGTTGAGAGTGGCGGAGTAAGGGGTTCAATCTGTTTTAGGCTGGCATCCATTACCTCTCAGCTACATGGTATGTTTTTCCAATGGGCTCAAATTCACTCACATCTTCCTCAGTGAGTTTTTTCCTAATAGTCTCGAAGCGGGAAATTGTTTCCGGTGTATACAGGCGTTCTCCGCAGTGAAGGCATACCTCTGCCTTTAGCGTTACGATGGCTGTATTTGTGCCCCCTTTGAGCACCTTTTCCACTTCCTTTTCTACCAGTTCGCCCCCGCAGACGGGGCATTTTTTGAATAGCCTCATTAGCTCCTCCTTATGCTTCCATCTATCCACTGTTTGGGATCTGGTCGATAGACGGTGATTAAGACACTCGCCGGCTTTCATTATTATAAGCCCAAACGGTGTGTATGAGTTCAGCTTTGACATTCCTGCTCAGGATCAGGCAACTGGGATAGGGTTTGTCCTCAGGATACTGCTCAATGATTTCACCCGCCGATATGGAGGCCAATATATCATTGAAAGAGAGTCTATCATTATAGGCTTCTTCATCAGCGTGATCGGTTATCATTACTTTGTTCCCTTCGATGCTCTCAACTATGACTTTGATTTCTATCATCA
>Ga0315548_1003267_pt1 | contig 12223 bp, 7 predicted proteins | sample SalMarSW160110MG_2_FD_202540 | JGI IMG/M metagenome (GOLD analysis project Ga0315548, IMG submission 202540) | Salt marsh sediment microbial communities from the Plum Island Ecosystem LTER, Massachusetts, United States - Salt Marsh Sediment SW1601-110 ... | reverse complement strand
GAGTCGCTGGACCCGGCCTTTGCATATGACACCGCCAGTGGCAATATCCTTATCAACGTATACCAGACGCTACTGTTTCCCAATAAGGAATCAGCCACGGAATTCGTTCCAATGCTGGCGACTAGTTGGGATATTTCCTCGGACGGAATGACTTACACTTTCCATATCCGCCAGGGCGTCAAGTTCCAGGATGGTCAGGATTTGACCCCTCAAGATGTAGCTTATAGCTTTTGGCGAGGTATGATCCAGGATCGCGCCGGCGGACCACAATGGATTATGTTGCAACCGTTCTTCGGTTTGGACGTGCAGAGCTTTGAAGGCGATGTAGTCCAGAAGCAGTTCAACGGAGATTGGACTAAAGCCGCTCAGGCAGTGGAACAGGCCGTTACCTACGATAACACCAACTGGACGGTGACCTTGCACCTGAAGCAGCCCTATGGTCCTATGTTACAGCTCCTATCTGGCACTTGGGCAAGCATCGTGAGCATGCCCTGGGTTATCCAGCAAGGCGGCTGGGATGGCAAACCAGAGGATGCTCAAAAGTTCCATGATCCAGCTGCTGAGCAGGACGAGCTTTTCAAGGTCATGAACGGCACCGGCCCTTACAAGCTGGATCAATGGCTGCCAGGTCAGGAAATAGATCTGGTGCGAAACGACAGCTACTGGCAAACGGATCCTCTTTGGGATGGTGGCCCGTCTGGCCCAGCGCAGATCCAACGCATCGTGGTTCAAGACATCTCCGAATGGGGCACTCGCTTTGCTGAGTTCCAGACTGGCGACGCGGATATGGTATACGTCGACACTCAGTATGATTCCCAGGTTGATCCCATGGTCAAGGAGACATGTGATGCCCAGGGGAATTGCACCGAGACGAATCATACTGGAACTGCCCGGCTGTTTAAAGGTTTACCCTCAGTAACTGCCACCACCATTTTCTTCAACCAGCAGGTCAACACCACTGGCGGTAATAACCGTCTAGGCAGTGGTCAAATCGACGGCAATGGCATCCCGGCTGACTTCTTCAGCGACATCAACGTGCGCCAGGCTTTCAACTACTGCTTCGACTGGAATACTTACATCCAGCAGGTCTTTAACGGTGAGGCCGTCCAGGCTTTAGGACCGATCATCCAAGGCGAGCTGGGTTACGACCCCAACCAGGCTGCATACAGCTTTGACCTGACCAAGTGCGCGGATGCGTTCAAGGCCTCTACCTGGAAATCTGCGGATGGCAAGTCCTTATGGGACACCGGTTTTTACCTGCAATATACCTACAACGTGGGCAACGACCAGCGCAAGAGCGCTGGCGATATCCTGGCTGCAGATCTGCTTAAAGTCAATCCCAAGTTCCACATGGAAGTGGTGGGTGAGCCTTTTGCCCTGGAGCTCAAGGACATTGTGGGTAGTCGCATGCCGATCTACATGCTCGGCTGGTTGGAAGACTATCACGACCCGCAAGATTGGGTAGTGCCCTTCCTGGCCAGCGGTGGCACATACTCTGGGTTCCAACACTTCCCGGCAGATCTACAAACCCAGATGGACCAGCTGATTACGCAGGCTGTCTCTACCAGCGATACGCAGGCGCGCGCCAAGATCTACGCCCAATTGCAGAACCTTAGTTATGAAAATGCCCTAGATCTGTGGGTTGTGCAACCACAAGACCGTCACTATGAACAGACCTGGGTGAAGGGCTGGTATTACAATCCTATCTTTGGCAACGCTATGACTTACTACTACTCTCTATCTAAGTAACTAACTATACTATTCCTTGATGGCAGGTGACCGGAGGAATCCTCCGGTCACCTGTTAGAAGATAAGTCTCGAGATCGATAGATGATTAACTACATTATCCGTCGCCTGTTGATACTGCCCTTGGTACTGTTCGGTCTCAGTATCATGATTTTCGGAATGTTGCAAGCGTTGGATCCGATCGAACGCGCCGCCCTGTACGTTACCAGCGTACCCAAAAACCCTGCCGCGCTGCAGCAGATCATCCAGAAGTACGGGCTGAATAAACCTATCTACGTACAGTATTGGAACTGGCTGGTCAGGATTTTGCACGGCAATTTGGGTTGGTCAAAAACGGCTCAGATGCCGGTGCTGCAGGCCATCAAAATTTATTTCCCGGCCACATTAGAATTGGCATTATGGAGTTTTATTCCTATTATCGTAATCGGCACCTGGCTGGGTATTCAGGCTGCGATCCATCACGATAAGTTCATCGATCAGGCAGCCCGAGTTTTCAGCATTATTGGGTATTCATTTCCCACCTTTGTGTTCGGATTACTGGTATTGATGCTTTTTTACGCCAAACTGCAGTGGTTTTTCCCTGGACGGCTATCGAACTGGGCTTCTGCCATTGTCTATTCTGACGCCTTTCACCAATATACTGGGATGATGACGTTTGACGCTTTACTTAATTTTCGGTTTAATATCTTCGTTGACGCCATCCGGCACATTTTTCTGCCAGCATTAACCCTGGCCTATGTCGATTGGGCCTTGATCTTGCGGGTGGCGCGCTCATCGATGTTGGAAGTCATCCAGCAAGACTATGTCAGGACCGCGCGGGCTAAGGGTCTACCGGAACGCCAGGTGATTAACCATCATGCCCGCCCCAACGCGATGATCCCGGTGGCGACTATTGGGGGCCTGCTGTTGGTCGGCTTGCTTAATGGGGTGGTGATTACTGAAACGGTATTCAACTATCATGGTATGGGTCTTTTTGCAGCTACTGCGGCATTGAACTTTGACGCGGTATCCATTCTGGGGATTGCGCTCCTGGCTGGTGCCCTCTTGGTAGTTGCTAATTTGATCGTCGATGTCTTATATAGTTACCTGGATCCGCGCATCCGGTTGAAATAAGTGGGAGATACAGCAGTCAGAGGTCTTGCGGGATGTTTCGGTGATTTAGATCCCTCCTTCCCAGACCAAATCCCTCCACTGCGTATGTCTTGATAAGGGTAAATTGATGGCTACTACCACAAAAGAATCTTTCCAAGTGGAACTTCCCCTCGAACAGCTGCCACCACAAGAGCGAGTGCCGCGTTGGGTAAAAGCATTACTCCGCAACCCGGTATCTATTGCCGGAACACTGCTGGTGCTCTTTTTCATTGCCATTGCCATTCTTGCTCCGGTGTTGGCTCCACCCCCCATTCCATCCCTGCCCTATAATATCCCTCGGGATGGCTTCTCTGCAGAACCGCGACCGCCTGGTCCGGGAGAGCCTCTTGGTACCACTCAAGGCCAGTATGATATCTATTACGGTGTCATTTGGGGGACGCGCACAGCTTTCAAGATCGGCCTGATCGTGACCGGTATTACTGTGCTTATCGGGGGAACTTTGGGAGCCGTATCTGGTTATGTAGGCGGTTGGCTGGATGAGGTCATCCAACGCATCGTAGAGATCTTTCTGGCATTTCCCTTTTTGCTGGCCGCGCTGACTCTAGCTACTATTCTAGGGGCCAAGATCCAGAGTGGGTTAATCACCGGTATGATCGCCCTGATCGCATTCGGCTGGCCGAGTTATGCCCGTCTGATCCGTGGCGATGTGCTTTCCGTGAAAGAGCGTGAATATGTCATGGCAGCGAAGGCCTTGGGCGAGCCGGGTTGGCGTGTCTTGTTGACCCATGTGGTACCCAATGCCATGTACTCTCTCTTGGTAGTGGCCTCCCTGGACATCGGAACTTATGTGCTCACCTTCGCGGCGCTGAGTTTCTTGGGTTTAGGTGCGGGCGAGGGTTACGCCGATTGGGGCCAGTTGCTCAGCTACGCGCGTAATTGGATCCCAACCTTAAATCGATATTGGTGGATCGTGGTTTACCCAGGCCTGGCTCTGTTGCTCTTCGTGCTGGCCTTCAATCTGATCGGCGACGCCTTCCGCGACGCTCTGGATCCGAAGATGCGTGGGTACCGCGGTTAGAAAGGATTGAGAACCATGGCAAGAGATGTGAAAATCACCACCCTGTTTTTGGATATCGGCGGCGTTTTGCTAACTAATGGCTGGGACCATACCATGCGTCGCCGCGCGGCCGATAACTTTGGGATAGATTATGAAGAAATGAACGAGCGCCATCACCTGACTTTCGATACTTACGAGGAGGGTAAACTCACCTTAGTTCAATATTTGAATCGGGTGATTTTCTACGAGAAGCGCTCTTTTTCGAGAGCTGATTTTAAGAGATTCATGTTCTCACAGTCCCAGCCCTTCCCAGAGATGATCGAAATGATCAAGGAGTTGAAATCACGGTATAACCTCAAGGTAGCCGCGGTCAGCAATGAGGGGCGAGAACTCACGGTCTACCGCATCAGGCAGTTCGCTTTAGATGAGTTCATCGACTTTTTTATTGCTTCCTGTTTTGTGCATTTCCGAAAGCCCGATGAAGATATCTATCGCATTGCACTGGATATTGCCCAAGAACCACCCGAAAAAGTGGTCTACATCGAAGATCGGCCGATGTTTGTCGATGTCGCCAGAGGATTGGGAATACGAGGTGTTTGGCATACTGGTTACGATACCACCCAAAAAGCCCTGGAGAAATTCGGTCTCAGGGTGGCATAATTGCGGAATAGTAGCCAATAGCGGTAAAATCTATTGCAGTTGAGGCAAGGAGATAGCTGAAGGAAAATAAGAAACAGCAGCCTGTCTGTAAAAAGACTTAGAGGAGCAATGCAGGATAAAAAAGGGGGATTTCTGAGAGGAATAGTGGCAATTATGTCAAAAATTAATATACCAAATCTGTTTATGGCGAGTCAGCCCTAAAATCGAACTCACATGAATATCTATAGACACCGAAAGGAGATAATGATGAGCGATAAGAAATACCAAATCGGTATGGTGGGCCTGGGCGTGATGGGGCGCAACCTGGTTTTGAACATGGCGGAGCATGGCTATTCTGTGGCCGGCTACGATAAGGACTTGAGCAAAGTACAAGAGTTAAACAAAGACGCCAGGGACCGGGAGGTGTTTGGATTTGAGGGTTTGGAAGAATTCATCAGCTCTTTGAGTGTTCCCCGGGCCGTGATGATGCTGGTGCCAGCCGGTGCGGCAGTAGATGCAGTAATTGGTGACGTATTACCGCATCTAAAAAACGGCGACCTGATTATTGATGGCGGCAATTCGTTCTTTAAAGACACTGACCTGCGGGGTGAATCCCTGGAGAAACAAGGTATCCAGTATTTGGGCATGGGTATTTCTGGAGGGGAATCCGGAGCCAGACACGGTCCCAGCATGATGCCCGGTGGGCATAAAGAGGCTTATGAACGGGTACGCTCAATTTTTGAGGCCGCCGCCGCGAAAGTGAACGGCCAACCATGCGTCACCTATCTTGGGCCTGGATCAGCAGGCCATTATGTTAAGATGGTGCATAATGGCATTGAATATGGCATTATGCAGCTGCTCGCCGAGAGCTATGACCTGATGAAGCGCGGTTTGGATCTTTCGGATGAAGACTTACATCAAATCTATAAAGAATGGAACCAGGGGGAGCTTAGTAGCTATCTGGTAGAGATTACCGCGAACATCTTTACGGAGATTGACGAGAAGACCGGTAAGCATCTGGTGGACGTCATCTTGGATCAGGCCAAGCAAAAAGGCACGGGCATGTGGACCTCGCAGGACGCCATGGATTTGCAGGTGCCAGTGCCAACCATCGACATGGCGGTGGCGATGCGCAATCTTTCAGCTTCGCAGATTGAACGGAGCGTCGCCAGCCGGATATTGCACGGTCCTGCACTCAAAATTGAGGAGGGGCGCGACAAATTCATTGAACATCTACAAAGGGCTTTCTACACGGCTATGATCATCACCTACGCCCAGGGGATGGCACTCCTGAGTCACGCCTCTGAAGCTTACCAGTATGGTCTCAACTTAGAAGCAGTGGCGAGGATCTGGCGAGGTGGATGTATTATCCGTTCAGCTCTGCTTGAACCTATCCGGGATGCTTATCGCTCGGATTCAGCTTTGCTTAATCTGCTGGTCCACCCTCACTTTTCCGAGATCCTCCAGGCCAGGCAAAATGATTTGCGGGATGTTACCCGCGCAGCTGCAGAGCAGGGCATCCCTGCGCCGGGTTTTATGGCAGCGCTGGCTTACTACGATAGCTATCGCAGCGGCTGGCTGCCAGCAAACCTGATTCAAGCGCAGCGCGATTATTTCGGCGCGCACACCTACGAGCGGGTTGACGAGAAAGGGGTCTTTCACACCGAATGGGAAGCTAATTAAGGAGTACAGCATTGATCACTAGAGCCAACCAAGAATCCCATTTCCAAAGGGCTAATGAGTCTCAAGGAACTTCTACGAGTGCCCAACTGGCAGAGTTACCGCTGGACCAATTAATAAAGCGCCTGAACGCCTCCCTGGATGGCCTCAGCCAAACCGAAGTGGAAAAGCGCTTAGAACAATACGGTTATAACGAAATCGCCGAGAAAGAAAGCAACCCTTTGCTTGAATTTCTTTCTTATTTTTGGGGACCGATCGCCTGGATGATCGAGACTGCCGCCATCCTTTCGGCGGTTGTCAGGCATTGGAGTGACTTTGGCATTATCATGACCCTTTTGGTGGTGAATGCCCTGGTAGGCTTCTGGGAAGAATATCAAGCAGGCAACGCCATCGCGGCCTTAAAGAAGAAACTGGCGTTGAACGCTCGGGTAAAACGCCAGGGTAGTTGGAAGACGATCTTATCACGCCAGCTGGTACCCGGCGATATCATCCGTTTGCGCATCGGGGATATCGTGCCTGCCGATGCCAAATTATTGGATGGCGATCCAATTCAAGTTGACCAGTCAGCCTTGACTGGCGAGTCTTTACCTGTGACCCACGCAAGTGACGAGGCGGTTTACTCGGGGTCCATAATCCAGCAGGGTGAGATCGAGGCGCTGATCTATGCTACGGGGGAAAACACTTTTTTTGGCAAAACTGCCCAACTGGTGGAGTCAGCCCACACAACCAGCCATTTCCAACGGGCTGTAATCAATATTGGCAATTACCTCATTGTGATTGCCCTGATGCTGGTGACCTTGATTCTGGCGATGGCCCTCTTCCGTGGGGACAACATGCTTACCACCCTGGAATTTGCCCTGGTCTTAACCATCGCAGCGATCCCCGTGGCGATGCCTACAGTTCTATCAGTTACCATGGCGGTGGGGGCGAGAATCTTGGCTCAAAAGCAGGCAATCGTCAGCCGCCTTTCCAGCATTGAAGAATTGGCGGGGATCGACGTGCTCTGTTCGGACAAGACTGGCACATTGACCCAGAATAAATTGACCTTGGGCGAACCATTCTTGCTAGATGGGGTCACCTCGGATGGATTGATTCTTAACGCTTCACTGGCATCCAGGGAGGAGAACCAGGACCCCATCGACTTGGCTGTCCTGGCTGGCTTGGAAGATGAGCAGATACGATCCCAATATGAGATAGTTCATTTCATGCCCTTTGATCCAATCAACAAACGTATTGAAGCAACCGTTAATAGCCCGGATGGGCTCCAGTTTAAAGTCACCAAGGGTGCGCCTCAAGTTATCCTTGAGCTGGCAGTTAATGCGAATAGTATTCGAGGGCAGGTTGAGGAGGCAGTAGAGCAGTTTGCTGGGAGGGGCTTTCGATCATTGGGGGTGGCAAGGACCGATGAAGGAGGCCAATGGCAGTTCTTGGGGGTCTTACCTCTATACGACCCTCCGCGGCCGGATTCCAAGGAGACCATTCGGGTTGCCAGGAGCATGGGTATCAACGTAAAGATGGTGACTGGGGATCAGATTGCAATCGGCAAGGAGATCGCTCGCCAGTTGGGACTGGGCGCAAATCTACTGGACGCCAGCTTGTTTGCAGAGACTAAACATCACGAGGCCGGACAGCTAGCCGATGCTATTGAGCAAGGTGATGGGTTTGCTCAGGTTTTCCCAGAGCACAAATATCATATTGTAGACGTGTTGCAGAACCGTGGCCATATCGTCGGCATGACCGGTGATGGGGTGAACGATTCTCCAGCCCTGAAAAAAGCCGACGCTGGCATCGCCGTCTCCGGCTCTACCGATGCGGCCCGCAGCGCGGCTGACATTATCTTGCTCACGCCCGGTCTTTCCGTGATCATCGATGCGGTTAAAGAAAGCCGCAAGATCTTTCAGCGCATGAACAGTTACGCCATCTATCGCATCGCTGAAACCATCCGGGTGCTGCTGTTCATGACCTTGTCAATCCTTATTTTTAATTTCTATCCAGTCACCGCGGTGATGATCGTGTTGCTGGCACTGCTCAACGATGGCGCGATCCTGTCCATTGCATTTGACCGGGTGCATTATTCCAACCGGCCGGAGGTCTGGAACATGCCGGTGGTGCTGGGAATGGCCACTGTTCTAGGCCTGGCTGGCGTGATTTCCACATTTGGCATGTTCTACCTGGGCGAACGAATCTTCCATTTTAATAGGGAATTCATCCAGACACTGATGTATTTGAAGCTATCGGTGGCTGGCCACCTGACGATTTTTGTAACCCGCACCCGCGGACCGTTCTGGTCGATTCGCCCTTCGAGAGTCCTATTCGGAGCGGTGGCAGGCACCCAACTGATTGCGACTTTGATCACCGTTTATGGCGTGTTTATGACCCCCATCGGCTGGGGCTGGGCGTTGTTCGTTTGGGGTTATGCCTTGTTGTGGTTTTTGTTTAATGACCGTTTGAAACTGGGGGCATATAGGGTCTTCGATCATCGCAGACGAGGTTTATCCTCGTGATAGAGAAGACTGGAGATCAGCCAATATCGTAAGGTACCATTCTGTCTTGTAGTCAAAAATGTGGCACGTTATCGCCTTTTAGACTGCTCTCTTGAGCAGTACCCTTGGTAAACTCAAGGGGGATAGCGGCAACCATCACCTCGAAAGCTGCGCTCACCCAGGATTGGATGCATTTAAGGGTGTTCTGATTTGCTTTAGAGGCTGACAGGATGCCATAATATCACCCTACATTGCCAGAATGAGAGGAATTCTCTATAATTCCCAAGAAGATAACTGCTGAACACCAGCGCCTGGCCGACTCCAATGGTGGTCGTGTAAATCGGTGATATGCCGGTCGAAATGCCACGCGCATCTGGTAATTATCTAAATCTAGGCAGGGAAGCAGTCGAGCTGTGCCACCGCATAGTGGATATTATGTTACGTGATCAAAATACTAGGCGGCTGCCGGCGCAGCGCTAGCGGTTAAAATTTTATGGCCGCTTTGGTACCACCGGGAGATCATTGGATGGAAAAATACCAACCGAAAGCGCCTATACCCGGGCCGATACGAGGGTCCGAGGCTGATTCTTTTGCCCATAACACGGTGGTGGTACGCCTGCCAGAGATTGGGCGGCGCACAATAGAAACAAACGATTTTCCAGAGGATCTCAAATCCAGATTAGAAAGTCTGATCCAAGAGATCCCTGCTGGTCCGGTGCGGCCGTTGATGGACGAACAGGCACCCGATTGGAAGGACTGGGCGCGTTATGTAATGCCTTACGCCGGCAAAAACTGGCTGGAGGTGCCCTGGTTTTTCGCTGAGACCTATTTCTACCGGCGTATCCTGGAGGCTACTGGGTATTTTAAACCAGGCGGGTTCCTACAAGGGGTGGATCCTTTTCACAAGCAAAAACAGCTGGGTTTGCATGCCAATCAGAAAGCCATCTGCATGTTGGCGGATCAATTAGAAAGCTGGTTGGTGGCACCGGAAAACGGCAAGCTAGGCCACCAGGCAGTGCTGACTGGTATGCTTTTGGCTAATTTATGGGGGAACCAGGCTGACTTGAGCATGTGGCCGGCTGAGAGTCAGAGACGACCGGATCAATTGGATATCGATCAACAAAGAGCCCATCTGCTGGTCGACGATTCGCCAGCACTGGTCGAATTCCTGATTGGGTTGGCTGGGGCTGGGGTGCGGGTGGAAATCATTCTGGATAACGCCGGCGTGGAATTGGTGTATGATTTAGCTTTGGCAGATTACCTGTTGAGCAGCCAGGGCGGGATGGTAATACAATTTTGTTTGAAAGCTCACCCCACATTCGTCTCGGACGCCATGAGGGAGGATGTGCTGCAGGCAATCGGATTTTTCAGGGAAATGGATCATGGTGCTGTGAAGTCCATGGCATACCGCCTGGAAGATCACCTCCAGTCAGGACGCCTGACCCTGGTGGACGATTTTTTCTGGAACTCTCCCCTGGCGGGTTGGCAGATGCCGGCGCGCTTGTGGCGAGAATTAGCCCAATTTGACCTGGTCGTCAGTAAAGGCGATGCCAACTACCGGCGCTTGTTAGGCGACCGCCACTGGCCCTTTACCACCCCAATCGGTGATATCTTGTGTTACCTGCCGACACCGCTGGCAGCTTTGCGGGTGCTCAAATCTGAGGTGGCGGCGGGCTTGCCTCCCGGGCAGCCAGATGCGCTAAGCCAGCGAGACCCTGACTGGCTGGTGGATGGCAATTGGGGAATGATACAGTTTGTTGATCTTGAAGGGCAATATCAAGCCACTCCTCGATGAGGAGCGGCTGATCCGTAGTAAGTACCAGCGAGCTATTACTTCACCGGCAGCAGAGGGCACTCGAAGTAGGCTGGGGGACCGCCTTGGGGTGGACCTGCGGTGATGATTAAATCACCCTGGTTGGCATGGAACATAATGTCTGCATAGGACTTTAATGTTGGGAGATTTCCCATGTTCTCGTTGATAAATGACCGGTTCCAGGTGACGGTATGGGTGAACCAGCGACCGCCGTTAAAAGCCGGGTTACCGGGGGTCGCTTCGGCGACTGGCAGCTGATCGACGGGAAGGTTATTACCTGAAAAGACAACCAGCTTATCGAAGGACTTTAGATTTTTACCATTTGGTGCAGGTATGGCGTTGGCACCTTTGGACCCCCAGACAGCACCGTCACCATATAAGGAAGGTCCAAAGTTTGGCTTTCCGGGATTGGCAAAGGCAGGCACAACCATTATCAGGCTCAGGGCTAAAACTGCTGAAAGTGTGGAAATTCTCCGGAACATTTTGATTTTCTCCTTGATTTATGATTTGATGAGATTGTGAGTCTGGTACCAGCGGTTGCACCTCTGATCTGCAGGTACTCACCTGCTCACCGAGACGCAAGCCATCGTCGTATACAATCGCTCGTATAGCCAGCACTGGTTACAAAAGGCTTATGAAGATGTTACGAGTTTATAAATAAACTCGGTTTGGGATAACGACCATGAGGATCAATACACCACTTCTTATTAGGGCGAGTCGGGTGAAACCCGAACTAACGTTATATAGATGATCATCCTTCCCCTCGCTTCTGATCAAGCCACCCTGGCAAGGGCAGGTGGCAAGGGCACCAACCTGGCCAGGTTAATGCGCGCTGGTTATCGTGTCCCCGAGGGCTTTATCGTTACCACTGCTGCCTACCAGGTTTTTGTGGCAGCCAACCAGCTGAATGCTTGGATATTTGACACCATCGAAAAATCAAATCTCGATGAAGCCATCTCATTAGAGGCTCTCTCGCAAGCCATTCGAAATAAGTTTTCACAGGGGCTATTACCGGAGCAAATCTTGTCCCCGGTTTGTAAGGCGTATGAAGAATTGGGAAGTCCGGCGGTGGCGGTGCGCTCCTCGGCTACTGCAGAAGATTTGCCCGGTTTGTCTTTTGCCGGACAGCAAGAAACTTTTTTGAACGTGGTGAATGAGGCCAGCCTTCTACAAGCGCTGGTGAAATGCTGGAGCAGCCTGTGGACGGGGCGTGCGATAGGATACCGGGCACGCAATGGCATTTCCCAGAAGGAGCTAGCTTTGGCAGTGGTGGTCCAGGAGATGGTTGCAAGTGAAGCCTCGGGGGTGATGTTCACAGCCAACCCGGTCACTGGCTTGAGGTCTGAAACCGTGATCGAAGCGACTTTGGGATTGGGAGAAGCCCTGGTCGCAGGACTGGTAGAGCCTGATCGTTACGTGGTGGAGGTAAATAAGGAAACTCTCTTAGAAAAATCCCTGGGCGATAAAGCCATGGTAATGCGGGGGGTGAATGCGGGGGGCCTGCAAGCCGAGCGTGAAGAGGCCAGCCAGCGTCAGGCATTGCCGGATGGAGATATCTTGAAATTAGCGAATTTGGGCCAGGAAGTTTCGGTTGAATTTGGCTTCCCTCAGGATATTGAATGGGCCTGGGCGGGGGGAGAGATTTTCTTACTGCAAGCGCGGCCAATTACCTCCCTTTACCCTCTTCCAGAGGGGATAAATGCGGAAAATCTG
>Ga0315548_1003266_pt1 | contig 12229 bp, 14 predicted proteins | sample SalMarSW160110MG_2_FD_202540 | JGI IMG/M metagenome (GOLD analysis project Ga0315548, IMG submission 202540) | Salt marsh sediment microbial communities from the Plum Island Ecosystem LTER, Massachusetts, United States - Salt Marsh Sediment SW1601-110 ... | reverse complement strand
TGAAAGGCGAAGAGATAGTCATTCTGAATTGCGGGCAAGTAGTTATAACTGGGAACAAAAAAAATATTCAGGAAGAATTCAGAAAAAAGAGGGGCAGGGTTGGAAGCGGACAGAAAGGGCCAAAACATTCCAGGACAAGCGAGAAAATAATCAAAAGAACCATAAGGGGTATGCTTCCTGAACACAGATTTGGTAGAGGGAGAGAGGCATTTAAAAGAATAAAGTGTTATTCCGGAATTCCCAAAGAATTTGAAAAAGAAAAGAAAATCGTCGGGGGAAAAGAGAAAAAAACTAAATTTATTTCAGTAAATGAGGTTTCAAAAATATGAAAATAATAACTTCCGGAAAAAGAAAAAGTGCAGTTGCAAGGGCTGTTCTTATTGAAGGTGCTGGAAGAATTAGCATAAACAGAAAAGATTACAGGAATCTGCAGATTTTTGACAGATTAAAAATAGAAGAACCATTAAGGATTGCCGAAAAAATCCTGGAAAAAATTAATTTTGATGCTGAAATAAATGTGAAGGGGGGCGGAGAAAAAGGACAGATTGAAGCGGCGAGGATTGCACTGGCAAAGGCAATCGTGGAATTTTCAAATAATAAAGAATTAGAAAAAGCCTTTTTAGAGTATGACAGAAATCTGCTTGTAGCAGATATCAGGAGAAAGGAAGCATACAAACCCGGTGACAGCAAGGCAAGAAGAAAAAGACAGACTTCTTATCGTTAGGTTTTCTGCATCAATTTTTAACAAATTGCTGGAAGGAAGAGGCAGACGAGTTATAGATAAGATTTATTAAGAATATTTTCTTAAAGTAGATATGGCAAAAAGTAAAAAATTAAATCCAAATCAAGCAATTATTATCCTTGGAAGTTTTCTGACGCTCGGTGGATTAATCTCCTTAATACTGAATTATTTAAATTCGGACAAGATAAGTTCTTTTGTTTCCTCAGCATTTTTATTATTAATGGGGATTATTATGATCTTTTTAGGAATCAAAACAGAGATATAATTGTTATTTCAATTCTGGTTTTTCTAACTTATTTTGGATTTTTTATTCCCAATCTTTCTAATTTATCCTGAACGTGGTTGAAGAGAGTTGAAGAGATGAGGGGCTGATGGGTTCCCTGATGTGTCTGCCCATCAAACTTGACTTTTCCTAAATAAGCCTGGTTCTTAAGTATTTTTTTCAACCCATTTACTGAAAAACCATATTTTTTTGCTAATTTAGTCAGGCTAATATCCTGATTAAGAAATTCCTGAAAAACTTCCTGGACCTGGAAAGAGTTCTGGGCTGGAATAAGCTTTTTGTTTTCCATTTTATAGCCCCAGGGAGCCCTCGTTATTGGATTTCCATCCCTTGCCTTTTTATCCATTGAAAACTTAGTTCTATCCCCTGTAACATTTCTTTCAAATTCTGCAAATGCAGAGATAATATGGAACATGAGCTTTCCAGAAGCACTTGTTGTTTCTATCTTATCCTGGAGAGAGATAAAATCAATATTCCATTTTTTCAGCTGTTCAATTGTTTCAATCAAATCCCTCAGGCTTCTTGAAAACCTATCTAACTTGTAGATTAAGATTGCCTGAAATTTATGAGATTGGGCATCTTGCAGTATTTGCATCATCTCTGGCCTGTGTGTAATATCTTTTGCAGATTTTCCTTCATCTTTGTAAATTTTAAAAATTGCATATCCTAAAGCAGATGCATAATTTTTCAGGGCTTCTTCCTGAGCAGCTAAAGAAATTCCCTGCCTTGCTTGTTCTTCTGTTGAAACACGGACATAAATCGCTGCTAATTGCTTATTTGATCCTATTTTATTTCACCTTTATAAGTAGAATAATGTGCACTAAGGTTTAAAAAGCTATGGTTCACGTGTCTTTAGGGTGCCCTAAGTGCTCGTTTTATAGAAAGAAATGGAAAAAGAAAGGAAAATTGGCAGAATTGCACGAACTATTAAATAATCTTTTAAGGAGCTCCCATATTTTTCTGTTGTTTAGTTAGCTCCCTTTGGCTTAAAATTGAGAGAAGAATCGCAGGAATCAAAAATAACCAATCAACCAGAAAAGCCAGAACAATAAAAAGAAGAGCCATTAGCGAATAGATTACAACTTTTAAGTTTTTCATTTAGTTTAGATGTTTTTAAGGTTTATACAGATATATTGTGTGGAGTTTTTAGGTTAGCTTTGTTATTTTCAATGTTTGGCCAAACTCTATGATGCATATGGCCTTTCCCATTAATTGTATATATTAAGTAGTGCATTGGGATTGAATACTCGACTAGTTCAACCCCCTTCTTTTATTTTTTGTTCTTCAATATCCAAATATTCAGCATATTCTCCTTTTTCTAATTCATGCTTTTTTGGGCCATATTTTACTAATTTTCCCTTAAAATTAACAATATGCAATATTTTTGCATTTAATTCTTGATAGCCTGTGGAAGTTATGCACTTAGGTTGGCTTAGTTTATGTTTTGGTATTTTTGGGTGTTTAAGGCTGTTTAAACAGCCTGTTTGCCCTTATTTTTTTCGACAAACACCCTATTTTTTAAGGAAAAATGGAAAAAGATGGTGAAAAATTAAAAGAAGAAATAATAGATTAGTAATGCGTTTTTCGTCGAAAAACAAAAAATATTTAAATAGATTATGGTAAGTTATATTATGTTTGGTTGGTTTTTTAGAAAAAAAGAGGTAGAACAGATAAAAGAGGACACAAAGAAGGGATTTGATTCTGTCAAAAAAGACATTATAAGTATGAGTGGGTGGATTAAACATCTGGATTCTGAAAAAAATTTGCATAAAAAAGAGATAGATGAATTAAGTGAAATTTTATCGTCGGTAAAAGAGGAAGTTGAAGGACTTAAAAATGTCTTATCAATAATGAATGAGCTTAAACCTAAACAGTTGTTTAAAACAAACAAACAGGTGTTTAACAAACAAACAGGTGTTTATGCTGTTCAAACAGGTGTTCAAACAGGTGTTCAAACACCAAATTTAGACCAATTTTCAATAACAGAAAGGGCTATACTTTGGATATTATTAAATACAGACATGAAACTTGGATATGATGATTTAGCTTCTATGCTGGGCAAAGAGAGATCAACAATAAGGGGGCAGATAAATGCAATAAAACAAAAGAATAGGGAGTTAATTGAAGAAGAAACAGAAAAAAATGGGAAAAAGAGAGTGTTTATACCTGAAAATATGAAGGAAAAGATGCTCAAAAAAATAAAAGTGAGAGTTAATAACAAAAGAAAAGCATAATAAAATAAGAAAAAAAGCATACAGAAGGCAAAAATGAGTGTTATTTGAATCTGAAATAGTTTAAAAAAAGGGGTTTTAGGGGCTATAAAGAAAAGATAATAGTTATTCGGTAAGGGGCTTTTTACCTATTATAAATCCCTTAACTTTAAGATAGTTGAAAGGGGGGCTATTCTCTTAAGTTCCTGAGAGATGGTAAGCTGCACCTGTTTATTCTTAATCTTCTTTTTCTCGACGGGAATTCCCTTATTTATTAGTCTTCCAACATAATCCCGGACCGAACTCTCTGTCAGATTCAGTCTTTTGGCAAGAGATTTATAGTCGGTAAAGCCACTCTCTTCTGCCAACTGATAGATTGTAGAAAAAACAAGAAGTTCTTGCTCTGTAAGCCGTTTAAACTTTAACCTAATTTCTTTCTTGATATTATCCAGGGTATCAAGGATTTCCAGAGCATTTTGGAAGGAATTTTCTTTAAAAGAGGGTGTTTTTAGGCTCTGTCTGTCTGTCTGTCTGTCTGTCTGTCTGTCTGTTGGAACCCCTTCGTTTCCTGTGGAAATACCCAAATTTAGGGGGCTTGGGTGTTCAGGGGAGGGGGGATGTGTTGGAAAGGGTACTGGAGACGTTGCCTTTTTAGTTGTTTGTGTTGAAACCAAATTATCAAGTTTTTCTACTATTTTTTCCAGGATTCTGCACATTTCATCCATCTGTCTCTTTGTATTAATCAGTTCTTCCTTTAACTGGTCTGTCTCTTCTTTTAAGAAAGAAATGTCTTGTTTTACTCTTTGAAAAGATTCCCTGATATTATCCATAAAAAAATTGAAAATTCAGAAGTATAAAAGCTTTCAGATAATGAAGAATATTAATCTTTTAGATTAGTTTTATATGCCTGATAAGCCCCATCACTCATTTTCCACCTGCTCCTTGTTTTGTAGTCTATCCCTTTGGGATTCTTCTTTATCTCTATAACGAGTTTATTCTTTTTCAGCCCAGATAATATCTTTTTAATAAATTCTTCATCCCGAGCCATTTCCTTTGCAATATGGCAGGTAAAGAGAGGGGAAGGATTGCAGGAATATAGGAGAGCCAAAATCTGCTCGGAAATTTTCTCTTTTTTCTCTTTGGATATTTTCATAAGCTATAGAAAAACTTTGTTATTTAAAACCTTATGCTGATCTTGCTAGTCTTTTTTTTCCTGAATTTTCAGAGTGGGGAGCTGAAAATGAATGGGGAGATTCATCTCTTCCTCTAATTGAATCGCCCTTAAACCTGCTTTTCTCATAATAATATTAAAAAGAGTTTGCCTAAACTCGCTTGGCATTTGCTTGCCTTTCCATTCTTTCAAAACCTCTTTTGCCATCTTGGGTTCCAGAGAAAGAACAATGTTTCCTTCTAAATCTATTTTTGCCAGTTCTGGCTCATAATCCAACCCAAAAGTGAATTTCACAGCAAGAATTTCCTCTCTTGTTTTTAGCATGTCTGCCTTTGTAGATAATATATTTGAAACATCTATCCGCGTTCCTATCTTTAAATTTTCCACCCTATCTTTAAATTTCTCCACCTGGACTTTTGTAAAATTAAATCCTAAAATTTTCATGTTTTATTATCTAAATATTAGTATTTAAATATTTATATATTATATTAAATTTTTAAAGAAAACCCTAAACAGAACAGACTATATTCAATAATTAATTTTTTATATTAAATCTTCTTCAGAAACAATCACAAAATCACCAATAGCAATGATTGAACTATGGGGAATTAATATCTCATTAGAAGATGTTTTTTCCAGATTTAAATTTCGGGCATAAATTGTGGGGTCTTTTACAACAACATTAATCAATTCACCGGATCTTGTTTCAAAAGTAATGTCCTTAACAAAGCCCAACCTTTTTCCTTCTTTGGTTACAATCATCTTCCCGATAAGAGCATTGAAAGGATTCTTGTTGGTTGTTTGCATACTTAATGTAAAAGAGACTAATTTATAAATTTTTCTGTAAAATTAAATAGATTTAGGAGTATATACTACCGCCCAATATTGCCCCCTCCTTTGTTTCCTATGGAAGGCTTTATAAAGCAATTTTAAATTTTTGGGTTTTTTGGTTTGTATATAAAAATTTGTATTGTAGAGAATAATAATAATAATAATAATAATAATAATAATAATAATAATTTTTATTCAGCAAACACAATAATAAGGATGACAATCTTAATTTTAATACCTATTTAAATAACAAATAATACTTGGTGCAGGCTCTTTCCTCTCAATAAAAAATTATTTCTTATTTCTTTGTAATGCGGGCTAGCAATCAAGCAAAATCAAATTTTAAGCAAAAATACATACAATTAAGTAAAACTAATTTTTTATAGTAATAATCACACATTTCAACAAAGCCAAATTCCATTAGAAATTAAGGTGTCTTTCTTTAGGAGTAGTCATAATCTTTTATATAAGTGTGTCTTTTTTTATCGTAGGAAAATTTGCTTTGCGGTGTTTTTCCATAAGAAATGAATGTGGGTGCTAAATGACAGGAGAATTAGATAAAATATTTGATACATTTGATAGAAAAGGGATATTCAAAGACAAGTCCCTTCTTCAGATTAATTATCAACCAGAAGAAATTTTGCATCGTGGCGAGCAGATAAAGCAAATTGCGTCCATACTCGCACCAATACTTAGGGGGGAAAAAGCAAGTAATTTATTCTTATATGGAAAAACAGGAACAGGAAAAACTCTTTCTATTCAATATGTAAGAGAGCAATTGCTGAAACGGGTTAAAGAGTATGATGGTTTTAATATCAAGATAGAATATCTGAACTGCAAATTAAAAAAGGTTTCAGATACTGAATATAGAATTTTGGCAGAACTGATAAAGAAGTTGGGTGGGGAAGTTCCTGTAACCGGGCTTCCGACACAATCTGTTTATAATATTTTTATTGATTTAATTGATTCTGAAAAGCAATTGGTGGTTTTGATTCTTGATGAAATCGATCAGGCAGTCAAAAAAATTTCAAGTGACTTTCTTTATAATCTCACCCGACTGAATTCAGAACTTTCAAAAACACAGATATGTCTCGTGGGAATAAGCAATAATCTGACTTTTTTAGACGAGTTAGACCCTCGTGTAAGGAGCTCTCTTTCAGAAGAAGAGATTGTGTTCCCACCTTATAATGCCTTGCAGTTGCAGGACATTCTAAATAAAAGGTCAAAAGGGGCGTTTAAAGAAAATATTTTAACTACAGGGGTGGTTGCTAAGTGTGCCGCATTTGCTGCAAGAGAACACGGTGATGCTAGAAGAGCCTTGGATTTGCTTAGGATTGCAGGGGAACTTGCAGAAAGGGACAATTCCAACAAAATTCTGCTAAAACACATAGATGGGGCAAATAATAAGATAGAAAGAGACAAAATTCTTGATGTGGTTAGTTCAGAGCCGAAGCAGTTTCAATTGGTGTTATATTCTATAATTTATTTATTGGAAAAGAATAAAAAAGATTCTATTTTTACCGGCGACGTTTATAATTTATATGCAGATTTGTGCCTGAAAAATAAGTTAGAAGTTTTGACGCAGAGAAGAGTCAGCGATATAATTCAGGAGTTTGATATGCTCGGCATCATAAATGTCAGGATTATTTCGAAGGGAAGGGGAGGGCGAATGCGGGAAATAAAATTGGCAATAACAAATAATATAATTCAGCAAGCAAAGAGGATAATTGAAGATTCTCTGGATTATAAATAAAATAATATAAACTTTAGGAAGCAAGATGAATGAAAATTCGCATGATGTTGTAGTTACAGGAATAGTTATAAAAGACGGAAAATATCTGATCACTCAAAGAGCATTAACAAAAAAGAATTTTCCAGGGAAATGGACTGTTCCCGGCGGAAACCTGGAAATAAAAGATTATCTGGGCAAAGAAAAAGATACAAGCGTTCATTGGTATAATATTCTGGAAGAAGTTTTAAAGAGAGAAATTAAAGAAGAAACAGGTTTGGAAATAAAGAACATAGGTTATATTACAAGCATGACTTTTATTAAGCCGGACAATTCTCCAAGTTTAATAATAAGCCTCTTTGCAGAGTATGCAGAAGGAGAAATAATCCTGGATAGTGAATCAATAGATTACAAATGGGTTAGTCTGGAAGAAGCAAAAGAGTTTGATTTAATTGAAGGAATCTATGAAGAATTAGTCATGCTTGATAATTTATTGAAGGGAAACAAGATAAGCGAATGGAAAAAAGATTTAAAATGAGCAGGAATGTTTGCAGTTTTATATAGGGAAAAAAATTAAATAATAAATAAAATGGGTTAAACCAATCAAAATGGATAAAGAAATATTAAAATTCGGGATGGAAAGAGGATTTCTTTTAGATAAAGATGTCCTGAAATTGCTGGGGGAAGTGGGGGACATAGAATCTGTAAAATTAATTTTAGAGAATATAAAAAAATATAGCGAAACAAAAATAATTACACGTGAAATTCTTGTGCATAATGCAGGGAGAGTCAGTAATCTCCTTTTATCCCTCCCTGAAACAGCAAGACAGAAATTTGAAAAGCTGAAAATTAAATTAGGGCTGGAAATTGAAATCTCGAAAGAGATTGTGGGCACTCCTGCTGAAATTGGCCCCATCAGGAAAGCAGATAATTTAAATCCTGTAAAAATTCTGTCTGTTCCCCCTTCCCATGCAAAAAAGATAGTGGTATCTGATTTTGTCGATTATTTCAGGGGGAGATTTTCAAAGATGAAAAGCATTTTGCAGGAAAATCCAAATCTCCCTAATCTGATTTCAATAGATAAAATTTATGGAAACAGGCAGGGTATTTCTATAATCGGCATGATTTCCAGTAAAAGAATGACCAAAAATAAAAATCTGCTTTTTGAAATTGAAGATCTGACTGGGAAAATAAGGGTGGTTGTTAATTCAAACAAGCCGGAAGTTTACAAAAAAGCAGAAAATATCTCTCTTGATTCTGTTTTGGGGTTCAGAGGGTCGGGAAGCAGGGAGATTCTTTTTGTGAATGATATTATTTTTCCAGATAGTGTGCTTCATGAGAAAAAAAATGCTCCTGCAGAAGAGTATGCATTATTTATAGGGGATTTGCATTTTGGAAGCAAGCGTTTTTTGAAAAAGGGGTTTTTAAAATTTATTGATTTTCTCAACGGAAAACTTCTAGGAACCTCTGAAGTTGGCAAAATAAAATATCTTTTTATTGTCGGGGATTTGGTAACTGGAATAGGAAATTATCCTTCTCAGGAAAGAGATTTGGAAATTTTGAATCTTGAAGACCAGTATCTACAGGTTGCTGAATTGCTAAGGCAGATAAGAAAGGATATTACCATAATTGTTTCTCCAGGAAATCATGACGGAGTTAGGTTAATGGAACCACAGCCCCTCTTGGATGAAAAATATGCCTGGCCGCTGTATAATTTAAAGAATTTAATATTCACCGGAAATCCGGCAACAGTGAATATCGCCGCAAGAAAAAATTTTCCCGGGTTCAATGTTTTAACTTATCACGGATTTAGTTATCAGTTTTATGCAAATAATGTTCCTTATCTTGTCTCAAAAAAAGCTATGAATGTTCCCGAAGAAATTATGAAATATCTCTTGAAAAACAGGCATCTTGCCCCTGCCCACACTTCTGTGCAGTATTTTCCCATGGAAGAAGATGCTTTGATGATAAAAATTATCCCTGACATATTTGTTTCAGGGCACACCCACAAAAGCGGAGTTTCATATCATAATAATATTCTGGTAATTTCTGCTTCCTGCTGGGAGAGCATGACTCCTTACCAGGAAAAATTCGGAAATGAACCTGATCACTGCAAGGTTCCTATGTTAAATTTAAAGACGAGAGAAATTAAAATTTTGGATTTTGAGGGGGAAGAAGAATCAAAAGAAGAAGTTCGGGAGGTTAAAGTTGATGGGAAGTGAAAAGAAGATAATTGGGATTGATATTGATGATGTTATAGTCCATTTAGTGAAGCATTTTTATGAATTTTATAACAAAAAATTTGGAAAAGAGTTAAATGTTGAAAATCATTTTGAATACAATTTTATGGGGCCTTTTAGTATTTCTGAGGAAGAGGCCATTTCTTTAATCAAAGAATTTTATTTTACAGAACATTTTGATAATTTAGATTTAATAGAAGCCTCTGTAGATTCGATTCACGAGCTTTCTAAAGATTATGAAATTTTCTTCATTACTTCAAGACATCTTGATATCAAAGATAAAACAGAAAACTTTTTACAAAAACTTTTTCCGAATATGGGGTATACCTTGATTTTTTCTGGAGAGTTTTGGCAAGAAGCCAAATCAAAAGTAGAAATTTGTGAGGATGTTGGAGTTTCCATAATGATAGAAGATAATGAAATTTACGCCTTAGATTGTGCCAAGAAAGGAATTAAAGTTTTTTTATTGGATAAACCATGGAATCAAAACTATGAAGGGCATAAAAATATAATGAAAGTAAAAGGTTGGAAAGAAATTTTGGAGAAGTTGAGATGAATGAAAAAATGGAAGAAAAGAAAATAGGTGTTGGTTTTGGGGTGATGATGTTGAACAAAGACGGAAAAATTTTACTTGGAAAGAGAAATGAAGATTCTGATAAAGCATCTTCGGAATTAAGCGGGGAGGGAACCTGGACAATGCCTGGCGGAAAATTGCATTTTCAGGAATCTTTTGAAGAGGGAGCAAAAAGAGAAGTTGCCGAGGAAACAGGAATTCTATTAACTGATGTAAAAGTAATCTGCGTTAATAATGATAAAACTAAAACAGCGCATTTTGTGACAATAGGGTTGTTTTCAGATAATTTTGACGGAGAACCCAAAGTTATGGAACCTGATGAAATAACTGAATGGGGATGGTTTAATCCTGAGGAATTGCCAGAGAAAATTTATTTTCCCAGTTTAAAAGTATTGGGAAATTATACCCAAAATAAATTTTATATTAATTAAAATGAGCGAACAAATAAATGAAAAATTAAGAAAGATGCTTTATTCGAGAATAAACGAGATTGATGATTTGGAAATTAGAAAATTTGTTAAAGAAGTTTTAGATAATGCTCCCGAAGGTTTTTGGACAACCCCTTGTAGTGGAACAGGAAGATACCATCCCCCAGAAAACCAGGGCAATGGGGGATTAATACGGCATTTAATTAAGTGCTTAGTGGTCGCTAAAGATTTATGCAGGTATTTTGGGGTATCTCAAGAAACTAAAGATATTGTTCTTGCGGCTATATTTTTGCATGATATAAAAAAGAATGGGGAACCTTGGAAAGAAAATACAGATATGAATCATGGAAAAATGGGGGCAGAGTTTCTAGGTAAATTTGAATTAAAAGAACCTTATAAAACAAAAATTAAAAATTGCGTAAGATATCACCTTTACAGATTTACAGGAACAATGGGGGATGTTGAAAGAGCATCAAACCCCACACAAGAAGAAAAGATAACCCAATTGACAGATTTATTTTGTGCTAGAAAATATGCTTCATGGTTGCCTGGTTTTGAAGTTCCTCAAGAAGCAATAAATAATTTCTCAAATAAATTTCAGTCAAGTTTAGATTTATATTAAGATGAACATCCAGCAATACTTCCTAGATTTGGAAAAAGATGTGAGGCAGATTTATGAACTTGCAGAAAAAGCAAAAGCAAAAGGTCTTGATCCTGTTGATAAGGTTGAAGTTCCCCTTGCTATGAGCATGGCTGAAAAAGTCGTAAATTTAATCGGAACAGTTTACCCCCAGGCAATTGGTTCTGGAATTACTGAAAGAATTCTTGAACTTGAAAAAGAATACGGGAAATTGAGTGTCACTCTTGTTTTTAAAATCGCAGAAGAAGTTGCAAAACAGAAATTCTGCAAATTTTCCAGTTTGCTCGACGCTATTGATGCAGGAATAAGAATCGGTTTCGCATACATCACATTAGGCGTTGTTTCCTCGCCAATAGAGGGGTATACTGGAATTAAAGTGAAGAAAACCAAGGAAGGAAAAGAATATCTTGAAGCAAATTTTTCAGGCCCAATCAGAAGTGCGGGAACAACAGCATCCTGCATGGTTCTTATACTCATAGATTATCTGAGGGAATTATTTGGATATTCAAAATATGACCCGACCGAAGAAGAGATTAAGAGATATGTTACAGAATGCTATGATTATCATGAGCGTATTACTAATCTGCAATATATCGGAACAGAAGAAGAATTAAAATTTTTGGCTGCAAACATGCCAATTCAGGTTTCAGGGGAGCCAACAGAAAAATTGGAAGTTTCAAATTATAAAAATCTGGAAAGAATGGAATCAAATTATATTCGTGGCGGAATGTGCCTTGTTTTTTCAGAAGGATTGGCGCAGAAAGCAGCTAAAGGATACCGGTTGCTAAATGAAGCGAAAGCGAACGGGATAAAATCAACTGGTTTTGATTTTCTTAAAGAGTATTTGCCTTTGCACAAAAAAAGGGACACCGGAAAAACAGACGATTCACCGACGTATATAAAAGACTTGGTTGCAGGAAGACCTGTTTTTGGGCATCCGGGCATGCAGGGGGGGTTTAGATTCAGATACGGAAGAGGAAGAGTAAATGGTTTTAGTGCAGCATCAGTGCATCCTGCAACAATGGCGGTAACAGATAACTTCATTGCCACAGGAACCCAGTTAAAAATAGAAAAACCAACAAAAGGATGTGCAATTACAGTCTGTGATTCTGTTGAAGGTCCGATTGTTAGATTGTTTAGCGGAAGTGTAAAAAAACTCAGGAGCAGAGAGGAAGCAAAAAAATTATACCCTGATATTGAAGAAGTTCTTTATTTAGGGGATATTCTTGTCCCTTTCAGTGATGTTTTAAACAGAAATTCCAATTTAATAAAAGCAGGATATGTGGAAGAATGGTGGAAATTAAATTTAGAGGAAAAAAATGCAGAGATTGGATCTAAAACAGACTGCTTTAATATTGGGTTTGAAGCAGCCATTGAACTA
>Ga0315548_1003264_pt1 | contig 12232 bp, 10 predicted proteins | sample SalMarSW160110MG_2_FD_202540 | JGI IMG/M metagenome (GOLD analysis project Ga0315548, IMG submission 202540) | Salt marsh sediment microbial communities from the Plum Island Ecosystem LTER, Massachusetts, United States - Salt Marsh Sediment SW1601-110 ... | reverse complement strand
ATACCCAGGACTGTTCGCAGCCATTGCCCCCATCTGTGGCGGTGGTTTGCCTGAGTTCGCCAGTCAACTCAAGGACGTTCCCGTCTGGGCCTTTCATGGTGCAGAAGACGACGTGGTCAAGCTGGAAGTGGGCCAGCGGATGGTGGACGCCTTGCGAGCCTGCGGTGGCAACGTGCGGTTTACCGTTTACCCCGGCGTTGGGCACGACTCCTGGACGCAGACCTACGACAACCCCGAGCTCTACGAGTGGTTTCTTCAACAAAGGCGATAGCCGATGCTCTGGTGAGCGTCTCCCCGCCGGCCTTGTCAGGTTCTGGCGGGGAGTTTTTGTTTTAGCTGTTGACGAAACTGGGATGGCATAGTATAATAGGGCCAACAACCAAACCGGCCCGTCAGGATCTGTGCGGGGCTGCTGGGTAATTGGCACTCCTGCCGCGATGACGCAAACCACAAAGCTGCTTTTGGAGGTCAGCAGGAAAAGGTAGTAATCAATGATGAAGAAGACAAGGCGCTCAGACTGCTGGAAGGGGTGATGTCAGCATGAAAGACCTCTCAGCCATTCAGGCCCGTTATGGGCGTGATCCACTGCCGGTGCGCCTGGGTGGGCTGGCCGCTGACATGGCCCGCATCGCCTCATTCTCACAGAATCCGGCCAACCTCGTGCCTGTAGCAGACCTGATACGAGAGGCCGCGCACTTCATCGAGTGGTGCGCTCCGGAGTCTGACCTGGAAAGCCAGGTGACGCTGTTGGAACTGCAACGCCACCTGGCCCACTGGCGGATGCGGTTGCTCCAGGGGTTCCCTGACCAGGCGTGGCGTGCCCAGGTGATCGCCGAGGCCCAGCAGTGGAGCCAGCGAGTGCTGGAGATGAGTGGCCTGCTGGCAGAAGTGTGAGGTATATGTGGGCGGCCCTCTGATTTGCGTCTGTCACTCGGTTGTGGTAAAATAAGCCCATAAATCGGGGGGAGAATTACCGCGAATGGCAGAACATCTGTCCTCAACTTATGTTGCCCAGCGCCTTCATCAACTGGGTCTATTCTATTTCACTCCCTCTCTGTTGGCCGATCTGCTCAGCCTGGAGCGGAGACAGATGTACCGCCTGGTCGCCCGACTCAAGGACGAAGGATTGGTGGATGAGGTCGAAAAGGGCAAATACCTGCTGCTGGGGCTGGAGCCAGAGCGGGTGCTCTCCAACCCTATCTTCATCGCCAGCTACCTGGTTACCCCGGCCTACGTTTCCTACTGGTCCGCCCTGCACTACTATGGCTTCACCGAGCAGGTGCCTCTCACCACCTTCGTGGCCACGACGAAGAAAAAGCGCCCTGTCACCTTTCGCAATTTCCGCTTTCGCTTTGTCACCATCAAACCACACAAGTTCTTCGGCTACCACCGGGAGATGCTGGGTGATCTGCCGGTGGTCGTCGCCGACGAGGCCAAGGCCATCGTGGACAGCCTGGATCTCCCGCACTACGCCGGCGGCATCACAGAGATCGCCAAAGCCTTGCAGTCAGCGCTGGAGACCGTGGACGTACCCACTTTGGTCAGATACGCCAACCGAATGAAGGACAAGAGCCTGGGGTCCCGACTGGGCTATCTGCTGGAAACCCTCGGCTATCCTGCGGAGGGACTCATCAGCTCCATCAGTCCCATCAAACTGGATCCAGGCCGCCCCCGTACCGGTCGCACGGATTCCCGATGGCAGGTCGTGGCCAACATCTCCGAGGCCGAAATGATTCCGCAGGGGGTGGGTTGATGCTGACCAAAGCCCAAATCCAACGCCTTGCTCAGCGGAACGGGGTCGGGATGCAGGTGCAGGAGCGGGATTACGTGCAGCACCTGATCCTGCGGCTTCTCTATTCCCGCAGCCAGGCACTGATCTTCAAAGGCGGTACAGCTCTGAGACTGGTCTACGGCGGCAACCGCTACTCGGAAGACCTGGATTTCAATGGGCCTGTCCTGAGCTTGGCCGAAGGGCCCGACGACGTTGCCATGCTGCAATCACTCTGGAAGAAGATCATCGCCGGGCTGGGGGACTTCGGCGTCGTCGCCGAGATGCGCAACGACTGGGTCTCCGACGTGGGCTACAGCTTCGACGTCAGTTTCCAAGGGCCGCTCCACAACGGGCGAGATCGCAGCCAGGGAAAGGTGCGGGTTGACGTCAATTTGTACCCTACGAGCTCGCACGCGAGGGCATCGCAGCCCTGCTGGGTGGAGCCAGCGTGGCTAGAAAAGAGTTAGCCACGAATTCCACAAATTAACACGAAAAAAAGGAAAATTAGTGAAAATTCGTGTAATTCGTGGCAAAAAAGAAGGAAGAAGACGACAACCGAAACAAAAAGCGAGAAGGGAGCTGCAAATATGACCACCAACGATTCCGAACGCCCCTCTGACTTTATTCGAGATGCTATCAAGGAAGACCTGAGGACCAACAGGTTCGGCGGGCGAGTGCATACCCGGTTTCCACCGGAGCCGAACGGCTATCTGCACATCGGGCACGCCAAGGCCATCAGCATTACTTTCGGTATGGCCGAGGAATTCGGAGGCCTCTACAATCTGCGCTTCGACGATACCAACCCCGTCAAAGAAGAAGAGGAATACGTGGACGCGATCATGGAGGACATTCGTTGGCTGGGCTTCGATTGGGAGGATCGGCTGTTCTACGCCTCGGATTACTTCGAGCAGCTCTATCAGTGGGCGGTGCAATTGATCGAGGATGGCAAGGCCTACGTGGACAGCTTGAGTCCAGAGGAGATCAAGGAGTACCGTGGCGCCTTTGGCCAGCCGGGTAAGGATAGCCCGTACCGTGATCGTTCGGTGGAAGAAAATCTCGATCTGTTCGAGCGGATGCGGGCGGGCGAGTTTGAGGACGGCGCGCACGTGCTGCGGGCCAAGATTGATATGGCCTCTGGCAACATGAACCTGCGCGATCCGGTCATGTACCGCATCCTCCACGCCACCCATCACCGCACAGGCGACGAGTGGTGCATCTATCCGATGTACGATTGGGCCCACGGCCAATCGGATTCCATCGAAGGGATCACCCATTCCCTTTGCTCACTGGAATACGAGGACCATCGCCCTTTGTACGATTGGTTCCTCGATCAGTTGGGGATCTACCATCCGCAGCAGATCGAGTTCGGTCGCGTCAGTGTCAGCTACACCGTGATTAGTAAGCGAAGGCTTATTCAATTGGTGCAAGACGGGCACGTCAACGGCTGGGACGATCCACGGATGCCCACCCTGTCGGGATTGCGGAGACGGGGCTACACCCCAGAGGCCATCCGCGATTTCTGTGATCGCATCGGAGTGCCCAAGACGAACAGTATCGTTGACATAGCGCTGCTGGAGCACTGCGTCCGCGAGGATTTGAACCAGCGCGCCCCGCGAGTGTCCGGCGTGCTGCGTCCCCTCAAGGTGATCCTCGTCAACTATCCGGAAGACCTGGTGGAGGAGATGGAATTTATCAACAATCCGGAGGATGACAGCATGGGGACGCGGAAGGTTCCTTTCTCACGGGTGCTGTACATCGAGCAGGAGGACTTTCGCGAGGACGCGCCGAAAAAGTGGTTCCGCCTGGCCCCGGGTCGCGAGGTGCGGCTGCGATACGCCTACTACGTCACCTGCGTGGACGTGGTCAAGGACGAACAGGGCGAGGTGGTCGAGCTGCACTGCACCTACGATCCGGAGACGCGGGGGGGGTGGGCTCCCGACGGCCGCAAGGTCAAGGGAACGCTGCACTGGGTTTCGGCCGACCACGCCCTCGAAGCCGAGGTACGCCTGTACGATCGCCTCTTCTCAGTAGAAAACCCCCTCGATGCGGAGGAGGGCGAGGATTTCACAGCCAGTCTGAACCCGAACTCGCTGGAGACGTTGACCGCGTGCCGCGTGGAACCAGGTCTGGCTGGCGCAGCCTCAGGAAGCATATACCAATTCGAGCGGCAGGGCTACTTCTGCGTGGACCCCGATTCGTCCGCTGGGAAACTGGTGTTCAATCGGACGGTGTCGTTGCGCGATACCTGGGCCAAGATCGAGAAAAAACGGGGAATGGGGAATTAGAAATTAGGGGAGGGGAAACCATGCTACTCCTTTTAAGGCTTCCGAAGTCTGGCAGACTTCGGAAGCCTCGTCGGTTTAGGGAGGGCTACACTTATCGCCGGAACTGGTTGTTGTAGAGAGTGTCGTTCAGCTCACTGTGCGGTTTCAAACTGGCTGTTGTACAGTTCGGCGTAGAAGCCATTACGCGCCAGGAGTTCCTCCTGGGTGCCCTGTTCCACGATGTCGCCGTCCCGCATCACCAGGATCAAATCGGCGTTGCGGATGGTGGACAGACGATGGGCGATGATGAAACTGGTGCGGCCCTGCATCAGGTTAACCATGGCCTCCTGGATCAGCACCTCGGTGCGGGTATCCACCGAGCTGGTGGCTTCGTCCAAAATGAGGACTTTGGGGTCGGCCAGGACGGCGCGGGCGATGGTCAAAAGCTGCATCTGGCCCTGCGACACGTTGGTGACTTCCTCGTTGAGCACCATGTTGTAGCCGTCCGGCAGGGTGCGGACGAAGTGGTCAACGTGGGCAGCCGTGGCGGCGGCGATGACCTCCGCGTCGGTCGCGTCGGGACGGCCATAGCGGATGTTCTCCATGATGGTGCCATTGAAGAGCCAGGCATCCTGCAAGACCATGCCGAACAGTTGGCGCAGATCGTGGCGGGTGAAGTCCTTGACGTCGTGGCCGTCCACCAGGATCTCGCCGCTGTCCACATCGTAGAACCGCATCAGCAGTTTGACCATGGTGGTCTTGCCCGCCCCGGTTGGGCCGACGAGGGCGATCTTCTGGCCGGGCGTGACAGCCGCAGAGAAGTTGTGGATGACGACCTTGTCCGGGTTGTAACCAAAGCGAACGCCCTGGAACTCCACGCGGCCTTCCACGGTTGGCAGCCTGACGGGGTGCGCGGTTTCGGTGACCTCTTCGGCCTCGCCCAGGAACTCGAACACGCGCTCGGCGGCGGCAGCGGTTTGCTGGAGGACATTGGAGATGTTGGCGAGCTGCGTGATGGGCTGCGTAAACGAGCGGACGTATTGGATAAAGGCCTGGATGTCGCCGACGGTGATGGCGTTTCTGATGGCCAGCCAGCCGCCCAGGATGCACACCACCACGTAGCCGAGGTTGCCGATAAAGTTCATGATGGGCATCATCATGCCAGACAAAAACTGGGATCTCCACGCCGCGTCGTAGAGGGTGTCGTTGTACACATCAAACTGCTCGACGCTCTTGGCCTCACCATTGAAGGCTTTCATCACGACGTGGCCGCCGTACATTTCCTCCACGTGGCCGTTGACGTGGCCCAGGTAATCCTGCTGCTGCTTGAAGTACTTCTGCGATCGGCCGATGATCAGCCCTACCACGACCAGAGACAGCGGGACGATCAGCAGGGCCGCCAGGGTCATCATCCAGTTGATGGAGAACATCATGACGAGCACGCCGATCACGGTGACGACCGAGGTGATGATCTGCGTGAGGCTCTGGCTGAGGGTCTGGCTGACCGTGTCCACGTCGTTGGTGACGCGGGACAGCACCTCGCCCTGGCTGGTGCCGTCGAAGTATTTGAGCGGCAGGCGGTTGATCTTTTGAGAGATGTCCTGGCGGAAGCGGTAGGTGATATCCATGGACACGCCAGACATGATCCAGCCCTGGATGTAGCTGAACGCCGCCGAAAGGAGGTACAGGCCTCCCGTGATCAGGAGAATGTGGCCGATGTAGCCGAAATCAATGGAGCCGCTGCCGGCGATCTGGCTCATCACCCCTTCAAACAGCCTGGTGGTGGCCTTGCCCAGGATTTTGGGGCCGACGATGGAGAACACGGTGGAGGCGACAGCGAAAATCATGACGATGACCACGGATACCCTGTACGCGCCGAGGTATTTGATCAGCTTGATCATGGTGCCCTTGAAATCATGGGCTTTATCCCCTCTCATCATCATCCCCATCGGACCGTGCCGACCCATGGGGCCGCGCCCGCCCATGGGGCCACGACCAGACGAGGTATCTCTGCTCCGCATACTCATATCAGTTCCTCCTGGCTAAGCTGCGACAAAGCAATCTCGCGGTAGATGTCGCAGGTTTCCATCAGTTCTTGATGCGTGCCCTGGCCGACGATCCTGCCCTCTTCCAGCACGATGATCTGCTCGGCGTTTTTGATGGTGGAAACGCGCTGGGTCACCATCAGCAGGGTGCTGGCGGCGGTTTTCTCCTTGAGCGCCCGGCGCAAGGCCGCGTCGGTCTTGAAGTCCACGGCCGAAAAACTATCGTCGAAGATGTAGATGGGTGGCTTTTTGACCAGGGCGCGAGCAATCGCCAGCCGCTGCTTCTGGCCGCCGGACACGTTCGCGCCGCCTTGTGAGATCTCGGCCGCGAACCCCTCCGGCTCGGCGAAAATGAACTCGGTCGCCTGGGCAATGTCGGCCGCTTCTCTCAGAGCCTCGTCGCTGGCGTTTTCGTCGGCGTACCGCAGGTTGCTTTCGATAGTGCCGGAGAACAGCGTGCCCTTTTGCGGGACGTAGCCGATCTTATCCCGCAGGTCGTGCTGCGTGACCTGGCGTATGTCCGTGCCATCCACCAGGATTGAGCCTTCGGTCACGTCGTAGAAACGCGGGATCAGGCTGACGATGGTGGATTTGCCCGAACCGGTGGAGCCGATGAACGCCGTGGTCTGGCCTGGCCTGGCGACGAAGCTGATGTCGTGCAGCACGTCCTTCTCCGCGCCAGGGTAGCGGAACGACACGTGGCGGAACTCTATTGTAGCCCCCCCTCTTTCCCCCCCAACCTTGGGGGGGATGAAGGGGGGGCGCTCGGCGAGCCACTTTGGGTTGGGTGGGTCCTCGATCACGGGCTCGGTCTCCAGCACGTCGGCGATCCGGCCGGCGGACACCGAAGCGCGCGGCAGGAAGATGAACATCATCGTCAACATGAGGAAGGCGAAAACGATCTGCATGGTGTACTGCAAAAACGCCATCATGTCGCCGACCTGCATGTTGGCCTCCGCGACCTGGTGCGCGCCGGTCCAGATGATCAGCAGGGACAGGCCGTTCATGACCAGCATCATCACCGGCATCATGATGACCATGACGCGGTTGACGAACAGCATGGTGCCGGTCAGGTCCCTGTTGGCCTTATCAAAGCGGTTTTGCTCAAACTCCTGCCTATTGAAGGCCCGGATAACCATCATCCCGGACAGGTTCTCGCGCATCACCAGATTGAGGCGGTCTATCAGGCCCTGGATGCTCTTGAATTTGGGCAGGGAAATCGAATAGACGATCAGGATCAAGCCGAGCAGCGTAGCGACTGCCACCGCGATGATCCACCACATGGTCGGGTTCTTGCCCATCGCCCGGATCACGCCGCCGATGCCGATGATAGGGGCGTAGAACACCATGCGCATCATCATGACGACCACCATTTGGATCTGCGTGACGTCGTTGGTGGACCGGGTGATCAGCGAAGCCGTGGAAAAGCGGTCGAATTCGGTGCTGGAGAAGCTCTCCACCTTGGTGAAAACATACCTGCGCAGGTTGCGCGCCATTCCGGCCGCAGTCCTGGCCGACAGGAAGCTGACCGCTATTGTACAAGCCCCAGACAGCAGGGACAGGAGCAGCATCAGCGTACCGGTATGGATCATGTAGTTGTTTTGCAGCCGGCCGGTATCCATGCCCAGCGCGGCGTACTCGGCCTTGACCAACCCCACCGCCGTCTGGGTGATCATGCTGTTGCCCATGGTGTCAAACCGGCTGTTGATGGCGGTGGTCATCTGCGAGAGCTGGGCAGCGGGAAGCCTGCCCAACAGGGCGAAGAGATCCGTTCCTGAAGGGATTTTGGACAGGTCGAAGCCCAGCTCCTGGCCCATCGCCGCCGCCTGGGACGGGTCAGCCATCACCTGCTTAATGAAGGAAACGACCAATAGCGCCCTGCCCATCAGCGGGTTCAGCCTGGCCATCTCCGCACCGTCAACCTCGTTCAACACATAAATCGGCTCGCTGGCCAGGGCAGGGTAATCCTTGACGTACCTGTCGTAGTCCGGTGAGCTTGCATCCACCAGGGTATAATCACCCAGCACCGCCGCCTTGTCCTCCGCGCTCATAAAGAGGACCAGCCTGTCCATCTCACTTTGGCGGATCGCTCTGGGCACCGCGTTTTCCACGCCGCCCTGCTGGATGCCATTGTTGACGATTTTGGACATATAATCAGGCAGCGCCAGGTCACAGTTCGCCTGGATAAACAGCAGGACGATGGCGAGCAGTATCAGAAGGATAAAAGGTTTAAAGTATTTGGCCAATCGTATCATAGTCGTGTTTGATCCTCAGGAACGAGATATTTACGCTTTCTTCTATGGGGCGAGGGAACTCAAGGGAACCTGGGGGAACTCCTGGGCTCGTCCGTTGCCAGATGGGTGAATAGCAAGCCATATTGTACACAGGAGGGGAATATTGTCAATTTGGCGGTTAGCTGCCGTAGGGCAAGCTTTGCAGAGGGGTAAAGGCGACAGCGATGAGCAAGAAGCCACCTGCGTCAAGCGCACGGCGGCTTCTTGCCTATTGCCAAAAGGGGTGGAATATGATATACTATACTTGCAGCCGAACAGAAAAGGGACTACAGAGCTAGGGCTCTGGTAATCCCAACACCTACTCCTGAATGGCCCAGGAGAAGGCGCAGGTAATTCCAGCACAAAGCCGCCTCCTGGGCAAGCGGGGCGGCTTTTTGGTTTTCAAGGCAGAACAGGGCGGAAGATCCAACCCCAGGATCGAGGGGCAGATGACGATAATCGCTCAGGTCTTGAGCACCACGGTCGCAAGGTCGAGGTTCTACGAGAAGCGGATCTCTGCTGCCGAAATCATGAGACGCGAACTCCGGGAGCACGCCATGTAAGAGAAGTGAGGGCCGGAAATGATAAGACGATTGATGACTCCTTGGCGTGAGCGTAGGATCACAGCCATCTTTGTTGTGATCACCCTCGTTGGCCTAGCCGTACTCGGCTGGATTTTCTTCTACAACATATACTTTCTAAGAAATTCCACCGCCCCAGACTTGGAAGAAAGAATTGATTATGTGACTCTCTGGGTAGAAATTGTGGGGTTTTCTCTAGCCATAGTCGGTGCCTATCTTGCGGTCTACCAGTTTCAAGCTGCACAGCGCAACCCCGATCTTTGCCTTTGGTTCGACGAGCTTGGCCAAAGTGAACGGCTTCTGCCCTCAGATCTTGATGAATGCACGGTTAAACTCTACTTACAAAATCTAGGAGGCGCTACTGCAGCCCATATCTGGATAAGGATTGATATCCCAGCATTCCCCCGAATACAGGCTGCATCTATCACCGGAGAATTCTCTGAAAAATGGAGCTTCAGAAGGCAAAGCCTCCACGAGTTGTTATTAGGGTCGATGGCCGCTGATACCGGGGCACATCTTTTCATGGAGGAGGTATTAGACAGGTCAGGGCCAGCCCTACAGGAGATCCTGGCGACAAGGGTATCCATAAAAGATCTGCCTGGACTTGTCATCCTGACGTTTGTAGGGGGGGGAGACTTTGTTTGCTACAGTAACAACTCTGCTGAGCTTGGTGATCTACGATTGGAGTTTGGATGGGGGGCAGTAAAAAATCCTCCTGACACTGTGGAAACGCCCATAGATTATAGTATTAGATCTGAGGGAATGAAAGAAAAAAGAGGCAGGCTAACCCTTAAACTCCTTCCACGGGATAAGCTATTTAGACAAGAGATAGAGGATTGGCGTCGGCACAGAAACTCAACAGGGTGATCCCTTGACAGGAGACCCGTTGCCTTTTCTGATTCTCCCTCCCTGGAAAACCGTCGGCTTTCTTTTTCACTCCGTCCTACAACCGTCCCGAAGGGGGGTGACCATCGCTATCTCGCCCCCCGGCTCTTTTGCGGCTCAAACCCTTTTTGAGACAGATCACCAAGGATCTTTACCTGCTCTTAGGCAACCACCTGCAAGTCAACCCGGTCTCGTTTGAGAGCCTTTTGGAAAAACAACATAGTTGACGAAATTGCTCAAGCCACAGGACGTAATCCAGTGTCAGTCTTTGACCACAATGATGACGATTGGTTCGAGATCTCAGGCATCTTTGAATTGCTCGGACAACGGAAACCCTCGAAGAGGTTTAAGTTGTGTGCCGATGCTAGCGTCCCATGTGAGTTTATCGGGGAGGTTAAGCAGACGGGCATTCCAATAGAGACGACCTTTGAAGCAGGCTTGGCTACTCACGCTGCCCCACGAATTCTAGCGTGGGCCCGGCGATCTTCCCCCTGAACTCCAGACTTTCGCCTACCTCCTCGACGCCCAACCTCCCGAAATCCAAGACGCTTTTCACTTCCTGCTAGCCACCGCCATGCACAAGGCTGGCAAGTTTGAGCTCTTGAACCTTGCGGGTGGCTTTCCAGCGAAGCGCACGCTGCTCGTCATGGCCATCTCCCGCTATCGAAAGACAACTCACCCCAGGAAGCCAGCCCTCAAACTGCCCACGATGGAACTGGCGAAGTTGATCCAATCGTTGTTCAGCCACCGCCAGTGGGCGGTTTGGACCACGAGACACACCCTTCGACAGGCTCAGGGCAAGCGAAAGGCCGCGAAAGGCGCGAAATGCTTTCGTGTGTTTCGCGCTCTTTCGCGCCGTTCGTGTTCCAAACCGCCCTGGACGACCACTCTCCAGATAGCAAGAAGTTGGCTTGAAAAAAGGCGGAAGGTGTAGTACAATAGTGGCATGAGTAGCCCCGAAGGGCTTTCGTGACCTTCACGTCGTTTCGTGGATTTCGTGGTTCAAAGGTTCATGGGTTATGCAGATGCACAGGGAGGAAGCTCAATGAATACGATCACAGTGCGATTGCCAGAGGTCATCGCAACCCAACTGGAAGCAGAACGCATCAGCCAAGAGGATCTGAACACCTTTCTGATAGCGGCGATGGAGGTCTGGTTGATGCGGCGTGAGGGACCGCCAAAGGAGACACGACGCCCCTGGTCCAAGGCTTTCCAGGAAAGCGCGGTAGCCTTCGTAGATCAGTTGATTGATGAAAACCGGGCTCTATTCGAGGAACTGGCCCAGCTATGAATCCAGGCTCTCCTTCCGAGGATTATGCTGACGTCATCGGTCGCCTTCTGGTGCGTGTCTACGAGATCCACCAACGAGTGCTGGCCAAAGGTGGCGGCGGATCAGAGGGCATTCTGAATGCAGCAATGCTTCACGCTGCCGTCGCCCGTCCCTTCGCCACTTTCGGCGGAGTGGAGCTCTACCCCGACGACTTTGAAAAGGCGGCCGCCCTCTTCCATTCGCTGATCAAAAGCCATCCTTTCATGGATGGAACCAAGCGTACTGCCTTTGCTTCTGCCATTTATTTCCTGCACGAGCGGGGCTACTCTCTACAGCGCCCCTTGCCCCAGGATGAAGTCATTCGCTTTTGCGTTCAGGTGGCAGAAGAAGCTGCGCGCCAGGCAGAGGGTGAGGCCGTGCGCCCCAAGACCATTTCAGAGATCGCGGCTTGGTTCAGGGGCCTTCTGGAAACAGGGTAAGCAGTACCCATTCTGTGTTCCCGCTGCCCCCCAACCTTCGCCTCCCTCCTCAACGCCCAGCCGCCCAAAGTCCAAGAGGCTTTCCAGTTCCTGCTGGCCACCGCCATGCACGAGGCTGGCAAGTTTGAGCTGTTGAACCTGGCGGGCGGCTTTCCAGCGAAGCGCACGCTGCTCGTCACGGCCATCTCCCGCTGTCAAAAGACAAGCCACCCCAAAAAGCCAGCCATCAAACTGCCCACGATGGAACTGGCGAAGTTGACCACATCGTTGTTCAGCCAGCGCCAGCCGCGTAGGTGACGGGCTGGCTGGCCACAGCGATGGAGCCTGGCCTCGGTCTCCTTCTGGCATTGCGGGCAGTAGTAGATCCCCTGCACCGTAGCTCCCAACAGGCTGTCGAAAGTAGAGCCGCCGAGACCACCGAGGATGCCGATGGGCACCAGCCAGAGGTAGCCTCCATTCAATGACCCGCTTCCCCAAATCGCTTCCACCCAGCCAAAGATGAGGGCCGCCAGGCCGATGAAGAGCCCGCCGCCCAAAGCCGCCGTCGTCCCCAGCGCTGTCACCCCTCCCGAGGTGCCGACGGGCACTCTCTGGCCGCTGGTCAAAAGGCGAGGTGGGGTGGGACTCAGCACGCCGAGCTCGGTGGCCCAGGTGTCGGCGTTGA
>Ga0315548_1003258_pt1 | contig 12242 bp, 10 predicted proteins | sample SalMarSW160110MG_2_FD_202540 | JGI IMG/M metagenome (GOLD analysis project Ga0315548, IMG submission 202540) | Salt marsh sediment microbial communities from the Plum Island Ecosystem LTER, Massachusetts, United States - Salt Marsh Sediment SW1601-110 ... | reverse complement strand
CGTCGGTTTCGACATCTACCTCATCCTTTCTGGTCTGCGGCATTGCAAATTCGTGAAACCAAGGCCAAGTGTAGACGGTTGAGCGGGCCTTGATCAAGTGATACCTCTTAAGAATAAAAGACAAGCGCGGGGTGCAAAAGACAACATGGCTGGTCTCAAGCGGTCCTCGTTCATCAGATCGAGTCAGACCTATACGGACAGCAGGGCGGAGTGCGGGAGACTATCTCAGGTCTGCTATGAAATCGTCGATTGGAATGGCGGACAAGGTCTGGATTTTCACGCTGCCACGTGCACCGAGCTCCATGGAAACGCGAGCGATCGATGCAAGATCGGGCGCCTCGACAACGCTCACAAAATCGTAGGCTCCTAGGGTGGCGTACTGGTGCAGGACGTGGGCACCGAACTCCTCGATCTCGTGATTCACTTCCTTGATCCGATCCGGATTGTTCTTTATCGTCGCCGCTCCCTCGTCGGTCAGCCGACTGAGCAGAATATAGGCAGCCATAAAGATTACCTCCTTTATTGCACGATGAACCACTATACAGCATCGACGCGCTCTCTTACAACTCTTGGGCTTTTGCGACTACTACTGCGCACGATAAACTCCCTACCACCTTCCACTCACTACAAACCAGTTGTCTCCATGCGCCCTCAACGATAGACTCTGCTAGATACGATTAAATGGTCTATCAGAGAGAGGAACGGCGATACAATCCAAACGGAGTGTGATCGATGGCTTGCACGATTTTCCACGATGCGTTCGAGGTACGTGTGTACCGCGTGCTTATCGATCCTTTGATCTGGCCTTTGCGGCTGAGGATCGTTCGGCTCTGTCGCGAGCTCAACGTGCGCGAGGTTCTCGACATCGCCTCGGCGACCGGCGCGCAGTGCCGGATGCTCGCACAAACGGGGATGCAGGCCACGGGAGTCGAACTATCCGAGGTGATGGTCGCCGCAGCCCGACGGCGCGGCGGGCGTAATACACATTACATCCACGGCTCGGCGTACGATCTGCCCTTCGACAATGGGTCGTTCGATGCAGCTCTTCTTCTGTTCGCGCTTCACGAACACACCGAGAAGGAGCGAGAAACGATGTTTAAACAGGCGCTACGCGTTCTTCGGCCTGATGGGTACCTCATCATCGCCGACTACAACCGACCTCGATGCGCGAACTTCCATGTTGCATGGCAGATAATCCGGTTGATCGAGGAGATGGCAGGGGGTGAACATCGCGCCGGATTTAAGGACTTCGTGTCACGTGGCGGCTTGGCTGGCCTCCTAGGGCGCCACGCGCTTACGCCCATGCAGCAGAGTCGCTGGCACTCTGGCGCGGTTGTGATCGCCGTCATTCGGCGAGGGTAAAGAACCCCCCTAAGCTCGCTTAAGGGTATGAAGCGGAGGCTCTTTATGAAAAACGGCCGGTCGGGTGCTGCGCTGCCCTTGGGAGGTGTTGGAAATCTAAGGGACAACTCCATCAATTCCTCACTGAAATAGCACTGGAAAATACACATCGAGCTGTTAGGCTTCAATCGGTGATCGAAGTGTACGTGAGACGAATTGTTATAGCAGCAGCCGTGATTATGATTGGAACAACGATCCTCGTTGGAGGAGATCCGAGGGATAGCAAGATGAGTCAGGAAGGGAGGCATGAGATTCACCCAATCGCTATACAAGCGCCGGAGAAGATGGAGACGGCCACGTTTGCCCTCGGATGCTTCTGGGGTCCAGACGGGCTTTTCGGGATCCTTCCTGGAGTCATCAGAACACGCGTAGGATACGCTGGTGGAACAGGCGAGTCTCCAACATATCACCATATCGATGGCCACGCGGAGACGATCCAGATCGATTTCGATCCGTCAGTGATCTCGTATCAGGACCTGCTAGAGGTGTTCTGGGCGAGCCACAACTCATTCAGTAGCCCCATCTCCGGGCAGTACCGGTCGATGATCTTCGTGCACGATGGTGCGCAGCGAGATGCAGCAGGGGCGTCATTGGAGCTACTCGTTGCCGAAAAAGGAAGGAGCCCCACGACACAGATCGTCTCCTTTGAAGGTTTCACTCGCGCCGAGGACTACCACCAGAAGTATCGCCTACAGGGCGTGAGCATACTCGCTGAGGAGCTTAAGGAACGCTTCGACTCGTTGGCGGAGTTCACCGATTCCACTGTCGTAGCCCGAATCAACGGCTACGTATCAGGGCGCGGGTCATCAAAGCGGCTGGAAGAGGAGATCGATTCCTTTGGGTTATCCGAGCCTGCTGCCGCAGCCCTTCGCAGAATCGTCGACTAACCCGGAGGATGCGGATCGCGGGTCTGTGGTCAAGCATTTAACTGGCACATCTTGTGGTACCACTCCATAGCCATAGCTACTTACTCCCTGGGGAAAGCTTCGTAGGCCACTTTAAGGAAGCTAGGGCATTCGGCACCCGCCCCCCAATCGAATTGCTGGAGGATGCCAGGGCACGCCCTGTAATGAAACACCGGCTTTTTACCGGATCTTTCAGTGGAGCGGGGGACCTAGTGAAACGCGTCTATTCTCAGTCACAAGCGCGCACGGCATGAACACCCGGCCCGAGCAAGTCCGCGAAGGCTTCCGCGGAAGCGTAGCTTTTGAAGTGATAGAGGTGTGTCTCGCAACAGCAGTCGGAGGCCCCGAATTTCGTGAGGGGCGTTGAGGCGCCAGGCAGTCGCGCGGCAGTGGCTGCCCAGATTCTTGGGATTGTTTCTAGCATGCTAATTCGCGATCTTCCCCTTACCACGAATAGCGAGGGTCGGATGTCGCCGCGACGCGGCCCGTTCATCTTCTCACGAAGACCTTGCCATGGATGATCTTGTTGGCTGGTTTGCCGTGGATCATCGCTTCTCTGGCAAACTCCCCTCCGCAGTGAGGACACCTAAGCTCCCCGTGCGTGTGGTCTTCGACAATCCTGTCCTTGTAGCACTTAACGAGGTGACCCGGCCCTTCTTTGTGGTACTTGTACAAGAGCTGGCGGCAGTTTGCACAGTAAACCTTTACGGTATGAGCTTTTCTCATGTGTCTTATCAATACGTCGTGCGAATGCTCTACAGTACCGGGGTCAGTGCGTCATCTCCTGTATTCTGCGATCCAGTAAAACACATCCGTTCGAGATCGCGCCCGGTAGGTCTCCGCTACGACCGTGGAGGCACGAGAAGCGGGACCGGAGTCAATGGATGTTTCATCCGATAGGGCCGCGCAGGTGTCCAAGATGGGTCCCAATCGGGGGTTGAACCGCTATTGGTAAGGTTCGTTTTGCAGCTTGCGTCCGAATTCATGACGTAGATCTCGTAGTTCCCGTCACGCTTCGATGCGAAAGCGATCTTTGCCCCATCGGGCGACCAAGCCGGCTCGATGTCAAACGCAGGGTTTGTGGTGAGCCTCCGCGGATACGTGCCATCCGCGTTCATCACGTAAATCTCGTAGTTAGCATCCCTTCCGGAGACAAAAGCGATCATCGCCCCATCGGGCGACCACACCGGATCCCAATCGGAGCGGGAATCGTGGGTGAGGTTTTCCAGAGCTGCGCCATGGATGTTCATCGTGTAGATCTCGCGGTTGCCGTCGCGTTCCGAGCAGAAGGCGAGCCTTGTGCCGTCAGGTGACCAGGTTGGATGGGCGTCGGCGGCCGGGTCGTTCGTCAGCCTTCGCTTATTTGTCCCGTCGGCTCTCATAACGTAGATCTCGGGATTGCCGTCCCGATAGGACGTGAAGGCGATCATCGACCAGTCCGCGGACCATGCCGGGTCGACATCCTGCCGCGGATTTGTGGTGAGCCGTCTCTGCCCGCTGGTGTCGATCACGTAGATATCCGTGTTTGAAGCAGGTTCGTATATCGAGCGCACAAAAGCGATCTTTCCCGAATCAGTGATTGTGAAGGGCGCGTTGCTCTCATCCACGACCTCGGCATACCACGGGTAATCGCTCAGCCTTCGAAAGGCGGTAATCCTGATCCGAAAGTTGCTCCCAGACGGATGGAAAAGCGGGATCTCCCAATCATAGGTACCCCTTCCATAGCTTCCCAGCGGCACGCCCCCGGCAATCGTAGAGTGGACACCGCCATCCGCAAGGAGTTCGATCCTGAGATCTTCGGTGAACTGCTCAGGTCTATCGACGCACCAACTGATGGTCTGTCTGCTGCCGGCAGCCCATACCTCACCACCATTGGGCGATGTAACAGCCACTGACGGCGCGAGTAGGAGCGTAGGTGCGGGCGAAGGTCGCCGATCCAACGAAAAGACGGTCCACGTTGTGGCGACGACCAAACCACCTAGAAGAACGATTAGAACGAGAGATTTCCTTTTCGCGTAGAAATCGGGGGTTACACCTGTCCTCTTCTTCATCTTGCCTCCTTTCTCGTGAGATGAACCACCATACAGCGTCGATGCGCTCCTGCACAACTGCCACAAGCCCCATGCCAGGGGCCGAAACTCAGCGATTTATGAAAAGTTATGACATCGGATGAGTCAACCCGCATTTGCCGCAGAGAATCGATCACGCTAGTATCATGTAGTTGATACGGAATCACGCGTCAGCGAGGATCGGCGAGAATGTGAAAACGCGGTTTGTGTACGGGTTGTCATGTGTAGTTTCCGCTCTGGGGTTAAATGCCCACGGGGCGGTTTGTTTTTATTCGTAAGTGGCGAAGGAGCAGTAAGAGATGGCAGGAAGGAGAACCAACAAAGGCGCGACGCTCGGCTTTGAACAGACGCTGTGGCAAGCGGCTATGTAGTCCGTATTTGCCTCCGCAGGTACTGCGGAACCGTTGTAGAATTTAGCCAAAGGGGAGCAATTGGATCTGACCGAAGCCCAAACCCGCGCACAGCTGATTGACAAGCGTCTCGAACTTGCCGGATGGAACATCAAGGACCACTCCCAAGTCGTTGAGGAGCTAGAGATTCATCTTGCCGAACGCGTTGCGTCACCAGGTGTTACGTATGGAGAAGGAGACAGCCGCTTTTCGGACTACGGTCTTCTGCTCCATGGCAATCCGGCTGCTGTTGTGGAAGCCAAGCGCACTTCGAAAGATGCCGAGGTGGGGAAAGAGCAGGCGCTACAGTACGCGGAACAGCTGCGCGACTATCACAGCGTCAAGCTTCCGTTCGTCTTCTACACCAACGGGCATGAGCACTTCTTATGGGAATCCGACTTCTACCCGCCAGAGGAAATTGCTGGGTTCCCGACGCGGGACGATCTTGAATGGATGCGTCAGCGCAGCGGGCAGCGCAAGTCACTCTCCATCGAGCTGATCAACCACGACATCGCTGGTCGGGACTACCAGATCCTCGCGATCCGGACGATCCTCGAGGAGCTGGAGGCAAGGCGGCGCAAGTTCCTGATGGTCATGGCCACAGGCACGGGCAAGACGCGCACCGCGATTGCCTTGACCGACGTCCTACGACGCGCCCATTGGGCGAAACGCGTCCTCTTCCTCGTCGATCGAATCGCATTGCAGGAGCAGGCACTCGATGCATTCAAAGAGCACGTCTCTGCGGAACCGCGGTGGCCGGAGAAGGGCGACGAGGGCCTCCCGAAGAATCGACGCATCTACGTGGCAACCTATCCGACGATGCTCAATCTGATCGAGAAGGGCACGACCCCTGACTCGTACGTCTCTCCGTTCTTCTTCGACGTCGTGATCGCAGACGAGAGCCACCGGAGCATCTACAACGTCTACGAGGCCGTTTTGAAGTATTTCTCGGCGATCAAGATCGGACTCACGGCGACTCCGACCGATTGGGTCGATCACGACACCTTCGAACTGTTCGATTGCGAGCGGCACGACCCATCGTTCGCGTACTCGTATGAGGAGGCCATCGATCACGTTCCGCCGTACCTGTGTGAGCATGAGGTTCTCAAGGTCCGTTCAAAGTTTCAGCTAGAGGGGATCCACGGCAAGGTCTTGAACCCTCAAGAACAGCGGAAGCTGATCGCCGAGGGCAAGGACCTCGAGGATATCGACTTCGACGGCACCGAACTCGAGCGGAAGGTCACCAACTCGGGCACCAACGGCCTGATCGTCCGCGAGTTCATGGAGGAGTCGATCAAGGACCCATCCGGCACGCTTCCCGGCAAGAGCATCCTCTTCGCGATCTCCATCGGGCACGCCCGGCGGCTTCAGAGACTGTTCGACGAGTTCTACCCCGAGCACAAGGGAAAGCTGGCGCGGGTTCTCGTCTCCGAGGATTCGTGCGTTCACGGCAAGGGCGGTCTGCTCGACCAGTTCAAGAACCGAGACATGCCTCGCGTCGCGATCTCGGTTGATATGCTCGACACCGGTGTAGACATTCGCGAGGTCGTCAATCTCGTCTTCGCCAAGCCGGTCTACTCCTACGTCAAGTTCTGGCAGATGATCGGCCGCGGCACGCGTGTCCTCCTCGACGAACTGGGGCAACGGAAGCCGTGGTGCCCGGAGAAGGACCGCTTCCTGATCATCGACTGCTGGGCCAACTTCGACTACTTCGACATGCATCCCACCGGAAGAGAACCCCAGGTAGCGGTCTCCGCTCCGGTTCGGCTGTTCCGCGCGCGACTCGATCAACTGGAAGCAGCCCTCGCTACCGGAGCCGACGACATCGTCGAGGCAACGTGTGGCGACTTGCGAGATGATCTAGCGACCCTGCCGCAGCGCAACATCATCGTTCAGCAGGCCTCCGCCGACCTGTCCCGCGTGCAGGATAACGCCTTCTGGCGACGCCTCGATCGGGACGATCTCGCCTTCCTGAGAACGACGATTGCATCGGTTCTACGAGCACGGACCGGCGACCATCTCAAGAGCCTTCGGTTCGAGATCGACGTCGTCGAGTACTCCACCTCGCGAATCGCCGGTGAACAGGATCGTACCGATGCCATTCGCGAGAGCATCCGATCCCAAATCGACGAGCTTCCCATGACCGTGAACGTCGTGGAGCGCGAGCGGGACGTGATCGAAGCCTCGCTGGAGGACGAGTGGTGGACCAAGCCTAGCGACGCGGATCTCCGCAATCTCGCTACACGGCTGGCCCCACTGATGGAGTATCGGACGATCTCCAAGACGCCGATGATGAGGCTCAACCTGCAGGATCTTACGGTCATCAAGGAGAAGATCGATCTCGGCGGCGACCTCGGGCGCATCAGCATCGCGGCGTACCGCGAGCGGATCGAGAGCTTCATCCGTGATCTCGTCGAAGCCAATCCCGTGCTCCAGAAGCTTCGTGACGGGCAGGCGCTGAGTGCCGATGAGATCCATGAATTGGCGGAACTGCTCGAATCGAGCGAGCTTCAAGTCACCGAAGAGCGCCTTCAGGAGATCTACGACAACCGCACCGCTCACTTCCTCCAGTTGATCCGCCACGTGTTGGGTTTGGAGCACGTCACTTCGTGGGAAGAGCTCGTGAGCGAGCGCTTCGGCGCGTTTATCTCCGCGCACACGGACCTTTCAAGCCTGCAAATCCAGTTCCTGCGCACGCTGAACACGTTCATCCTGCAGCGCCGGCAGGTCGAGAAGGGCGATCTGGTGGATGCGCCGTTCACGCGTCTCCATCCGAGCGGAATCCAGGGGCTGTTCAGCGATGCCGAGATTGAGGAGATCCTCAGTCTCGCGCGAGAGCTGGTTCGAGACGCGTGATGGAAATGCGTAATGCACCGCTAAACGTGGTAATATGGGACTTGACATTACGCATTCGCGTTGCCATACTAATCGCGTAATGAATACTCGGCATTACCACATTCTGACAATTCGTTACGTGTTTCGAGGAGGGGCCTGATGCACTCGCTGGCGCCCGCCTACCTTGACAATATCTCGTTCACGGTCAAACAAGCGAGCACCATTCAAGCCATTGGCGAGTATCGCGGGAAGCAGCAACTCTACACGCAGCAAACGCCGCAGATCCTCGAAGATTTGCGAACCGCAGCCATGATCGAGTCCGTGATCTCATCGAACCGCCTCGAAGGCATCACGGCTGCCCCTGATCGGATCGAGGCACTGGTTCTGAAGCCAACAACGCCTGCTGGTCGATCCGAAGAGGAAATCGCGGGCTACCGTGATGCTCTCGAGGAACTTCACGGGCACAGCAAGCGGTTCCCAGTCAACGCGAACACGCTTCTGCATTTCCACGACATGATCAATCGGTACATAGCCGAGCTGGGTGGACGCTGGAAACGTGTGGACAACGTGATCCTGGAGCGATACGACGGCACAGAGCGTGTCCGATTCCGACCAACACCCGCGGCCGAGACTCCGTCCGCAGTCGCGCAATTCGTGAACGCATACGACATGGCGATCCATCACGACAGACGGGAGCCACTCGTCGTCATTCCTCTCGCTACCCTGGACTTTCTCTGCATTCACCCGTTTGAAGACGGGAACGGCCGCTGTTCCCGCCTCCTAATGCTATTGCTGCTCTACCACTTCGGCTACGAAGTAGGGCGATATATCAGCTTGGAGCGCGTCATTGAGCAATCGAAACAGACCTATTACGAAACACTCGAAGCCAGCTCGAAGAACTGGCATCAGGGAAAGCATGATCCGCATCCGTGGCTCAACTATAGCTGGGGCGTGCTAATCGCAGCGTACAAGGAATTCGCAGAACGTGTCGGAACCATTCAGACAGCGCGGGGATCGAAGACTGAGCGAGTTCGATCAGCCGTGATGCGCAAATTGGGGGAGTTCGCGATCTCTGATATTGAGCGTGATTGCCCGACCGTCAGCCGCGACATGATCCGCGTTGTGCTGAACCAGATGCGTGACGAAGGCCTCGTCGTGCTTCATGGAAAAGGAAGAGGGGCGAAATGGGAGAAGGTCACCGAGTGAGACGGGAGACCTAATGCTTTCGACAACGATTCGCTCCAAGGTCGACGCGCTATGGGACAGGTTCTGGTCCGGCGGGATCGCCAATCCGCTGACCGCGATTGAGCAGATCAGCTATCTTTTGTTCATGCGGCGGCTCGATGCGATGGATCGAGAGGAGCAGGGGCGCGCCGAGTTTGCCGAGCGCGAGCATGTCTCGCTTTTCGAGGGCCCATTCACCGGTCTCGACAACGTCGAGATCGACAAGGACGAACTGCGCTGGAGCCGGTTCCGGCACCTACCCGCGGAGGAGATGCTGCGCGTGGTCCGCGATCGCGTCTTCCCATTCATCAAGTCGCTCGGCGGCGAAGAGCAGCCGTTCGCCCGCGCGATGCAGGACGCCGTCTTCATTCTCCCCAAGGCGTCGCTTCTCGTCGAAGCGACCGGGATCATCGACGAGATCTACACCGAGATCGAACGCGAACGAAAAGAGGGACAGACGTTCCAAGACACCCAGGGTGACCTGTACGAGTACCTGCTCTCCGAAATCGCGACGTCGGGGAAGAACGGCCAGTTCCGCACGCCACGCCACATCATTCAGATGATGTGCTGCCTCGTCGATCCTAAACTCGGCGATCGAATCTGCGATCCCGCCTGCGGCACCGGCGGGTTCCTGCTTGGGGCCTACCAGCACATCGTCACCGCCCACACGAGCCCCGAGCACCGTTCGATCGACGAGAACGGGCTCGAACGCGGTCTGGTCGGCGATCGGCTGACGAACGCCGAGCTGTGGCGCGCGCTGCGCGAAGAAACGCTTCACGGGTTCGACTTCGACACGACGATGGTTCGCATCGGCGCGATGAACCTGCTCCTTCACGGGATCGACCATCCGAACCTCGGCTACGCCGACACGCTCTCCAAGCGCTACAAGGAGAAGGACGCGTACAACGTCGTCCTCGCCAATCCGCCGTTCAAGGGGAGCATCGACAAGGGCGACATCCACGAGGAGCTCGCCCTCAAGACGACGAAGACCGAGCTTCTGTTCGTTAACCGGATGATCAACCTGCTGGAAATCGGCGGACGCGCCGGCGTGATCGTGCCCGACGGGGTGCTGTTCGGTTCGAGCAACGCCCACAAGGCGCTGCGCAAGATGCTGCTGGAGCAGTGTGAGCTGCAAGCCGTCGTCTCGATGCCGTCCGGCGTATTCAGGCCGTACGCCGGGGTCAGCACGGCGGTCCTGGTTTTCGTCAAGGGCGGCAGGACGGAACGGGTCTGGTTCTACGACATGCAGGCCGACGGGTACTCGCTCGATGACAAGCGGGAGAAGATCGAGGCAAACGACATCCCCGATGTCGTCGCACAGTGGAAGGCGTGGGATCACGGGCGAGATGCTGTTCTGACGCAGTTCGAGGATCGCAAGGCCAAGGCATTCTACGTGCCGGTCGCGGAGATCATCGAGAACGCCTACGACCTGTCGATCAACCGATATAAGGAAATCGAGTACGAAGAGGTCGAATACGAACCGCCGAAGGTCATTCTGCAACAGCTCCGTGATCTGGAAGATGAGATCCGCAAGGACCTTGATGAGCTGGAAGGGATGTTGGGATGATGCGCCATCTCCCAGCTGGCTGGAAGATGGGCCGACTTGCTGACATAGGAGAGGTGGTAACAGGCACAACTCCTACGAAAACACGTCCCGACTACTACGACGGCGAAGTGCCGTTCGTGACACCAAGAGAACTCGATGCAGCCAAGCCGATTCGCTGTGCTCAGACTACTCTGACGCATCTTGGAGCATCTAAGGCGAAACTTCTGCCAGCGGGTTCTGTACTGGTCAGCTGTATTGGATCATTGGGGAAGGTCGGCTTCGCGGACGTCGAACTCGCAACGAATCAACAGATCAACGCTGTGGTACCAGACACTGGACGAGTTGATCCGCGCTACCTATATCAGTACTGCCGGACACTCAGGCCAGTCCTTGAGCATGTCGCTCCTTCGACGACGCTCAAGATAGTCAAGAAGAGCCTGTTTCAGGAGCTACCCATCCCTCTTCCTCCCCTCCCCGAACAGCGGCGGATCGCCGCCATCCTCGACAAGGCCGATGCCGTCCGCCGCAAGCGCCAGCAGACGCTCGACCTCGCTGACCAGTTCCTCCGCTCCACCTTTCTGGATATGTTCGGAGATCCCGTCACCAACCCCAAAGGCTGGCCCGTCAAGAAGCTGGGGGACTGCCTTGCCGAGAAGCCGAGGATTGGGACGATCGCCAAGGCAGAAGATGATGGTGTGCTGCGGGTCGTTCGAGTAGGAGACCTTGGGCAGATGTGGTTACCCAGTTCACTGCACACGCGAATCAGTCTTGATCGACTGAATATCGAGCGCTTTCGCATCGAGCCTGGTGACTTCCTGCTTGCGAGGGCGATTGGCAGCGAAGAACACCTTGGCAAAGCGTCAATTGTGTCAGAGCGCTGTGGTGATCGCGAGGGAGTCGTAGTCTTCGATTCGCACGTCATGCGGCTTCGGTTCGAGGAATCAGCGATCAGGTGTGAGTTCTTCTGGCAATGGCTCAAGACGCCAGGAGGACGAGCCTTGTTCATGCGGAACGCGGGTAGGACGGCCGTGCAGTTCAACATCAACGCGACACAGATCGCCCGCATCTCGATTGCCGTTCCACCTGAGAGTCTGCAACACCAATTCGTGCAGATAACGCGGAACGTAAGGGAGATGGCGTTGGCCGTCGGTATCGCATCAGCCGAATCGGGAGCGCTGTTTGATTCGCTTGTCCAACGCGCTTTCCGAGGAGGGCTGTCGAAATGACAAAAGACCTTGAGGTCTACAACCTTGAGTTCGAATGGCCTGACGAGAAGATGCAGATCGCTGCATACACATTCATCCCCAAGGCTGATTACTTGTCCCGGTACAAACGCATGTCCCATGCTCTTCCATTTCTCCGTCCAGCGCCCTACGGCAACATCCCTGAGTCAAATGGCATGCACATCGCGACTGGGAGCGTGCGTGTTCCAATTCCCGAGCGCGAGCCTTGTCTGCCTTGGGCGCGGAGTGATGCGACCGAGCTGGACGACATAATCCTGCTGCTTTCGCTGTTCACGCAACGACGTGTTCTACTCTTCGATAAAGAGAACATGGAAGGCATAGTAGCGGACCATCGTGAGTTCCACTACGGGGGCACACTCGAACTCAGCCTGCCTCAGATTTCGAGGGGTTCGGGAATAGAGACTCAATATGCACGGGCACTGGGCTCTGGCGTCGCTGAAGCAAGCGCGCTGATCAGGTCAGAAAAATGGCAATCCACCTACTCCGAAGGACGCTTCCTCTTCATGTATTTCGCGGCGTGCCATCGCCAGATTCTGGAGACCTCATTCTTGACTTGCTGGACAATCTGGGAGCATCTATTCCGCCTGCACAATGAACGCTGGATCTCGCTGGGCTCACTCAGGCGTCTC
>Ga0315548_1003250_pt1 | contig 12268 bp, 17 predicted proteins | sample SalMarSW160110MG_2_FD_202540 | JGI IMG/M metagenome (GOLD analysis project Ga0315548, IMG submission 202540) | Salt marsh sediment microbial communities from the Plum Island Ecosystem LTER, Massachusetts, United States - Salt Marsh Sediment SW1601-110 ... | reverse complement strand
AACAAAAAACTAGTTGACATCATGAAAAGCCTTGAATGCGTGATAACCGCCACTCACGGTATTGACCACATCGACTTGAACTGTCTGGCTGAAAAGGGAATAAAATTCTCTAATGTTCCAGCTCAATCATATGATGTTGCCCAAGGCGTTATCGCATACATTCTGGCGCATTGCACAAACCTTGTTGAAGGCGATAGGTCGATGAAGCGCAGAGAATGGAAGAAAAAAGTCTTGATTGGATGCCGGGTTACTGGAAAAACTTTGGGGATAATTGGATGCGGCAAAATCGGCAAGGAAGTTGCTAGGCTAGGCTCCGCTCTTGGCATGAAAGTTATTGTATCTGATCCATGCATTCAAGATGACAAGATTGTACTTGTTTCCTTGGATGAGCTCTTGAGAACATCTGATTTTATAACCACTAACTGTCCCTTGACCGAGGGAACTAGAGATTTGATTGGAAGAGAAGAGATTGCCAAAATGAAGGATGGCGCATTTTTGGTGAACACGGCTAGAGGTGGCATCATAAATGAAGAAGCATTGTTAGAGGCAGTGCAGGCTGGAAAAGTTGGGGCAGCCTTAGATGTTTTCTCTACTAAAACGCCCTTCGAAGATGAAGTGACTAACAGCTTGATTATGAGTGAACTAGTGATTGCCACGCCGCACAGTATTGGTCAGAGCCACGAAGCAATCGACGAGAAAGGTGAAGGCGTAATAAAGGCTATCGAAAACCATGTAAAGCGGCAAAAAGCGTAACTCAAAAGTATAGAAACCGTTTGTGAACCAGCTAATTGTTTAGCTGGCTTATGTTGCGTGTTCTTCGTTATCCCGTGTTTCCGCTCTTTTTTTGTTCTTATTTATTCAGGCGGTCTTAGATAGATGTGAAGTTGTGCTTTTGAGACCTCTAGCTTTATTCCCTTGTCGGTACACCAATCACTTCCTTGTCCTAAGGCTGAAATAGACAGTGAATTCCGAATTGATACTTTTGCACCAAGTATTTCGCTGGCTGCCTCCTTCGTCAACTGTATCTCAAAATGCGTCACTTCCCATTTATCGGCATCTACATAAGCATCTTTGACTTGCCCAATTTTCTCGCCTTCAACATAAACTTCTTGATTCAATATTTTATTAATCTTCATTCCATGTTTTCCCCTATGAAGGACTATTTGATGTAAATTCGCTTTATAGATTTTTCTGAAAGAGTGAACAAATAATCAATCTGCAACAACGTGTGTGTTGGATTAAAATTTAGCATCTAAGAAAAAAGGGTATTCGCGGGAGATGTCGTCATCCTTAAAATGAATGATCGCTTACTATAGTTTAGATGTTACACTGATGGGGGACTGTTGGTTTGCGGGAATCTGTTTTAGATACTGCAGAGAGAATAAAACGGCTTGAGGTTCAGGGAGCCCGAAATGTGGCGATAGCCGCCATAAAAGCTATCGAAGAGGGGGCAAAAGAATCCACGGCGGGAAGAAAAGAGGAATTTCTGAAGGAACTGTCGGAAGCTAAAGAGGTTCTTTTTGCTTCTAGAGAGACAGAGCCTTTAATGAGGAACGCCATTCGCCACGTTATTCACGCGGTGGAAAAGAGTGATAAAGAGTCGGTGAGAGAACTGGTGGGTGTGGTTTCGCAGGTTTCCAGCCAGTTTTTGGAGGATCTTGAGAGGTCGAAGGAAAAGATTGCTGCGGTTGGCTCCAAAAGAATCTTGAATCGCTCAAGAGTTCTTACTCACTGTCACTCTTCAACAGTCACTAACATGTTAAGGAAGGCTAAGCTGGAAGGAAAATCGTTTGATGTTGTCTGCACCGAGTCGAGACCCGTTTTTCAGGGCAGAATCACTGCGAAAGAAATGTTGGACGCTGGAATCGAGACGACTTTGATTGTTGATTCTGCGGTGCGGTATTTCATGAATGAGGTTGATTTGGTGGTGGTGGGAGCCGATGCCATAACCTCTGAAGGCAATGTTATAAACAAGATTGGAACAAGCATGGTTGCTCTTGCTGCTAAGGAGGCGAGAACGCCCTTCTATGTGGTTTCGGAGCTTTTGAAGTTTGATCCTGCTACGATCCATGGAGATTATGAAAGAATCGAGGAAAGAAGCTCCAGTGAGGTTTGGGCTGATCCGCCGTCCGGCTTGACTATAAGAAATCCGGCTTTCGACGTGACAAGAAGAGAATTCATCCACGGAATCATCTGTGAAGAAGGAATCATATCCCCCCACTCGATAAGCGAGTTGATAAGCAGAAAATACCCATGGATATTCGAAGTAACCTAACTTGAGGGATGCTCACCTTTTTCTGGGGTGTGCGGTTTTATGTTTCTGATTTTCTTTTCTAACTCTATGAGCTTCTCTTCTAATTTTCTTATATTGACGGCATAATGTTCTAACCGTTTTCCATCTACGGCAATCCAGATAGCGATGGCAACACCGGAGAGCCCCACTATCAGATAGTAAATGTAGAGAGTTAAACTCCACGTTTCTAGTTGTCCCCAGAGACTGTTCAGAACGTAGACTGTCGCAAAAATCATGATCAGAAAATTCAGCAGATGAAAATAGGCTAAAAAAGTTCGCATCCTCATCTAATTTCATCCTCTTTCAATAAGGTTCTGTGATTACCGCTTAAAGCTTTCCGGAGTGTACCTAAGAATAACGGTGCTGAAATGAGTCACGAACCCGTTTACGTTTTTATTCGAATGTTTTTTCCCGACCCGCCTTTTCGGCTATATGGGAAAGTGCGTTGTCCACTTCCTCACCCATCTGGAAATCACTGCAATCCCGACAAGTAGGAACTTGGTTGGAACTCGAAATTAGAAAAAAGGTAGTTCTACATTTACCAATATGTTTTTAGCTTGTTTTTGGGTAGTTTGTTAGATAAGAGAGACCTGTAGATAGTGGTGTTAAAGAGATTAAATGGAGATTGAGGTGGATTTATGCAGACCTTGAGAAGTCTAAGGGATAAGATTGCGGAGCTGGAAAGCGAGAAGGCTAACCTTCTGGCGGAATTGGAGGAACTCAGAGAAAAGGCAGAAACAAAAGCAGACTCTCTAGAAGAAGAAGTAGCCCAACTACGAGAAGAAGCAAAATCCCTGAAAGAAATGCTTGACATCCTCTAACAAAACCACCACCCGACCTCAACGGTTCCCCCGCGTATGCAAAGAAAGCCCAGCCAAACACTACACAGACGAAACCCTAACCACCGAGCATGCCCCACAATCATATTTGAAGCCTAATAATACTTCATTGTTGAAAACAGTACTTTTCTGAAAAATTCTTGAAGAGAAATTCTTCCATGGTTCTTTGCAGAAATAAATTCCATGTCTCTTTTCGGCTGAGCAGTCACTTTCGGTTAAGAAGACTAGTTAACAATAGCACTAGCCCCGCCGTGAAGAATATTGCTTCGAAGAATTCGTGATGAAGAATATCCCCTAGATCAAAGAATCTTCCACTAATTAGGAGATGATGAAGAAGAATCAACAAGCCTACCAGAACAAAGACGAAACCTAATGTTCTAGCATTAATTTTTTCCATATTTCGTCAAAGTGAAATATTAGAATTCATTTATAAAAACAGTGGTTCCAAAAAACCATGCAAAGCTATAATGTGCACACAGCAAAAGTTGGCATGCACTCATTCCCTAATGCAAAGGTTTATTTTTTCATTGTTTCACCTTAAGCAAGGGTGCACCTAATTGAGGGAACCTTTTGCCGAATTTGTTGAAGCTGAGCTAAGCCCCGACATCCTATTAATTACATGTGGACTTCCAGGAACTTGGAAAACAGAGACATCGCAGGAAATCTCAAAAATCAAGGAATATCCAATTCTTCGAACCGATTTAATTCGACTGGAAGTTCTCAAAAACGAAGATGTCTTTGACGCGAAAGTTGCGTCAAGTATGACCAAACGAGAGCTTGTTTATGATGAAATGTTTCGAAGAGCAGAAGATCTTGCCCAGAAAGGTAAAGGCGTAATATTAGATGCTACTTTTGTAACCCAGAAACTGCGGAGACGTGCCGCTGAGATTGCCGCAAAAAACAAGATAGCTTTTGTTATACTGCAGACTCACTGCTCTGAAAAGGCGTCCATTACAAGAATCTTTCGGAGAACCAAACAGAATTATGAATCCAACGCCTTGACCAAGCAAGCCTACCTTAACAACAAGAAGAAGTTTGAGCCTGTCGACTTGGATGACCTGAAAAAGAGACACCCACACCTTGAAATAATACACTTGACCGTTGACACCGAATACGACAACCCCGAAGATTGGTACATAATCGGGAAAGAAATTAGATAATTGGGCTCCGTTTTATTATGATAATCGATTTGCATATTCACTCAAAAACTTGCTCCGACGGAAACTTGTCTGTTGAAGAGATCATTGAAGAAGCTAAAGCCAGAAACATTGGGTTAATGTCAATTACAGACCACGACGCAATCGGCTGCCAAAAGAAAGCCATGGCTTTGGCAAAGAAAAATGGAATCCATTACGTTTACGGGGTTGAATTGAACGTGTCTTTTTCGCACCCCAACTTTCACAATGGCAAATCAGCATCCTTAGATTTCTTAGGTTACCAATTTGACATAAACAACAAAGCCTTGAAGCAAAAACTTCAACAAATTGCAAAATACAGGGAAGAACGAGCTGCAAAAATCTTGGAAAAGATTAATTCAGAATTTGAAAAAGAAGGGATTAAAAACTTAACAAAAAATGATCTAAACGAAATTCAAAACTCCGCTGATGGCGTGCTAGGGAGACCCCACATAGCAGACTATCTGGTGCGAAAAAAAATTGTTAGAGACCGGCAAGAAGCTTTTGACAAGTATCTTGTGAAATGCAACGTTCCCAAATATCCCCTTTACATCGAAGAGGCTTCGAGTCTGCTTAGAAACGCTGGGGGAATAGTGGTGTTAGCCCATCCCAACGACCCTCACGGAACCTCACTCATAAAGTTAACTAAATCACTACAAGAACAGACAGATATAATCGAAGATTCGATGCTAACTTACATTGATGGCATAGAGTGCTGGCACTCCAGAAACGACGCTGAAACAACGAAACATTACATAAACTTTTCAAAAAAACATGGACTAACAATGACTGGAGGAAGCGACTGCCACCAGAAGCCCATCATCATGGGAACAGTCAAAGTCCCCGATTTTGTGGCTCAGCAATTCATCAGGTAGAACGCTTTTATGATCAAAACTGTCTTGCATAGTTTGTAGCTAGCTTGAAGTATGCCTTTGCCTCTTTTGCTGCTGCACTTTTTTCCTCTTTGTCCACACTGGGGTCTTTTAGTTTAAAACTGATAACTTTTCCTCGCACGTAAGCTCGGTAGCACTTGTAGAACTGAAGAAGTTTCTCTAACTCTTGGTCTCCCGAATACCTGACATATCTTTGAACAAAAAAACTAGATAGATCGCTTCGGTCTTTAAAATCCAAGTCCATGGCTAAGAAAGCAATGTCGGAGGCAACATCGCAATACCTGAATCTTTCGTTAAATTCTATCGCGTCGAAAATGTAAATCTTGTCTGCAACAAAGATGTTACCTGAATGAATATCTCCATGGCACTCTCTAACTCGGTTCTCAGCCACTCTCTTCGCAAACAAAACCGCGTTTCTCTTCATGAAATCATCTATTCTTTCACGGATTAATCTGTAACTTTCCAGAGATATCGTTTCGCCGATGAATTCCTCGGTTTGCTCAAAATTCTCCCTCCAATTTGTTTCTATCATCGGCAAGGACCCGAACTCGCCTATTCTCTTATCCGTTTCCGCTTTTGAATGGAATTCAGCGATGATCTTCGCCATTCTGTCAATGAGTTTTTTGTCCACCTTATCCTCTTCAAGAAGCCGAGTCATAATCTTTTCTTCAGGCATTCTCTTCATCTTTACAGCGTATTCAACGGTCACTCCGTCGCCCTTTATTTTTATAACATCTGATCTGTTGACGGGAACAACTTCAAGGTACATGTCCCCACATAACCGTCTATTGAGGTCCAACTCTTTTTCGCAGAAGAAACGTCTCTTCTCAAGGGTTGAAAAATCTAAGAATCCGAAGTATACAGCCTTTTTCACCTTGTAAACAAAATTTCTAGTCAAGAAGACGAATGATATGTGGGTTTGTTTCAGTTCAATTTGCTCCGGTTCTTCGTCATAAGCTTCAGGCTTCATTAAAGCTTCTACGACCTGCTTCTGAACCTTCACGTTATCTCCAAGCTTGTTGTGATTGCTGAGAGGCATTTTTTTGTCTGAATCTTTCAATGAGATTGGCAACCTTTCTGCTATAAACAAAACTTCAACGAACCATATAGATGTAACTTTGACATAATTAACGAAATATCCTCCCTGTAATGCTAGATTCTGTTGACATGGTACTTATCCTTAGTAGACATAGCGGCAGGGAATATTAAATCTTTCATTTTTGTATCTGGTACTTTTCTATTCTCCTGGTCAGAATATCTGACCAACAAACTCTCGTATATTCTAGTTTAGTACTTGGTCAGACTCGCTGACCAATTAGCAAACTTTGATTGTACAAGAGAATATCTAATGTTACTGTTTAGATAATCAGAAGATGGTACCCCAACCTTTAGCACTGATTTGTCTGTCAATAATTTTTTATATCTTTGGATGAAATAGAACATTGCATTGCGTATTAGGAGGTTAGTCAAGCTGAATGAAGCATTACAAATGATGCTAGTTATAACAGGTCCAGTTTTGGTTGCATGCTTCATTGCTAGATTGTATGGAGCGAATAGAGCCAGAAGAAGATATGAAAACAAAGAGATAGAGTGGAAAAAGTATGAGCATTTTCAGAAACATAATAAACTGTATATTGGTATTGGTGTAATACTTTTTTTAATCGGATGTTATGGTCTTCAAACAGAGCCTCATTTCATTATAAGAGAAGACATTTTAGAAGTAGTTGAAGTGAATCCTTTACTTGTATTTTTTTTATTCGTTTTCTCTCTCATCATTGGAGGGGTATATTTGGCAACTGGACTAGCACAATTTGTCCATTCAATGAAAAAACCTCCAACAAACGTACAAGAATAGTCAACAATTCTAGAAATTGACTTGTTCTTTTGATTGTACAAGAGAATATCTGATGTTACTGTTTTCTGGAGAGATGGAAAAAAAGAGAAGTTATTGGATTAGGTTTAATCCCAACCCATAATTGTTCCAGCGACAGTGAATTGCATCAAAGGTGTCATAACTTGGTTGCCGTCTTCGTCAAATACTGGTAACATCCCTATTATATGACCCTCAGTTGTGCCAGTTACCTTTACTCCTTTAAGTTCTCCTGTTCCATGTCCAACAAAAGTTCCTTCGAAGTTAAACATAGCATCACCTTTTTCCAATGCCAACAGTTCAATGTCTCCATCTTCAAATTCTAGTGTGTATAGTGTTCTGAAGGTGCCAGCGTGTGTGTTATGGTTCCAGTTAAAGTTTCCAATACTTGACATATCAAAGTCTTCATTTGTGTAAACTGCAGCTCCAGAAGTTGATACAAACGGAAGATTGTTTTGACTAATTAGAACTCCATCCATTGAGCCGTCAGTTGGGTCGATTGTTAATGCAGCGGTGAATGTGTAACCTGTTGGTTCATTAAACAAGGGATCTGAGTAGTAAACTCCGATCATTACGACTTCTCCTGATATCGGGTTAATTTGTCCATAGATAACCTCGTATATTGTAGGGCTCTCTACTGACGGATAAGTGCCAAAACCTGTGAAAGTGAAAATGCCTTCACCTAGTTGTAGTTGTGTGATAGTGTATTGGTGAGTGTGAATTCCTGCACAGATAAATTCCCAATTACCTGTAATACTCCATCCAGTCCAAAGTTGATATTTTTCGTTACCATCTATTGTTAGTATAGCAGATGTAATTGTGTGGTCAAATTGTCTTGCATGAAAAGTTTTTTGATACAACTCAAAATCTGGGAGTGTATCTACAGCCCAAACTGGACTAGCATGTGATTCATCTCCAAAATCCAGTGGATGTGGAGATGTGTAAATTAGCTCAAAGTTTTTCTTTGTTTTTGGTGCAGCAAATACTGGCATTATTGAGACTGCAAATATCGCCAACATCATTACGACTACTATTGAAATTTTCTTATTCATTCTTTCACCTCCCCTATCTTTTTTCACCTGAGAAAGGGCATTCTAGAAACAGAATGTTGAATCCATCCCCCTTTCCCTCTTAATACAATTTCATGAGTATCTGATAGGTTGTATTAGCTATTTGCTGAAAAATAGTCCCTAATTTTCTAGAAGAATTCTCTATCTAAACTGATTATGATTTTGGACTTGGATGTACCTTATGTCCAATATTAAAAATGCTCTATCATGTTAAGGTGTATGAGTAATTATCCTTCCACATCTAGGACAATGAATATGCCTTAGACTAGACTGAGAATCGTAACCAGATATAACAGCATCTTTCTTAGGTAGAACCTATCCGCAATGGCGACATACATAGATATATTTCACTGAGAATCCAATCAAAATTCGTGATTAATCGCCGCGAATTTTATTATTCTCAAGTTGTAAGTTTTGATTCTGATTTCGAATATAGACTGTTATCACTAATTCATACTCAAGTTTCATACAATTTAAATCTGATAATGGAAAAAGATTTCATTGGCGCGTGGGGGTTGGCGATTATGCAGAGGACAAAGCTGAAACCGCATAACTTCGATAGGAACTTGGACACGCAAAACGCGTTGACGGAAAGGCCTGTTGCGGATGAAATCAACTTGAACCAGAATGTTCTGAAACAACTGGAAGTTTTTATCCAGAACCGCCTCGGTAGGCACGTATCCTAGAGAACAATAGATGAGTCCACAACTGAAAAGAGAGGTCACATGGCACTCACATGCCTCGGAAAGTCAAAAGTTATCCTTTAAACAGGCACCCTACGCGCCCATCTGGAGATATGGAGGAAATCGCGCATGGATTTACGAGTTAACATCAACAATGAGCTCCGCAGGATACGAAAAAAGATAGATAGTGAAAAAATCCCAGCTGAGAAAATTCGTTTGATTAACGCCTACAAAGACCTTGTGTATACCCTGAAAGTCCCTACTAAACGTAAGCTAATGTGAAAGATTCTGCCATCTTTCCAAGCTTTATGAGCAAGGTCCTTCATAATATGTAAGAACGAGTAGTCATTTCTAGGCATGGATAGTGTATCTGAATAACCAAGCTTAGACTGAGTTTTGGGAAGATTCTCAATTCATAAAAAATTTGCTATTGAAGCGATAATGAGGTTGCTTTCTTCAAAAGAGCTTATGCCTTCAATCGTTGTTAGGTACTTGAATACTCTTCTGTTAATAGCACATTCTTTCTTGTTCATTTTATGGTAGTTTTGAAGTATCCAGTCTTTTCCTTTCGCCATAAAGCCTTAAATATCCTGCTTGTTACTGACTTGGACGATAGATATGCCAAAATGGGGATATTCAATAACGGACATGGATCTTGAGAAGACAGTTAAAGCTAGCGGACGCGAATTGAGAGTATCCCACAAACACGCAAGAGAAGTATGCAAGACAATAAAAGGAATGAAGCTCGACCAAGCAAAAGACTACCTTCGACAGGTTATCCTAAAGAAAAAACCCGTTCCCTTCCGCAGATTTAACAAAAAAGTAGGCCATCGCCACGGTTTGGAAATTGGCTTCGCCGGCAGATATCCTGTTAAGGCTGCACAACAAATTTTGAAGGTGCTTGAAGGCGCTGAGGCAAACGCAGAATATAAGGGCCTTGACATGGAGCGGCTTCGAATAATTCACGCCTCAGCCTACCCGGGAATGAAGATAAAAAGATATATTTCCCGAGCATTCGGGCGATCATCACCGCGATTTAACACCCTTTCTCACGTAGAGCTTGTTTTGGAAGAGATGGAGGCAACCTAATGTCTGTGGTTAAGCATTTCATAGAGGATTCGATAAAGAAGACAGAGATTGACGAATTTTTGCGAAATGAATTCGAAAGGGCAGGATACGGTGGCGTAAGCATCACAAAAACCCCTCTGGGAACACACCTAGTCATATATACCATGCGCCCCGGTCTGGTCATCGGAAGAGGCGGAGAAACCATAAGAGCACTCGCAACCGTTCTCGAAGAAAAGTTCCAGCTTCCCAGCCCCCAGATTTCAGTAGCTGAAATCGAAATCCCCGAACTCAACGCCTATGTTGTGGCTTCACGAATTGCCTCAGCCTTGAAACGGGGCGTCCACTATCGAAGAGCTGGTTTTTGGGGTCTAAGTCAGGCTATGGATGCAGGGGCACTAGGCGCAGAGATTATTATCAGCGGTAAGTTACGGACGGATAGGGCTCGATACGAAAAATTTCGTGAAGGATACTTGCCTAAGAGTGGGGACCCTCCAAGGAAATACATGAGAAAAGCGGAGTTAGACGTTCAAATGAAACCTGGAACTTTGGGAGTGAAAGTGCGGCTGATTCCCCCTGAGGCAAAGTTTCCCGATCAGGTAAAAATACAGATAATTGAAGAAGAATTGGAGAACGAAACAGAAAGAGAGACCGTGGAAGAAACGGTAGTAGCGAAAGAGAAAATAACCGAACCAGAAGTTCTCCCGGTTGACGAAAAAGTTGTTGTGGAAGAAAAGGCAGCTGAACCTGAGGCTCTTCCTGTTGAAGAAAAGGTTGCAACAAAAGCGAAGGTAGCTGAGCCAGCTGCTGCTCCTGTTAAAGAAAAGGTGATAACTGAAAAGAAAGTTGCCAAAGCAAAAGTTCCTTCTACTGATCAAAAAGTTGTAACGGGTGAGAAAGTAGTCAAAACAAAGGCTCAGCCTGTAGCGAAAAAGCCAGTAGCAAAGAAGAAAGCAGAAAAAAAAGTAGCTAAACCAGCAGTTACTCCTGCTAAAAAAAAGAAGGTATCCAAAAAGAAAGTAGCCAAAACAAAGGCTCCTTCGCCTAAAGAAAAGAAAGAGGCTGGAGAATAAGATGGCGATCTTACGGTTAAAAGACATTCGCGATCTGTCTTCTGAGAAACGAATAGAAAAGGTAACCGAGTTTCGAACAGAACTAGCAAGATTGAAAACAATGGTTGAAGCAGGCGGGTCCATCGACAACCCCACCAGAATACACGAACTCCGCAAAACCATCGCCCGCATACTCACAATCGAAGCCGAAGAAAAACGAGGGAAGGAAAAGAAATGATGAAGGTCACACCCAGCATAGTTCAACATGAATTCATCGGCCTCGAGACCAAGGTGGTTAATAGTTCAAATCCCCACGTAGTGGGAATCGCGGGTAGAGTAGTTGACGAAACCCGTAACACATTCACAATATTACAAGATGGTAAAAGAAGAGTCGTCATCAAGGATACAGCTGTTTTTGATTTTGTCATGCCGGACGGAACAGTTGTAGAGATAGACGGTAAAGTCATCGTTGGACGACCTGAAGATCGAATTAAGAAACGGCCTAGGAGACTATGGTAGATGGCAGCCCTTACTTCAAAAAGACCAAAGAAAACATGTAACGACATCAACTGTCCATTTCACGGAACACTCTCCCTGAGGGGACACACACTGGAAGGAATCGTCGTCAGCGACAAGATGGAAAAAACCATCATCGTCCGCCGCGACTACCTAAACTACGTGCCAAAATACAAAAGATACGAACGAAGACGCAGCCACATACCTGCACACAGCCCTCCCTGCCTAGAAATCAAAGCAGGAGACAGGGTGAGATTAGCAGAATGCCATTCCATAAGCAAAACCGTCTCGTTTGTCGTCATCGAGAAACTGGAGGAAGGATCTAGTGGCGGCAAGAGCTAAGTCTCGGGCATTCATGGCAAAAGGCGTCGTCGGTCAGAAGCCAAAGATTTCTCGAGGATTGCCAACCGGGGCCATCGTGAAGTGTGCAGACAACTCGGGTGCTCGAGAGGTCCGGATAATTCAAGTTGTGGGATACAAAGGACGGTTATGTCGGCTTCCGACGGCTTCTGTGGGTGACCTAGTCACTGTCTCAGTTAGAAAGGGGACGCCCGACATGAGGAAAAAGATCTTTCACGCTGTTGTGGTTCGACAGAGAAAACCGTTTCGGCGTGTTGACGGAATCTGGGTTCAATTCGAGGACAACGCAGCTGTCATAATGACTCCAGAGGGGGAAATGCGGGGCTCAGAGATTCGGGGACCCATTGCGAAGGAGGCGGCGGAGAAATGGCCTAGAATCGCCAGCGCTGCCAGCATCATCGTATAGGAGATTTAAGAGATGAAGACAACAAAACCTGGGAAACAGAGAAAGA
>Ga0315548_1003249_pt1 | contig 12269 bp, 10 predicted proteins | sample SalMarSW160110MG_2_FD_202540 | JGI IMG/M metagenome (GOLD analysis project Ga0315548, IMG submission 202540) | Salt marsh sediment microbial communities from the Plum Island Ecosystem LTER, Massachusetts, United States - Salt Marsh Sediment SW1601-110 ... | reverse complement strand
TAAGATATATGTACGGGCCGCTTAGCCGAAGTTTTCGCAGAATCGCACAAATTACAGCAAGAAATGGAGGATTTGTAAGAACCAGGATTGGTTTCCGAGGCGGATTAAGAAGCAGGTGCAGGAAAGCCGAACCGGCAAAAGTAAGCTGATTGGTAATTCGGCCAATCAGATTCAGCTTAGGCAAGCGGGTCCCCCATACACGGCGGATTTTGATTCCCTTGTGTTCCATCCGCCTGGGGACTTTGGCTTTCCTGTCTACGACCGTCGGCGGTGCACAAACAACCTCTATATCAACTCCTGATTCCGCCAGTTTCTCACATAGTTCGGTCAATGTTTGACCGGTTGAAACCAACTCCGGATAAAAAAGCTGACACAGCACAAGAATCTCGGGACTCATTTTTTCACTTTTATTGAACATATTTTTCAGCGTAGTCATTGCCCCTCAGATCCGTTATGTGTCTGGTTACTAACTTCCAATCTTCACCTATGGTCAGATACGCACCTTGTGCTTAAATGTAGCCTAAGCTCCTGAGTCTTGACTCAACCACTTCATCATTGACCCTGCCACCAGAAACCATCGGTGGCTCATTCCAATCTCCTTTACTGACTGATTTTGCCATATGTGTTTTTAATATGCGTTCTAATTCAGATGCTTTTTTTGGATACTGTGCAATAACGCTATTTCTTTCCACGGGATCATTATTTAGATTATATAATTCCTTTTTATCTTGCTTTTCGTTCAGGATATACTTCCAGTCGCGTGTGCGAATCGACCCAATATAGGGATCGAGTTCTGCCTCGCTGATAATGAACTCAGGGAGACAACTTCTATCCCCGTTTTCGATGAGACATCGCAGGCTCTCGCCCGCAAACCTATCTTTCTCTCCGACACCAGCATAATCCAGAATAGTAGGAGTTAAGCTGACCAATCCGATGGGTTCATCCACCACCCTCGGTTGTGTCTCCGGAACAGAAATGATTAGAGGTACTCTGATTAATTCCTCATATAGCTCGTGCGGATGCGAATAGAAACCATGTTCATAGAACCCTTCACCGTGGTCGGCCGTAACAGCTAATATTGCATTCTCCAGTACCCCTGAGCTGCTCAGATACCGCAGGAGAGATGCCAACTGCTGGTCTAAATACTTGACTTCTCCGAAGTATCTTTCTTTAAGCTTTCTTCGTTCCGCAGCTGTCAAACCGTGCGGACGCTGTTGCGCCTTGCGCCATAACAACTCACTGGAAAATCTACGCGAAAAATCGAATCGCCCGTGCACTTGGTATGGTCCATGGGTGTCCATATAGTGAATCCATAGAAATAAAGGGCGTGACGCGGTGTCCAGCCATTCAATCACCTTACGATTCAGCCCAGCTGCTGCAAGATAAGGGCGTGGACGAAATTGCCGCCGCGCACGATTCATAGCCCACTTCATGGGCTGAGATAGTGTAGTCCTGCTAAGAAAAAGGTCGTCGTAGAAAGTCACGAAGCCTTCATCATACCCAAAGATGGACGAAAGCAAGGGATTAGAGTGAAAAGCTGCCGTATTATAGCCAATATCGCGCAGGAGCTTCGCGAGTTTTGAATCACCCCGAGGAATGATGTGCCCATGTAGCTTGTCACGGGTTACCGGCAATCGGTTAGGATATTGACCTGTTAGAAAAGATGGTACCGAGATCGTTGTATAGGGACCCTGTGAAATCGCTGTCGTGAATGTTATACTAGAATGTGCAAGTTTATCGAGATTTGGTGTCAGGCATTCCTTGGGGTCGTCGTCACAGAAACCGACAGCGTCGGCTCGTAGAGAGTCGATTGTGATGAGAATGATGTTTGGCAGGTCCATATAATTTCTCCATTACTGTTTTAATTATTGCCGCATTATGAAGATTGATTCAGTTAGAAAAGTTTAGCTTATCTATCCCGCGTAATATCCTAATCAGATATGAAATTTCACAAAAGCCGACTATTTAAAAACCGTCTCCTGCGGAGCTCTGTCATGAACTGAAAATTTCCGATCATTCTTCAGATACATTCCCATTAGGCCCAGAGTTCATGTAAAACACGCGGCTGGTCCAACTAAGTAGCTTTTTAAAATGTGGTTGCTTTCGATGCCCTTGCCCGGGGAAAGTTGTTGTTATTCGACCAGAAATCGCTTATTGTTATGGATAAAGTGGTACAGGCGTTCCACTTAGAACACAATTGTATAGTATTAAAAACTTATCCACTATTCTATCCCAAGTATAATTCCCCTTGATTAGGTCTTGTCCTCTTTGTCCCATTGCCTTGCGCTGAGAGTCTGACATATTTAACAGCTCCCGAAGAGTTCGAGCCAACTCGGCTTCTCTCGGCAACACCCAGCGCCCAGCATCGACTTCTTGCAGTTGTTCCCACGGAGTCCCCGTAGTAGTTATAACTGGTGTTCCGCAAGCCAGAGCCTCTGCTACAACAATTCCGAAATTTTCTGAGTAAGACGGCAAAACAAAAATATCTGCGCGCCTCAGTAGCGCCAACTTCTTCGAGCCCTGCACCATTCCCGTCATACAGATTTGCGAGCCAACATTGTATCTATCGATTATTCCCTCCACTACCTTCCGATACCCTCGGACATCGGGGCCGGCAATAACAAGTATAGAATCTTTATAAGCTGGAGATTTGACCAGGTCTGCCCAGACTGGGATCAGTATATCTAGGCCTTTTTCCGGACTCAAGCGTGACATAAAAAGCAATACCGGGCGGTTTTTCAATTCAGGCCAGTAGGCCTCAGCCTCTGAGCCATCCCCACCGGTAAATTCATTGGTATCGACACCATTTGGAATGATGGTTATAGGACCGCGATAGCCTACTTGCCGAAAATATTTAGCTTCCTGTGCTGAGCACGCATGGAGACATGCTGCCCGTCCAATCATTAAGTTGCCGATAGTATTAAGATAAGCTTTCTTCTTCAACCACTTAAGCCATCCATTCCGGAGAGCCCACGATTGCAAAGTTCCCCCTGGACAGAGTATGTATGGAACCTTATTGGTTTTTGCTATTTTGCTTGCCGCATAAGTCGAATATAGCCAAAGTGCATTGATATGCACAATATCAAACGACGATATATGCGCCGATAGTCCTTTAGCAAATGCCTTTGAGCGGCGCCATGAGCGGGGCCAATCTAGGTCGTAGACGTGGGCGTTACTAAGTGAAGCCGAAGTGTCTTGGTCATCGCCATCGGAAGTGCTCCAATAGGACACATTGTGCCCCGCCGTGGCAAGGGCGCAGCCGACATTCTTCACGACCGTCACCGGTCCACCAAAACGCTCAGCCAGATACGGCGAAACGTAAGCGATGTTCAAAGGGCTCTTTTCCTCAACCTTCGCACATGTGGCGTTTTTCATGCTCCTCTTTTCAATTGGCTCAGGATAAACTGCGTTCGGGATGATTTCAGGCACAACAGAGTTTCTATAGATCAAAAGAACCCGGCTGGATCATTTGGAAACACCCGCCACCATTCTTTCCCCCTAACGCGTCTGCAAGGGAAACAAGCCCGCACGTAATTCAAGTTCACCATCTGGTACAATTTATATATAAAGCGCCAAAGGGCGAGTTTCCTGGGATAAAAATTGGGGACATAATTGCTGAAAATCTCAACAGCCTCCGGGTGGGAACGAATTGGTTGTTTTTTGGATGCTACGGTGGATTTTGAGGGTCCGTGCCAGCGAAACCCACCGAGATATTCCTTTATATGTTCAATCCGAGCACCTGCGTTTATCATTCTAACCCATAAGTCCAAGTCCATACAAAGGTGATACCTGAAATCAAGTCCACCAACATCACGAAAGAGAGAAGCTCTGAAGAATACTGCGGGAGCAGATACATGCCATACACCATGAGAAAAAAAGAATCGACTCTGTTTGGGAAGTCGAACATACCGTGTTATCTTCCCCTGATCGTCAATATAGGCCACGTTTCCTGTAATAATATCGGGTTTTGCACTTTTCACATAGTGCTCCGCAATTTGCCTCAGGCAGCCTGGAAACAAGACGTCGTCGCTGTTGACCCAGGCAAACAACTCTCCAGTAGCCTTATTAAAACCCTTCATTATTGCATCAGATTGTCCTCTGTCCTCCTCGATACACCAGTAAAGAAGATGTGATTCGTATTTCTTGATTATGGCCACACTGTTATCCGTGCTTCCGCCATCGATAATAGTGTATTCTAAATTAGGGTAGTTCTGGTTCAATATCGATTCAATTGTTTCAGGAAGATATTGGGCCTGATTGAAAGAAGGGGTTACGATAATTATTCGGGGAAGATTCATGCTGACCGATAGAATTCACTGAACTGTTTTATGTTAACGTAAAACGAATACTTTCAGATAGATTTCTTCTTGGCAATAATGGAAAAGGTATTATATGCTTTTATAGCAGATCCAATAGGCTGCCAGAATCGACTTTGAGTACTAAAATAGGGAATGATCTGGCACTCGAACCCTAACTCCTTGAATAATTCGGCAATCGAGTCCTGATCAACACCACCACGCACAACATGATATTCTGCATTGTCTTGAGGGCAGTCGTCAAAATAAATTCCTCTGCTTCGGCGGACTCTGCGTTGCATACCGCGGATCACATCACCTTTGAAAATTCGCCAAGAAAAATAAGCTATTTTGGTGAAGAGCTTGGTGAATTTGCCCAGAGAAGCGTATTTTATAGGGTCCTGGAAGGAGAAAAACTGACCGTGGGGTGACAAGATCTTCGAGCATTGCCTAATCAACCCTATATAATCCGGAATATGATGAAGAAAGGAATTTGCCACAATGATATCATATTGGCACCTCTTATCCAAGAACTCTTTGGTGGCATCATTAATGTCTCCCCAATATACGGTTAGATTATTAGCGAACGAACTACATCGCGTTCTTAGCGCGTCTAGCTGAGTTTCCGAAATATCCACAGCGGTGGTTTTGGCTCCCAGCTCAAGGAAAGGGAGTGTAGCTGACCCTTGTCCTGCCCCGAGATCCAGCACTCTGGGCTGAGAAACAAAGGAACAGGTAGCATCATATATCTCGACAACCAGTTTTCTGTAGAGCGCGCGCAGCTCAACGTGCTTAATATGACACGCTCCATCGATGTATTTGCGCGTCTTATCGCGATCGTACGATTCGACATTGGCAAGAGCGGCGGTTTTGTCTACACGTGCTTTCTGATCCATAGCATCAATCTGTGATAGTAGAAGTTGATGTTTCTTCGTCGCCAAAGCAAAATCAAGAACATCTCCTTCACGTATTTGGCCTAGTTAGAGGAAGGGGCAACAATCGAGATCCGCGGCCAATTCTCAGAGATTTTTGTTTTCATATATTTTCAAGAGTCCTTTCCCAAAAGACTCCCAATTCCAGCTTTCTGTAACTATGGCTCGCGTCCCCTTTCTAAGTCCCTCAAGTAGATTTGGATTCTCAAGAAGGCTCTCAATTGCGCAAGTCAGAGCGTTTTCGTCATCTGGGGGAATCAAGAGGCCGTTTTCTGTATCCTTGACCACTTCCTCGTTCGACTCAATTTTTGTAGCAATCACAGGGACCCCGGCATATAAGGTCTCCAGAATCGACATTTGTGGATTCAACGAGAGGGAACGAAAAGGCTGAACAACAAAGAGTGCTTCATTTAGTAGGCTATCCAAGGAGACACCGTTGCCGTATGGGTATATGTGAACGTCAATGTTCGGAATAGCCCTCTCCAGTTCAAGTAGTCCGCTTATGAATTGATCATTCGGTCGAACAGCAAATACAAATCGCACATAAGGATACTTTGGAGCCAGAGCCTTAAATGCTGTAATCGCAATGTCCGCACCGTTCTGATAGCCGGCATTGCGCCAGAATAAAACAGAATTCCTCTTTGTATCAAGTGCAACGTTGGTCTTTCTCTTCGTGATGCCGGGGCGAAGCGTCGACACTCGTTCTGATTGGCAGACCCTGCGCCAACCATTAGCAACATAGTCTGCCGTAGCAACGACTCTGTCAATCCGACCAAACGCAATTTTAAATAACCATCCACGAATTCCGCGCGCAGTGCACGGTGGCTGCTTGATCGGAGTAAAGATACTACTGGACTTGGTACCGAGACGTTTGATCACGCACAACATAAGTCCGGTCTTGGCGGCTCCAAAAAAATGCACGACATCGAAGGCTTGTCTCCTCAACAAATTTGCCAGCTGCCAAGCCTGCTTCACAGCCTTGCCGGCATACACCCCGCGCTGCGGCCACGGTCGAGTCGCATGCTGAACGACACAGACATGGAGGTCTTTCGGGGCTACCTTGGGCAGTATATCAGCATCGTCAGGCTTTGTTGTGAAGAGCGTGACATCGTGCCCGGCCTCCGCGAGAATTCTGGCTGCCATCAGCGGTATCTGCACATGGCCTGAAACAGCATCGAGATATTTCCGACGACAAAACGCGCCGGTCACAAATAGGCCTACTCTCATTGTGCGTCCTGTTATCGTTTACTTCTTCCGCAGGAGGACATAACCGCGAGAGGCCCACCGCCACAGTATGTATGCCGATGCCCTCTCGACGATGACCCACAAAGGAAGCAAACCTTTTGGTATTTTATTAAGGATTGTCTGGGAAAACACCAATATCCCTCTCTCGCCTTGGACGCGGCAGTTGTTCTCAGATGCAACTTTTGCTATCTCCTCAAATGAGAGTCTTACGTTCCTGGACCTTTTGCTCAACGGTCTTTTGCTGTTAACAAATTCAACAAGGATTAGGCCGTCCGGTTTGGCAACCCGAATCATTTCTGTTATCATCTTGAGAGCGTACTCCACCGACTCCGTCTGATTCGTAACCCGGATTGAAAAAACCAAATCAAACGTTGAGTCTGCAGATTTTAGATGAGCTCCCTCCTCCTGTGAGAAGGTCACGTTAGGCAGATCTCGGCATTTTTCGGAGGCCAGTGCAATCATAGCCGACGATGGATCTGCAGCAAGAACACTATAGCCCTTGGTTCCCACATACTTAGAGAAACGACCCGTCCCACAGCCAAGCTCGAGCACATGGGCTCCATCCGGAACATAAGCAAGAGCCCGTTCAAGCTGTTCAAACTCAAGGCCCGAAAACGCCTGGCCCTGTTCTGTTACAAAGCGTTTCGCATCATATCTTGTGGCCGCTTCGCCCATATAGGCAGTAGGCACAAGATCGCTTTCATCATGGGTCATGGAACGTCCTTCGGCGGCAAATCGCATTAGCAGCTCAGTTCTCTTCGTTTGCTTCTCATCAGTTCCCATAAAGCATCGTAGCGCACAGCAAGCTCGTCATGCCAAGAGTTCCTGGGCACTGTTTCCAAAAACACCCTTTATTTGTACCTTTGACCTGTTTTGCTAAAACGCCTGCGCAATACGGTCCGTGATACATCCATCGCTTCTAAAACGAGCTTGTGCAATCTCACTCTATTGGCGCCCGGTGAGCTCAAGGTCTCTGAGTAAATCATACTATCTATGAACTTCTGATTGGACTCATATATTTTCTCTGTAAATGCCTCACGGTTCTTCCATGAATGTTCTTCATGCTCAATGGCCCAGTCTATTAGTTGGCGTTGTAATTCCAAAAGCTTCTGAGAGCGAGACGTGCGGCGATCGAAACCTGTGGGATGGTATGGATGGACCGCAAACACATCGGGAAGTACAGTACTCTCCGTGCCGGTAAGAATCTCCAGTCGGGCGTTGACATCCTGACCGAGACGCGACAAACCTGTACTCCAGATTGGGTGCAGGTCATATCCATCCACCGCATTCCAGTGCTCTTTTAGTGCCGAAATCATCGGCCCCTTATTGTCCACGGTCCGCGGCACAGATCTGGCGGGCTCAGAGCAAACTTGAAGGCACTGCTCAAAGTCAATAATACCTTGAGTCCAATTTTTTTTCTCAACACCAACAGGGCTTTGTGCCATATGACGAAAGAGATTGACTACAGTATTTCCCTTCTTCCAGTGATATTGCTCAAGCTCCGATAGAAAGTCCGGAGGCAGAAGCATATCTCCATCCATGACCGAGATGATATCGCCAGTCGCCAATTCAATTGCTTTGTTGTTGCATTTACCCAGGTGGTAAGGCCTGTCAGGGTCCTCACCAAGATAGACGATTCGAATATTCATGAAATCCTTCACTTCTTCATAGCGGTCACGAAGTGATTTCAGACCTAACCTGTGGCAACGAGAACTTGCAAATTCCTCCGTTCTTTGTTCCACGTAAATTAACTCGAACTCATCCCGATTATACTCTTGACAGAGGATCCCGTCTATCAGATGAAAGAAGTCTCTAAAGGAACAATCCCAGCTTGCTATCGTGTGTTTCATAATCCCTTCCGATTCAACACAGTTGATCAATGTCACATAGCCATGCATTTACAACCTCGAGCTCTTCGGCATTGACAATGCCATTTCTGAACAGCATCTCATACAGAGTGTGAAGATCATCATCGGGGTTCCCTGACAGTGCTGCCTTGTCCAGAAGATCAATTAGTCCCTCTGTCTGTGTGTAGCAGGGAATCTCATCAACGAAATCTGATATAAGATTATGTGCATTTCGGGATTGAAAGACCGTGGCACTGGTGAACGCCAACCTCAGACCCATTGGCCAGATTCCCCTCTGAGCCACATATCCGCGAAGGATATCCGTAAAGCGAAATTTGACGAAAGCAGGCAAATACAAGTAGGGAAATGCTTTTCTGGTCCAAATAGTGTTCTGTGAGTTAAACGGACAATAAACACCTTCCTCCAAGGCTACCGGGCCTCTTTGTTCAAATCGAATGGTTCCGGCGATAACCAATCGGTAGATCGCGTCGACATCCGGGTCCACGTCAGCCAATCCTTGCCAAATCCCAACCTCTTGTCTCAGGCTCTGACTCGATTGTACTGCCGTCCTATCACGAACCGCCGCCAGCGGAAAACCACGCGGCCAAATGAATTCGTCAGTAAATAGCCTATAGATATTTACGAGCTTGGGACTAGTTACCACCGGCATAGACCAAGGTTCATAGGCAACAACCTTTCCCCAATTTTCATAGGGAACATTGTCATCGTCTGCATCGGCGATGAACTCGGCGGCGTTCTTCATGGCGTAGATATATCCGATGTTCTTCCTTGAATAATGATCGAAAGGGCAGTGGGCACACAATCGAAAACCGAGTTTTTTTTGATACTCCACCGAAAGATAGGTGATGTTGGGATGTGGATGCTTATCGAGCGGGGGCGACTTTCTGTCACCCACCAATACTACATGCCACCCATCTACCTCGGCAAAACGCCTAACCGCCTCAGTGACACCATTTACGCTGGTTATTACTACAACTTTGTTATGCATCGTCCTTCTTATTCTATAATCGACAGGATCTCGCTAAGATGGTTTGTCTCTAAAAGGTTAAGTAGGTAATCACGATCATCCTGTTCGAAGTACTCCTTGTGCTGTCCAGTGACACCGCTACGGGCGAATCGGTATTCTTCCTTGAAGTCAATCATCTCCTCTGGCAAGCCAGTCTCTTCTTCTTTTCTTCTCACATTAGCGATATCACTTTCCTCAACTGCTTGGCGCAGTTCATCTTCTTCTACAGCTATGGACAAGTCACGAAACACCCTACTCATTTCGGAGAAGGGATTGTCCTTCAACCGTTCGTAGGACAACACACACGAGGCCTTGCCGATCCAGCTCTTGTAATGTGCTACCCACGCTGGGAGTCCCTTTTTTGAGTCTCGGATAAACGACTGAAAATCACCACCATAGGAACCGGCACCTTTCAGCGCTTTTCTGAACATGAAGTAAGAGACCATCACGTCTGCCGGATTCCGATAGACGTATACAGATTTATTTCCGTTGAATCGTAGCCTGTTGTATTTCAAATGCGTTTTCACAAATCTAGACATTGTTTTGGGTGAGATTCTGCTATATGAAGAACTGTCATACGAGTACAGGAGTTTGCTGTTGACGACGTGGAAGTCCACATCAATATCGCCCATTTCCCTCTGAGCGACTATGTTGGCGAATATGAACCGCACCCACGTATTGCCGGATTTCGGAAACGAAGCCACCAGCACATCATCCGGCTTTAACTGACGGGCACGCCATACATCTCGGATAAGTCTTTTTACACTTTTTACGGCCATGTTTAATCCTTGTTGCTAGCTTATCCCCATATATGCAGTGCTGCTCCACACCACATTGACAAACGAGCTTTGTGTCAACAGAGCCGCGCAGTAGATTTGGACACACTGCCCACTTTAAAATTTGCTCCATCCAGGAAGCGACTATTGGGTTGATCGTTGCTCGCAACCAACGAATTGGAGTCTAGCAAGTCGCCAAACCGCGCCGAAAAGTACTGCCGTCGGCAGGAAAACGGGAGCCAACAAGTTATTGCTGGATATGCAACCTATTGCCAAATACACAATTGAGGCACAGGCTAACTGGCCGCATTTGCGCACCGCCTCTGGAGTATCACCATGGGATAGCGTATGGCCATCATACCCGATGCGTGCCGGGAAGTACACACCATATAAAAACAATCCGAGCAAGCCTAGTTGAGATAAATAGGTTACATATCCCATATGGTTGAACGCGACCCTCCAACGATAGCTTAGTCCACTGTACTTTTCCAAGGTCTGAAAGAAGGCCAAGCCTCGCCCGAATACAAGCGTCCCTTGCAAGTAGTGTCCCATTTCAACGCGGAGCGCGTTTAGCCTGCTTAAGTCAGCTCTCTTGTAGTCCTGTCTGAATATGTCGGCTACACGCTGATTAATCAATCCACCAACTTCAAGCCCAGGAAGTATAACCTCACATAACGCAAACATCAATAAAACTACGACCAGCGCGACAACGGCCTTCTTGAAAGTCGCTTTTGTCGTTTGCCTGTGGTTTATCAGCAGCAATATTGGGTAGGCACCTAACATAGCAATCCAGATGGTACGCGTCTGCTTCAGGAATATACTGGCCATCAATACAAGTGCAGTCGTGAGACAAGCAATCTTACGTCCGATCCCACCGCGAACCGGCCAGACGAGCCAAGACACAAGAAAAGGAGGGCCCAAATGACCAGCCACATAAGTTATGGTACGCATCCCGCCAAAGCGGGCCATAGTCAGAGCCGCCACTCGCCACCTGGTCACAGAGTAGAAGACGTGCTGCAAGCCCGCCGCCACAACACCTGCTAGTAACGCTAAGTAAAGACCTTTTGCCCTCTCTCGAGTGCAGACAAGATTGCTTCCCAGCAGGAAACCGATGGGCACATTCATTGCGTGTCGGTAGGCCTTCAGCGTATCATAAGTCCAGCCAAGTTTCCAGAAAGTCTGGCACGCTCCGATGGTTACTATACCCAGCAATAACAGCACCACCCCCGGAATGTAAAGCCTCTCTCTGCGGTGTAACAAGTCAATGAACAAGGCCAAGCACGCAATCAGGATAAACGCGTCCCAGAGATTCAGATACGGACCAAGGCTGGGTAGACGCGTGCCAATGAACCTGTGGAAATTGGCCGCTGTAAGGAAAAAAATCGAGGCCAAGAAAGTTCTATAGGGTCTAAAGAACGCAAATGGAACACCCAGTCCCAACGTTAATAGCAGAAAAATCGGGGGATAGCCTTCGATATCCATTGTTCTTGCTCAATTCTCACGCCTTTCCGGAAGGCCTCCATGCACCGGACGACCTGAAGGGTGCCTGTATGACCCCACGCGTGCATTGGGCAGAGCGGATGAACAACGGCCAGATACCAACCATCAACCGTGCTGTTTAAGTTCGCCTAGGTGGCCAGATGGTCACATCATCCGCATTCTCGATACTCTCGTGGAGATTACCGTAGACCTGCAACAACTGCTCTCTTTGGGGATGGGTTCTCCAATCAGAGGCTCGCTGTCGAAAAGGTGGAAGAACCAGATTAATGCCAAGGTAACGATTTAGCACGTCCAGCGTCCCTTGTTCGTATAAAGCCTCGTACTTAATCGACAGAAAACGAAAGCTATGCTGCCGAAACCACGCGTCAAAATGCTTGTGGAGTTGCAGAGTATCACTATAGAATAGAGAATCATTCTCTACGAAAAGATTCGATCCGAGGTTTCTATGATGTGTTGCTCCCCAGAGATTGATCATATTATGAGTTGAGAGAGCAATATCCATAGGGTTGCCAAACATAAAGACTAGCTTGACGTGCTCCGGCAGATGGTCTGGAGGCAAAGAATGCGTCTTGTAAACACGGCCAGGTTCAAATTTGGCGTTGCTCTTCAAATCATTGACGATTCCTGCCGGCGTCCTGAAACCATAA
>Ga0315548_1003248_pt1 | contig 12270 bp, 12 predicted proteins | sample SalMarSW160110MG_2_FD_202540 | JGI IMG/M metagenome (GOLD analysis project Ga0315548, IMG submission 202540) | Salt marsh sediment microbial communities from the Plum Island Ecosystem LTER, Massachusetts, United States - Salt Marsh Sediment SW1601-110 ... | reverse complement strand
TTGCGCTCCTTGTCCAGCTCGGTAAGCAGGCCGGTAACCTTCTCGGCGACGGACTCCGGCGTGGCTTCGAGTTTCTGGGCGATGCCCTCGACCCCGGCCAGTCTCGCCTCGATGAGCCGCTCCGCCTCGCGGCCGGTGACGGCCTCAATGCGGCGCAGGCCCGCCCCGATGCTGCCCTCGCTGACGATATGAAAATAGCCTATCTCGCCGGTAAAGCCCACGTGCGTGCCGCCGCAGAGCTCGGCGCTGACCACCGGCTCGCCGATGCGCATCACCCGCACCACGTCGCCGTATTTCTCGTCGAAGAGGGCGGTCACCCCGGCGGCGATGGCCTCCTGGTAGCCCGTCTCCTCGTCGTAGACGCGCAGGTTATCGCGTATCTTTTCGTTGACGATACGCTGTACGTTTTTAATCTCCTCCGGCGTCATGGCGGCCAGGTGAGAAAAGTCGAAGCGCAGGCGCTCCGGGGCCACCAGCGAGCCGCGCTGCTGGATGTGCTCGCCCAGCACCTCTTTGAGCGCCGCCTGCAGGAGGTGGGTGGCGGTGTGGTTGCGGGCGATATCGCGGCGGCGGTCGATGTCTACGACAGCGTTTACCACATCATTAACGGATAAAGTCCCCTCGACAACCTTACCCTGATGAATGTTGATATCCGGTGGGATGAGTATGGTATCGGTAACCATAAACTTGCCATTCGGGCCGATAATCTCGCCGGTATCGCCGACCTGACCGCCCATCTCGGCGTAGAACGGCGTGGCATCCAAGACGATGCTGCTCTCTTGTTCTACCCCCACGGTATCTATCTCTTTACCGTCAACCAGCAGTCTGACAATATTAGCTTTTTGTTCAAGATGATGGTAACCGACAAATTGTACTCTTGGTGCGACCTTAATCTTAAGAGTAGTATCAGCTAGTTTAACCCAACCTGAATCAAACTTGTGGGCCGCCCGCGCCCGCTGGCGCTGCTTACTCATCTCCTTTTCAAAACCGGCCATGTCCACGCTGAAACCGGCCTTTTCCACAATTTCCCGCGTCAACTCCACGGGGAAGCCGTAGGTATCGTAGAGGCGGAAGGCGTCGGCGCCGGAGACCTTTTTCGTCTTCTTATGCGTCGCCAGCAGGCCGTCGATAATCTCCAGCCCCGTCTTGAGGGTCTCCTCGAACCGGCTCTCTTCGAGCCGGATGGCCTTGAGGATGAAATCGCGGCGTTTGGCAAGCTCGGGGTAGACCTTGCCCATCTTCGCGATGGCCACCCCGGCCACCTCGGCCAGGAAGGGCTTGTCCAGCCCCAGCCGCATCCCGTAGAGGGTGGCCCGGCGCAGCAGCCGCCGCAGCACGTAGCCCCGCCCCTCGTTGGAGGGGTTCACGCCGTCGGCGATGAGAAAGGCCAGGGCGCGGCCGTGCTCGGCCACCACCCGCAGGGCGGCGTCGTCCTCGGGGTCGGCGCCGTACTTCTTGCCGGTGAGTCCGGCGACTTTCTCCAACAGGGGGGCGAAAATATCGGTGTCATAGACGTTATCGGTGCCCGTCATGACCATGACGATTCGCTCCAGCCCCATGCCGGTATCGATGTTGGGGTGGGGCAAGGGGGTACGCTGGCCCGCCTCGTCCTGGTTATACTGGGGAAAGACCAGGTTCCATATCTCCTTGAAGCGCCCGCACTCGCAGTTGGGCCCGCAGTCCGGCTTGCCGCAGCCGGTTGCTTCGCCGAAATCGTAGTGAATCTCGCTGCAGGGCCCGCACGGCCCGGAAGAGCCCGCCGGCCCCCAGAAGTTGTCCTCCTCGCCGCAGCGGATAATCTTTGCCTCCGGCACGCCGATATCCCGCCAGTAGCCGAAGGACTCGTCGTCGTCGAGATAAATAGTAACCCAGAGTTTCTCGGGCTCCAGCTTCATGCGTTCCGTGAAGAACTCCCAGGCCCAGGCGATGGCCTCCTGCTTGAAGTAGTCGCCCACGCTGAAGTTGCCCAGCATCTCGAAGAAGGTGAGGTGGATGGCGTCGCCGACGGACTCGATATCGGTAGTGCGGAAGCACTTCTGGCACGAGGCCAGGCGGCGGCTGGGGGGCCTGGCCTCCCCCAGGAAATAGGGTTTTATCTGCACCATGCCCGCCGTCGTCAGGAGCAGGGTAGGGTCGCCCTTGGGTATCAGGGGGGACGAGGGGATGACCTTGTGCCCCTTCTCCTCGAAGAATTTCAGAAAGGCGGTGCGTATTTCGTCGCTGTTCACAAAATGGCTCCAGGTAATAGGAATTACTTACCTGTAATTTTAGGTTTAAAGGGCGGCGGCTGTCAACGAGGGGTGGAATCTCAGGGTCAGCTTTATTGACAAGCCTTTAACCCCGCCTGTATCATAGAATTGTTACTATGTCTTCTAACAGCTACACAAGGAAAATTGAGTCTGCGGTCTCCGGTTGGCGGCGGCGGATTGTCGGGACAGTGTAAATAATATGGTGGTGAAACGAGACTATTACGAGGTGCTCGGGATATCCCGGGACGCCTCCACCGAGGAAATCAAGAGGGCCTTCCGCAAGCTCGCCTTCCAGTACCACCCCGACCGCAACCGCGACGACGGCGCCTCCGAGAAGTTCAAGGAGGTCAACGAGGCCTACGAGGTCCTCTCCGACGCCGATAAGCGCTCCGCCTACGACCGCTTCGGGCACAGCGGCCCGGAGAACATCTTCGGGCGGGGCTTCGAGGGGTTCGACTTCGGCAGCTTCGGCGGCTTCGGCGATATCTTCGAGGCCTTCTTCGGCGGCACAGGCACGTCCACACGCCAGTCGTCCCGGCAAGGTAACGACCTGCGCTACAAGATTGCCATCTCCTTCGAGGAGGCGGCCCTGGGCTGCGATAAGGAGATAGAGATTACCCGCACCGAGCTCTGCCCCACCTGCCACGGCAGCCGCGCCCGGCCGGGCAGCCAGCCGGTACGCTGCAGCGCCTGCGACGGCACCGGCCAGATACGCCGCGTGCAGCGCTCCATCTTCGGGCAGTTCATCAATACGGCCGTCTGCGGGGAGTGCCACGGCGAGGGCCGGGTGGTCACCGACCCCTGCAATGACTGCAGGGGCAGCGGCTACCAGAAGCAGAAGCGGCGCATCTCCGTCCGGGTGCCCGCTGGCATCGATAACGGCAACGGCATACGCCTCCGCAGCGAGGGCGAGGCCGGCACGCGCGGCGGGCCGGCGGGGAACCTCTACGTGGTCGTCGCGGTGGGGCGGCACAAGCTCTTCACCCGCGAGGGCGACGACATCCTCTACGAGCTTCCCGTCAACTTCGCCCAGGCGGCCCTGGGCACCGAGGTTGAGGTGCCCACCCTCTACGGCGATAGCAAGCTCAAGATACCCGCCGGCAGCCAGACGGGCAAGGTCTTCCGTCTCAAGGACAAGGGGATTCCCCATCTCCAGCGGCGGGGACAGGGCGACCAGCTGGTGGTGCTGCGGGTGATGACGCCCGAATCGCTGAGCAAGGAGCAGCGCAAGCTCTTCGAGGAGCTTTACAGGAGTCTCGGCTCTTAATCCGAAGGGCTGGCAGGGCGCTTCCTGCGCCGGAAGAGCGAGAAGAGGCGCCAGCGCCGCCCGGACAGCTCGTGCCGGGTGTTTCCCCCCATCAATGCCGCGGCGGCCTCTCTGGGGTCGACGCCTTCGTAAAGCACCTCGTAAATCTTTTCCGTAATCGGCATCTCCAGCCCGAGCTGCTGCGCTACGTTCCGGGCCACCATGGTGGTGTTGATGCCCTCGGCCACCTCGTTCATGGCGTCGGTTATCTCCGCCAGCGGGCGTCCCCGGGCCAGCTCATACCCCACGTAGTGGTTGCGGCTGAGCCGTGACGAGCAGGTGGTAATGACGTCCCCCAGGCCGGCCAGCCCGGAAAAGGTGAGGGGGTTGGCCCCCAGGGCCATGCCCAGGGCGGTTATCTCGGTGAGGCCGCGGGTGACGAAGGCGGCCTTGGCGTTGTCGCCGTACTCCAGCCCGTCGGCGATACCGGCGCCCAGGGCGATGATGTTCTTCAAGGCGCCCCCTAATTCCACCCCGATGACATCGGAGTTGGTGAAGACGCAGAAGTTGGGGGCGGTCAGCAGCCGCTGCGCCTTCTTGACCGTGCCTGTTTTCTCGGCGGCGGCGACGGCGGCGGCGGGGAGGCCCAGCATGATTTCCCGGGCGAGGTTGGGCCCGGAGATGACGCAGATATTCTCGTGGAAGCGGGGGTGTATCTCCTCGGCGATGACCTGGCTCATCCGCTTGTTGGAGCCTATCTCCAGCCCCTTGGAGGCGCTGATGACCAGCGTCGACCGGCCCAGGTACGGCGCCACTTGGGAGATATTCTGGCGTATCGTCGCCGAGGGCACCGCCAGGATAACGGCGCTGGCATCGTCCATGGCCTCGTCCATGAGGCTGGTAACTTTCATGCGCTCCGGCAGGCAGACGTCGGGGAAGCGGGCCTCGTCCAGGCCCTTCTTGCGTATGCGGGCGGCCTCGCGCTCGGTGCGCGCCCACAGCCTGACCTCCGCCCCCTTACCGCAGAGCAGGAGACCCAGGGTGATTCCCCAGCTGGTGGTGCCGATGACGGCGATTTTCTGCATGTTTTATCTTACCATAAGCGGGCTAGCCGGTGGGGAGGCCAGCGCTACTGGGGGTGACTGGACGAAGGCGCTGTTTTAGCCTTGGTCTTATCACCTAGCTTGCGCTCGGTGCCGGACCAGAGCCGCAGGATGTTGTCGCGGTGCATCACGTAGATGAAGATGGCCCCAATCATGGCGAAAATGACGTACTCGAAGGCGGGATAATCGGACAGGAGAAAGCTGGTTTTCGTCACGTTGAGCGACATGAGGATGATGAAGGCGGTAACGGCCCCGATGATGGAGCCGAGCGACATGTACTTGGTGATGTAGCCGATGAAAACCATGAGGATACCCCCGGCAATGGCCGCCGGCCAGTAGAGGGCGAAGAGACCGCCGAGGAAGGTGGCCACCCCACGTCCCCCTTTGAAGCGCAGGAACACCGACCAGGTATGCCCGGCGATGGCCGCCAGGGCCGCCAGCATACGGGCACTCTCGATATGGGTGAAGGGGATAAGGGCTACCGTATCGTAATTCTGGAATATCAGCCCGGCGAAGATTACCGCCAGCGCCGCCTTGCCCATGTCGAGGAGGAGCGATACGACCGCTGCCTTGCGCCCGGCGGCGCGCATGACGTTGGTCATGCCTATCTTGCCGCTGCCCACCTGCCGCACGTCCTTCTTGGCTAAGAGCCTGGCGATGAGCAGGCCGAAGGGAATGGAGCCCAGCAGGTAACCGAGGATTACCACCGCGAAATAGAGCCCGACGATCATGGTTCACCTCTCGTTTTGAAGATTAAGCGAAGCGGCGTGCCGTCAAAACCGAAGGCCTGGCGCAGCTGGTTTTCCAGATAACGGCGGTACGAAAAGTGTACCATGCGGGCATCGTTGGTGAAGAAGACGAAGGTAGGCGGGTTGACATCGGCCTGGGTGGCGTAGAACACCTTGAGGGGCTTGTGGCGGCTCCGGGGGCGGTTGTGGGCGGCCACCGCCTGCTGGACGACGCTGTTGACCCTGGCGGTGGTCAGCCGCTTCAGCCTCTCCCGGTATACCTGAGCGACCTGCGGCATTATCTTCTCCACTCCCTGTCCCGTCTTTGCCGAGGTGTAGAGCACCGGGGCGTAGGTGGCGAATTTGAAATTGCCCCTGACCAGTTTATTCCATTCGGCGAAATCTTTATTCTCAATCAAGTCCCACTTGTTGACAATGATAATAAAGCCCTTGGCGGCCTGCTGGATGTAGCCGGCCACGTGCGTGTCCTGGGCGGTGGCTATCTCGGTGGCGTCGAGGACGAGCAGGGCGATATCCGCCCGGTCGATCGCCCTCAGCGAGCGGATGACGCTGTAGCGCTCCACCCCCGCCTGCACCTTGCCCCGCCGCCGGATACCGGCCGTATCAATAAGTAGCACACTTTGCCCCTGAAAGTCAACCGGCGTATCGACGGCATCGCGGGTGGTGCCCGGAGCATCGTCAACGATGGCGCGGCTGTCGCCCACCAGGGTATTGAGCAGCAGCGACTTGCCCACGTTGGGCCGCCCTACGATGGCCACCTTGATGGCATCGGTCTCGGCCGCGGTCTCTCCCGCCGGCGGCAGCAGGGATACGACCTTATCTAAAAGCTCGGCGACGCCCCGGCCGTGATGGACGCTGACGGGTATCGGCTCGCCCAGCCCCAGTTCGTAGAACTCCAGGGCCCCGGTCTCCAGTTTATCGTTATCGGCCTTGTTGGCGGCCACTACCAGCGGCTTGCCGGCGCGGCGCAGCAGGTCGGCGATATCCAGGTCGGCGGGGTTGACGCCGTCGGTCACGTCGACGATATCGATAATCACGTCGGCGGCCCCGATGGCCTGCTCAATCTGCGCCCGGACGCCCCGGGCGACCGGGGAGCGCGGGTCTATCTCCAGGCCGCCGGTATCCACCAGGGTGAAGTCCCGGCCTCCCCAGGTGACGTCGGCCAGATTGCGGTCGCGGGTGGTGCCGGGGCTGTCCTCGGTGATGGCCAGGGGCCTGCCGGCCACCCGGTTGAGGAGGGTGGACTTGCCGGCGTTGGGACGGCCGATAATGGCGACGATGGGTTTGGTCATTTATCTATCACCTAAAAATTCTTCCCCCTCTCCTTGATAGGAGAGGGGGATAAAGGGGGTGAGGTCACCGATCCTATTTTCTGGCCGTAAGCTCCGGAGCGACCTTGACGCTGGGGGCCTCTATCTGCGTGCGGGCGATGGTCTTGAGCTCGGTGATGGTCTCGCGGAAGTTCTCCGTAAAGGCGTTATACTCGGTGACGAAGCGGTTGTACTGGCCTACCGTTTCCTGGGATATCGGGAACTTATCGGCGATTTCACAGAACTGCTCGATGAACTCGTAATAGTGGTTATTCATGGCCCACAGCTCGTTAAGGTGGGTCTGCAGGAACACGGTGTAGCGGCGGTTCCTCAGGTCGGTCTCCACCCGATTGATAAAGTTATCCGACCACGAATCGAAGATACGCTGCGACATGCCGCAGGCCCGGGCCCAGTCCCATACCTCGGGTTTCTCCATGCTGTAGAGGGTGTCAATCACGGCGAAGATGGAGAGCGAGGAGTTGCCCATGAAGCGGCGGTGGAAATAGGACGAAAGCTGCATCAGCCGCACCGACTGCAGCTCCAGCTCGTTCTTGCGGGCGTTGATGATGGCCACCACCAGCCCGATACAGAGGATAACGATAAGCGAGGGGACGACGGCGGTATAGGGGATGACGTCGTAGAAAATCAGGGAGATAACGGCCACGGCGGTAATCAGGGTGGGGTACCAGCCGCGGCTTAATATGGATCGTAACATAACGCCTCCAGCTCTAGTAGTCGGGCAGGGATATCTCCAGGCCGCCCAGCATCTCCGCCAGCAGCGCCTTCTGGGCGTGCAGCCGGTTTTCCGCCTGGTCGAAGACGACCGATTGCGGGTCGTAGATGATGCCTTCGGCCACCTCCTCGCCGTGGTGGGCGGGGAGGGGGTGCATCAGCAGGGCGTCTTCGCTGGCCAGGCCCATCAACTCCTCGTTTACCTGGTAGCCCGCGAAGACGCGGCGGCGCTCGGCCGCCTCGGCCTCCTGGCCCATGCTGGCCCAGACATCGGTATAGACGACGTCGGCGCCGGCGGCGGCCTCCTTCGGGTCCTCGGTGCATACTATCGTGGTTTCGCTGGCGGCGGCGAGGCCGCGGGCCGTCTTGAGCACGGTCTCGTCGACGCTGTAGCCGGGCGGCGAGGCGATTCGGAAGTCGGCGCCGCAGAGGGCGGCGGCCAGCATCAGGCTGTGGGCGGTATTGTTGCCGTCGCCGATATAGGCGATGGTGAGACCTTCCAGCGTCTCTTTGTGCTCGTAAATGGTGAGCATATCGGCCAGCGCCTGGCAGGGGTGTTCTAAATCTGAAAGGGCGTTGATAACGGGTATGCGGGCGTGGCTGGCCATGACCTCCAGCGTCTCGTGGGAGAAGGTGCGGGCGGCGATGGCATTGGCGTAGCGGCTGAGCACGTGGGCCACGTCCGCCACGGCCTCGCGCTGGCCCAGCCCCACCTCCTCCGGGGAGAGATAGATGCAGTGCCCCCCCAGCTGGCGCATGGCCACGTCGAAGCTCACCCGCGTCCGCGTGGAGGGTTTCTCGAACATGAGGACGAGGACTTTCTCGCTGAGCAATGTGCTCCAGGGCCCGGCCTTCATGGCGACGGCGCTATCCAGGAGGCGCCGGATTTCGGCACTGTCCAGGTCGGCGATGGAAAGGAAGTCTTTGGCGTTCAAAATAGCCTCCCGTATGGAGATAGTATAGCACGAAAAGGGGCTTCTTAACAGGGGTGGGTGGGAGCAGAGTATACCGAAATGATTGCTGCCTCACCCCCTGTGTCCCCCTCTCCAAGCCGGGCTATTAGAATACCCTTTATCCTTTGTTTGGAGAGGGGGAATTTAGTATAAAAAGAGGGGCTTTGCCCCTCTTAAACACCCCGTGGGGTGAGAACGTGCTCCTCTCTTATGATGGTGGGGGGTAAAGGGGTGGAATAACTACGGACTAAGCCGCAGATGTGCCGAGGGCGGCAGGGTGGGAATAGATAACTCAGATGGGGTGGAGGGGATATAGAAACCCCGTGCTTGACACGAGGGGAGATACTTGAATACTATGCATCTATGCAGGAGGTGTGTCATGGCCGAAAGTGAGAAATTTACGGTATCCGGAGCCCAGGTAATGGCCAAGATAAAAGAGCTTATCCGCGAGGGTAATATCCGCCGCGTGCGCCTCATCCACGACGACAAGACTATCTTCGATATCCCGCTATCTATCGGCGCGCCGGCCGCCGCCGCGGGCATTATCGCCCTGCCGGTGCTGGCGGCCATCGGGGCCTTCGCGGCGCTGGTGACCGAGTGCACCATCGAGGTGGAGAAGGTGGCGGAAAAGTAGGCGATAGGCCAGACCAATATCGCTTTGGAGAGACTAAATGCCGCAGCTGGTAAAAGGTGGCAAGTACGTCTACGGCCTGTCGGTGATAAGCCCGGAAGGCAATATCCTGATACCGCCGGAGGCGATGGAGGAGTATAACTATCGGGCGGGCGATAAGGTTATCATCATCAACGGGAGCCGTACATCGGGCGGTTTCGGCCTCACCAAAACGGATATCTTGAAGAAGTCGGCGCTGAGCGCCCTGATAAGCGACCTGCCCAGGTTGACGGAATATGCCGTACCCGAGGGGGAAATTGTACGAAACCGCGGTAGGCTATTCTGCTGGACGGCAATCGGTAGCGGCGGCGGCATCCGTCTTCCCCTGGAAACGCTGGGCGAATACGGGCTGAGGCCGGGGGACAGGCTGGCCGTGGGCCGGGGCAGCTATCTTTCCATTGCCTTTATCGCCCGGGGGACTATTTTAGAGGAAGCCTTGAGACACCCGCAGCTGGAGGTTTTCGGAGACTAAGTGGTAGAAATAATCCTGGTGCGTCACGGCGAGACGGAGTGGAACGCCTCGCAGGTATTCCGGGGGAGGGCGGACGTGCCCCTCAACACCAACGGGCTGCGACAGGCGGAGCGCCTGGGTGAATATCTGGGCAGTACGAAGCTCGACATCGTCTACTCCAGCCCCCTGAGGCGGGCGGTGGCGACGGCGCAGGCCATCGCCGGGCCGCAGGGATTGGAGGTGAACGTGGTGGATAACCTCACCGACTTCGACTACGGGGAGTGGCAGGGCTTATCTCTCGGCGAGGTCAGGGAGAGATACCCGGAGCTCTACCGCGACTGGCAGGATACCCCCGAGCAGGTAAGGATGCCCGGCGGCGAGACCCTGGCGGAGGTGCGGGCGCGGGCCATGCCTTTCGTGGAGGACGCCGTGATGCGCTGCGGGGAGGGCAGGATTTGCTTCGTATCTCACCGGGTCGTCGCCAAGGTGCTCATCTGCGCCCTGCTGGGGCTGAACGATTCCCATTTCTGGAATATCCGGCTGGACACGGCGGGTATCACCCGCTTCTCCTGCGGCGATGGCAGGGTGGTGGTCACCGCCCATAACGATACCTCGCACCTGCGCCCCCTCGCGGCCGAGCCGCCGCCGGATTTCTGAATACCGGCCGCGCCCCCCTTTACAGGGCGCCCTATTGGGTTTACAATGCCCTTAGAGATACTCTGAAACGGGGGTGGTTACCATGAGCATCGAATGGTTCCGTGACCTGGTAATATGCATCTTCGGTCTGGGAGCGACGCTATGCGTTATTTTCCTGGGGGTGCTGGCGTTTATACTTTATTGTCGCCTCATGCCGATACTGGACTCCGTCAAGAAGACGACCAAAACCGTGCAAAACTTCACCTCCCGTGTCGAAGAAGAAGTGGCCGGGCCCCTGGCGAAGGTGGTTTCCTTCGTTCAGGGGGTCAGGGCGGCCGTCGGCATGGTGGGTAGGCTTACCAAGGATAAGGAGGAAGACTAATATGAATGAGAGGGATTCTAGCCACTTTGCCCTGGGTTTTCTTCTCGGTGCCGTCGCCGGGTTGGCCATCGGTTTTCTCTACGCGCCCAAGGCGGGCAGGGAAACCCGGGCGATGCTCAAGGAGAAGGGCGGCGAGGTGAAGGAAAAGGCCAAGGAGATAGCCGCCAAGGCCAAGGAGAAGGTCAAGGAAAAACTAACGCATAAAGAAGCGTAGGGGCAGCCTCCGGGTACGGTAATCATTGACGAATCCACTGGTTAAACACTGGCGCCTCATTGCCCTGGCGCTGGGCATCGTGCTGTTGCTCTGGGTTCTCTACATGTGGAGAACCTTCGTGCTGCCTTTTGCCATCGGGCTGGTGCTGGCCTATCTCCTCATGCCGCTGGTCACCTGGCTGGAGGGGATACTCCTCCCGCGGCGTAAGTGGGCCGGGTTCAAACGCGTCATCTCCGTCCTGGTGGCCTTTCTTTTACTCATCTGCATCGTCGGCGGCTTTCTCTACATCGTCGTTACTGCCGTCATCGATGCCTCGCTGCTGCTGGTGGAGAGCGCCCCGTACTTCTTTACCCAGAGTATCGCCCAGGTGCAGGACTGGTTCGAAGGCATCATCGCGTCACTCCCTGCCGAAATACAGGAGCAGGTAACCCAGGGACTCCTCGATGCCGCCGGGTCCGCCGGCGAGGCGATTCGCGATTATTTACTGAACTCGATAGGGTCTCTCTCCGGCACGTTCAGCACCATTCTCGGTTTTGCCGTGCTGCCCTTCTTCCTCTTCTACCTCCTCAAGGACTCGGAAAAGCTGAGGAAGGGGCTGGTTTCCTGGCTGCCTCCGGCCGCCGCCGAGCACGGTCGCAACGTCATGGGTATCTTGGAAACCGTGCTGGGGCGGTATATACGGGCGCAGCTCATGCTGGGGATTATCGTCGGCTACTTTTCTTTCATCGGCCTCATGCTGCTCAAGGTGCCCTTCCCGCTGGCGCTGGCCCTGCTGGCCGGGGTGTGCGAGATGATACCCACGCTGGGGCCGTGGATAGGCGGCGGCGTGGCGGTGCTGGTCTCGCTGGCGATGGCGCCGGAGAAGGCGCTGTGGGTGGCCGTGCTTTACCTGGGCATCCAGCTGGTGGAGAACAACCTGCTCGTGCCCAAGGTACAGAGCGCCTACCTGCGCATCCACCCCGCCGTGATGATTGTGCTGCTGGTCTTCGGGGCGTACATCGCCGGTTTCTGGGGGATTGTGCTCATCGGGCCGCTGGCGGCCTTATTAGTGGAAATTGTCCGCTACGTGCGCGACCACTACCGGCGGCAGGACATGATGGTGGAGGAGGAGACCGCCGAGGCCGAAGGGGCGGGCTGAGAACCATGGACCGGATACGCTAATCGGTCACGTCACGCCGAATGAATATCAAGAAAGCAACGATGATACTGGCCGCGCCATAGGCCAGAGATAAGATAAGCGCCGTTGAGTACTCTATATTAAACGTGCCGCCCGATGCCAGGGCACCGAGCACCGTGGCCGGGAGTTTTGTCCCAATAGACTCCGCGAATTGCCCTATCAGCAACTCGAATATCAGCAGGAATCCCACTCCAGCGGATATGGAAATTGCCGCCGAGCGTGTCGTTATTGCCAGTACGCCGCCAATTAATCCCCAGATGATAGTTGCCAGGGAGATGTTGGCAAAGCCAACTAACAGGTCGCGTATTCCCGGCCAGCTCAGCCAGGCATCCACCGGTATGTTCTCGCCGGGTGCCAGCGCCAGCGATACGATTGCTGTCACCGCGGCTGCCCCGGCG
>Ga0315548_1003247_pt1 | contig 12271 bp, 10 predicted proteins | sample SalMarSW160110MG_2_FD_202540 | JGI IMG/M metagenome (GOLD analysis project Ga0315548, IMG submission 202540) | Salt marsh sediment microbial communities from the Plum Island Ecosystem LTER, Massachusetts, United States - Salt Marsh Sediment SW1601-110 ... | reverse complement strand
GTTTGTTGTTTTGGATAGGGGAAGGACTGTAGGAGAATTTGAAAAGAAAGATGTATCATTGGAGGAGCTTGTTGATAAATTGTATCTCGTGGCGAGGACCGGGGAAATAAGTTAGACTGAACTTGGCCGCGGAAGTAAATAGAGTAAGAATATAATCATCGAAGGAAAAGATAATATGAATTCTAAAGAGCGGGTGAGAATAGCTCTTTCTTTTGAAGAACCGGATAGAGTGCCAGTTTCGGCTGATTATGTTCCTGAAATTAAGAAAAAACTCTCTCGAATAATGGGGGATGAAGAAACAGATGTGGGAGCTACTATGGGCAATGATATGGTAATCACCAGCCATGGCTTTGCTACTAGCTATTATCTGAAAGAGGATTCTGAATATTACGACGAATGGGGCTGCAAATGGAAGTATTTCCGAAATCCGAGCGGCTCATATACTGAAGTAATAGAGAGACCACTGGAAGATGAGAAAAAACTAGACTCATATAAGATTCCTGATCCTTATAATGAAAGTCGATATGAGCCGTCCAGGCAGATAATTGAAAAATATGGAAGAGATTACTGGATAGTGGGGGCAATTCCTTGTACTATATTTGAAGTATCCTGGGGTCTCCGCGGCTTAGACAAGTTTATGATGGATATGGTTTCCAATAAGGATTTCGCTCATGCATTAATGGATAAAGTAATGGAATTTCCATTGGCAGCCGGCAGAAAGCTTATAGAGCTAGGCGTTGACATGCTGTGGACTGGTGACGATGTGGGTATGCAAACCGGAATGATGATATCGCTAGCTTTATGGAAAGAGTATTTTAAATCCAGGTATGCAAAGCTTTACAGGGAATTTAAAAAGCTTAATCCCACTATAAAGATAGCCTACCACAGTTGTGGTAACTGCGAGACTATTCTGGATGAAATGTATGAGATAGGCCTGGATGTTATGAATCCTATTCAGCCTGGTGCTATGGATCCTGGATACATAAAGAAAAGATACGGAGAAAAACTAGCCCTCTGGGGTACTCTAGATGAGCAAAGAGTACTTCCCTTTGGAACACCTGATGAAGTGAAAGCAGAAGTAAAAAGACTTATAAAAAATTGTGCCCGCGGAGGAGGTTTTATTTTAGCTCCAGCCCATAATATCCAAGCAGATACCAGCATTGAGAATATATTGGCTTTTTATAAAGCAGCAAAAGAGTATGGCCAGTACCCTATGCACTTATAGGACATTAAAGACTTTTCTAAGAAAAAAATAATATTGGCCAAGGGGTGAAAGTGACTAATTATGAGCGGTTTGTAAAGACTATTAAGTTTGAGTTACCCGATAGGATTCTTACCTATGATTTTGTTGACAACAGAGAGTTGTTGGAAACTTATGGGGGGAAAGGAGATCTCATCGAACGAAATGCTCGGATGGCCAAAAATATTGGTTTAGACGTCATGAGGTATATCTACGATCCGGTTAATCACTGGATGGGTTCAAAAATAGAGAACTGGATACGCTTTTTTGGTGTTAATCCTGACAAATGGGAGGTATCTCAAAAAGGGGGCACTGCTTGGATTTCCAAAAGACCTTTTGCTGATCTTAAAGGATTGGAAAAAAATATGCCCAATATGCCCCAGAAAAGTGAAATAGAGAAGTGGTATAAACCAACAATAAAGAAAATAAAAGAAACTTATGATGAATATGACGTGGTGTTTATCGGAGCTATAGAAGGCCCCTGTACCGACGCTTACACGTATGCTGATATGGAGCTTTTCTGTGGAGCTATTTATGAAGCTCCAGAATTAGTCGATCATCTCATGGAGTGTACTTGTCGTTTTTCCGAGATAATTGCTGAGATATTTGCTGAAAACCCTTCTTCTCCTCTTATGTTTATGGGAGAGGATGTAGCAGGAAAATCTGGATTAATATTTAGCCCCTCTTTTCTAAGAAAGAAACTTTTGCCTTTGTGGAAAAGAATTGCAAAACCGATTAAAGATAAGGGTTTTAAATTTCTCTTCCATTCTGACGGAAAACTAGCTGATCTACTTCCTATAGTCATTAACGAATTGAAAGCTGATGGAATCAATCCTATTGAGAGAAATGGTTGTAATGATATTTTTCAGATCAGAGAGAAATATCCTCATACACTTCTTTTTGGAAATGTCTGTTGTGAGATAACTTTACCTTATGGAACGGAAAAGGATGCAGAAGAAGAAACTCTAGAACTCATCAGAAAAATTGGGCCTCAGGGGGGTATTTGTATTGGTTCATCCAGTGAGGTTCATGATCTTGTCCCAGCCAGAAATGCTCTTAAAATGTATGAAACAGTTCATAAATATGGGGTTTATCCATTAAAGTAATAAATAGCACGCATGTGCGCTATGCTTTGTTTCATGCCATTGTCAACCAATATAGTTTTTTCAGTTTCGTTTAGGATTCGGACTGGGATCCAGGTGTGTCTTTCCTTTGGATGGATAAGATTGCCACGCCTTCCTTTTGAAGGCTCGCAACGATAGGAAAATGTTAGGCCAGAACATAAAGCTACTTCCTAGTATATTTACAAGCTTTTGTGTAAATATTCAGTGAAGGACGTTCCATGTTGTTGACTGCAAAGAGCAGAGCGGGTAGCCGCACCCTTTAGGGTGCGTATCAACGCAGGCTAAAGCCTGCGACTACCGAGATTGCTTCACTTCGCAATGGCGGGGTTCACTGAGTACCTACGCTTTTGTGGCAGTTCTCCTATTGATGTTTAAGCTTTTGGCTATTTGCTCGCAGGTCATTCTGAGCAAGCGCAGTTGGGTTGCTTTCCTAGATAATTTTTGGTATAAATAGAATTGGTGAACAGGAAGTATTTTGATATCGGCAGTTATTTCGGCAGCGGTTCGAATTGGTTGCAACCGTATCCACCAGTAATACCAACCCAAACAGAAAAGCATTTCCCGTTACGAAACAGGCGTATCACTGCCATCCATCATGATCTGAGTAATTATAAACGAGGAGAAGTAAAATGTGTGAATATTGCACCGAACACGGGGAGGGAAAGAAGTGGTATCTGCAGATGAAGAACTATTCGGATGAATTGCTCCATCAGGAGCTTTCATCCAGGCAAAAGGAAATCGCTGAAGCCTCCTCGCGCACCGAGACGAGACTCCGCTTTTTTGAGAACCGGGTGATACCGGCGATTACTGGTGTACCAGGGCCAGAGGACCAATCACAAGATGCATCAGGATCAAAGGCTCAATTCAGCGAAAAGGAAATGGCAAAACGCAGAAAGGTTAGCTTTGGTCAGGTATTGCCGATCGAGGACGTTGAACAAGTGATAGACATAGCGGACTCTATCACGAGGTTTGCTTGCGGGTGCCGATTCATTACTACAGGGAAGACAGACAAACGATACTGCTTCGGCTTAGGAGTAGACAAACAGGGCATTCTAGGGAAGTTCCCTGATGCCACTTCGTCTCTGGAGGTGCTTAGCAAGAAAGAGGCGAAAAAGAGCTTCCATGAATACGACAAGGAAGGACTCGTGCATACTATTTGGACAGATATAGCCCCTTATGTTGACACCTTATGTAACTGTGATCACGATTGCCTCCAGTACAAAAGATATATCGAGAATGAAGGAGTCCCTAGTTTCTTCCGGGCAGAATACATTTGCCAAACAGACTGGGGCCTCTGCAGGGGTTGTAAGTCCTGTATGAGTCAATGTCAGTTTGGCGCCAAGTTCTACTCCTCTACACTTTCTAAAGTCTATATTGATCCGGCTAGGTGCTTCGGATGCGGTGTGTGTCGGGCAGCATGTCCAAACGATGCCATTGCCCTTGTTCCAAGAGGCGAGGTCCCAGAGGCAGCGAATATTTGGTTAAAGAAGACACCGAAGTGAAGTTTACAGGTGAGAGCTTGCTTACCGCGCAGGCTACACCCTCGTTATCTTCGTGCCTCAAGCACTTCGACTAACTTGCCATTTACGTATTGCTGACACAGTTCCTAAGTTGGTTCGCGACTTCGCAAGGGTTTTTAATTTGGAGGCCTAAGAATGGAAAAGCTTAAGAACAAAATAAAAGAATTTGCACTTTCTAAAGGTGCAGATCTTGTTGGAATAGCCTCTGTTAGTAGGTTCAATGGGGCTCCAGACGGCCATAAACCAGCGGATATCCTACCCGATGCAAAAAATGTTATTGCTTGCGCTAAAAGGTTCCCCAATAGTATAGTTATGGAGGGGCCGGCCACCTCTTATCATCATATGATGACTATTCTCGCTAATCAGCTTGACCTCATCGCCTATGAAATAGCCATTTACATTGAACGGCAAGGAGGAGTAGCCATTCCTGTGCCATCTGATGAACCTTATTACGAATGGGATCCAGACAAATTACATGGTCGAGGTGACCTATCCCACAAGCATGCTGCTCAGGCTGCTGGATTGGGTAGATTGGGCAGGAATTCATTACTCATCACCCCTGAGTTTGGAAACAGAGTGCAACTGGCTTCGGTAGTAACGAATCTAAATTTGGAACCCGATCCATTAGTTGAGGATGAACTATGCCCCTCAAAGTGCATAATTTGCATTAAATCCTGTCCTGTGAAAGCAATTACCGACGAGCAGCAGGTGAACCAAAGAGTATGCCGCTCACATATGTTTCTGAGGCTACCAAAGGGGCAAATTATCGAGAGTTGCCGAGAGTGCAGGAAGGTCTTGCCCAATAGGCGTAAAATAATCTTTCAGAGGAGAAAGCTGCTGGTGGGCAGCGGTCCCTTGACTGCAACTGCGTCCGCCCGTTTTTAATATCCGCTGGGGCTCGAAACCGACTCGAGCGCATCCGCCATAAACCTTCTCTCGTTATGAAACTGGGGCATCGCTACCATCCATAAAACCCTCGTTAAAATCGCCAAAGTCCTCAAAAAACCAGCTGGATATTTCTTGGATGAGTAAGGCGAAGAAGCCAAAGAAAATTAGTTTACATAAAAGCTTCAAAAGAGAGGAAAGACCGATATACAATTCTTTCAGAAGTGTCTTTGAATGCTTCAAGGCATAACTTTGCCACTCATCTTTTGGAAAATGGAGTAGACTTAAGATATATCCAAGAATTATTAGGCGAGAGGCATTCAAAAACAACAGAGATTTATACTTTTGCAGGTGAGAAGTCTTCAGGTAAAATAAAAAGTCCTTTAGATACAATAAAAGAGGGAAGGGGATGAGTATTGTATCCAAAAGTAGTATATCTGCAATGCAGATATCATTCTAATATGAGAGTATATCCGCATTGCGTATATAAACAAGTTATATGAAATATACTTTAAATATGGAAATATGAGAAAATGAAGAAAGAGGAAGCAAAAGCATTAATTGAAAACCTTTTTAGAAAAAAAGTACAGAAAGACTGCAAAATACACAATGCCTATTTGTTGGTCCATTCGGAAAAGCTCGGCATCCACATGAACATGGCAGAGGGCTCGACCGGTAGTATGCCTGCTAATCCACAACAACCTTATTTTATTGCCAGCATCGGTAAGTTGTTTACATCCGTTCTTATTGGTATTTTGGTTGAAAAAGGAAAGATTTCTTACGAGGATACAATCACTCAGTATTTTAATGATGACCTATTGAGCAACTTACATGTTTACAAGGGTAATGATTATACCAACCATATTAAAATAAAACATTTATTGAATCATACGTCAGGTTTACACGACTATTTCGAAGATAAACCAAAACAGGGTAAACCCATGATAGATATCCTCCTTGATGAACCATCCCGTTTCTGGACTCCACAGGAAGTGATTCAATGGTCTAAAGATAATTTGAAATCCCATTTCCCCCCTGGGAAAGGGTTTCATTATTCAGATACTGGCTATCATATGTTAGGTTTAATTATTGAGAAAATAACGACAAAACCCTTTCACGAGGCACTTAAACATTACATTTTTCAGCCTCTTGGGATGAATCATTCATATCTGCTCCATTATTCTGAACCGATGGTAAAAAGCCAATACCCTGTAGCTGATTTTTATATACGTAATATAAATGTGACACAATACCGTAGTCTTGGTATTGATTATGCTGGTGGTGGAATTGTGGCTACAGCGGAAGATTTGCTGAAATTCATGAGAGCCTTGGTAAAACATGAGATTCTTAGAGAAAATACTTTTGAGAAAATGAAAGATTGGGCTAAATTTTCGATAGGCATTGATTATGGCTATGGATTAATGAATTTTAAAACCATTCCTCTTTTGATGCCAGAAAAATATAATGTTTGGGGAAATGCCGGTTCAATTGGAGCTTTTATGTTCTACCATCCTGCAATGGACATTTACTTAATTGGGAATTTAAATCACTTTCGCTACCATAGCAAAGGTATTAGGTTAATGTTTAAAACAATTGATATACTTTCAAAATATGTTTGCAGTTAGGAAGGTTGCTTGAGAAAGTATACTTCATATAACAGCGGATACCCAGCTACACTGCGCTCTGCCCAAACCACTCCCTACGGTCGCATCTTCGGGTATCCGCAAAACGTTATACGACATGGAGCTTTTAGGAGGTGACTGGTATGAAGAAGTTTGTTGAATTGAATCACGCGCTTGAAGACGGAATGAAGGCGTACCCCGGCTTACCAAGCCCTAAGATTGGGGCTTTTCTTGACCACAAAGCATCGCGCTCTCGCTACGGTGGCAAGGCGGAATTCTATATCGGAAAGGTGGAGATGGTTTGTAACATCAGCACCTATTTAGACAGCCCTTTTCATCGCTACCCTGATGGGGCAAACTTAAGTCAGATTCCGCTTAAAATGGTCGCAGGAGTGCCTGGAATTGTTCTTGATGCAGTTGTTTCGTCAAATCACTCCATCACCTTTGACTGTAAGGAGGCGGAATTGTGTGGCCGGGCTGTGCTTATCAGAACCGGATGGGACCAGCGATGGGGAACGGACAGCTACTGGGAGCCTGGACCGTACCTCGCGGAAGAGTTTATCGACCTTTTGATACATTCGAAGGCAACGCTGGTGGGAGTTGATTTCTGGAACGTTGACAATACGAAGGACCTGGCTCGCCCAGCACATACGCGGCTTCTTGCCTCAAATATTCTCATCGTTGAGCATCTATGCAATCTATCAATTCTTTCTCGGACCGGTTTTAGATTCTATGCCATACCTCTTCGGATTGTGCGTGGTGCCTCATTCCCTGTGCGGGCTTTCGCCGAGATTGATGAATAGGCTACACGGCGTATAACAAGGTATATCTGGCTAGGAGAAAAGAATGTTACTGAAGAAGAAACTTATAATCGGCACGGTTTTATTAATAATAGCAGTAATAATCTATTCTTTTTTATGGGGGCGTCTCTTCCCTTTTTCTCCAATTATTATAGGTTTCGAGCAAAAAGAATTTAATAAAGCAATAATCTATTATCGTAAGGATACAGATATTTCAAAATTTATCATAATTGATAGTCTTATAAATGAAGTTGAAGACTTTCACCAATTGAAATTTAAAAAGAAAGTAAAAATATTTATCTTCAATTCAGACAAGGAATATACCAGACATACTGGGAAGAGAACTTGTTTCGTCGTCTTTCCCCTATATGGAAGAATCTTTGTATCAGGCAAAGCAAAAAAAGAATCCGAAGAAGGAAAGATTCATTTGGATGTTTATTTAAAACATGAGCTATCACATTCATTGTTATATCAGAACATGTCTCTTTATCATTCACGTTATTATCCAGGATGGCTACTGGAGGGAACTGCTGTATATAGTGCAAATCAAATGGGTGTGAACGGATATTTTACTAAAGAAGAGACATTTGATAAAATCAGAAATGGATATTTTCTCAATCCTGATGATTGGGGAACATTATTAAAACCACAAAAAGAAAGCGTGAAAAATTTTCCACTACCAAACAAATATTGGTTTATTTATTCTGAATTTGCATGTTTGGTAGATGACATGATTCAAAACTATGGAAAGAAAAAATTTCTTCAATATATGACTGAGCTTTTGAAAGAAAAAGATAATAAAAAAGCATTTCAAAGGATTTTTGGAATAGAGTTTAGTGAATATATAGATGATTTTAAGAATCAAGTCGGATACAACAGTGAATGAAACTGATTATTTCAAAGGGCGATCCCAAAACTTTGCACAACAGAGCAGCATACCCGGCTCCGCTTCGTTCCGCCCAAATCAGCTATCGCCAACCTCGTATATCCCGATACCGTCATGTGAAATTCCGAACCCCGCCTTTAGGGACAGGAAAATGTTTAAAAAGAAAAAAGTCAAATTATGGGGGTGAAAAATATGCCTAAAACTCGCAAATCTTGGCAAGAAAAACTGGCAGATAGTAAAGGTCTGCCAAAAGTCGAAAAAATCACCGATAAGATGAGTAAAAAATGGGGGACTGGTACGGTGGTTATTCCGGCGCCAAAAGAGGTAGATGCAATCATGAGAAAGGTTCCTGAGGGTAAACTTACCACCATTAATGAAATGCGAGAAAAGCTTGCTAAAAAACATGGTGCTACAATTGGCTGTCCGATGACTACTGGAATTTTCGCCTGGATTGCATCTCATGCAGCAGAAGAAGCAGCAGGAGAAGGGAAGAAAAACACCACCCCTTACTGGCGGACATTAAAAACAGGCGGAGTTATAAACGAGAAATACCCCGGTGGAGTAGATGCCCAAGAGAAACTTTTAGAGGAAGAAGGGCATAAAATAATCAAAAAAGGCAAAAAATACGTCGTTGTAGATTTTGAAAAATATTTAGTATGACTATTTTCTTAATTACCTTTTTGCCTTCTCTCAAATCACATCTGTAAGCATCCAGTTGAGATAGTTTGGCAACCTAAGTAGATTTTTTCTCTTCCTCTCTCTTTTTTAATTTCTGGTATTCCTTCTCTACGCTCATTGCTCTATGCCCATAAGCAGACAGAAAGTGAAAAACTATTCCAATACCCCATCCCCCAGCAGGGAACAAGAACCAAGGGAAGTCCCTCGAGGTGAGAAGGTTTATGAGCGCAAGCAAACAGATGACAACAATGTAGATCAATAAATGACGCTTAAATTCCACCCGTTCCCGAGCAAGTCTTCTTAATTCCTGATCTTCCATATCTCGTCTCCTTTCACTCTATCTTTTCTCTTAAACCCTTCCCTGCTAAAAACTTAGGTACCTTCTTAGCTGGGATATTTATTGCCTTTCTTGTCTGAGGATTAACCCCTTTCCTTGCCTTTCTTTCCCTAACCTGAAATGTGCCGAAGCCGACCAGGGTAACTCTTTCTTCTCTGGTCAGGGAGTCGGTTATAGCTGAGATTATTGCATCAACCGCTTCCCTGGATGCCTTCTTTGTTAGCCCTGTCTGGTTGACTACTTCCTCTACTAGGTCTGCTTTGTTCATCCTACTACCTCCTGTTTTGATTGATTATTCTTGAATAATTTGCCCTTATCGTAGCAATAAAGTGAGAACTGTCAAAAAGGCCTGTTCTAAGAGCTGCTTTTTATGACTCGTTATTTGAGGCGGGGTTCAGAACTCTGCCTCGTTTCGCTCATCCAAATTGTTCCGCTTTGCTCCGCAATGACAGGAAAATGTTAGGCCAGAACATAAGGCTACCTTCTTTCATACCTGCAAGCTTTTGTGGCAGTTCTCCTATTGATGTTTAAGCTTTTGGCTATTTGCTCGCAGGTTATTCTGAGCAAGCGCAGTTGGGTTGCTTTTTGGGATGGTTTCTGGTATAAATAGGGTTGGTGAACAGAAAGTATTTTGATATCGGCAGTTTTTTCGGCAGCGGTTCGAACTGGTGCAACCATGTCCGCCAGGCCAAAATTGCGGGAGAGGTGACTGAGTGGTTGAAAGTGCACGATTGGAAATCGTGTAGGGGGTTAAAGCCTCCTCGAGGGTTCAAATCCCTCCCTCTCCGCCACTGCAACCAATTCGAACCTTTGTACCTATCATCTAAGAGGACAAGGATTTGAATCTTTTGTCCCGGTATTTTCTTACCTTCTACACCTTTCATAACAGAAAACCTTGTCTTTATCATAAAATGATATATACTATCTATTAGCGTGAAGTATATAGGACAATGGTCCTCTTGTGAGGAAATGACACCACAAGGGGTATAGTCTGGCACGTGTTTTCTTGGGCTCTTCTCAAAATGAGAAAGCGAATAGAGATAAGAAAATTTGGCAAAAAGACAAAGCTAGCCCGCATAGAACTTGATCTAACCCAAACTCAACTTGCCCGAAGAATCAACGCCAAGCAAAAAAGCATCTCTCGGTATGAAACAGTAGCGTCGTTACCATCCATACGAACTCTAATCAAAATAGCAAAGATTCTCAAAAAACCAGCTGGTTATTTTTTGGATGAGTAAAGAGCATGTGTCTTAACCTCTCACAAAATGACAACAGCATAAAGTTACAATTTGATGCTTCACCTAAAGTCGTGCATAAACAAAGTACTTCGCAAAATGTGCCAATTTGGGAGCACAAACTAAGTAGTGCGGTTATTTTAAGTTAAGCAAAATGTCGCTTCGCTTCACTTTGCTTAACGGCACTCGGGCTTCGCCCGCAGTTGGACTCGTGGCGAAGCGCCACTTCGCAAACCCGAGTCCCGTTATCTGAAATGCCATAATGGGTAGATACCAATGAAACCATTTATAGTCGAGACCTGGTCGAAGATATTCAGCATACTACGGTGGATATCGCCTTTTCAGGTAATCCGCACTTTGATTCCAGCTATCAAAGGAAGTCATAGCTTTGTTGATGGATGGGTTTTGGGAAATTTGGTATTTTCAGTTGGTCTATTATTGATGTGTTCAGCTCCGACCCCTACGTTGGTGGGAGGTTATAGCTATTGGCTATGGGGGGATTCGAGTTTTTGAAACCTTTATCTATCAAATCAACGTGCTATTGTTTGATGAGTATAGGGCAAGAAAGGCAGGGAGAAAACTTATGCTGTCCGAGGCTATCGCCGGATTGTGATCCTTTTGCTGCATAATTATGGCGAGATTATATTTTGGTTCGCCCTCTTTTATCGTAACATAGATCGGGCATTTGAGACTGGTGGGGTTTCCCTTAATTCGTTTCTTGTGTCCTTGAACTTTAGTTTCGTTACGATGACGACTTTTGGCCATACTACTATCTCGCCAACAGAGACTGTGGGCGATATTCTTGTCTTTCTTCAGTCGGTAATTGGTTTATTTATGGCGTTACTAATCCTCGCGAGGTTTATATCTTTGATCCCCATACCTAAAACTTTGGATGAATTTGAAAAGTGATCACCATCAGGGTACTTCGGCCAACAGCGGATAAAAGAGAAACCAAAGATTTCTCCAAATTGCCTTCGACAACTTCTCTTAACCACAAGACGTTATACGCAATGCCGTGCCTAAGAGTCCTAAATTATTGGGAAGGACAAAATGCTAAAATCATATCTGAAAAAAATATTTGATGTTGCTAATCGTGGAGATGCTAGGGAAGAGAGTTACTACTCGACCCTTGAAGGGCTTTTAAAAGAATATACAGAATCAGTTGGTAAGGATAATATTAGAATAACAACACTACCGAAGAAGACCGAAGCCGGTAATCCAGATTTTAGAATTTGGGACGGAAAACAACATATCGTTGGGTATATTGAAGCCAAGGGTCCAATTGTTGACGATCTAGACCGAATAGAATATTCAGAACAGCTCCAACGCTATCGGCATACCTTTCCTAACTTGATATTAACCAACTTTCTTGAGTTCAGGCTATACCGCAATGGGTCCTTAATAGATAAGACCCTTATCGGCAGACCTTTCATTGTGCATAAACTAAAAACTGTCCCACCAGTTCAAAAAGAATCCGAATTTCTACAACTACTTGAGAGGTTCTTCTCCTTCTCCCTGCCTAGAGTCTATGATGCTAAAACGCTGGCAATAGAACTAGCAAAAAGGACACGCTTTTTGAAGGATGAGGTCATTGCACAGGAGTTAAAAGAAGAAGAAAGGATAAAAAAAGGCTTTATCTTAGGGTTTTATGAGGCATTCAGAAAATATCTCATTAGTGGTCTTTCCAAAGAAGAGTTTGCCGACCTTTATTCGCAAACTATTACATATGGACTTTTTGCTGCCCGCACTCGTTCAGAGAACGGATTTAATAGAAAACTTGCCTACGATTGTATTCCCCACACCATCGGAATTTTAAGGGATGTTTTCAAATTCACTTCCCTCGGTGATTTGCCTCAGCAGATGGAATGGATTATTGATGATATTTCAGAAGTCTTAGCAGTTACCAATGCAAAAAATATCCTTCACCAGTATTTCCATAAAGGC
>Ga0315548_1003244_pt1 | contig 12274 bp, 7 predicted proteins | sample SalMarSW160110MG_2_FD_202540 | JGI IMG/M metagenome (GOLD analysis project Ga0315548, IMG submission 202540) | Salt marsh sediment microbial communities from the Plum Island Ecosystem LTER, Massachusetts, United States - Salt Marsh Sediment SW1601-110 ... | reverse complement strand
CTCGTTTTATTCTCGAGCCCTTTATAAGGGTTGATGCAAAACGACTTGGATATTTTAGTGCAATAAGAAAGCACTATGAATATAATGGGTATACAAATTTACCTTCAGAATTGAAAGATGAAGTTAGGCGACAAATGATAGCAAAAGGCGTTTGGAAGACGCGTGCCCACTGGACAAAAATAGAATGGGAGTTATACTATAGAAAGAGCGCGCTTAAATTAAATCATCTTAAAAGTGTTGATTTGGCGAGGCATCCGCTTCTTCGGAAAGAGTTCGAATTAGCTTATCGTACTTATTTACATAAAGGGATTCCTAAGCCTTGGAAAAAACGTACGTTGCCTAGTCCGCTCCCTTATACTCTTTAATTTATTTAATAAGTTTAATTTTAATTTATGAAAGTAAATGTTCTTGTTAAACAATTAATGAATTCAATGCATGATCCGAATGGGATAGTTTTTGATGCACCTGAATGGCGTGCTATCATATCTCAAACGCTTCCAGATATTTCTTCAGATATAGCTCATAAAAAATCCTCTGAAATTGTTATGAATAAAACTACATATCAGGTTGATTTATCGGGTACGGCTTATGATGAATTAATCAAGGTTCTTGGTATACTTTTGGAAGATAGTAATGGCAAGTTTATTCCTTATGATTATTGGACATATTATGAAACCAAGCGTTTTTTAGATCTTTCGCCTCCTCGTATTGATGCTCCTTTGTATGACCCAGCTAATTTTCCTAAGATATGTATGGAATGGGCTGCCTATTCAACGACTGATTTAGGAGATGATTCAATTATTGAATTATCTTTGAAGGCAATTCCTCTTCTAAGAAAAATGTGTATTAAAGAAGCTATAAATCGAGTGATGATGGATCGAGCTAAGTTAGATCGTTATCGTTCATTTGCTGGAGAAGTTAATGAATATTGGTTAATGCAGCTTTCAAATAATTTAACACGTGAAATAGAGCGAGATAAATTACTTTTGAGCAATAAGTCTCGTATAGTTTCTTATTAATATGAGCGAAAAAAATATAAATGTTGATAAACAGTTTGACCTGACTCTTGATGATAAAGGTTATATAATTGAGGTTGGGAGCTATCGATCATTGCCGGCCCCCTTGCTGGGTTCTCAATTTCAGGGAGGCAGAGTTAGCTATTCAACTTTAGATTTTTGGCAGATATCTGGCTGTTCTGATTTTGCAAAAGGTATGGGTCAGAAATTTCTTGTTGATCCTTCTATGTTTTATCGTTCTGAAGGAGTCGATGTTTCTGAGCCGGGCGAGTTTAGATTAGCCAAAAAGATTAAAACGCTTACTGGGTTTCCTTCTGATAAAGGTGAAATAACGGCTCGGTATCGAAGCGATGATTCTCTTTATCTAGGTACTTCTACGGGAAAAATTTTAATGACTAGTGATGGCGTTTCATTCTCAGAAGTTGTTGATACTGGGGCAGGGAAAATCTACGCCTTTTTTCAACTTGATGAGAAACTCTTTGCAACCAAGGGCGATGGTAAAACATGGGTGTTATCAAAATTTCAGAAGATTTTTGAGCGTACAAAGGATTCAAATTATGAATTGTTTGATAATGAGAACTATGTAGGCCAAACTTTTAAAGGTTCAGATATTCCTGAACTCAAAACTATTTACCTTGAACTTAAAGCTTATCAAGGTAAATTGTTAGGTAATCTTGTTTTAGATATTTACGAACTTGGAGATAATAGTCTTCCTACGGGAGATCCTATTAGCTCAGCAACAAGGGCGCCATTTGATCCTGGTAATAAAAAATTAGCTTTTAATTTTTCTGAATCTATTGAATTTGATTCTACTAAAAGTTATGCATGGGTGATCAAAGTTGAAGGAGGGTCTTCAGAAGCATATGGAATTTATCGTACTGGGACAGCTTATGCTGATGGAAATATGATTTTTTCTCCAAGGGTAGATCCTTATTTTGAAGCTAAGCTAAAATTTTCTAATTTTGATGCAAAGATAGATTCAGTTTCTGGAGATACTGTTTTTTATGAGGGTGAAAATGATAAAAATTATATTTATGAAAGATTGGGTCAGACTGTTCAAAATTTGACAAAGGATCATTCTGCAGAATTAATAGCTCATACTCCTGCTCTTGATGATCTAGCTTTATCTAAATTTGAAGCTGAGCTTTTTTCCATTACTGATAATGTGCTTACTTATACAGATGATTCATATTCTAATTTTCTTAAAGGAGGGCAGACTCTTTGGAATGTTACTAAAGATAAAAAGGTCCCAATTGCATCTATTGATTTAATTAAGGAAGAAATTACAATAGGAGAGTTTTCTGCTAAAATTGACTCATTGACTTCATCTTCAATTGCTTATCGAGAAGCAGTTGGTCAAGATTATCTTTGGAAAACCTTTAAGTTAAAGAATGTTACTAAAGATAAATCAGCAATAGTTACTGATCATTTTAAATATACAAGTACCACTGGTTCTATTAATCTTTCGATTGATCCAATATCAGATGGATGGAGTATAAATGATGATATCATTAGTCTTCCATTAGATGGCTGGATAGAAGGAGTAGATAAGCTAGAGGTTAATGTTGAGCTAGCTGGGTGGGAAAAAGGTGATAGATTGTTTATCTCAGATAAAGTTTTAATTTATAAAGATAGCGTTGGCGCGACGAATTTAGAAGAGGGAATGGTTATTACTAATAAGACCATAGACAGTGGAGATACTGCGATAATTGAAGAAATCGATACTGGTCGTTCTCGTTTAGTTCTTAGTAAAAATCCTTATGCTGCTGAATGGACAAAAGATGATGAAATTAAAGTTGAGATAGTAGGAACTTTATCTGAAGCTGGGAAATCATGGAATAAAGATATTTCCAAGGACTTAGCTTTTGAGGTTTGGAATGAAGAAGCTGTAACTTCTTCTTGGAAAGAGATAGGGCCTGAGGGACTATTCTGGGTATCTGTAGAAGATGAAGAAGCCTTTGGACTCTTTGGAGACGGTATCCGTACTTCCAGCAATGGAATTGTTTGGGTTCCAGAACCACCAGACCCTCTTTGGTCTTTACCAGACTCTGAGGTGGCTCTTGGGGCTATTACTATCCCCAGAGGCTTTCTTATTGGTACTAAACGGGGATTATGGGTATTTACTGGCGGTGGCTCTAGTTATGAGCTAAGAAATTTCTCGGCTTTTGCATCTTCTAATAATTTCCAGGATATGGATACTTGGTCTCAATATGCAATTTTTGGAATTGAGAACCGAGGTATTTATTATACTGCTGGTACTTCTGTATATCCCACAAATATCTTAACTGATTTTGAGAATTTTGTATTTAAATCTTTAAGATCTGTTTTAAAAGTAGGACAGGATATTTGGGCTTTAGTTTCAGATTCAAATGATGACTGGTATCTAGCTCGTTGTAATATGAAGGTTCATACTAGTCCTTCATATTGGACTCTTATTAAAAAGCTTGATAGAGAACCAGTTCATTTAGCTTCGTTTGATAAAGACCATATTTATATTTTTTATAAAACCAATGCTCCTGATATACTTGATTTTTCTAAGTATGAGTCTTCAGGTTATTTAACTACATCACTTATTGACGAGGGCGTTTTAAAGCTTCAGAAGTATTATCGTTCTTTATCAATTAGGTGTGAAGAGTTTCCTTTACATTCGAATATATCTTTAAATTATAAAATTGATAATGGGTTTTGGAAAACTGCTGGCTCTTTAGTTGGAAGTGGTCAGCCTGGGATTTATTCAATTAATCTTCCAAATCCTACAAGAGGAAATAGAATCCAGGTTAGAATTGATGTTTCTCAGTCTGGAGGCCAGAGTCCTGTGATCACTGATGTTATGTGGAAATTCTTCTTACTTCGGCCTAAAGAAGATCCGAATTGGAAAAAGAAGTTTTATTTTAGCGTTATTGCTGAAGATAGTTTAGCCCTTCATGACGGAAGTCTTGATTCTCGTTCTAGAACTGGAATAATTAATGATATTTGGGCTTCCAAAAATAAGAATGAGATTATAGCTTTTGAAGCTCCTGATAGTTGTCGTGTCCAAGTTTTAAAAATAAAGTCAACGACTAAAAAGTTCTCGGTAAAAGTCGATCGTGCAAACGAGGAACTTATAATTTATTCAGATAATAAGGTTCTTCGTACCGCTACTTTGAATTGTACTTTGAATGATTTAAAAACATCGATAGATAATTGGCCAGATTTTGAAGCTGAATTAACTACTGAAGCAACTCCTACAGATTCTGCTACTGTTCTTGGTTCATTAGATACAGGAGAGGAGAAAAAGGGTACAAGAATACTTTGTAGTTCTGATCGAGTTTTTAAAGTGATATTTGACCCAGCAGCTCCTTCTGAGAGTTTACGAAGAAGGAATAGCACTAGGATTCAAGTAGCACTTCGTGAAATTTAAGAAGCTTAATTTGTTATTTATGCCTAAAGAAAAAACTTACTCTGCATATTGTGTAAAGTGTAAAAAGAAAATTGTGATGGAAGATCCAAAACTAAAGGTCATTAAGGGCCGGAGGTTTATGATTGGCACTTGTCCCAAGTGTGGTACAAAAGTGGCCAGAATTCTTGGGAAAAAAGACTAACAGTCTCATTAGATGAGCTATCGTAATATAGAGTCGAAAAAGAATAAAGCTATAGAAGGAAGTGATATTAGCCGGCTTTATCGTTTAAGGGAAGAAGATGAGCGAATTAAATTTGCGTGGAGAGATTATAATGTTGGGATACCGGGAACCCTTCCTGAAAAAATGGTTTATCAGTATTTGAAAAGGCTTGGAGTTTATTTTCAATTTCAATATCATATGGCTGATAAGCCTGGTACATCCTTTCCAGAAACTATTTGGAAACCAGATTTTATTCTTCCTGATTACAATGCTATAGTTGAAGTATATGGTTCTTATTGGCATTCTATTCCTGAAACACTTTTTAAGGATCAGGAAAAACAAATGTTGATGATGATCAATGGTTATTCTACCATGTATTTGGGTCAGGAGTATTTTCCTTCTCAAGGAGCTTATCAAGGCAAATTTATAATTTGGTGGGAAGAAGAAATTTATCAAGGAGTAGCTAGGTTAGTTGCTCGTGATCTTCCTGAGATTATGGAGATGTCTATACGTAGGCGAGCTCCTGCTTCTTATATCCAAGATATCGAGGCAGAAAAAAGAAAAAAGCGTGCTCGGAAAGGACGATTTGTTGCTAAACGTGTGGTTCCTAAAATCGTTCCTTATAAGATTAAGTTACCCAAAGTTTATGGCAAAAAAATATCCAGAAAAATATATTAAGCGAGAAGAGGAAGAGTTTATTGATCCTCTTAAGCCTGAGTTTAGAAGATCGACCAAAAAAGATTTTGTAATGCCTTTGTCTAAAAGGCAAACCTTTGGAGTTCAGTTAAGGCCAGGATCAAAACTTATAAGAACGCCAGCTAAGGATTATAGAAATGAGGGTACGTTTCCACCAGAAGCATTCGCTGAAGGTATTATTACCAATAAGCTAACTATAGGAGAATCATATGTTACCTTAGATCCTAAAAATGGAATTGTGATTGGTAGGAAACCACATGAGAAAGGTGGTTATTTACAGTTACATCATACGGGAATTTACGGAAAATATAATAATGAGAATCATTATGTCTTATTGCTTGAGCCCGCAAGCGTGGTAGAGGCAAGCGGAAAGGAACGTATTTTGTATCCAGGCTCAACAATTATTGGGAAGCCAAATAAAGGGCATCTTTTATGGGATTCAGAATATGAGAAGCTAGAAGTTTTAGGAGATATATATGCAGATAAAATAACAGCATTATCTGGAGTTATCGGGGGTTGGACAATTAAAGAACATGAATTGGCTTCTAAAGGTGATCATATTGTTCTGCATGCGGGTTCTGAAGTAGAGGATCCGAGAATTCGAGTTTATTCTTATCGTACTTCTAATCCTGAAGATTATGCTGAATTAATTGCTGATGATATTATTCAAAGTCCTCCTGGTGAAGGAGTGCCTCGTCTTAAGATCTTTAGAGATGGAGTAGTTAGGAATGAATATGGGAAGATAATGTGGTTTCAAACAAAGCATCAAGCCGAAAGGTGGTATGACCGAGTTTATTCTCAGTTTTATACTAAGGATGGAAAGGAATTTCAAGAAGAATTTGGGATACATTCAGGAATATTAAATGAAGATGGAATCTCAATATGGAGTCTTTCTGCCAAGAGTCCAGATGATCCTTTTTCATATGTAAAATCAGGGATTGCTCTTTTTGCTCCTAGTCATGCAACTGCTTCGGGAGCTTGTACTGGAGGAATTCAGTTCCTAGTCGAAGGTGTGTCTGGAAATAGGGACAATTTTACGCGGTTGGGAACTGGGTGGGATGACCCATTTGGAGTAGGTGAGCCTCATGTTGCTTTTAAAGAATCTCATATTTATAGAATGCATGCTAATTGGATTTATTCTGAGGGTGCGTGTCTATCGGGTTCAAAGCCTCTTATAGCCTTGCAATCAGGTGGCCCTACTTTTATAGCACCAGTTTTTCTTGAGAAACCACTTTATGCAGGTTATAATTATCTTCGTGAGGTGGCTGTACCAAGTGGTGATTTTGATGCTGCTAATAAATGGTACGTTGATAATTATTCTTCTTCTTTATGGAGACTATTTGATTCTAGTTTATATCCAGAATCCTCACTTTATAATTTAGCTCTTGGGACTGATGATGCTTTGTATAATAAATTAAGAGTTAAAGGTAATTTTTTATTAGAAGGGTCTCAGAAAATATTAGAAGGATCTTTTACGTCTCAATCTCCATATATGGGTTTAATTGGATGGGGAGCTCGAATTGCGGTTGAGATTGATAATTCTACTAATTCAGAAACTTTACAAAATTTTCTAACAGATGTCACTATTTTCTATGATTCAGATATGAATAATGATTTTAGTGATATCAGGTTTACAGATAGCGATGGTTCTACTATTTTAAAATATGGTTGGGATTGGGCTGATGATGGAACAGAAATCAAAGTAGATGGAAGTGTTGCTCGTGCAGTAGTAGAAGTTCCTTTAATTCTTCCTTATTCAAAAAAGACCATTTTTGTATATTTTAAGAATCCTGGAGCTTCAAGTACTGCAGACTTAGAGGGGCTTTCAAGTGCCACTAACGGAAACTGGTTTGACCATTTTACAAGTGATAGAAGTGATGAATATAATAATATTGGTATTGGTTATGATAATGTGGGTTGGACGTGGGATACTGTTAATTCTCAACTTGTAGCAGTGTCTCTTCCTGATGTTTCAAAGTATTATATAGTATCTCCTAAAAATTTATCTATTAAAAATTTTCTTTGTCGGGTTAGAATACAAGGAATTTATAGGGGGCGGGGACAAGCAGAATGTGGAATTGAATATAGATATACTGACGATGATAATAAATGGAAATTAAATGGACCAACAGACCGACAATATAATCCGTCAAGTATTGAAGATGAAACAGTAAGATGGAAAAAAATTATTAGTGGGGTTCAATCTATTAAAGAGGACTGGCTTGAAAGTCCTTGGGCAGTAATGACTCACGCTACGAATAATTGGGCAACTTGGAAAATTTCAACTTTTGAAAATAATCATCTTGTTGATATAGAAGTATTAGATAGATACACTTCAAGTTGGGGAAATAGAGAACATTTTTATAGTGCTGAATCATCTTCAGTTGATAATGACCAAAATGTTGCTGGACAGATAAGAATTAAACATAATATAGGAGAATATAAATTTCCTAATGCTTATGTAGATTACCTCTATATCCGCCAAAACACAAAACCATTTCCGACTGTGATTACTGGAGTAAAACAAATATCTGGAGGGGATATTACTTATAATTTAGATTCTCTAACAGGGATAGTGTGGAATAAAAAACTAAGTTTAAGTTCAGAATTTGATCCTTATTCAATAAACTTTTTAGGTAATGAACGTTTAAAAGTTAGGGGTGATTTTGCCTTAAATGGAAATCAGCTTCTTACTGGTGGAATATTTCGTGCTGGGTCTTTGCCTTTTGGTTTACCCAATTGGAATTATCGAAGACCTGTTAGAATTGATAATTCTTCTAATTCAAAGACCTTGTCAAGTTTTTGTGTTGATGTTCAAGTAAACTATGATGCCCACATGAATAATGATTTTAGCGATATTCGGTTTACAGATGCTGATGGGATTAGCTTACTAGATTTTGGAATTGATCTTAATGATGATGGGACCAAGAAAAAGGTGAATGGGAATTCTGCTACTTTTGTTGTAAAAATTCCTTTCATTTATCCAAACATTTTTAAGACAATTTATATGTATTATGGAAATCCTTCTGCTTCAAGTACTGCAGATTTAGAGGCATTGAGTAGTGCTTCAGAAGGAAATTGGTTTGACCATTTTATAAGTAATAGGAGTTCTGAATATACTTATACATCTTTTCAGTGGGATACAGGTAATTCTATTATTAAGGGAACTGGTTTAGGAGATGCTTCTTATATTTATCCAACTGGATTAGAATTAAAAAATCTTATAGCTAAGACAAGAATACAGCGAGCTATTGGCGGTGGGAATTCTTATACATTTCAAACAAGAGTTAGTAATAATAACTACTGGTTCATAAGTGCTGTAATATCCCGCATTGCATCTGCAGACCCAAATTTCGGTTTTGTTCTTAATGGAACTCCGACAAATGTTCTTGCTGGAACTGATGATTTATTGAATGACGAATGGTATTTATATCAGTTTAATCTTTATGACACTGATATTTATATGCATTTTGAAGGGTCTGGTTCTGATGAAACTTATGATGAAACAAATCCTAATGTTTCGGATGCTGGTTATGCTAAGATTATTTTTGGAGATAATGCTGTTAGAGGACAAGTAGATTACCTCTATATCCGCCAAAACACAAAGCCATTTCCGACTACTTCTGTTGAAGATGAACAAGAGGCTGGTAGTTATACTATTCTTATGGATTCTGCTACAGGAGATATAAAAGCAGGTAAACTAAGCTTGGGCTGTACGGATTTTCCTGGTAGTTATACTCTTAAAGTAAAAGGAAGCATTGCTTTGATTAATCTTCGAACTTCAGATCCACATCTTATTGATGAACTTTGGAATGATAGTGGAACAGTTGCTATTTCTTCTGGATAATAAGAATAAGAATTCTTTATTAAATTTACTTGACAACATATTTAATTGGTTTAAAATTAAAGTATATGATGCTTAAAAGTTTAAATGAACCCATTGTAACAATTAGGGGACAGAAGATTGCTGGAGTCTGGAATCCCACCGTTAATCTTACAGTAAAGGAGGCTCTTATTATAGCCGCTGAACGATTTAATGGTGAGAAAAAAACAGGCGATAGTGTTAAGATTATTTCGCTTGCCACTAGAATTTATGAGGCAAAAGAAGAGATAGATCTTTCCCTTGATGAAGTTCGGCTTCTTGATGGAGTCATAGAAGAGTGTGATATTTTCATGGCTATTGTCAAAGCAAGGGTTCGAAGTCTATTAAAAAAGGTCTCTGAAGACTCTAAGAAAAAATAAATTTTTCTTTTATGGCTGCAACTATAAAGGTACAGTGTTGTACAGGTGTTGATGCTGCAACTGAAAATGAGGTTAGTGAGATTTCTTATCTCTCAGAGGATTCTCATCTTTCAACTTTAGAAGAGCGAGTAGCTCATCCTATTTTGATTCCTCAGGCTGGTTCAGATACATCCTATGAAAAATGGATTCGGTTTAAGTGTACTGTGGCTCCAGATAATCAATGTACTACTTTTAAGATTTGGTTAAGCACACTTCCACTTGATACTGGTGTTCAGTTTTTTATGAAAGCTACTGATACTGGTGTCACTCCTACGGATGAACCAGTTGAAGGAAACTTTAATGAGATAGAAACTGGAGTTTATGACAGTTCTGATCATGCTATGGCTATTTCTGGAACATTGATTAATATAGATGATGAAACTGATTATGTTGTTTCTTATCTTAAAGTAGGGACTACTGCTGGGCAGGGAAACATGACTACAGAGACATATAACTATAGCTATCTTGAGCAATAGTTATAAATCCTATTGTATTTTTTCCATTTATCTACCTTGTGTAAGCTAGCTTGATTTTGATATGAATTTTAAGACCAAGCTAGCTCCAAGGTTTATGAGGTGTATTATGCTTAAGTTTTTTTATAGATATGCAATTAACTTGAGAGATGGTCGTAGGATTGAACAAAAAAGTCCTGAGGCAAATTCTGGTTTTAAATTCAATAAATCTAATCCTGACTTTGATCAGATTAAAAGTTTTGAATTAATTCCAGAACAAGTTATGATGCCCCATATTGTCCTTTCTTTAAATCCAAGTAAGAAGCTTATCTTTTATCGAAAAACCGTAGGTTCTATTTCTGCTGGTAGTTCATCACCTAATTGGGAATTCCATGAATATTTAATTGGTTGGAAAAAGATGGTTAAGGGTAGGGCCGTTAAGGATGTTTTGTATATATTCCCTGGTGGACTTATTGAGGTTTCTTCTGAGGCCGCAGAATTAGAACAAACTTTTATTGCCCAACTTAATTCAAAGTTTAGGGTCTTCAATTCAGATAAAGATTTAAGGGTTAGGTCCCATTTAGAAATCTCGAAAAATGATTAATTTTAAGAAGGCCAATTTTGCTTTGGGTGATCTTGCTTCTGCTATCTCAGCTGTAAGTGATCAAACCATTTTAAAGGCTGGGCAAGGATTACGATTTCCCCAAACAGGAACTTTCAGGGGGGTTTTTTATGCTGAGGCTTATGAATCACCTCAAGCAGATCCAACTCGTGAAATTGTTACGGCATCACTTGATTCAGGTGATACTTTTAATATTACTCGAGCCCAGGAGGATACATTAGCCAAGGCATGGGCAGAGAATGATAAATTTGCTTTAACTTGGACCAAGGGCGTAGTTGATGAATTTGAGACAGAAATTAGCAGTGCGAGAAATATTATTGACAGTGCTGATTCGCCAATGATAATAACTGGTGGGACTGTCTCAGCAGGTACAAATGCGGGAACCTTTAAGGTTGCTGCTTTAACTGCTTTATTAAGGAAAACTGATAGTTTAATTGGTGAATTAGATAATGTTAGTAAAGAATTAGAGGATAACATAGCAATCACTGCTGCTAATATAGTTTATTTTATTTCCTTAAATTATAATGCTGGAACTCCTACCATTTCAGTTTCTACAACTAGTCCATATGAAACTGATAAAAGAAATATTTCTATTGGTAAAGTAATGAAAGAGTCTGATGATACTGTTCATTTTTGTACTTGTGGGTTTCGGCTTCAAGATGGTTTTAGGAAATTACACCAACGAGCTGGGTCGCTGAGGGAATTAGAACTAGGGAGTGGATCTAATATTGCTTACCAGGCAATAAGAGAATTTACAATGACAGAGGCGATAATTTATGCAGGAGTGAATCGTCTGACTGCTTTTGAGGAAGGATATGACAGTTCTACTGATAAATTCACTTATTGTTATAGAGATACGGGCGTTTGGCAATATACCAGTGATAGCACAGTAATAGATCATGAGCATTATGATAATAATACTGCAGCTAAAGGAAATATTGTTACTAATCATTATGGTATTCATTGGGTATATATTCACCCTGGGGATGAGCATGTCTATGTAGTTTATGGTAGAGATAGTTATAAGTTAGCTGAAGCAGAAGCAGCTCAACCTTTGAGTGATTTACCAGTTCTTATAAGTGGACTAGCAGTCTTGATAGGGAAAATAATTATAGAGAAAGATGCGACTTCTTTTGCTGAAGTTGAAATGGTTACTGAGTATTTTTTTACCGGGACTGCCGTTGCTAATCATGGCGATTTAGCTGGTTTAACTGATGATGACCATTTACAATATCACACAGACGCAAGGGCATTAACTTGGCTTGGCGGGAGGTCTGCCGATGATTTGCCCGAAGGTGCTACAAATTTTTATTATACAAACGACAAGGTAGACGCAAGAATAACACTTCAAAAAGGACAAGCTAATGGTTTGGCTACTTTAGGAGCTGATAGTAAAATTCCAACCTCTCAATTATCTCCGTTGGCGTTGACAGATGTCTTTGTGGTGGCGAACGAAACCGAACAATTAGCATTGACCGCCCAAGAGGGAGATATTGCCATTAGAACTGATGAAGATAAATCTTATGCTCATAATGGAGGAACTGCTGGCACTATGGCTGACTGGTCAGAATTACTTGCCCCGACAGGTGCGGTTATATCTGTGAACGG
>Ga0315548_1003243_pt1 | contig 12277 bp, 8 predicted proteins | sample SalMarSW160110MG_2_FD_202540 | JGI IMG/M metagenome (GOLD analysis project Ga0315548, IMG submission 202540) | Salt marsh sediment microbial communities from the Plum Island Ecosystem LTER, Massachusetts, United States - Salt Marsh Sediment SW1601-110 ... | reverse complement strand
GAGCCTTGAAAAATTTGAATTATTTGATATAATTGTACAATGGGGGTCGTTAGCTCAATCGGTAGAGCACCGGCCTTTTAAGCCGGGGGTCGAAGGTTCGATTCCTTCACGACCTATAAAATAATTCAGGAGGAAAGTATAAATTTGCTTAACTATTTTCACAATAAAAAAGACTTCATTAAGGAGCTGTCTTCAATAGAGAAAAAGAAGGGGGATTTGATAGTCAAGGAAGGCGAGGGTGGGGATTTTATGTTTGTCATAGTTGAGGGCAAGGTAAAAGTTCTCCTCAAAAGAGAGAAAAAAGAAATCGTTCTTGCCACCCTCGAGAAAGGAAATTTCTTCGGAGAGATGACTCTTTTCGGAAGGAAATCCAGAAGCGCGACAGTGGAAGCGTTAACCGATTTAAAACTGATAAAGATAACGCGAAAAGATCTTACCAGATTAAGCAAAACAAACCCAAGATTGTTGAGTGAATTCACCATGGGTTTATGCACCGAACTGTGTCATAGGGTTTCGAGTACAAGCACTTCATTGGAAGCTTACTATCATATAAACAGAGCACTCCTTAAAAACCCTAAATTTAGAAACTTTTTGCAAAAATTCTGGAATGAAAAGGAGGAATAAATGTCCGTAACATTACTTGTGTTGTTTGGTTTTTCGTCTTTAAACTCGGGCAGCGGGACCTTTAACCTGTACTCGGCAAGAACTCTCCCCGCGGCAACCCTGAACTTTAATGCAAGTCTGTCCGGAGCACAGCAGGAGGCCGGTTCTTATAAGGATGTTATCGCGGATTCGAAATTTGGTTTTACGTATGGTATTATAGACCCTCTTGAAATATATATTGGCACCACGGTATACGGCAAATATGCATACCATAATACTTTCTTCAGTCCGGAAGATACGGAGCTTGAAGTAGGATGGACGAACCTGTACGGTGGTTTGAAATTTTATTACCCTCTTACGGGATTTATACCCGAGGAAGAGCAGTCTTTTAAATGGCTTATTGGAGCACGCGTAGGAACCGCATTAAATCCATTTGCTCCGTCCAACAAACCCGAAATAACGAGTGGACCGCATTATTTTGTACCGTCTGTTAAACATGGACCGGATTTAATAGCGGACTTCCTGAACGACTTTGAAATCTATCCTCTTTTCGCTCATGTAAATGTTGGCTATACAATGAGAGGAAGTATCTCGGATTCAGCCAGTCTTCCTTACGTTCCCTTAAGGGAAGACCAGTTTCGTGTTGGCGGCGGCATCGAAATCTCTGCCGGACCGTTTACTCGTTTTATTTTCGAAGCCAAAGACGTAATGCCCGCAAACGATGTGCAGGATACGTTAATCGGGACCTTCGGCATCAGATTCGTAGTACCTGAAATGTTCTCTTTCGACGTAGCGGTTGACCACATTTTTAACGATTCGACCGACTTCGTTCCCGACGCAGTATTTGACGCAGCCGGACAGTGGAAATATAGGATTGGAGTTACCTTCCAGAGCACGATACTAAAAAAGAAGAAGCCGGAAAAACCCAAAACAGGCACTATCGCAATTTCTGTGAACGACATGGAAACGAACGAACCTCTGGTTACTACGGTAGGTTTCGCAGATACATCATTATTGTACCAGACCGGAGCAGATGGAAAAGTTTCTATAGAAGTTCTTCCCGGAGTTTATCAATTAAAACTTTCCAAAGATGGATATCTCCCGAGGGAAGCTTCTGTTACAGTAAAGCCTTCTTCGACCATAAACATCAACACGGTTTTAAGGAAAGAGAAAAAAGAAGTAGTGGAAGCTGAAACAGGCATCTTTACCGGAACGGTAAGCTCTTTCAGAGAAGAAAAACCGTTGCTGGCGCAAATAGAATTTTTAGGCACAGAGCTCCCTGCTATCGCTTCCGACGGAGTTAGCGGCGTTTTTAAGCAGGAATTGGCAATCGGCTCATATAATGTTCGTGTTTCCTGTGAGGGATATTTGCCGGAAACTTTCCCTGTTGAAATAAAGAAGGGTGAGACCGCAATAAAGAACGTAAAACTGGTCGAAAAATTGAAGAAGGAAACAGTTTTGGTTTTAAGAGGTATTAATTTTGCCTCCGGTCAGGCAATAATTCCGCCGGATCAGTATCCTATCCTTGATAAGGTTGTAGGAACTCTGAAAGCCAATGCGGGTGTCCGGGTCGAGATAGGCGGACATACGGATGCGGTCGGCACCGATACTTATAATCAGGGGTTATCCGAGAGAAGAGCTCAATCGGTCAGGAATTATCTTATACAGAGCGGAATAGATGCTGCGCGTCTTGAAGCAAGAGGATACGGAGAATATCAGCCTGTAGCCTCGAATACAACCCGCGACGGTAGAAGCCTGAACAGAAGAATCGAATTTAAGGTTCTTTCGGTGCAAGAATAGGTATATAAGTATAGATTTGCCTGCCTGATTATCATTGAGTTTTAAAAAAGAGCTTAACGTAGAACAAGAAAAGGCAGTTATACACGCTGACGGCCCCGCGCTCGTACTTGCCGGGGCCGGTAGCGGTAAAACAAGAGTAATAACCTACAGGATTGCCCACCTTTTACAAAATCAAGATGTAAAGCCTTACCATATACTCGCAGTCACTTTTACCAACAAAGCAGCAGATGAGATGAAAGAGAGGTTACATCTATTAGTAAGGAATTCGATGAAGGGAATCTGGATGGGAACGTTTCACTCGGTTTGCGCCCGACTCCTCCGGGAATTTTCCGATTTTACCCCCTACTCCAGAAACTTCGTTATTTACGACACAGAGGACCAGCAAAAACTTATAAACAATGTAATAAAAGATTGCAGGATCGACGAAAGAGACCTCCATAGTTATTACGCTCGCCGTAAGATATCGAATTTAAAAAGCAAGCTAATTAACGAGTCCGAATACCGGCCTTACGATTATAAAACAGAACTGCTCAAGAATGTATATCAGAAATACCAGAAAAGATTGAAAGAAAATGACGCTATGGATTTCGACGACCTTCTTTTTAATCTATATACAATGCTCGCCACAAACGAAGAAATCAGGGCAAAGCTGAACAACAGATTCAGATATAAACTGGTAGACGAATATCAGGATACCAATACTTCGCAATACGAAATATTGAAGAAGCTGTCGGAGAAGTACAAAGATGTTTTTGTGGTAGGTGACGACGACCAATCCATATATGGTTTTCGGGGAGCCGACATAAATAATATCCTGGATTTCGAAGGTGATTTTCCGGGTTCGACTGTTTACAAACTCGAGAGAAACTACCGCTCCACCGGGACAATTCTTGAGGTCGCCTCTTCGGTGGTGAAAAACAATCGGCTCCGGAAAGATAAAACCTTATGGACGGAAGAGGAAAACGGAGAAAAAATAACTCTTTTTTCGGGTCTTACCGAAAAGGAAGAAGCCGGCAAACTGGTACAATTTTTAAAAGAGGAGATAAAAAAACATAAAAGGAGAGATATCCTTATAGCTTACAGAACAAACGCGCAGTCGAGAGCGATAGAAGACGCTCTTTTGCGGGAGGAAATTCCGTATGTAATAGTGGGAGGAGTAAAGTTCTACGAGCGGCAAGAAATAAAAGATATTCTTTCTTATGTTAAATTCATAGTCAACAAAAAGGACACGGTTTCCTTTTTTAGAATACTGAATACTCCGAGAAGAGGCATCGGAAGGGTCGCGAGAGAAAGAATAGAAAAAACAGCCATAGAAGAAAATATTTCTCTCTGGGAATCCTGCCGGAAATTAGCCCGGGAAGATAAAAGTATCGCGAATTTTGTAAGTCTTATAGAATACCTTGACGGAATAAAAAAGATCGATGAACTTATATTGGCAATTGTGGAGAAAACCGGTTATGTGGATATTTTAAAGAAACAGGACACGATAGAGTCCGAAAGCAGGATAGAAAACATCGAGGAGTTGCTCTCTGCGGTATACGAATTCACCGAAAGCACGGAACAACATTCTCCGGCCGATTATTTGACGGAAGTGGGTCTTAAGGCCGATATCGACGATTGGAAGAGGGACGATTCCGTCAATTTGATGACCCTGCACAACACGAAAGGTCTGGAATTCGATGTGGTTTTTATAATCGGGATAGGAGAAGGGCTGCTCCCGCACTATAGAAGTATTAAGGAAGGCAATATAGAGGAAGAACGCCGCCTTTTTTACGTCGGGATAACGAGAGCCAGGAAAAAACTATACCTGTCCTGTTTCCTGACGCAGGGAGGAGGATGGGAAAATACCAGACGTATCCCTCCCTCTCACTTTTTGAACGAACTTCCACCTCCGGCGATTGAAAGTTCCGAAATTCATTCGACTGGCGTAAAAAACAAAAAAGAATATATTTTCGAAGATAATAAAAAAATGGTAAATCATCCGGTATTCGGCAGAGGAGAAATATTGGAAATTATAGACGGAGATAAATGGTTGATATCCTTTAACGGCATGATAAAAAAAATAAAACGGAGTTTTTTTAATGAAAGAAATTGACATTAAACGCCTTTCCAGACTGGCAAATATCGAGTTAGATAAAAAAGAAGAGAAAAAACTGCAGGAAGACATAAATAAGATAATAAAACATATTCGGCAAATTCAGGAAGTAGATGTTAAGATGCATCCCGACGCCACTCACCTCATGGTCGACCACCTGCCTTTAAGGGACGACAAAAAAGAAAAACCGCTGACCGTGAAAGAGGTGTTATCAAACGCCGGGAACCCGCGCAAAAATCATTTTACTATAAACAGGATTATAGATGAAGACGATTATTGAATATCAGAAACTATTTAAAAAAGGGGAACCGACTCCTTCTGACCTCCTTTCGAGCTGCCTTAAAAAAATAAACCCTTCTCTTAACGCCTATATAACCGTAACGGAGGAACTCGCAAGGAAAGGATTAGAAAAAGATATAAAAGGTAAACTGAACGGCATCCCTGTCGCAATTAAAGACAACATAAATATAAAAGGCGTCCCCACAACCTGTGCCTCGAATGTTTTAAAGGGATTCATCCCGCCGTTTTCCGCTACCGTGATCGAGCGAATCGAGAAGAATGGGGGCGTTTTTATAGGAAAGACCAATCTCGATGAATTCGGAATGGGGTCCTCTACGGAAAGGTCGTTTTATGGCCCAACAAGGAATCCTTATGATAGGGCGAAAGTGCCGGGCGGCTCAAGCGGAGGTTCCGCGGTGGCTGTAGCCTCCGGAAGCGCGGTTATTTCTCTCGGCTCCGATACAGGCGGTTCCGTACGCCAGCCTGCTTCTTACTGCGGGCTCGTAGGTCTTAAGCCGACCTATGGCAGGGTCTCGCGGTACGGACTCGTTGCTTTTGCATCTTCTCTCGACCAGATCGGAATTATCGGAAGGAATGCCGAGGATGTTGGAATTATGCTGGAAGTGATAGCGGGTTATGACCCGAAGGATTCGACCTCCTCAAAAAAGGAATTAGAAGATTACGGCAACTTGAACAAAATATCCAAGAACATAAAAATAGGCTTACCCGAGGAGTATTTCGAACAAATAGATGATGAAGTTTACTCTTCGGTGATGGAAATCAAAAAAGCGCTCGAGAAAGAAGGAATCTCTTTCAAATCGGTTTCACTACCGACTACCGATTATATTATACCGACCTACCAGGTCATTTCATACGCCGAAGCCTCTTCGAACCTTGCAAGATATGACGGTGTCAGGTACGGCTTGCGCAGGAACGGAGAAAATTTCCACGACACGATAAGAAAAAGCAGGGATGAAGGTTTTTTGCCGGAAGTAAAAAGAAGAATACTTGTCGGGACTTTCGTTCTTTCCTCCGAAGCAATTGCAGAATACTACGAAAGAGCAGACCTTATCAGAAGGCTGATCACTCAGGAATTCAATGAAGTTTTTAAAGAAGTAGATTATCTTATGACTCCGGCCACGCCAACCCCCGCTTTTCCCATAGGAGACAGAACCGATGACCCTATAAGAATGCATTTGTCGGACCGGATGACTGCCGGCGTCAATCTGGCAGGCATTCCCGCAGTAGTAGCACCGGCAGGAATGATAGGAAAACTTCCCATAGGCTATCAGATAATCGGAAAACCATTCGAGGAAAAAGGAATTCTTTCTGTTGTCCGGCTCGTAGAAAAAATCGCACCATTTAAAGGATTCTTGAAGGAAGTTCAAGATGGCTGACTATAAGCCCACAATCGGGATTGAGGTTCACTCTCAACTTAAAACCGCTACAAAATTATTCTGCGGCTGCCCGGTGAGCTTTGGCGTAGACGCCAACACAAATGTATGTTCTGTATGCCTAGGGCTTCCGGGAGTTCTTCCCTCGTTGAACAAAAAAGCTGTAGAACTGGCTATAAAAGCAGGTCTTGCTTTGAATTGCGAAATCCATACAAAATCTATTTTCGCGAGAAAAAATTACTTTTATCCCGATTTGCCAAAAGGTTACCAGATAACACAGTATAGATTTCCCATCGCAACTTCGGGGGAAATTTTGGTAGAAGGTAAGAAAATTAGAATAAAAAGAGTACACCTCGAAGAGGAATCCGCTAAATCGATGCACGAAAAAGATTGCTCTCTTATCGACTACAACCGTTCAGGTGTTCCTTTAATAGAAATTGTGACCGAACCGGATATAGATTCGCCGGAAATGGCTGTGGCTTATCTGAAAAAACTTCAAAAAATACTGCAGTCCACAGGAATCTCCGGCGCCGTGATGGCGAAGGGAGAATTCCGCTGCGAGCCGAACATTTCCGTCAGTAAAGAAAAAGGAAAATTAGGCACAAGAACCGAAGTTAAAAATCTCAATTCTTTCCGGGCAGTCAAAAATTCCCTTACCTCGGAAATCAAACGTCAAATAGGTATTCTTGAAAAAGGCGGAATAGTCGAGCAGGCAACGATACATTACTCCGAAAAAACGGAAAAAACCCGGGTGGCGAGGTTAAAAGAAGAAGCCTCGGATTACAGGTATTTCCCTGAACCGGATTTGCCCCCGCTTTTGATAGACGAGAACCGGATTCGAGAAATCGAAAAAGGTCTGGAGGAATTGCCGGAAGAGAAAACAGAGAGATATATCGAGCTTGGTCTTCTTGGTGAAGATGCGATAACAATTTCGAATTCGAAAAAAACTTCTAAGTTATTCGAGGAGACCTTAAAAATATTGAACGAGCCTGCAGAAATAAGCAAATGGCTCGTCAGAGATTACCGCAGTCTCAATGAACCGGATATATCTGCCGAACATCTTGCGGAGATGATAGAAATGGTTCTTAAAGGAAAAATTTCAAGAAATGCGGGCGCGGAAGTGCTCGCGGAAATGGTGAAGACAAAGAAAACGCCTGAACAAATCGTCCGGCAAAGAAATCTTTCTCAAATATCGGACTCGTCTGCTTTAGAACAAGTGGTCAGGGAGGTTTTCGAAGAAAACCCCGAAGAGCTGGCTCGCTTGAAAGCCGGAGAGAACAAACTGATAGGCTTTTTCGTAGGCGAGGTCATGAAAAAGACCTCCGGCAAAGCAGACCCGAAAGAAGTTTCCCGGATAGTCTCCGAGTATGAAAAGAAATATTGAAATCAAAAAAGCGTCTATTCACAATTTAAAAGGAATAGACGTTGAGATACCGCGTGATAAATTGGTAATAATAACCGGCATTTCCGGTTCGGGCAAATCCTCCCTTGCTTTCGATACGATTTATGCCGAAGGGCAGAGAAGGTACGTCGAATCCCTTTCTGCTTATGCGCGCCAGTTCCTCGGCGTAATGGATAAACCTGAAGTCCAGTCTATAACGAACCTCTCGCCCACGATTTCGATAGAACAGAGAAAACTTTCCAAAAACCCTCGTTCTACCGTGGGTACCGTTACAGAAATATACGACTACCTCCGCGTCCTGTTTGCGAGAACGGGGAACGTATACTGTTATAATTGCGGTAGGCTGGTTAGTTCGCAGACCGTGGACGAAATCGTAGACCGGATTCTAACCTATCCGGAAGGTTCCAGGCTATACATACTTGCTCCGATAGCGCGTGGCAAAAAGGGAACTTTTTCTACGGAACTGAAAAGAATCGGAGAAAAAGGATACGTGAGGGTTATAATAGACGGGGAAATATTCGATATAGAGAAGATACCTGACCTTGATAAAAACAAAGCTCACAACATCGAAATAGTGGTGGACAGGATAAAGGTGAAAAAAGAAATAAGAAGCAGGGTAGCGGATTCCGTGGAAACCGCTCTGGAAGAAACAGACGGAATATTGATATTGAGAGATATAGATAAGGATTCGAACATAATATTTTCAACAAAATTTGCCTGTCCGGAGTGCGGAATAAGCTATCCCGAAATTTCCCCCAGGCTCTTTTCCTTCAATTCTCCTTACGGAGCCTGCCCGAAATGCCAGGGCATCGGGACGGAAATGGAAATAGACCCGGAAGATATAGTCTTCAACGATTCGCTGTCGATTCTTGAAGGCGCGATTGCTCCCATAGGCGAGCCGAGAGGGGGGTTTTTCAGGGAATTAAATAGTGTTGCATCAAAACACGATTTGAACTTAAACGTTCCATGGAAGGATATGAGCACAAAAGAAAAGGAAATAATCCTTTATGGTGACTACGGTTGGGAGGGGATAATACCGTATCTGGATAGAAGACACCAGTATACGGAGTCGGACTGGATAAGAGACGAAATAGAAAAATATATGGTGATAACTCCGTGTGCCGAGTGCGGGGGAGCGCGCTTAAGGAAAGAGGCTCTATCCGTCAAGATAAAGGATAAAAACATACACGATATAGCAAGAATGAATATCACTAAAGGCAGAAAATTCATCGAGAGCGTTAAATTCGATGACGAAAGACGGAAAATCGCTTCCGAATTGATTCCGGAAATTCTTCATCGTCTGCGTTTTCTGGAAGACGTGGGAGTGGATTATTTGACTCTGGAACGGCCAACCCTGACGCTCGCAGGAGGAGAAGCCCAGAGGGTTCATCTCGCAACTCAGATTGGTTCGGGGCTCGTGGGAATTATATACATACTCGACGAACCGACGATAGGGCTCCATGAGCGGGATATATTACGGCTGATAAAGACTCTGAAATCTCTCCGGGATATGGGCAATACTGTAATTATGGTAGAACACGATTTCAAGAGCATTTTATCCGCGGATTGGGTGATAGACCTTGGTCCCGGAGCAGGAACCGAAGGCGGGGAAGTCGTCTTTTCGGGTACTCCTCTGGATTTGAAAAAAGAGAGCAAAACCATAACGGGCAAATTCCTTTCCGGTAAAGAAAAAATCCCAATACCAGAAGAAAGAAAGAAAAAGAGAAAAGAGAAAACCATTAAAATTTTAGGTGCCGGCGGCAACAACCTTAAAGACATTGATATAGAAATACCGCTGAACTGCTTTGTTTGTATAACCGGAGTTTCGGGCTCCGGTAAGAGTACGCTCTTGATAGATATTTTATATAGAGCTCTCGCAAGAGCTTTTCACGGTTCAAGATACCTGCCGCTTCCTCATAAAGCTATCGAGGGAATGGAAAATATTGATAAAGTTATAAATATCGACCAGAGCCCTATAGGCAGAACTCCGCGCTCGAACCCCGCAACTTATACAGGAGCTTTTGACCCGATAAGAGAATTTTTTGCGGAACTACCTGCTTCGAGAGTAAGAGGATATAATAAAGGAAGATTCTCTTTTAATGTTGAGGGAGGAAGATGCGAAGAATGCTGGGGACAGGGACAGAAGAAAATAGAAATGCATTTCCTATCGGATGTTTATGTTACCTGCAAAACCTGTAAGGGAAAAAGATTTAAAAAAGAAACTCTTGAAGTGGAATACAAAGAAAAGAACATAGCGGATGTTCTCGATTTGACGGTAGATGAGGCTGTTTCTTTTTTTGGTGATATACCAAAAGCAAAGCAAAAAATAAAACTCCTGCAGGATGTGGGTTTAGGTTATATAAAGCTCGGTCAGCCAGCCACGACCCTTTCCGGAGGCGAAGCTCAGAGAATAAAGCTCTCAAAAGAACTTTCCAAAGTAGCTACCGGCGATACTCTTTACCTTCTGGATGAACCTACCACCGGCTTACACGCTTACGACATTCGTCTGCTGTTGGGAATATTGAAGCGTCTTGTGGATATGGGGAATACCGTCGTGGTTATCGAACACAACCTCGACGTCATTAAATGTGCTGACTGGATAATCGACCTCGGACCCGAAGGCGGTGAAGAAGGCGGTAAGCTCGTCGCGGAAGGCAGCCCTGAGGAAATCGCAAAAGTCAAGAACTCGTATACGGGGAAGTTTCTGAAAGAAATTCTGAAAAAGAATTAGCCACAGATTAACACGGATAAACACGGATTCCCCAACCACACCCCTTTTATATTTCGATTTTTTTACACCCCACCCACACACTAAAATTTTTGAACCACAAAGACCACAAAGGACACAAAGCCACACCTTTCCCTTTTACTTGTGTTTTTTAAACCCATCCCAACCCCAAAAAATTTAGACAGGATTAACAGGATTTACTGGATTTATTCTAATGTAAAATTACAAGTCAAAATTCAAAAAATTATTTCACCGCAGAGACACAGGGAACGCAAAGCCCACCACATCTCAATAATGTGACGCAGATTTTAAGTATTTTTGTTTGTTCTGAAATTCAAAAAACAAGACCAGGCCCCTCTATATACAAATCAAAATTCAAAAATGAATTCAAAAAACAGAGAAACAACGAATGCCACGAAGACACAAAGTTTATTTCTTTGTTTTTTAAATTTTAAACGCGAAACCCGAAACTCGAAACCTTAATTACCACAGAGGAACAAAAAACACACAGAGAACACAGAGCCACACCTATCCGTATTTGTTCTTTTTATTGTTAATTTAAACCTAATATTTCGGATATTCTATTACTATTTATATCTTGAACACCTAAATTTTCTCCATAATGAAATACATTTGGACAGTTATATATTGAACTCCTTGCTTTTATGGGGTCAACGACAAGCATCTTAGAATCTTTTTTAGACAAAAAGTGTTCTTTGATATATTGGTTTATGCCTTCGTCTCGTAAACCATAACCTATCACAATTAAATTATTTGATTTTTCTAAATTTTCTTTGAAGTGTTCAAAGACAGATTTGTAGTAACATGCCATTTTATAATTTCGCTTCTTTTCATTAATTCCCGAAAGAAGATCAGGTGTAAAGAATTTGCCTATATATTTATAACCTCCATTCAATTTGATTTTGGTTTTACCGAGATAAGTGTTATTTGGAACTCTAACCATACAATTATTATTATCAATATAGTATTGATTTAAACTTCCATGAAGTTTATATAAGCAGAATTTTTCATCAAATTTGTTTACGAATAAGTTTAACCGTATTAATTGCCCTGAATCGTTTTCTTTATAATAAGGAGAATCACTTTCGCTAAATCCATCCGAAAAATCGCCTTCTAAAACATCGGAAAAAGAAAGTCTCTCCATTAAAAGGTCGTGATTCAAAGAATGGAAATGTATTTTTTCGTATTGTTTTTTCAAAAATTCCAAAAGATACAAAAATGAAGAATAATAGCAGGAATAAGGTTTTGTTAGAATACTGAAATCAGACTCTTGTCTCTTTTTTCTGAAATAACTTGCAAGCAACTGATTAAAATGTTTATCAAAATACATCAAATTATTGCCCAAAAAAGTGTAATCTTTTTCTCTATTAAAAGCTTCTAAAAATGCGCTGAATTTTTTAGCTGTTTTCTTTGAAGATACTCCTCTTAATAAATCGGTATAAAAATCAAAGAATTTCTCATAATGGAATTTTTTTGTTCCTTTTAGGATCTCTCTATGGTAAAATCTTAAAAATTCTTGAATGAATAGCTGTTCGGTTTGCCCAAAAATATCACTCGGTTTCCGATTATTGCTTAAAAAATACGCTTCTCCCTCAGAATTTATTTCTATATCGGTTTCATCAATATTTTTTAATCTTGCGTTTATTTCATCTGTTTTAGGATACCCTCCCGGGATTGAAAACCCTGCACCTATCAAAAAAGAAATTTCCATGATATTTGTCTTAACGCTTGAAATCTAATCCTTTATATTCAATTTTGAATTTATTACTCCTATAAAGGTATTCATTGATATTGTTATCACAATTAGCTGTTTATTTTCTGGTTACCCTGCTTTTTCAATTAATTGTTTCTTTGCTTCTTTAAATTCTTTTTCCGAAATAAAGCCTTCTTCTTTTAGTGAGGATAACCTTTCAATCTTGTATTCTATAGGTCGTTTTTTGTTAGCCATAAAATCT
>Ga0315548_1003242_pt1 | contig 12279 bp, 13 predicted proteins | sample SalMarSW160110MG_2_FD_202540 | JGI IMG/M metagenome (GOLD analysis project Ga0315548, IMG submission 202540) | Salt marsh sediment microbial communities from the Plum Island Ecosystem LTER, Massachusetts, United States - Salt Marsh Sediment SW1601-110 ... | reverse complement strand
GCAAAGCTGGCGTCATGCTGGAACGGTGTGTTGGCTGTGGGGACTGCATCAGCATATGCACTGCGGGAGCAATACAGGCCAGGGGCGACACAGGGCTTGTCTGGCAGCTGCTGGGGCAGGGTGCCTCGGTGATTGCTATCCTTTCCTCCGCATTCCCTGCTGCTTTCCCAGAAGTTCGACCGAGGCACATGGTAGCTGCCCTGAAGAAACTGGGATTCAGCGAGGTGATGGAAGCTGCCTTTGGCGCCGAATTAGTCTGTCGCGAATATGGTAGATTGGTGAGCAAAAACAATGGAAAGCCCATTCTTTCTTCTACCTGCCCTGCTGTAGTCTCCCTCATTGAAAAATTCTATCCTCAGCTAATTGATAACCTGGCACCTATCGTCTCGCCCACGGTGGCCATGGGCAGGATTATTAAATGGCGGTATAACCCTGACGCCAAAGTGGTCTTCATTGGCCCCTGTGTTGCCAAGAAGGCTGAAAGCGAGGATGACCAGGTTGCTGGAGTGATTGATGCCGTTCTGACCTTCCCTGAGCTCAAGGAAATGCTGGCAGTAAAGGAAATCGACCTTGTCTCTGAGGAAGAAGGGCAATTCTCTGGTCCCACGCCGCATCTCGGTCGCCTATTCCCTGTGGCCGGAGGCTTGCTCAAGATAGCGGGACTCTCTGGTGATATCCTATTAAGCGATGTCCTTGTAGCCGAAGGAATTGATCGTACTATATCTTGCCTTCGAGAGCTTGCCCAGGGCAAGATGAGAACTAGTTTCATGGACATCTTCTTTTGCCAAGGTTGCATTGATGGACCGGCGATGGACAACGACCTGAGCCTCTGCTGGAGGAGAGGGATTATTGCTGACTACACTACGAGCGAGGCTGATCCAGCTCGAACAGAGAGTGACGTGGAGAAATACAGTGACATTGACCTGAGCCGCAAATTTACCAACCGATATACTGCGCTGCCCACCCCCAGCGAGAGGGGCATTAGCAACATCCTGGGGCAGATCAATAAGCTAAAAACAGAAAACCAGCTTAACTGCGGTGCCTGTGGCTACGACACTTGTCGGGGGCTGGCTACTGCCGTCTGCCAGGGACTGGCCGAAAGGGAGATGTGCTGGCCCTACTTGGTGGAGGAGCTACAAAGCACACAGGATGAGCTACTCAGGGCAGAGAAGCTGACTTCTCTGGGCCAGATGGCCGCCTCCATCGCCCACGAGATCAATAACCCTATGGCTGGAGTTCTGATCTACACCAAATTGCTGGCAAAGAAGCTTTCCAGTGAGGCCTATGAAAAGGAGGAGGCTCTGGGGTACCTTTCTAAGATGGAATCAGAGATAAGCCGTACCTCGAGGATAATCCGAAATTTGCTGGATTTTGCCCGTCAAACAGAGCCGATGTTGAGGCTGGTTGATGTTAACCAGGTCTTGGAACAAGCCTTATCCTTAGTTGGTCACCAAGCCCAACTTCAGGACATCGAGGTTTCAAAGGAGTTCAGCGCCTTGCCTAATGTAAAGGCTGATTTCGATCAGCTTCAGCAAGTATTCACCAACCTCACACTCAATGCCATCCAGGCAATGCCCGAGGGGGGGAGGCTGACACTTCGCAGCTCAGTGGCAGATGGTGAAATCAAAGTGGCTGTCCAGGATACCGGCTGCGGCATCCCAAGAGAAAGCCTGTCGAAGCTTTTCACCCCCTTCTTCACCACCAAGGAAAAGGGCAAAGGTGTGGGCTTGGGACTGGCCGTAGTCCACGGGATTGTCGAGAGGCACAAGGGAAGGATTGAGGTGCAAAGCGAGGTGGGGAAGGGAACTACCTTCAGCGTCTATCTGGGAGTTCACAGTGGCGACAAAGGTTAAGATACTCGTCGTTGATGATGAGGCTATTGTGCGCGAATCGCTGCACGACTGGCTGAGCGATGCCGGTTATCAGGTTTTCACTGCTGAAAACGGCCCCAAGGCGTTAGAGATTGTCCGGAGAGAGAAACTGGGCATCGTAATCGCTGATCTGGTGATGCCAGGGATGGACGGGATTGAGCTGATGCGGAGGGCTAAAGAGATTCAACCCAAGATCGAGGTCATCATCATTACGGCTTACGGAAGTGTTACCACCGCCATTGCCGCCATGAAGGAAGGTGCCTACGACTACATTGAGAAGCCGTTTTGTCCTGAGAGGGCTGAGCTCTTGGTCAAGAAACTAGCCGAACATCAGCAACTGGTTGACGAGAACCTTTCGCTGCGTCAGAAGCTAGAAGACCATTACCGCTTTGAGAACATTATTGCCAGGAGTTCTAAGATGCAGCGAGTGATCGAGCTGCTAAAGGTGGTGGCCAAGAGCAATGCTACAGTATTGATCATAGGTGAGAGTGGAACAGGGAAGGAATTGGTGGCACGTGCCATTCACTCCCAGAGCCATCGCCGAAGCAAGCCCTTTGTTGCTGTCAGTTGCGCCGCTTTACCTGAAAGCCTCCTGGAGAGTGAGCTGTTTGGTCATGAGAGGGGTTCCTTCACTGGAGCTTACGCCCAGAAGAAGGGAAAATTTGAGTCAGCTAACGGAGGGACGCTTTTCCTGGATGAGGTCGGGGAGATGAGCGCCAATATCCAGGTTCACTTGCTAAGAGTCCTGGAAGAGAAGGAATTCACCCGTGTCGGTGGCAACGAGCTGATCAAGGCTGATGTAAGGGTTGTTTCGGCCACTAATAAGGACCTAAGGAGGGCGATAGAAGAGGGAGAATTTCGAGAGGACCTTTATTATCGGCTCAATGTGGTTACCATAGAATTGCCTCCTTTGAGAGACAGGAAGGAGGATATCCCTATATTGGCCGAGTATTTCTTGGACAAGTTTGTCTTGGAGAATCAAAAAGAGGTCGCCGGATTCTCCCCCGAGGCAACCGAGTTCTTGTTGAGTTATGACTGGCCAGGAAATGTCCGTGAGCTGGAAAACTCTATTGAAAGGGCAGTTATCCTGGCCAGAGATAGCCTTATCACCGCTGGTGATTTACCTCACGAGAATATGTTGGCGGCTCGTTCTGCATCAATAGAAAAAGACCTTAGAGAAGTAGAGAAAGGCCACATTTTGAATGTCCTGCGTGAAGCTGATGGGAATTATAGCAAGGCGGCCAGGATCCTGGGGATCAGCAGGATGACACTCTACAAGAAGGTCAGGCAGTGGAGTTAGGTGTAAGGGAAATATACAGCCACTGACTACTTTCTTTACAAGCACCGGAGAGACGATTAGTTCTTCGCTTTCCGCGGGCGGAAAGGCTACCTGAGAATTCAAGGTAGCTTTTTGTTTTGTCAGAAAACCAACACTGGATTCCTTGCTTGTGCTGGGAACAAGCTTAGCTTGCTGCGCCTGCGGACTGTTCGGGAGGATTGTCGATGTTGTGATGGGGAGCCGCCAGATGTTAGAAGTTGGCAAGAGAATTGCATTAATAGAAGTATGAGGGGATGTGAACAGTGAACAGAGAAGCGATTTCCCCACAAGAGAAGGAAAAGGAGGTGAAAGAAATGAAAGAAGTGAAACCAGTGCTGATTGTCGAGGATGAGGCCATCATGCGAGAGTCGCTGAGGGACTGGCTCAAAGATGAGGGGTACGAGGTGGAAACAGCGGCAGAGGGTGAGGAGGCGCTTGAACGAATTGGCCGGAGAGAATTTGGCGTCGCCGTTCTGGATCTGAGACTGCCAGGGAAGGATGGACTTGAGGTGCTGAGGGAGGCCACAGCACAGAGCCCGAAGCTCAAGGGTATTATCATCACCGCTTATCCATCGGTGGAGACGGCAGTGGAGGCGATGAAAATGGGGGCGGTTGATTACATAGTAAAGCCGTTCGCTCCTGATGCCCTGGAGAAAGCGATCCAGGCCGTTCTTGGTCCTGTCCAGGTGGAGATAGGACCTGATGAGGTTAAGGTCGAGAAACCTGTAGTGGAAGCTCCGGAAGCAGAACAGGCCAAGGCTGAGGAATTCACAGCGGTAAAGAAGGAGGACATCCCTGTCCACCTTGAGGAGGGCAAGGCTTACTTCAAGGCAGGGCGCTATGAGGAAGCGTTGAGGGAATTCCAGTCCATTCTGGCTGTTGCTCCCGGTCAGATCGAAGCCCGGGTTTGGATGCGAAAGGCGAAGGAAGAGCTGGCCAGGCCAAGGGTTGAGGTGCCTGAAGATGAGGCTGCTGTTGAAAAGGTGGTGAAAGTCAATGAGTGTGTCTGGTCAAAGATGGGAGTGGTCTCTTACAGGATCTGCACCCGGAACTATGATTGCCTTACCTGCGAGTTTGACCAGGCGATGCAGGAGAAAATGGCTGCTGGCGAAGCTCCGGAGATTGATGCGGCCCTGGAGAGGTTTAAGGAACTGCCGGGAAGTCAGAGAGTATGCCGTTATGCTCTAAAGGGCGACGTCTCTTATCGGCTTTGCACTCGGCTGTTTCAATGTGCAACCTGCGAATTTAATCAGTTGATGGAGGATGCCTTGGAGCAAAAGATGACGAAGCTGGCGGCTCGGCGGGAGGCCCTACGGAAGAAAGAGCAAAAGGCCAAAGTATAGCCAGGCTCATCACGATTCAGCAAATCAATCGTCTACGAACTTCAGGTGACACGAGTGGGCTGGTTGTCTTCTAGCGAGGCAGCTGGCCCTGCCTCTTTATGGTGTTGTTTGCTTTAGACCCATTGTAGTCCAGTGCGTGGATTGTTCCGGGGATGATGATACAAGTGGTGACTTTCTCTCGTGGTGACAATTCTGGACTCCCGAGCTAGCTCCGTGAAGAGGAGCCTTTCTGAAGCGATTTGCCATGTATTTTAGCGGTAGCACGTCAAGTTGCCTAAATGGCAGGATTGACGATATATTCAAATCCTTGCTAGAATTCAAGGAAGGGGATATAGCTCAGTTGGGAGAGCGCTGCGTTCGCATCGCAGAGGTTGGGGGTTCGAATCCCCCTATCTCCAGCTTGCCCCTGTAGCTCAGGTGGATAGAGCAGCGGTTTCCTAAACCGCGTGTCGGGCGTTCGAGTCGCCCCAGGGGTATTTGATATAATATACAGTTGTAGGGGTGTAGCTCAGTTGGTAGAGCAGCGGTCTCCAAAACCGCAGGTCGTGGGTTCGAATCCTGCCGCCCCTGCCATGCCGGGGTGGTGGAATAGGTAGACACGCCATCTTGAGGGGGTGGTGGGCGTAAGCCCGTGGGAGTTCAAGTCTCCCCCTCGGCACCAAATTTGATTTGCTGAAATCGAGAGGAGACGGTAAAATCTGATTTGCGAGCGGGAGTAGTTCAGCGGTAGAATGCTTCCTTGCCAAGGAAGAGGTCGCGAGTCCGAATCTCGTCTCCCGCTCCATTAAAACTTCAGTTTCCGTAAAAAACCCGGATTCTCATGAGTGTGCTAATGGCGGTGTAGCCAAGAGGTTAAGGCGGGGGTCTGCAAAACCCCTATGCGGCGGTTCGAATCCGCCCGCCGCCTCTCACTCTTACAGTATGAAATTGATATAGGTAGGAGGGAGTTAAATCGTGGTAGAAGAGAAGTTTGAATGGATGTTAGCCGGGGAGCTGGTTGAGGGTTGTACTTCACCGCCAGTGTGCCCAGCCCATTGGAATTCCCCCCTTCAGGCTCAACTTCACGATGGCGTAAGCGAATGCGAAGGTGTTTGGACGTTCAACATAAAGCAGGGCTATTTTGGTGACATAGACCTTGATGGTCTGGTGGTATCGTATGCCTTTAATATCCCTTCGCCGTTCCCTCCCGAGCAGAAGGATGCTCCGTGGAAATGCATCATATTCATAGATGAAAAAGCAAGTTCTGAGCAGGCGCAGGCTCTAGAGAAGATCTATCGAGAGTGTTGGAAAGACATGGGGGACGTGATTGCAGTGAAGCGGGCGCGGATTGAGTTCAAGAAAGAGCTGCTGAATGGTGGTCCAGCGGCAAGGCATACTGTGCATATTGAAGGGGTTTATGACCTGGTAGCCAGGCCATTCAGGACGAAGGACGGAGGTCCAAGGTACATTAACAGCCTCTCCGGGAGCATTGTGAATGTCGGCAGGTCTGAGGTAAACAGATTTAGAGATGCGGACCTACCTCGTGGGACATGGGATAAGCCGGGAATGAGTGTCACTTACCACGATTTTACTGTTAACCCGAAGAAGCATGCCTGGATGTTGTGAGACTTGCCACACTTAGCCGAGGTGGCGGAATGGTAGACGCGGCGGACTTAAAATACTTAGCTTCCGAGATAAAACGAGATTGCACTGCCCGCCAAACACTCACGATGGTTGTGGTCAGTTGTAATTAGCTGTAAGCGTCATTTCAACGTCAAAATTAAGAGAGGGGAAGCGTCGGGATTCCCTCTCTCAGTTCAGTCTTGTGGAGCGTTTACCACTGGACAAATATCGGGATGTCTGCCCTTCCATGCGTATGTTTACCAGTAAAATCAGCATGTCTGGCTTCACGTTCTTTAGAATGTACCTAAAGGAAAAACCATATACTCTATCGGGATTTGGTATAATATTCATTGTGGCTTGGTATTCTCCGGGATATTCTAAACCTTAAGAAAGGAGATGAAAGAAAGATTATGCGAAGTCTCTTTATAAGATTTGTTATCGTAGTTACCGTTGCTATAGCTGCTACGGATGTAATTGTATTTTATCATATACAGAAGGATGGTATACAATCTCTAACGTGGCAGCATATCATTTCCATAATTGTCATAACGATAATACCGATAGTGATTAATCTCTGGTATTGGTTGATATTTAAGCAAAGGAAAAAATAAAGGCAATCTAGCCCAAAAGTCAAAGCATAAAATGAAAATACATATGGGTATAGATTGGAATTGCAGCTTTTCACAGCGCTGTAATTATCGTGCTTCAGTTGCTCGGCGCTAAGGGATAATTACCTTAATTAAACAAACATCGGGATGTTTGTTAAGTGATGCGTACAAATATTTGATTCCGTTTTCTTTTTCTATCAAATGAAGTTAATCGATGCACGAATTTTGGGATGTTTGATTGTCTTGTACTATAACCAGATTTCCCGAAGGGAGTCTTAAAGCATTCTACCAGTCACTGGAATTTATAAGGTTTGTTAACCACTTATTTTGGGGTGACTCCTTAAATTCGTGATTATCTGGATGATAAAAAGACCGAGCATGACGATCCCCCATGGTAAAGAGGTTTTCCACGGCATTACCACAAATCCGTAGTTCATTGCATAGTACAAAGCCAAATAGGGTAGCGCCCATTTCCAATTTTGCCTCAAGTTCTCTCGAAAATTGACTTTTAAAGCGTAATCAAACAGCCATTCTAGAGCTAAGAATGCCAAGAAAATCCCCAGAAAGATACTATACTGAACCGCTTTCTGTTCCTGGAAGACCAAGAAAATGCCATAAACTGCTGGAATCGCCAAGAGCAAATACACCCACCCGATTCGCTGCAAGAGGGCAAATCTATTCTTTCGAATGAGAAAGATGAAAATCAACAGGGCACTATTCGCAATTCCAAGGACGAAGAAGAATAGTTCCAACATAGTAGGTCACTCCCTTCGATGGCTAACTCTCAACAGAAAACTGGGTTTGGGCATCTGTTAGTATACTTCACTGACCTGCCCCCACAAAGGATACCACTTACAGAGTTAGAGTTACCGGTATTCTGGCCTCAGGAGCAGGCGGGCGGTAACTCAGGGCACTATGCGGTCGAATCTGATTATACTCTTTCCGCCATTGCTCAATCAATATCTTTGCCTCAGTCAGCGTGGTAAATATCTCACGGTTCAGCAGTTCATCTCTAAGCTTCCCGTTGAACGACTCGATATATCCATTCTCCCAGGGACTCCTGGGTTCGATGAATAACGTTTTAACTCCCAGACTGTTCAGCCATTTACGTATCGCCTTTGCGGTAAACTCAGGACCGTTGTCTGACCGGATATGCTCAGGTACTCCCCTCAACAAAAACAGTTCATACAGTTGGTCAATTACATCCTGTGAAGTGATACGCCGTCTCACCAGCATTACCAGGCATTCCCTGGTGTGTTCATCCATGATGTTGAGTATTCTGAGTGCCCTGCCATCGGATGTCCTGGCTATGACGAAGTCATAGCTCCAAACGTGGTCTTTATGCATTGGTCTGAGCCTGATACAGGAACCATCATTAAACCATAATCGCCCTCTCTTTGGCTGTTTTTCGGCACCTTGAGTCCCTCTCTCCTCCAGATTCTTTCTACCTTCTTGTGATTCACTAACCACCCTTCCTGCCTTAACATGGCCGTTATTCTTCGATACCCGTACCGGCCGTACCTGGTTGCGAGTTCAATAATACGAGCTATTAGCCTTGCCTCCTCGTCCGTGGTAGATGGGATACGTCGCTGTGTCTTTCTAGCTTGACCGAGGACCGAACATGCCCGTCTTTCCGAGACAGCAAGAGCCTGACAAACCTTCATGACCATCCTGCGTCTCTTCGACGGGCTTAGGAGTTTCCCCGGGAGGCTTCTTTCAAAATGGCATTGTCCAGGGATAGATCTACCACCAGTCTCTTCAGCCGGGCATTCTCCTTCTCTAACTCCTTAAGTCGCCTGGCCTGCTCTATCCTCATACCACCGTACTCTCTGTGCCATCGGTAGTATGTCTGCTCGGTTACTCCTATCTTCGGGCTGGCTTCGGCGATGGTCACTCCCTGGTTTAAAAGGATTTCAACTTCTCGTAGTTTGTTGATGATTTGCTCAGGTAAATAGGTTTTCCTGACCATGATTTCCCCCCTTTCTTAGATTCCAGTCTAACATTAAAGCTGGACTCATTTTCGGGGGGCAGGTCACGCTTGACCCTTCGATGCTGAGCCACGAATTTCATGATATAGTGAAAAAGGCAGGTCTGGAGAATGTCCGTTTCCACGACCTGAGGCACACATTCGCCTCTCTGGCTCTCCCTGCGTGGAGCTAAGCCGAAGGTGATCTCCGAGGCGCTGGGTCACAGCTCGGTAGCCTTTACTATGGACACATATTCCCATATAATAAGTGGGATGCAAGAGGACATGATGGCTCTGCTGGATGAGGTTATCCCCTTGGCTACTCGACGTCAAAGCTCGACGTAAAACCTCAACAGCCCGTCATAAGTCCATTGTACGCGCCGAGGTGGCGGAATGGTAGACGCGGCGGACTTAAAATCCGCTTCCCGTAAGGGAGTGTGGGTTCGAGTCCCTCCCTCGGCAGTTCTGCTCCGCTCCACAGTTCGTGTATTCTGTATTAACACTTCGTCGGGCCTTTTGAGGCTATTGGCTGCTGCCTACGACGTGAGCATCAACGGGATGACAAGCGTATGCCTGTCCTTCTTGCCACTGATAGAGAACACCGTGCTAGCGAGACAGGACCTTTTCCAGCTTCGCTACCAGGTCCTTCCGCGGTGGGGAAAAGACCTCGATGACTTTGCAACCCCTGTCAGAAGTATAGGACCCGTGCTCGCTGTTTGACGGTACGATGAGGACGTCGCCAGCCTTGATGGGATATAACTTGCCCTCAACTATTTCGTCGCGCTCACCGTCCAAAGCTATCACAATTTCCTCGGATTCGTGGTGGTGGGTGTTGAAGTGGCAATCGGGCTCCTGGGTGATAAAACTGATTGTGATTCTTTCAGCAGACACCAGGTGAGCTTTTGCCCCAGGGCCTAGTTCTATTAGGGGAATGTCGCGGTACCGGACAACTCGTTTGGTAAATTCTTCTTGGCTAGCATATGGTTCTTTTCTTTCCATCGGACCAACCCTCCTCAATCAGGATTTCACCTGAGCATAATCGGGAAAGGGCAGACTGTCAAGTATCCTTGGGATCACTGCTTAAGATGCGACAAATTCCCCTGCGAGGTTCATTATCAACAGGGGGGCCCTTTTAGCAAACAAGTCCTTGATATGATTAGGGACATGCTAGCAAAGAAGTAGAGAATCTATGGCCATCGGTGCCGGTTGCCGGGCGTGAGGCACGGCAGTCTGACCTGGCCCGGACCACTAAAACTCTGGGACAGGCTAGTCTATCTGCAGGTTGCGGCACAATTATCCAGGTTGTTCGGCTGGCGCATTGGGACAGCCTGATTTCAAAATGCTGCTATGGTGTAATTCGTTTCCTGTAAGGGAGTGTAGGTTCGAGTCCCTCCCTCGGCAGCACTGGATATTCTCCAAGACCTCTTCAGGACGTCGGTTAGGATATGAGGCTGCAACTGGAAGTTCACCTGATTTTTCTTACTTTGGGAACGTAGAAATCCTTGCTTACCTTAGGCACATAGAAGTCTTTGCCTACCCTGGGAATATAGAACTCTATGCCTCTTCCTTTGGGGAGTAGCGCCCTCAGGAATAGCAATAATGCCCCTAGTATTCCCAGAAATATTCCGAATCCTATCGCTGCTTTTCTCAGCTTGCTCATAGCATTGGCTTGGGTAGTCTGTGGATATTACGTAGTCCTCTGGGAACGTAAAGGTCTAATAAGCTTTCTTTAGCTTTCGCTGTCTCCTTATCCGAAGCCTCATGCTCAAGCTCCTTGAGGTCATCCGCCAATCTTCCCATTTGTCTGACTATCTCCCTTTTTCTTGCCTCTGATTCTTGCCTTTCCATTGTTTAACACCTCCTATTTTCGTACTTGAAGTTCAGCCCAGAATTTCTCTTCGACAAACCAGTACTCCAGTCTGAGTTTCTTCTCAAAGGATTATCTATTGCAATCTGAATAACTCATTCTGGAGCCTCCTTTCGTATTGGATTTCATTAACTGGCTCGACCAACTGTGGACATTGTTTTCTACCATTACTCCCATTGTTATGATAAATGCTGGCTATTTTGAAGCCCAGTTGCCTATTTCCCCCGTTTATCTTGGACAGGGCGTTGTCCACCTCATCAATGTCGAACTTGCAATAGCCCAGCTCATCACAGCCGATGCTGTGTTTATGGTCGATAACCAGACTATAAACTGCTTCCTGGACTTGAGCCGGGGTATAATGCTCAGTCCTCCTGGCTAGGTAATCTTTGACATGCTCATCCATTGGAATTGCCTGGGAGAGAGATTCAATCAAGTCCATCCGTTGCTCAACTGAGGGCAGGGACAGTTTTATGATACGATCAAACCGGGAAGGCCGCTGGCTCAAGGCTTCATCCAGGATTTCAAGCCAGTTCGTTGTGGCTATGGTGACCACTCCTGTGCATTCCTGGACTCCGTCAAGTGCGGAGAGCAGAGCGGCCAGAGCGTCACTCCGGGAATACTGAGACCGCACCCGCTGCTGGCCGATAAGGTCAATGTCCTCGATGAACACCATGCTTGGACTGAGGTCTTGGGCCAGTTCATACAATTCGCATATGTATCCGCTATGCATTAGACCGCTTCCATCGGCCAGAATGCCGGTGATGTCGGCGCTGTCGTTCATCAGTATTTTGCATATTAAGGTCTTGCCGGTGCCGGGCTCTCCAACCAGCAATACCCCTCTTCGCTGTGGTATCCCATATCTGCTGAGCTCCGTTGTTCGATTGAGGAAGCCCGTGGTGTTGGCGACAATTTGCTCTTTCAGGTTTGGGTCCAGTGCTAAATCCTGCCAGTTCTTTGATGGTAGCTTCAAGAAGTGGATGCGATGGCTGAGCTGTAGCTTCTTGCCTTTGTAGAAATTGCCTTCCCTGGTCAGGTTACAGACATGTTCAACAAACCTGTGGGCTTCCTTTCTTGTTCGGCTGGAACTGGTTATTACCAGCGAAGCCGGGCCTGTGGCGTTAGCATCAATAGTAGCTACAAAGCGTTTATCCTCTTTTCGCAGCAGCAGCCGCCCATCGAACAGGATATTTTCGTGCTGGTCATAGTCGGTTTCGATATCCCGATATCGTGGTGTTGGGCGCCTGTGTCCAAGAACATTAATCGTCTTCCAGCCTTCGGTCTTGATATAACGTTTAAGGGCCCAGGCCAGGAGATCAGCATAATATCTCGGGGCTGTAAGCGGAGTGTCTGCCTTCTTCCCCTGGCCTAGAAATTTGGCAGCGCTGTCAGCGTGCTTTTCTCCTTGGCCGCTGACATTCAGCTCCGGGACGTTCTCATCATCCTCGGCTAAGTCCTCCAGAGCTTCCTCTATCTCTTGATCATAATTCACCTTTTCTTTACTTCCTCCTTCTAGACTCCTTTACGCAAGTTACGTAGAGAAATAATAACTGATGCCAGTGACATCTAGCCTGTCATGTTCTCTGGAGATTTTGTAGTTATCCTCCAACAACGGTGCTAAAATAGTATTAAGGGTGTCACTCTTAGGGAGTAGGGAAGGCTATGAAAGGTGGCAAGTATGACCGCACAGCGCGCCTCCTGCATGTA
>Ga0315548_1003239_pt1 | contig 12284 bp, 10 predicted proteins | sample SalMarSW160110MG_2_FD_202540 | JGI IMG/M metagenome (GOLD analysis project Ga0315548, IMG submission 202540) | Salt marsh sediment microbial communities from the Plum Island Ecosystem LTER, Massachusetts, United States - Salt Marsh Sediment SW1601-110 ... | reverse complement strand
GAATATCAATTAAAACGGGACCAGGACGTCCGGTAGTTGCAATGTAAAATGCTTCATCGATTATCTGAGCAAGATTATCAACGTCTTTAACCAGATAATTATGCTTGGTTATGGCTCTGGTTATACCGGTGGCATCCACTTCCTGGAAAGCCTCATTACCAATAAGGGCTGTCGGCACCTGACCGGTAATTGCTATTATAGGAATAGAATCCATTTGCGCGGTCGCTATACCGGTAACAAGATTTGTAGCTCCCGGACCGGAAGTCGCAATGCAAACTCCGCACTTTCCGGAAGCTCTGGCGTATCCGTCAGCCGCGTGAACCGCTCCCTGCTCGTGACGGGTCAGATAGAAATCTATATCGCTATCATGCAAAGAGTCAAAAATGTCTATGACAGCCCCACCAGGATATCCAAAAATAACTTCTGTCTTATTTTCTTTTAAGGATTTAATAAGTATTTCAGCCCCGCTTAATTTCTTTTTTTCTGCTTTATCCTTTTTCATTTTTCTAAATACCTCCTAAGAACTAAAAAATTTTTATTTCATTATTAACACATTATAGTTTACCTTTATAAATTAAACTGCCATCTACTTCTTAATGTTTTCATAATAAACATTTGTACGTATTATTTCAAGTCAAAAATATACATTGATTTTATCAATTTTAATAAAAAAGATTTATCTCTCAAAAAAAGATAAGGTGATGTTTTTTTTATTTTGTCTTCAAGGAAAATTTTGACAGAAAGATAGAAAGTATCTCGTTTAGAGATCTCTCTAGAACAATATGTTAACTCAAAATCCCCGATTCTACTCCCAACATAATAATATAACTCCTTAGTTTGACAACTATAATAAAAGTTAAAAAAAAGTCAACCCCTTTTATTTTAACTATAGTTAAAATAAAAGGGAATGGGAAAATGAGTGTATGAGTCAATGGGTAAACTAATTATATTTTTCTACTCATATACTCATCAACCCATCTACTCACACACTTTAAAAATCACAGATTTTTAACAACCAAATCTCCGACTTCGGAAGTCGAATATCCCATCTTTCCTGCGGAAAGACTTTCTATTTTTTCCTTAACTACCTTTTTAACCGAGTCTTCAACTGACTTTGCTGCCTTATCCTCTCCGAGTGTTTCAAGCATCAAAGAAAGCGCGCATATAGAAGCTAAGGGATTTATAACGTTTTTACCCGTGTATTTAGGGGCACTTCCGCCAATTGGTTCGAACATGGAAACACCTTCCGGATTAAGATTACCTCCCGCGGCAATACCCATACCACCCTGAACCATTGCTCCCAGATCTGTAATAATATCACCAAACATATTATCGGTGACTATAACATCGAACCATTCGGGATTTTTTACCATCCACATACATGTAGCATCGACATGGGCATAATCAGTTTTTATATCGGGATAATTCTTAGCGACTTTATAGAATGTCCTTTCCCATAAATCGAAAGCAAAAGTCAAAACATTGGTTTTTCCGCACAAAGTAACCTGTTTTCTTTTATTTCTTTTTTTCGCGTATTCGAAAGCGAACTTTATACAACGTTCAACTCCCTTATAAGTATTAATACTTTCCTGAACAGCGACTTCATCTTGAGTATCTTTTTTCAAGAAACCGCCGGAACCACAGTATAATCCTTCAGTATTTTCCCTAACCACAACAAAATCCACATCCTTTTCTTCTTTATCCTGTAAAGGGCAAAATCTCTTATCGTAAAGAATTACTGGTCTTAAATTTACATATTGGTCGAGCGCAAACCGTAAATTAAGTAAGATTCCTTTTTCTAAAATACCCGGTTTTACCTTCGGGTGTCCAATAGCACCCAGATATATAGCTTGAAAAGTTTTCAATTCTTCAATAACGGAATCCGGTAAAATCTCACCTGTCTTTAAATACCTCTCCCCTCCCACATCATATTCCACTGTTACACATTTAAAGCCAAATTCAGATTGAACGGCATCTAATACTTTTAGGCCTTCTCTTACTACTTCCGGACCCGTTCCATCACCCGGTATTACTGCTATTCTGTAAGTTTTCATCTTTCTTATCCTCCCTTTTCAGGTTCTTCTTATTCTCTTCATATTAAAAAAATATTCAACTGTTATATTAAAAGTATAAAAACTGAAAACTGGTATGTATCATATTCTCATATACGTTTTTTGTCAACCCATTGATTATGACTGTTAAATCGTTGGATAGTTAGTCTGCTACCACCGCCTAACACCATTTATTGCTTTTGAAATTATGCCTTTTAAGTCCAGAGATATAACTCCGGAGAAAAAACTACACCTTAAGTAGTCGTCCCACCCCCTCCATACAAATGTTTAAAAGCTGTCTCCGCCTTCGCCAAATCATCAAGAAGATCTACTCTACCTTTAGAAACAAGAGCTTTTAATTTAAGGATTGATATTTGAAATGAGCAAATCGAATCATCGGTCTTCCCCATTTTGTTGTATATCAAACCTAAATTCATTTTCGTTCGCGCGTATTCATCTTCGTATTTGTCTTCACCTTCCGAAATCATTTCCCACAAAATATCCGAACTCTGTTCCATTAAGTCAACTGCCGTGGGTAATTTACCTGTTTTTTGCGCGTTAAGTCCCTTCTGATAAAGGTACTTAGCATAAAGATTTTTAACTACTGACATACTACTCTCCTTCCCTCCGTATGTTAATTTTATATAGAAATTTACCGGAATTTTTCAAAGGTGCGAATTGGCTCTCAATTAATCAAATTCTTCAGAAAGGCGCTTTAAAGCCAGATAAATATTGAAAAATAATTCCGTTTCTTTATTATCATCAAAAACTTTTAATATATCAAAGCTGTATCCGTCTTCAACCATTAAAGATTGTTTTGAGTGTTTTAATTTTAACCATCTTATCAAATCATATTCCTCGGAAATTTCTATGACGATAAAAGCCGTTTTTGCACTTTTTCCGTCACCGGAAAAATAAATAGAATTCAGCAAACCGTTATAAATATCATAATGATAATCCGATTTTGCTGTATCATTAAGCCGTTTATAAATATAATCACAGTATAAATGTGTCTTAATATCTATGTACCTCTTCTTTAAAATTTTATCTGCGATTTCGAGAGCTTTCTGGAAATTTTGTTCTTCAATATTTGTTTTTATTTCTTTCCGCAACTCATCTATTTTAACATCATAAGGATCATAGGATTTTGTTTTAGTATATGCCATCCTTAAAGTAAAAAAATCAAATGATTGTTTATCTTGAATACTATCAAGAAGGGAATAATAATCGTCTCCGGTTAATAAATTTATATAATCGAATAATATATAATTTGATGTAGTGTCAGTATCGATTGTGGTAGAGCTTTTTGCTTGTGCTTTATATCCAACGTCTTTTTGCGCTGAACTACAAGCAACAAAAAACACAAAAATTAAAAAAATCAATTTTCTCAAACTCTCCTCCTTTGAATCCGTAAAAAAATACCTTATAAAATTGTAGGTATTTATATTGATTTTGTCAAGGATAGAAATTGTTGGATAATTGGTTCGTTAGGTCGTTAAGTAGTTACCCTCCCCAACCCATTAATACAAATTGAACCACAAAGGACACAAAGCCCATCCACACCCTTTTAAATTTATATTTTAAACTTCTTCTTCTTCTTCTCCTTCTTCTTCTTTATGATTACAGCCGTAAGGCTCATATACGTTTAAATGACTTTCTAATAAATCTTGTTCTTCAGACACCCTCACCCACTCACTGTCATTAGCGTGTACATGAACATGGGTAGCTCCTTTTTCTTTTATGCATTTTAATTGCGGATGATCCTCACCGATTTGAACACCAAGCTCTCCCTGACCTATAAAAATCGGAATCCACTCCCCATCACTACTTTTTTTCGCAAAAATGTAATTTCCAAATTCACCATGAGCAAAATTTGCAGGCAAATCGTAAACAGAATAAGTATAGCGTTGCCCGGCTGCACCAATCCACTCACATATTTCCATTCTATCCATATTCATTTCCTCACTTTACGATAATATCGCTCAATACTTTCAGTTTGTCAACTCCTACTTTGAAAATCTTTTACAAAAGAGTAAAAAAAATTATAATATATATGGTACCAACAAACTTAAAACAAAAAGGAAGACCGAGATTTTTATTTTTTGCTATTGAGAAATTTTGTTTTTATATTATGTTTATGCTGAGTGGAGGAATTTTTAAATTTACAACTTACAATTAAAATTTTACAATCTTTAGCTGGAGGATATTATGAATAAATATATCGTTGCTTTATTATCATTATTAATTTCGTTACCAATTTTTGCGACAACCTACTATGTTTCCAATGTTGGTAGTAACAGTAATAACGGAGAATCTCCGGATTCCGCGTTTGCTACTCTTCAGTACGCTGCAAATACTGTATCAGCAGGTGATTCTGTCCTTGTTTTACCCGGTGATTATGTGGGTTTTGATTTAAGAGGAGTCGACGGAACGCAAACTGGTCCGATTGTATTTAAGGCATGGGGTGACAGTGTAAGAATAACAGATAACAATCCACGTACTGATGACGGAATAAACCTTGAAGGCCCCGATTGGGTCGTAATCGATGGATTTACAGTCATAGGAGTTCCCCGCAACGGCATCAGATTAGTAACTGCGGAACATATCACTATAAAAAATAACACCTGTTTAAATAACTCAAGAGGTATATTTACAGGGTTTGTAGAAAATGTTGTAATTGAAAATAATTTATGTGCTTATTCGTGGGATGAACACGGAATTTATCACTCAAACAGTGGAGACCATCCCATTATAAGGTATAACACATGTCATCATAACAATAGCTGTGGAATTCATATGAACGGTGACCTTAGTATGGGCGGAGACGGTTTGATAACCGATGCAATAGTTGAAGGAAATATTATATATGAAAATGGAGATGCAGGAGGTTCAGGAATAAATTGTTCGGGAGTAGCTGATTCAAAAATATTTAATAATCTTTTATATCAAAATCATGCAAGCGGTATAAGTCTTTACAAAGGGGGTTCCGCTCAGGGTTCATATAATACAAAAGTATATAATAATACAATAATTAACGCATCGGATAGCAGATGGTGCGTTAATATTGGGGACAGTACCACAACTGCTGATACTCTTTATAATAACATACTAATTAATTTTCATTCCTGGCATGGTAGTATAGCCATAGATAATGTCTCGCTAAATGAATTTTATAGTGACTATAATATTGTTATCGATGCAATTAGTAGAGACGGCGATGCCTCGGCAATAAGTCTTTCCGAATGGCAGGGTATGGGTTATGATACTCATTCAATGCTTGCCGATTCTATGCAACATATCTTTGTGGACTGGGAAAACGGAGATTATCGCTTACTGCCGACTTCACAGGCAGTAGATTCGGGTAGTTCTGTTGTTTCTGTTTTTGTGACTCATGACCTGGATGGTGTATCGAGACCTTTCGGAGGAAGATATGATATAGGGGCCTATGAATATAATCCTTCCGGAGCGAATTTTCCGGATGAAACGATTAAAAATCTCTGTAAGATAGTGATTCGAAAAAATGAAGTAGTTTTCGATAATTTAGACCCGAATCAAACGATCGAAATATTCGATATTAAAGGGGTTCTAATACATGAATCGGCAAAACTTTTCCGTCAAACTTATAGTTATAATATAGAAAATTTACCAAGTGGTATTTATTTCTGGCATCTAAACAATAATCAGCAGAATATAGCAAAAGGAAAAATTATACTGGCACGGTAAATTGGGATTTAGGGATTGGGATATAGGATTTAGTAAAACAAAAAAATCTTGTGTAATCTTATGGTTAATATTTGGGTTGTGAGGGATTCTGTATTCTTACTTCTGCTTTCCGAATTCTTTTTTCTAAATCTCACAAATCTGCAATTTCATACATTTTTAGAAGAGATAATAACCATGAAAGCAAAGACTCTGCACCCTCATTTTTATTCACTCCAGTGGGTAATAATCCATCTTTACATCCACCGGTTTTCGGGTTATATAAACTCTCCTCCAACGCATTTTGACCAAGGAACCACCTGAATGCCCAATTCATCCTGTCGAGGAAGAAATCATCTTTAGTAGAAAGGTACGCTTCATAGCAAGTATCAATCAATGCAGCCACTTCGACAGGTTGCTGGTCAAATTTTCCTTTTTCCCCATTTCTTCTAAACCATTCTTTATTCCCTATAACCGAAAGGTATCCATTTTCTTTGTTGGTTTGAATATCAATAAGCCATTTTAATGAATTTAGCCCCCACTCTTCCATTTCTTTATTACCGGTAAAACGTCCTTCTTCAATTAAGGCCTGGGGTAAACGTGCATTCTCATAGGTTACAGAATCCTCAATCCAAATCCAATCATCTGAGGAATTCTTTTTAAATGAATCAAAAAGCTTGTATGCTAAATCGGCTTTAAGTTTACCGGCATTTTTATCTCCGGGATACTGATTAAGGTACTTTATTATGCCCATTACAGAAAAAGCCCATGCACGGGGCGAAGAGAACAAATGAACCTTCTTTAAAGAATTATGTAAAAGCTCGATTGCAAAATGACCAATTTCCTCTTCCGGGAGCTGATATACTATATTTCCAAGGGCCCAAATCAGACGGCCATGGGAATCTTCTGAAGTTTTTGATTTATGCCACTTCCTATCAAACGATAGATAATTTCTCACTATTTCTTTTTTGGGGTCGTAAGAATCAGATAAAAATGAAAGATACTTTATAAGCATAGGTAAAACGCATGTATTTTTAAAAAAAGTGCACATCTTTAAAGCTACAATAGCCGACCTTGCGTTATCATCTGTAGTATATCCGTATTGTCTATTAGGTATAGAATATTTGGAATGTTGAAAAATACCGGTATCATCAGTTAAATTATTTAGATGGTCCAAGTTAATTTCAGGCAAATCCTGAACTTTGATACTCATATCTTTTTTAACGGAAATTTTCTTTCTCTTTCCGGATCTATATTTGCCTGCTATCATTTTAAATGAATCGACATAAGAAGAAGCTACTTCAGACCAGATCATTTTCCTGCCATATTTATGTGCCTTTCTTCGTATTTTATCTCTCTTTATTTCATTTTTCAATAGATCCTTAATAGCTTTCGATGTTGCTTTAGGATCGTAAAAAGGAACTACAATACCACGCCCTTTATCAAGAAGTTCCACGGCATGCCAGTAAGGTGTTGATATAATTGCTTTTCCGCATGCAACCGCATAGGATAGAGTACCCGAAGAAATTTGTTGTTCCGAAAGATATGGAGTAATGTACACATCAGTCATTACCAAATATTTAATCAACTCATCAAGGGTTACAAAGCGATTGTGAAAAACCACATTTTTCTCTAGATGTTTTTTGTTTATAATATTTTTAAGCGAAAACCTGTATTCTTCACCAAACTGATTTTTTATATTTGGATGTGTCTTTCCTAAAACTATATAAATGACTTCAGGAAATTCTTCCACAACATCAGATAAAGAATTAATCACGACTTCTAATCCCTTATTTGGACTTAGCAAGCCGTAAGTTAAAAGTAAAGGATGTCCTTCCATATGAAATTCCTCTTTGTAATATGAAGGATCTATAAAAGGCACATCAGGTGCTCCATGATGTATTTTTTTTATTTTGGATTTAGGAACTCTATAAATTTTGGAAAGCAACTCGATTCCTTTATTAGCTAAAACAACAACTTCTGTAGAAAGCTTACATATCTCTTCTAAAATCCATTTTTGATCTTCCGAAGGATTTAGCAATATAGTATGCAATGTTGTAATTACAGGTTTTCTCAAATTTTCCAGGAGAGATAAGATATATTTTCCGTCGGGACCCCCATAAATCCCAAATTCGTGCTGAACCGAAATAACTTCTACGTCAGATATATTAAGAAATTCAGCCGCTCTAAGATAATCGGTTTTATTCTGAACCTGAATTTCAAAAGATACTTCGTTGCCGTAATTGTATTTGTTTGCCGAATCAGTTAAAGCAACTATTTTTATCTTGTTGTTTTTCTTTAACTCAAAACCGTATAAAGCAGAGATTGCTCCGGCAAGATTATTTGTAAACGTGGCTATACCACACTCCCTTGGAAGATACGTTGATACAAAAGCAACATGCGATTTTTTTATCTTAGATTTCTTCATAAATTTAAAAGCTCCTAATAATTCACAATTATAAAAACAATACCAAAGCCTATAAATCACAAGAAGTTTTAACAGAAATGATTTGCCGATAGCGATATTTCGTGTATGCATTTAAATTTTACGAAAAACAGTCAAATAAGTCAAGGTGTAAGTTTTTAAATTCTTTGTAAGGCTTAAAAAAAACATTGCATTAGGATGTTTTTTTATTATATTAACGTTGCGGAAATTCTTAAACTTAAACTTCAAATTAGGAGGCTAAAATATGGTATCTTACAAGGAATTAGGATTTGTCAATACCCGCGAAATGATGGGTAAAGCCCTGAATGGTGGTTATGCGGTTCCTGCTTACAATTTTAATAATATGGAACAATTACAGGCAATTATTACTGCCTGTGTAGAAGCACAATCTCCCGTAATATTACAGATATCAAAAGGCGCAAGAAAATACGCCAACCAGACTTTATTGAGGTATCTGGGGCAAGGAGCCATCGAGATGATGAAAGATATGGCTAATGAAAAGGGTTTAAAAGAAATTCCTGTAGCCCTGCACCTTGATCATGGTGATTCATTTGAACTATGTGTATCTTGTATTGAATCGGGGTTCTCGTCTGTAATGATCGACGCGTCAAGCCTACCTTTCGACGGGAATGTAGAACTAACTAAAAAAGTCGTTGACTATGCGCATCCTTACGATGTAACCGTCGAAGGCGAACTCGGGGTTTTGGCAGGAATAGAAGAACATGTCGTATCGGAAGTAACCCATTACACTAAACCGGAAGAAGTTGAAGAATTCGTAAAAAGAACAGAGGTTGATTCTCTTGCAATTTCAATCGGAACCTCTCACGGCGCCAATAAATTCAAACCTGAACAGTGCACAAAAAATGAAGATGGAGTATTCATACCACCACCCTTGCGCTTCGACATCCTCGAAGAAGTAGAAAAAAGAATACCCGGATTCCAGATTGTTCTTCACGGTTCTTCTTCAGTACCACCTGAAGCCATAAAAATAATCAATGACAACGGAGGAGCACTAAAGGATTCTGTGGGGATACCTGAAGAACAGCTGCAAAAAGCGGTAAAATATAACGTCTGTAAAGTAAATATCGATTCCGACGGTCGCCTCTGGATGACAGCAGCGATCAGGAAACATCTCGTAGAACACCCGGAAGATTTCGACCCGAGAAAATATCTTGGACCCGCACGTGAAGCTTTAATAAACATGTATAAAGATAAGAACGAAAACGTCTTAAATTCGGCTGGAAAAGCTTAATTTAAATAATATATCACCCCATTCATTAAACCCCTCCCGGATAAACGAGGAGGGGTTTTTTTATTGGAACTTCTTCTACTAAAAGTAGGTCTGTTATATAAAAAGGAGTTACAATTACATTGAATAAAAAGATAGTTATTAGGTTTTTAATAGTAATTACATTTATTTTCTCGTTTTTCGTAAATGGAGAGGATCAAAAAGGAGAAACAAAAATGGAAAAGGAAGTTTTAGAAAAAGCCACTTTCGCAGGTGGTTGTTTCTGGTGTATCGAATCGGTTTTTGACGAAACCGAAGGGGTAAAAGAGGCTGTTTCTGGCTATACGGGTGGTAAAACTAAAAACCCGACTTATGCAGAAGTATGTTCAGGTAAAACAGGACATTATGAGGCTGTTCAGGTTACTTTTGATACGACAAAGACAACATATAAGGAGCTTATAGAAGTATTCTGGCAGCAAATAGATCCGACTGATCCAACAGGACAGTTTGCAGATAAAGGCTCTCAATACAAAACGGCAATATTTTATCATAATGAAGAGCAAAAGGTGATAGCCGAAGAATCAAAAAAGAAATTAGAAAAATCCGGTAAATTCGATAAGCCCATAGTAACAGAAATAAAAGAAGCGAAGGAATTTTATCCGGCTGAAGACTACCATCAGGATTATTATAAAAAGTGTCCCGTAAGATATCAGAACTACAAGGTTGGCTCTGGAAGAGAATCTTTCTTGAAAAGAACCTGGAAAAAGCTTAAATAAATATTCCTTAGATCTTCAATAATTCTAAGACATATTCAATTTATAAGTGCTTAGAAAATGTAGTATCTAAATGAGGCAGAAAGAAAACCTCTATAGCGACTATCAATAGACGGATATTCAATGTAATAATAATAAGTCCCCCTCAAACTAAAAGACATTCTGTACTGGATATAATATGTGGGCGACAAAGATACTAATAAGTATTCCTCTTCTCTTCCGTTATATCTATTAATATCTTTGTTATATTTACAATCTAAAGTCATATACAGTTTTTTGAGCACTTCATAATAAAAAGAAGATGAAATATCTATACTTTTAATTCTTACTGAATCGGAAACATAAGTTTCTACTTCCGAATCAAATAAAAACTGAAGCTTAGTTGAAAGAGGTCTAGAATATGTGAAATTACCGCCTAAAAAGAAATTTTCATTACTTTCATCAAAATCTATTGCGCTTCTTTTAACAAAATCAAATCCGGCATAACCCTTAATTTCAAATCCCCTGTCTCTGTTCACACTGTATGGAAAAGCACTTCTAATCAATGTTTCTTCTCTTCCTTTCACAGCATACGCAAAGACACTTCCATTAATTATTTCATTTATTCTTATCGTAGGAACTGCACCCAATCTATCCGAGTTAAATCCTTTTAAGTTTTTAATAATATCTTCAAAATCTCTCCAGAATTCTCGCGCATCAAGGTAACGGGAACTATTCCTTAAGAAATCCGTTATTTGTTTCAATTCTTCTTTGGATATATTCTCGTCTAATTTTCCCAATTCTATCAATTCTTCCTCGATTTTAAGAGCCTGATAAGCCGTTGACAAAGGAATCATCCTGCCAAAACCAATACCGGTTTTTAGTTCCCCCTCAATACCATAATAATCCGAATCTTCTCCATCTAGCCCCTCTCTCCACAAACCATAAAAATAGCCTCCCGATGATAGAAAAACAGGTATAGTTACAGGGTAAATTTTATAATCACCTTCACTTTTAAGACTTGCATCCAGCCTGTTCTCTTCGCTTATTCTATAAAAACGACCACCAGGAGCCATTCTTAAATACCAATCATTTTTTAAGCTATAATTTCTCTTATAGTAACCTATACCCAGAGAACTTCCTCCTCTTGGAGCCACCAATTCCTCGAAACGATAATCACCATTTCCGGAAACAGACAAGTTATGATAGCTAACAATCCCGGGATCATATTCCATAAGATAACTATAACCTTTACTATCATTAACAGAAGCTACAAAACTAATTAAAAGTAATAACATTATACCCTCCCTTTTTTCTAATATAAGATTAAGCTATTTTTAGTATTTTGCAAGATTTATTTTAATATTCTCTTGACATTTATATTTGAATTCCTAAAATGGTAAAAAGGATTATCCGATATGAAGAACATAAAAGGAATGAAATTTAGAACTCTAATAAGCGAACGCAGAATCAAGTCTCGCGTAAAAGAGCTGGTAAAAGAGATTGCGGAAGACAGCAAGGGTAAAGAACTTATTGTAATAGGTATCTTAAAAGGAAGCTTCATATTTTTATCGGATTTATTACGACTCTTTTATCTTTACGATATGCACCCTTCCCTGGGCTTTATTACAATCGAATCTTATGGTTCCGGTAAAGTATCCTCCGAAAAACTGAAAATGCTAAGAGACATTACAACCGATATTGAGAATAAATGGGTTTTAATTGTGGATGATATACTCGATACAGGTAGGACTCTTGCTTTTACAAAGGAATATTTTCAGGAGAAAAACCCTGCTGCTATAAAAACCTGTGTTTTTCTTGATAACCCAGCACGGAGAGTGAATAAATTTAAAGCCGATTATGTGGGTTTCGAAATCCCGGATAAATTCGTAATTGGATACGGTATGGATTACGATAATCTCTTCCGCGAACTGCCTTATGTGGCAGTTCTTTTAGATGAGGAAGAAAAAAAATCAAATTGATCTCACGTTTATAATGAGAAAAAGTCTTGATTATTCAGGAGGTGGTGATATCCTTCTGACAGCTTGACTAAATGCAGAAGGTGGTTGGGTCTCCGTTGGGAAAGTATATATTATATACTAAACCCG
>Ga0315548_1003238_pt1 | contig 12290 bp, 32 predicted proteins | sample SalMarSW160110MG_2_FD_202540 | JGI IMG/M metagenome (GOLD analysis project Ga0315548, IMG submission 202540) | Salt marsh sediment microbial communities from the Plum Island Ecosystem LTER, Massachusetts, United States - Salt Marsh Sediment SW1601-110 ... | reverse complement strand
GAATATCCCGGGATTCTTTAAAAAGCTCTTTGGAGTGATATGCGAATAACCTAACCGTTTTAATGTCGGATAAGCAAATTGATACTCTCCCATACAGTTGATACTGTTCATTGTTTTCCAGTTATTGCTTGATTCTCGGTATCCCAGATCACGAGCAAAACGATCAAGCTCTCTATTGTATCGTTGTCGTAGAAACTCTATAAATAACTCTTTTCTGGATTGCTCTGCTTCACTTGCTGAAATAACAGGCGCAATACAAAGGGAAGGAATTATAGTTAGTAATATACAAATGATTAATTTTTTCATGATTATTCTTTTTGTTTATTATCCCTGGTAGGTAACAATTTGAAAGTAATCCTATGATTATTTATTTTTTGTAAAATATTGAGGATAATCTCTTCTCAATATTCTCTGTATCAAGGTATTTTGTGACTGATGTATTCCCGAAATCCATTCTTGTAATTCAGATGGATGCGTTCTTTCGAGTTCCAAGAATTTATTATGTGCTTTTATAAGCAAATTCATAATTTTTTCTTCCTTTTTCTTAAATGGCTTTTTCATTATTCATAATTTTAAGAATTATTCATTATCAAAAACATCTATTGGATTTGCCGGATCATTACCATTTGTTTTCATCATTTTGCAGTTTTAATTATATTCTTATAAGTTTATTATCCTTAAATTGATGCCATTCTGATTTGTCTTCATATAATTCCCCGTCATGTGTTTTATAAATTACGTCAACAACAATCATAGTATAACCCCATTCCGCAAGTTCCTGTTTAAGAATTTCTATTTTTATAATTGTTATTGCTTCTCCCATTGTCTTTATTTTAAGTTAACATTCATTGTTCATTATCTTTCTATTTTAGTGTCTCTTTAGTGGGGGTTATTAACTCAGATTTCTTTGTCGTAAAAAACGAAGGTGTTAGTGGCTTATTGAAACTTAATAAACATACCCATAATTTTCCAGTAAATAATAACCGCAACCTTTCAATGATAGATAATCGCCAACATGAAATAACCTCTCCCTTTTCACTTTTAACTTTAAGGGATGGAAGTGGTAAATATTCTGGCTGGTTTTCAGCATAAATTACATTTTGTTCTTTAAATTTAATCGGTTCCATGATTTCTATTTTAAGTTAATATTCATTGTTCATTATCTTTCTTTTTAGTGTCTCTTTTTTGGGGGGGAATTATTTATGAATCTAAAAAATTCTCCTGTCTCAATAAATATTCGGCCTCCTTTTTTCTGTTCTTCAAACCAAATATCTATCTGTAATAACGTTCTCTTTTCCTGTTTAAGAATTTCTATTTTTATAATTGTTATTGCTTCTCCCATTGTCTTTATCTATTTACTTTTTACTTGTAATTAAGTTGATTGTTCAAATTTATCAGAATAGAATCTTTCATCACTCGGTTGCTGTGCTTTTATGGATTTAAAATATCCATCAATTCCTTCAATCATTTCTTCTACCCATTTATCAAACTGTATTGAACTCATGGCTTTTGCTTCAATATGAGCATAATATAGTATATTGGTTATATATTGTTTTAAATCCTCATAATTTCTCAAATGATTTAACTGTTGTTTAATTTTTTCTCTTATATCCATGATTTTATTTATTAGTGAGTTTGTTTTTGAGCCAATCAAATCCAGCTAAAAATCCCTGATAAGCAGCCATCCTACTTTTTCCGGCATGGAGTGAATAATTATCAGCATAAGTCTTTAGCTTTTCATATGTCGGCATTTCAACTAGCTGGAGATACCAGTCAATATTTTCAAGCCAATCAATACTATCATCAGTATCAGAACCCTTATTATAAGTCCATTGCTGTATTTCATTATCATCTTTTACAAATACAAAATAAGTTCCAGTGCCTTTCGGTAAATCCTCTTGAGACTTAATCTCTACCTGTACATAAACTATTTGCTTTTCCATGATTATTTTATATTAAAATATATTGGTCGTGTATCACGAAGAACATAATCATTAAACGCCTTTTGAGTTCTTTCATTTGCAAGTATTATTTCCTCTAATACCTGATAAACGTCTAATCCTTCAACCATCATTTGAATTGCTTGATTAAACAGGGGTGATTTCTTATAGAGTTCTTCTCCGTTTTTGAACTTTGCCAAAAGTTCAGTAATTTTTGCGTAACGTCCTATTGTATCCATAATTATTAGTGATTAGTCTTTTGAGTTTTTATATATTTTACCACACTGACTACATCTTGCAATTGGAGGTTCAAGGGATTCAATATAAACATCAGGTTTATTTATACAAGTACAAAATTCCTTTTCCTTATGTTCATTTAACTCAGCAAGAATGGCATCAGCAAGTTTTTCTCTTATTAATTGACTTTGAGCATAACCAGCATATTTATTAATTAAATCAATCAATTGTCTTCTTTCCATGACTATCTATTTTTTATAAATATTATCGTATTTTTTCAGGTGCCGCTGGCCTCACGCAGCTTACCAGTACACTTAATCTCAAAATAATCCTGCCACAGGCCAGTTCTCACACCTGTATTTTCTTTTTTACAATCTCATCAATTCTTGAAACTTGTTCAGCAAATTCCTTATCTGTATCTTTTAAATTCTCAATTGTTTTCAATGCATGATTAATAGTTGCATGATCCTTCCCTAATAATCCCGCTATTTTATTATCACTTATTTTTGTATAATTATGTAAAAAATACATTAGTAATTGACGTGATACAACATGATCCCTTCCCCTATATTTCGTATTATTAAAAGGATGGACACCTATCTCATCATATATTTTTTTGGATATAAAATTAACCTTCTCTCCAAAGCTTATTTTCCTCATTAGATTTCGATTAATATCAATCTTATCTATAACAATTTTCCCTGGCATGTTAGCTGATAATAAATATCTATCTCTAACTTTAAGTGCTATATCTGTTGGTGGATACATCTTTTTTGATTTTTAAGTTTTTCATGCCACTAACGCCATATCCCTGTACTTGCGGATAAACTCCCGGTACAATACATCCAATCGTTCATTGTCCCTGCAACGATAACAATACAACGCCTGGAATTTATCTCTGATCCATTTAGCTCGTTTGGCTGTTATTGGCTTATCCAATTGCTCAACAAGCTCCCTGTATTCCTTTTCGTAATCGGCATATAATAAAACTCTGCCGAGATGCCTTGCAACTATAAATATTATAACTGCGAGTACGATTCCGATAATTAATAATCTTAGTATCATTTCATTTATTCTTTAATTAAAAATGGTCTTATATCACGATGCATATAATCCTCAAACGAGGTGCCTTGCAACTGCCTTTTGAGTCCATTCATACGCTTGTATAATTTGTTCAAGTATCTCATAAACATCAACTCCCTCAATCATCATTTGAATACATTGATAAAACATGGGGGATTCTTTATAGAGCTTTTCTCCATTTTCAAACTTCTTCAAAAGTTTAGTGATTTTTAAATAACGTTCATTTGCATTCATCATTTCCGTTCTTTTTTATAAATTTCATCATACCAATAGTGGAAAAGTTCATCATGTGATTTTGATTCATCACTTTCTTTTGCTTCTACGATAGTTACCCACCATCCATCATGAAAAAATATGAATTTACAATCAGTAGAAAAAATCCATTCATGATCATGAAAAAATATGAATTTACAATCAGTAGAAAAAATCCATTCATGATATTTCTGCACCATTGAAGCTATCTCTTTAGCTGCATCATTATGCCTTAATCCATCAGTAAATCTCTTAGTATCATCTTGTCCATCTGACCATTTTTTAAATATTTCAAGTATTGCGTCTTTCATAATTCATTTTATTTGATTCTCCAACATCTAATATATTTATTATCAATATTTCTTATAGAATAATTCCAGTTTTTATCAATTTTATTTACTGATTTTCCATATCTTATTGCAGAATGGATTTTACCAATAATATTTTTAGCAGTTCCTTCCTCTTTACCAACTTCAACACTAAATGAATCATTTATATCCATTAAATGTAAAGGGAATCGGCGAGATGATCTTCTTAATGCCGGATATGGTATTCCTTTTTCAATTTTATAACTTGTTTCCATAATTCATTTCATTTATTTTAGTTTACGAACTTTAAAATAGTAATGCCCTTCACGTGTAGTTTTTAACCAGTAGATAGCAAAGAACATTTGATTTTCCCGGAGTGCGTAGATAATATCTTCATTTCCTGACCATCCCCATGTATGAAATTCTACCTGCCATACTCTTTTACCCCTTATCCTGACAGCATCGCACCAGCAAATAGATTCAATAAATTTCACAAGCCCAAAAGGATCATGTATTGTGTCCCAATTCTTTATTTTCTCTAAATCGCTTTCATCTGGATATTCTTTCATTTTATTTATTTCGTTTAATTATTTCTGATTTAAGCCATTTAAAACAATCATTAAAACCCTCTTTATAATCATGCAGATAATCTATTGTGAAATATTTTTCATCAATTTTTTCCTCTCTTTCTTCATCATTTGGCACATCCAATGGCAAGGCAAGAATTTCATCAGCAATTTCCAGTTTCCAATGATATTCATCTATATCATATTTCTCAAGTACCTCGATTATCTGTTCTCTTTTCATAATCCAAACATTTCAGGTGTTAATAGGATAAAATACTGCTTTGCGTTCACTCTCTTGTTTAACTGATTTATATTGTTTCCATATATCAGGATTAGTTTCTGCCATTTTTAACATTTCATCATAAGTCTTAGGTCCCTCTATTTTATTGAATTCTTTATCCCTGCTTGCCCAGGTTGCCAATCGCTTACTTATTTCAAATGTTTTTTCAAGTTCAAATCGCATCTTAGTGTTACTTCTATTTTTTTCAGTCCAATAAAGAATAAAAGCATTTAACATTTTCGATGGATATTGATCTTTAAATTCCAATACTGATTTTATAAATTCATCTTCCCTCTTCCTTAATAATTCTTCTCCCTTCTTATTATTTATATCTTTATTTATATTTTCATTTTCATTTTCCATACGTTTATCATGTGTTTTACATATCTTAATATTCTTTTTACTCCTGTTTATTCTCCTGCTTTCGCTATAATTAATCCGCTTCTCCCTTTCCTCCTGCATCCTTTTTTGGTAATATTTTCCATCTCCATTCTTTGTTAACTTTTCCATTATAGCAGTTGGTACTTTCCCCTTACATATTCTTTCAAGTTGTGTTAAGCTTAATGTCTCCTTATCGGCCTGATGACAAAGAATCCTGATATACTTACCTGTCTCTTCATCAGTCATAAACTCTGTACCTACCAAAAAATCTTGAAAATAAAAAAGCACTGCGGGATCCTTCATATTCCTTGATAATTATAAAATCTTAATGATAATAACCATTCTGCATATTCAATTTCAGTAAATATCATTGATTGTTCTTTTCGTTTAATTTCAAATTTTGTAAATTCTTCATTTATATAAATAATATAACAAGGCAATCCCTTATTTTCAAGCCAATTATAAATCATTTTTTCACCATTTGTTGGAATATCATTCATAAAATCCCATTTTAAATCCATAGCTGCAATTGGTCTTTTATAATCATGTTCTATCCATAATCTATATCCTTCAATTTCTGGTTTATAAATTAATTTATCAATATCAGTCATATATAAACTTTTATATTTTAAACTTATTTCCTGTAATCTATCACGATGCCAAGTACTATATTTATCATGTATTAAAGAAGGTGGAATATAAGTATTCATTTTAATTTAAAAATAGTTAATTCTCTATTAAGTATAAGACATTGTTTTTTATTTTTTGCTCTTTCAACCCATAAGGCTGAATATTGCTGTGTTGAATAAGGAATTACATATCTTGTTTCAATTTTATATTTATCAAAAACTAAATCATATAAATCAAACATAGGATCAATCCATTCCCATTTATCCTTCCCTGTTTCCCATATTGGTCTGATTAAATAAGCTATGCGTTTAATTTTATGTTTTTTTGCTTCATCAATTATCATTTTCATTGTTTGATAAAATTGATCTTTTGTCATATTACCCAAGTCTGTTTCATCTTCTGAATATTCCTTTTTAGCTAAAATCCAATATGGTGGATCAAGAAAAATCAAATCTGTTTTTGGTAAATCTTCAGGGAATCCCTTAGTTATATCATGTTCATAAATGTCTTTTTCCCTTCCTGATTTTACTATTTTATCTGTACAATAATATTTTCGGTTGAAATCCTTACAGGAATCAATAGTAGTTCCATCTCCTGCAAATGGATCAAAAATTAAATTTCCTGGTTGTGTATGAAAATAGATAAGATTATCCATGAAGATTTTAGGGAAACTGCCAAAATGTTCTGTCTCATTTCCTTTTTGTGTATTCCAGATATTATAAATGAATGGGATAAAGTCTCTAGTATCTTCTTTTTTATTTAACTTTTTTATTCTATTTAAAAATTCCTTATAACCAGGAAGTTCTTTTTTATCAAAACATTCCTGTTTATAATTTTCAAATTCATTAGCAAATAAAGGATCACTTAAATAAGCCAATTTTCTTATATATGAATCACTTAATCCAACTTCTTCAATATATTCTTGCTTTGAGGTAATTACAGGCACCGCGGTGCCAGTAACTTTCGGCCCAGTTTTACCTTTATTAATTCTTAAATATCCACTCCCAATTTGTAATATACATTCCAAATATTTAATTCCCATTTCAAATACAAAGTCAAAAGTAATTTTGCCAGCCTTATAAGCAGTTTTGCCTAAATCAAAGGCTGCCTTTCTTGCATTCAAATCATCTTTAATTGTGACTTGTGATATTTTCTTTTTATCTAATTTTTTCATAATAACAAACCCCTTCAGCAAATAAAAAACCATGCAGGAAGCGTCATGCGAAACCATACATGGTATTTATCCCCGAAGGGGTTATTTTTAAAGTTGTAATTACAATTAATTATCATCATGACGCTTTTTATTGAGTACAAATATACAATTATATTTTGAATTGACAAACATTTTAAAATAATTTAAATGGTCTATGATGACGAGATTACTCATATTGTAGTTTTAATTGAGCTTTATGATTCTCAAATCTTTTAACTCCCGCCTCATAATAATCTTTATCAATCTCACAGCAAATCATTTCTGCTATACCAAATTCATAACAGGCAATAACCGATGACATAGATCCTCCATGAGTATCTATAATTTTAAATTCAGGTTTAGCATAATTCTTTAAGAGCCATTTATATAAATCAATAGGTTTTTGTGTTGGATGAAATCTTTCAATTTGATGTTTCTTTTTAAATCCTGCCCATAAATAATTAAACATATTTATTTTCCTATCAAACGAAGTCCATGCCAATTCAGCCATTGATAGATATTCCTTTATATCAACTTCTTTATTCCATATTACCCATCCATTACTTGGGTTTAAAAACTCTGTAAAATGATTACCCCCCCAAATAATCTGATTTTTACTTATTCTGAATAATTCATTAAAATATTTTTTATCAGGAATATTATCATCATCAAAAGATTTGTATATTTTACTATGTGGATTTTTCCATTTTGCCGTTGGTCTATCTGCTAAATTACGTCCTCCTTCTTCACTTATCCCATAAGGCGGATCAACAATAGCCAAATCAAAATATTTATCAGGTACATTCTTCATATATTCCATACAATCAATATTGAGCAGAGTAATCATTAATTCTTCATCATTAATTCAACCTCATCCCTGATAGTTTTCTTCTTTCGATATTTGTCTCTGATTATTTCAGAAGCATGGCTGAACGGCCGGAAAACAAGCTGTTCAATTTCCAGGCGCAACTTCAAATTTTCAAAACGCAATCTGTGCAATTCTCTATCCTTGTTCATATAACCAGATATTTATATTTATCAATATCATCAGCGAAAAACCAACGAAAACCTCCAGCCTTATATCGAGGATAATATTTACCATTCCTATTATTTTTAGTCATTTTTTGATGGCAAACAGCACTGATATTGCGCCTGTTAATTTTTATCTTTTTAGCCTTATAGTATTCTTCCGCATATCGTGAATTTTTAAAAGCTTTTAATTTTCCATTATTATCAATGGATACTACTTGTTTACTATTAAATTTGTGCATATATTTAGCATTGCCAAGTTGTCTGCCTATTTCAAGGTATTTAAGAACTCTCCTTCGCTTCCTGCTATCCATCCATTCTTTCTGCGGTAAACCTTTATTGAATGGTTTATGTCCTTTAATGAATTGCCCATTGATATAATTTCGTTTCGGATGTGCTTCAATATGTAATTCGTAATTTTCCATCATTTCAAAAATGGTTTACGTCTTCCAGCTAAAAAATTATTGTGGATATATTGTAATCCGCCTTTACTTATTTTCTCTTCATGAGCCATATCGTGACATCTGCGACAAAGAGCCATAAGGTTTTCGATGACATCCTTATCCTTTCCCCTGCCATTGATGTGATGAATATCCACAGCTTTACGACTACAAGCCTCACATAAAATGACATCCTGTTCGCCATAGTCGAAATGCTTCATATATATCCTGCAATGCTTAGTCATATCTTCACCCCCATTGTTCTGCCATATTTGTCTCCTGGTTGTATATGATATTTTTTCATACTGCAACATACGCATTATTTACTATATATCAAAATGACCATTGGGTTGCCATTGCTTTTGCAATTCCGCTATAAGTAACTGATCTTAATTTTGATCTTTCTGGACTTGGAGGCATCTTCCATATTCGCCCCTCTTTGCCGTCAACTATATTTGTTGGTATAAGTTTAGGAAGATTATAAAGCCATAGACAAGTTGCTTTAGTCTCAGGATGTCCAAATTGCCAAGGCTGAATAATTTGAGTATATTTTGGTAATAATGCAAATTTGTGTGGTATAGGATTTTCAATAGCAATTCTATTATTATTTTTTCCATACTCAATAAATTCATAAAAGAATCTTACTGCCAAATCCAATTCATTCCATAGATTACGTTCTCTTAACCACCTAACTCCGGAATTTGCAAGTCTGGTACATGGAGGATGGGCTATAACTAAATCCCATTTTTGAGAATATAATGTTTTTATTGCGTCTTTTTGTATATGCCATTCAGGATGACCACCACTGCAATCAAGTATATCACATGAATAAGCCTTATGTCCTTTTTCTCTGAAGGCCTTACAGACAACTTGGCTTTCTTCGCAAGCAATTAATATTTTCATTCCCCATTATCATTTACCAAATCATTGTGCTTTTTGATTATATCCCTGTAATCGGCATCAATTTTGTAATCAATAACATAATCGTCTACATCAAAAAATCTACCACATGAAGGACAGCCACAATCAGCTACCGATTCGGCTTCCTCTTCATTTAATATTTCCCCGCAGTAAGGACATTTATATTTCATGATTTTAGTTTATTTCCAGAATTGCCACCATTTCTTTGTTTTCACTTTTATATTTGCTCTACGAAAATCAAGAATTTGTTTAGTTGCTCTTGTTAAAGCATCCTGTAAATCCTTATTTTTTATGCTCAATTCTATAATTATTTGTTTAGTTGCTCTTGTTAAAGCATCCTGCAAATCCTTATTTTTTATGCTCAATTCTATAATTATTTGTTTTTGCCTTTTTAAAGCATCTTTATATTGTTCTTTACTACTCATTGTTCCAGTTTATTTTTGAAATGATTAATCTCCTGTCGGTTTTTCTGATTCAACAAGAATGCCGTTATCAACAATTTCAAGTTGACCATCATCTATCCATTTTTCCTTTCTTTCATTCCCATCTTTATCCAATGGAGGAAGAGGAATTAATAGAAATTGAATCCAACCATTGCTGTATTCACATTTTCCTGCTGCAATACCTATAAGTCCAGTAGTTTTGTCTTTTATTCTTTGTCCTAATTTAATTTGTGGTTTCATTATTCTAATTTATTTTTGAAATGATTAATCAGTTTTTCCATTTTAGCTCTATAATAATCTTCTGATATTTCATAGCCTTCCGGATTCTGTTTCCATAAAAGAAAAAGCACAGCCCTCAATCTTTGCGAAGGAGATTTGCCTGTATCATCAAATTCCACTTTGAGTTTGTCAATTTCCTCCATTTCATGTGTTGCAAAAGGATCCGGAGCATAAGCGAGATAACCGACCTTGTTTAATGAAAAATGTATATCTGCCATTTCCTGTGGGGATAATTCCCCGGTCTCAAAACTTAACTTCAGAGTTCCGTCTTTCAATGATCGGTAACTTTCAAGTATTGTTGGTTTAAGTAAGTAGAATGTTTTCATCTAATTATAATAATCATATTCGTCATAAATCAATAATTTATTGTTGACCTTTGCAATCAAAGCATTGATCCTTTTTTCAAATTCTTTAAATAGAATAGGTTCAGGTTTAACCCTTGTAATAAAAGGCTTCATATTCTCTACATAGCTCATGAAATCGCAGTATTTAAAACCTGAAACAAAGAGTTGCCCCTGAACTTGATAACGATAATCTGCTGGTAGTTTACCATCTTCGATATATTCAAGATGAGTGCGAGCCAGGGGACATTTTATTTCTAAAATCCCCTTTTCGGGTAAAAGACCATCCGGAGAAATCCCTATCCATTCATGATATTTATGTCCCTCATCAGGTATTATAAAACCCGCAGTTTTAACTTTGATATCAAAGATTGATTCATATTCCTTCCTGGCCTCCGGTTCCGTTTCGATACCATGCTCCATTAATGCGTTCACGTATGTCTCACCCATCTTACCTGTAATGATCTCACAGGCAATATTTGTAATGAGGTCTTTATGAGTCTTTGTATTCTCTCCGGCCATCAAAGAAGCAAATCTGGTCCCGGTCACTCTTCCGCATCGAGCATCAAACCAGGCTTCACTTTGTTGTTCTATATTCAAAATGATCATGATTCAAGTAATTCAGGATTTTCATAAATATTACCGATGATTTCAATTTCCTCCCATTTATATTCTTGATTACTCCATTTCCCTGTTTTATTTATATTAATTCCTTGATTAACATAAAAATTAGGCGCATCATATTGAATTTCACCAATAAATGAATTATATAATAAACCATCGCCCCAGCCAGCAGGAACTTTTACAATATCCCCTTCATAAATCTCTTTGCCATTTTTATCTTTAAGACCAGTATATTCTACAATTTCAATATCATCTACTAAATTGAATGAATCATATAAATTGAATCCATTTCCGTATTTATCTTGAATGGGATTAATTCTTATACGTGCATATTCATTAGCATTCAACCAACGTTTGGTTATTTTATCCCATATTTTGAATTTGATTTCTCTTTTCATGATTCCAGACTTTTATCCATTTCGACCATTAATTCAAATAAAGTCCAGGCATGAGCATTCAAATCCTCCAATTCTAATTTACCTGCAACGACAAGATCCTTGCTATATGAAACTGCAAAACCGGAATAACGAGTTTGTTCTTTCTTTAAAGCTTTACCGTAATTAGATTGTTTGTACTGGTTCAGAGGTTTGATGACTAAATAATCATGCGTCATACCTTCATTATCAGTATATGTCTGAGGTACTTCAGTAAATTCAGCTTCCTGGCCCGGAATGAATTTTTTCTGATCATCTGATTTCGACCTATAAATAGCTTCCTTCCCGTTATATTTAACGAGATAGGAAAATAAGTCTCCATACTTGCTGTTAACTTTTTTATTGAATTTGACTTCTTTGATTACAGCTTTCATTATTCAGAGTTTTTAAGAACTTCAATTTCTTTATTATGTACTTTAAGCATTTCACATATTAGAGTAATTTGTTTTTTTATTTGCTGAATTTCTTTATCCAATTCACTAATTCTTTCTTCAAACTGTCCAGAATCAGAATCCCAATTTCTTTTAATTCTTGCTTTCATCATTCAGAGTTTTTAAGAGCTTCCATCATGTCTTTGGCTGAAAGCTTCAATTGTTTAGTTCTCTTTTTAAATTCGTAATCAACACGAACATATTTGAATTTGAATTTATTATAGTTGGTATTAGCCCAGAGGACCCGACTCATACCATCAGCTTCATCTTTAGCAAGCCGGATACCATCTTCTATATTATCAGTTTCAATTCCTGATTCGACTTCGAAAACAATTATGTATTTCATGATTTCAGTAATTCAGGATTTTCATAAATATTACCGATGATTTCAATTTCCTCCCATTTATATTCTTGATTACTCCATTTCCCTGTTTTATTTATATTAATTCCTTGATTAACATAAAAATTAGGCGCATCAT
>Ga0315548_1003235_pt1 | contig 12297 bp, 12 predicted proteins | sample SalMarSW160110MG_2_FD_202540 | JGI IMG/M metagenome (GOLD analysis project Ga0315548, IMG submission 202540) | Salt marsh sediment microbial communities from the Plum Island Ecosystem LTER, Massachusetts, United States - Salt Marsh Sediment SW1601-110 ... | reverse complement strand
CAGCCAGTTTTAACCCTCGGCTTACAAAAGCACGCCGATTGAAAACATCAAAATCATGCGCTTCGATATCGTCCAGAATCCCCTTATAAAGAATGGCTGCGGCAGCCACGGCGAAACGGCCATCGGGGTGGAGCAGGGCAATCCCAGGCATGGCCTCGGCATACAGACGTCGAGCCCGGGCAATCTGGAAGCGCATAAAGCCGCGCCAGCGCTGGTCCACCCTTGCGGCCGCCACATCATTTTCGTTAAGGCGAAAGGTGGCCAGCTCATCCAGGGGGAGGTATAAGCGACCAGCAATCCAGTCTTCCCCCACGTCACGCAGGATATTGGTGAGTTGCAAAGCAACACCCAACTTGATAGCATAGGGGATTGCTCCCTGATCGGAATATCCGGTGATATGCATGCTCATTAACCCCACTGTAGATGCCACACCATAGCAGTAAATCGAGAGGTCTTTAAAGGTCCGGTAACGCCGCTGTACCAGGTCACGCCCCACACCGTCTAGGAGCTGCTCCGCATAACGAAAAGGAATTTGATAGCCTGCCTGGACGTCAGCCCAGGCCGTGAGCACCAGACTGTCAGGGACCCTGCGCTCTCCCCGTATACCTTCGCGCAAATGACGCAGCCTGGTCTCCGGCTGCTCTACGTTCTCATCTGCCAGGTTATCGGCGGTGCGGCAGAATGCATACAGGACTCGCATGGCACGACGCTTTTCTCCCGGCAACAGGCTGGTTGCCAGATAGAAGGAGCGGCTGTATTCAGCTGTGATCGCTTCGCAGGCTGCGATGGCTTCGTGTAAAACCCGGTCCTTCTCCCTCTTAACATCCGGCCTAAGTGCCTCTCTCGGGGTACCGAGGGCTTCCTGGGCGAGGGTAAACAGATGCTGTTCCCATGATGGAGTTGTTGATTGCAAGGTCAGGCTGCTCCTTTTAGTACTAATTTGATCCACAAAGTATACTTGATTGTCAATATTTTGTCAAGATTTACTTTGACAAAATATTGACTCTTTTTGGTATCATGCTATGATCCGGTAGTTGTGGATGAGTGCAAGTAGAAACTCGCAAATCGAACAGATCATCAGGGGCCTGATCTTCCGCTATTGCCATAGCGGGCTTCCTCGCCTAGGCGAACACTCCCCTGTCCCCCATGCCGGAGGCGATCAACGCTTTACAGTCCGACAGTCGTGTGCAGGTGAGCGAAGACGGCTGGATCTCTTTCCGGTCAGCCGGGATGGTGCTCGTTTGGTTTTCTTCTTTTGTACCTTTGGGGAGATTGTTAAACCTTGCGGGAAGCGCTTAGTTCAACGGCCGGGTTCAGGCGCTTGCATGCCAGCAAACCGATTTACAAGCCAAAGCCGACACCCTAGGCGCAGATTGTTTGAAAAACCGCAGCGGTAGCGAGTCGCCTGGAACGATTTGTTGGGCCGACCGGTTTTTGGAATGTGGCCCGAAAATAAACGCCCCCCTTTCAGCGTTGCCGTAACAACCGGGCCGAATTGGCGAGTATTCCCAAATCTGGTAGAGATTGGGCGGCGGCGGCGAGAATGGGTGGCAAAAAGCCAAATGCAGCCAGCGCAAGCCCCATTACATTATAAACTGCCGTAAAGACGAGATTCATCTTGACGACGCCCATCGTCCGGCGGGCAATGGCCAGGGTGTGCAACAAACGGGAGATACGGTGGTAGCGCACGGTGTAACCGTTGCGTGCTGCCGCAACACCAAAAGCGGAAGCGAGATAAGATTTTCCGCTGCCGGTGGGGCCGAGCACCAGGATGTTATTGCGGCTGGCGATCCAGCCGGATTGACCAAGCTCGAGGATCAGGCGGCGGTCGAGTCCACGAGCGGGGGAGAAGTCCAGGTCTTCGAGGCTGGCTTGCATGGGGAAGTTGGCAGAACGAATGTTGCGTTTGATGCGATTTTCGCGGCGCTGGGTACATTCGGCATCCACCAGCAAGGACAGCCGGTCTTCGAAGGTCAGGTCGTTGTATTTTGGGTTGGCTTGCTGTTCACGCAAAGCGTTGCGGAAGGTGGACAGGCGTAATTCCAGCAGTTGGTCATTGAGAGCTTGTAGGGTCATGGGATCTCCTTGTCATTGGTAATAATTGCTGCCACGCACATTTTCGTGGGCTGGCAGGGGTGGCTCAGGGGAGGTGGCAGTTGCCAGGCGTTCCAGTTCGGATTTCACATCACGATAGGAGCGCAGATCCGCTTCTAGCAAGATCTGGCAGGCTGTTTCCAGTTAGGCGTGCGGATGCTGGCGAGCCAGGTTGAGAATACCGAGACAGGAGCGGTAGGCATGCTGCGGGTAGCGTCTGGATTTCAGCATCGCGGTAACAAAGGCTGCTGTATGCGGGCCGATTTTGCTGGCTTCGCGCTGGAACCAGTCCCCGTTGGCATTGAGCACGAAGCGATGATTGGCAGGCATGTGTTCGGGGCGGGTGGAGAAGCGTCCCTGGTCCAGGCTGCGAGGGTGCACACTCACCTGCTCCCCGTGGTGGAAGATGGACACCATGTTCTCGGTAGCACGAATGCGCACTTCCTGCCGCACCAGGTAGTGGGGAACACTGTAATAATGCCCTTCAAAGGCCACATGGTAATCAATATTGACCTTGGCGTTCTTCCAGGTGGCGAATTTGTATGGGCGTTCCGGCAGGGGATCCAGAACTGGTTGATCCAATTCTTCGAAGAGTTCCTTGCGCGATTTCCCCAAATGCTGCATTTCGCGCTCGTTCAATGCCTGGAGCAGCGGCGCGATGGCACGGTTGGCCTCGCCCACACTGAAAAACGTTCGGTTGCGCAATGGCGCCAACACCCAGCGCTCCACGTTCTGAACGCTGTTTTCAGCGTGAGCCTTATCACGCGGTTTCCTCACCCGGGCAGGTAAGACTGCCACCCGGTAATGTTCGGCAAATTCCTGGTAGCTGGGGTTGAGTTCGGGTTCGTAACGATGTGGTGTTTTCACACCCGATTTGAGATTGTCCGGCAGATAGTCTTAGGCACACCCCCGAAAAAGGTGAGAGCACGCACGTGACCACCCAGCCAGTGATGAAGTTCCTGTGAGGGTTGAACCTCGGCGTAAATGTAGTTGCTGGCTGGCAGGGTGGCCACAAAGACCTGCGCCTGGCTGACCTCCCCGGTTTCCGGATTGGTGATCGGTACGGTCATGCCCGCATAGTCCACTTCCATTTCCTCCCCGGCTTTGCGCGGCAGGCGCATGGTGTTCGTGCGGGACTTGTTCCAACGCTGGTAGTGCTCCCTGAACTGAGTGTATCCGTATCCGTCCTGGTGTTTCTCGTGATACTCCTGCCAGAGCAAGGTCAATGTCACGCCACGCTTGGCAAGCTCACGGTGTATTTCTTCCCAGCTCGGCATTGGGCGAGCCGCCCCTTTCTCTATGGGTTTGTCCGGAAACAAACGGCGATACAACTCCTCATCGCCCATTCCTTCAGGCAAAGGCCAGCCCAGACCGGCGTGCTCGGCTCTAGCCAGGTATTCTCCCACCGTGCTGTTGGAAACATTGTATACCCGGGCAATGCCCCGGTTGGACAGTCCAGCCTGATGATGTAATCGAATGACTTCTCTGATCTTGCGCACTGGTAATCGCTCCTGCGGCATCCTGACCTCCTCGATGATTTGGAAGTAGGATACCCTGTTCGGCTTGATTTCCAGCGCTCATCCCCCGGCCTAGAAGTGTGCGGCTTCCACTGTTTAAGGTGTGCGGCTTACTCCGTTTAACCTGTGCGACTTACTCCGTTTAAGGTGTTCGCCTTGCTCCGTTTTATGCAAGTGATAAATGTCACAACATTAAACACGCCTTACCCATCGACTTCGCGCTAGTTTTTCGAAGCCCATTCGTTCGTACAAGGCCTCAACCCTTCTATGGTCCACCTCGACTTCCAAATCAACCGCCAGGCAACCTGCCTTTTCTGCTTCTTTCATCAATCTCTCGATCAGTAAAGTTCCTATTCCTGCATTTCGATAACCTGGTAAAACATATAACTCGTCCAACCAAGCTGATTTGCCACCATGCTCAAGCGTCCAGGCAAATGGAATAACAGCAATCCCGACAGATTGATCCCCATCCTTCGCTGTCAAGGCGAATCCCAGTTCCTCATGGGTGAGCAAGTGGATTATGGCGGCTTCAAGTTGATCAAGGTCAAACTCAATTTCATGCTCAAGAAATTGTTTTTGCATGAGATGGAGGAGACCGGGGAGGTCTTTTGGTTTGGCTCTATAGATGTTCATAGGTTTTAAAGGTTTGTTCTCAAGGGACCCATCGATGGGCATCACCCACGCGGTGGTTGGCAAGGGCTCCCGCGCGGGTATGACTCAATTGAAATCCACGATCCTACACTTAAGCCAGAGTTTAGCCATCACTTTCCTTCTTAGCCCAGAGATAGGCTACAGCCAGGCGGGTTGCGCCACGCAAGCTACTTTGCTCCGGTTGAATTGCTGGAAATCGACACGCTTACCCTCGGGCGACAGCCCGGCCTGCGTGGAAGCGGGGTTGGGTGCACCCATTCTAAAAACTAGAATAACGATTGTTGAAATTCATTTGTTTTCGTATGTTTGACGTGTAATTTTCGAAGAACATAGTAAATGTTTTCCGTGATAGGTTCTCCAAAATCATCATGTCGCTCAACGTCAAAATAACGATCTTTCAAGTAAGCTAATAACAACATTTGTATTGTTAGCAATGTTATTCGCGTGCTTAAAGCAATCAGCTTTGCATCTAGAAATTGAATATCTTCTTTAGCTCCAGGAATTGGCATCGCCAATGTGCCGTGAGCAAATTTATTGCGAATTCGCCGTACAACATTGATGCCAACTCCAGATATACCCACATGCGGTTCTAGTTTGAACAAATCGAGAATGCTGTCATGATAAGAGAGTTTTTTTAGGGTTTCTCTTAATTCTGCCGTTGTCTCATTGTAAAACGTCAACAACTTTTCTGGCTCATATTCGTTTTTCAGGTAGAAAATTGCTTGGTCGATAGGACTTTGTTGCCCAGGCTTCAACTTTTTTGGTATCTTTGGAGGGTTGATTATTTTAATTACTGTTTCTAAACTTCCCCATACAAAACTGAAAATTGCAAGCCATGTAGTTAGTTGTGTAATAAGTTCGCTTCTTTTATCTTCATATTGTCTAGCAACGCCACACATCATTAAAGAATCATCGTAATAGCCTGTGAGTACACTTACATTCTCTATTCCAGCCGCAATATCCAGCCACTCTGCGGCATTTGACCAGACAAGGATTTCATCATCTCTAAATCGAGTATGTTCGGAATACCGACCATGTAGCTCTATTTCATAAATTACCATAGATAATTCGTAGCAGTGCTTTCGCAAAGTCAGATGTTTTCTGGCTTCATTTTCTAACTGGTCAAAAGAGTCGAATCTACGAATCCAATTTGGTAATACCAAATCCCTGAGCGTTCTAGCAAACAATTTTTCTTCTTCCGAAGATGTATAACTGAGAAAAATTGCGATTATTTGGTCAATATAGCATGCCAACGAAAAGCCATCTTTTGCGTTACAGATGTCTTCTATTAAATTCTGGAACTCTTCGTAATGTTCTAATTGTTTAATATGGTCTCTTAGCATAACATGACCTAGAATTATGATGGCTCAGTTTGTACGCCCAATTGGTTGATAAGCCAACAGATTAATGCTCAATTTCAACCATACTCATACTATACGAATCAATTTAGAGACATCCTACGGATATAGTTATTCTAGAGAACATTATCTACACAAAATCTAAGTATAAAGTAATTTAAAGGAGCTTATCCATATAAATGTCATGATAAATGATTATATCAATTAATATGAAACCAAAATCTAAAAAGGATTCTCAAACATAACCTAGATCATCTAATTTGTTTTTTCAAAACAGCATTCTACCTGAATGATTACAAGTTTATTATTACTTTTTCAACGGGTTGCTCGATTATGCGGCGCCTTTGTTGGAGATCCCCAGCATCGAGCCGGTGGAGTAACCATCTACTCCAAATGTCCTGTGAGTTTTCATCTATGGGTATTGTCAGGTCTCAACGATCAGAGATTCTCAAATTCACCAACAGATCGTTCGGTTTACGCAGCTGGTCAGCCGCTCTGACTGTTTTACCCCGAACCCTTGAAAAAGGCAATGAGGTTAAAAGGAGTGATAGAATTATTCCTGTTAGGGACGGGCAGGAAATTTACACCGATGTAGTCCCGACCTGCATCAGCTGATAGAAGGGAGATCGCCATGTATCAAACCGACATGTATGAGGGCATGCTAGCGGAGACGATCAGCATACCAGGATTTGGTGGCGAGTTGATCAACGCCTATTTTGCCCGCCCGTTGGGTGCGGGACCGTTTCCGGGCAGCAGGCTTTCAGATTGGCAGTGGCACAATTGAAAGTGGCTGCAAGCAAATCGCTACCCGACGTTTGAAACGCTCGGGAGCCCGCTGGATTTTGGAAGGTGCGAGAATGACCGCTAAGGCCCGGGCGGCTTGGTTGAGCCATCAGTGGAACCGGTTAGCGGCGCAGAGAGCTGCTCTACCTTTGGCTACCTAACAACATTTGAGTGCTCCCATCTATAAGAGTTTGTAACATACGCGGTTGGCGAATTTTCAAATTTGATCCACAGATAGGCCGAGCTCGATATCATGAGGCGGCTACCCGTCAGGCTGGTTACCACAGGATCATTAATTCTGCTCAAATGACCAGGAATATATGGTTTCGAACACCACGTGATATACTTCACATGTACCTTAAGCTCCCTGGAATTTAGAAGAAGTGGCGAGATATGGGTCGTAAGATCAAAGTCCTGCTTGCCGATGATCATACTATTCTGCGTGAGGCGACAGCTGAGTTGGTAAATCACCAACCCGACATGCAGGTAGTTGGACAAGCTGGGACCGGGCAGGAGACCTTGGAATCGGTAGCGGCCTTACGTCCTGATGTGGTTGTAATGGATATTGCTATGCCAAGGATCGATGGGCTGCAAGCCACCAGCGACATCGTTGCCGAGTATCCAGAGACTAAGGTGTTGGTGTTATCAGCCCATGAGGACCCGGAACATGTTATTTCACTCCTTCAAGCGGGCGCGACTGGTTATTTGCACAAATCGGTAAGCCTAAATGAACTGCTTGAGGCCATCCGCTCTACGAGCCGGGGCGTATCGGTGTTACCACCATCCATAGCATCGGTGGTGGTCAAATATTTATCCGGCGAGGAGCGCATACCTCAAAAAGAGAAAATCACGGATAGAGAGTTGGAGGTTATCCGATTGGTAGCCCAGGGGTTGACAAATGACCAGATCGCTCAACGGCTCCATCTAAGCAAGCGTACTATTGAAGCTCACTTGACTCATATTTTCAACAAACTCAACGTTTACTCGCGGACGGAAGCCGCTCTTATCGCGCAGAAAAAAGGGTGGATTTAATTTATCCCCTTGGAATCGGCTTTTCCTGAGATTTTCCGATTAAAGGGGAAGGGTTACGACGAATTCAGCCCCTTTCCCTTCTTTGCTCTCTACCAGGATGGTTCCCCCGTGTTCTTTGATAATGCGCTGGGCAATGGCCAACCCTAATCCGGCTCCCTGGCGCTTGCCATAGCTAAAAAACGGCTCGAAAATCCGCCCCACAACTTCTTTAGGCACTCCGGGACCAGTATCTGAGAAGCGCAATTCCACTCGATCCTTCACCTTGCGAGTATTCACGACAAATTTTCCCCCCTCAGGCATGGCATCTCGGGCGTTTGCTGCGATGTTATACACAACTTGTGCCATACGATCGCCATCCATGATCAATTTACCTCTGTAATGGAAATTTCTCTCCACTTCAATACCTCGATCGCTGAAATCTACTTCTAAAACGGTCAACACCTCCTCGAGAAACTTAGAAAGTGAACACGGCGTGCATCTCAATGGCAGGCGATCTTTCTGCACGTAATCCAGAATCTGCAGAGATGTGTTGTTCAAACGCTGGGCTAAAGAAACAATTGCCCGACTTAATTTTTCACGCGTACCGGGGGAGAGTTCTGGTCGCGCCAAAAATTCTGCACTCCGCAGTATGCCTCCCAAGGGACTTCGTAAATCGTGAGCTACACTGGCAGCGACCCTCCCCACTGCTGCGAGCCGCTCAGCATTCAAAGCCTCCTCACGTAATTGTGCATTGCTGATTGCGGTTCCAAGTTGATGCCCAATCGCCTGGGGCAGCGATCTTTCTTCAGGTGTGAATATCTGCGTTTTTGGGGTTGCAACTGTTAACAGCCCGACGAAATTCCCCTCCGCGAAAAGGGGCACGTAAGCTGTCAACCGGATCCCCTCTTGATGTAACCCTTCTAATACACTGGAGCTGTCTTCTGGGACTTTTTCGATGTGAACATCCATATTCTTTGGCCAATCTGCTGACTTCTCTTTCAATTTCCTTTCTAGCCAGGTCACCCATTCTTCGCTCATTCCCCGATGGATTTTCAGGACGAGCGATTCGCTCTTTGGGTCCTTGATGGCAATGGCTCCCATCTCCAATCCTGTGACTGCTAAGACCTGTTTCAATCCCTCTTCCAATACAAAATCCAAATCCTCCGGCCGGTTTACAGCTGCCGCGACAGTGAGAACTGCCTCCATATCTTTGGCTCTTCGAGCAAGATCTTCATAGAGGCGGGCATTTTCCACCGCGACGCCAATTTGATGGCCTATGGCAGTCAACAGGCCTAACTCTTCAGAAGAGAAATCCCGAAATTGACGGGTGACCACCCCTAAAGTCCCTACAATTCTATCCTTTGTCCGTAAAGGAACCACGGCAAAAGAATGGAATCCTTCCTTGGCAGCGATCTCACTCGCCCATTGAGAGCCATCGGCAATATCCATGATTACTTGGGGTTCTCCATTCTGTGCAACGCTGCCAACTACTCCCTCTCCTAAGGGGATATTATCTACTTGATCAATGTAGTCAGGACTCAGGCCTTCCGAGGATACAATTTTTAATTCTTCTGTCTCCGGATTAAGCAATCGAATACCACCGGCATCGGTTTCCATGACCTCGATCACTTTTACAATAGATGAATCCAGGATTTCTTGCAATGGTAAAGGTTGATTGATCACCGAGGCTACAATATTGAGAGCAGCCAGTTCCGCCTCCCGCCGGCGGGTTGCCTGGTAAAGCTGCGCGTTTCGAATAGCGATGGCTGCCTGGTTCGCTAACGATTGCAGCAAGCGGATATTGTCTTGGTCAAATGCCCCAGACTGGTTTGATACCAAAACCAACGTGCCGACAAGCGTGTTGCCGACCAGTAAAGGAACACCAGCATATGCCTTAAAAGGTCGTTCATCAGGCAGCAAGTCCGGTTTAATTTCCTGGAAGCTTTCCACATCCGATACCAGCAGAGGTTTCGCCTCTCGAACAACCCACCCTGTGAATCCCTCTCCAGGTGGAAAAGATCTGCCTACTGGATAGCCTCTATTTGGCTCGCTCCGGATGGCCTGCAAGGTCAACATGCCGGTCTGGGCGTCCCACAAGCTGACCTCAGCCAGCGCGCATGGGATCAATTCTGACGCCGAGGCGACCACCGCATCCAAGGTTTCTTGCAAATCCAGACTGGCGCTGATACGGCGGTTGAGCTCGTTGAGGACCGCCATTTCTTCAATTTTCCGAGTTTCCTGGGCATGCAAACAGGCATTCTCCAGAGCGAGAGCGGCCTGATTAGCGAGAATGCAGAGCAGCTCCCGGTCTGCTTCGCTAAAAGCATCCATTTCGGCGCTTTCTACGTTAAGAACTCCCAGCACTCTCCCTTCGATTTGAACAGGAACCGCGAATTCAGAGACAGCCGGAAAACCAATATTGACATAACGAGGGTCCTTGCGAATATCAGGCGCATATATTGGCTGACCTCTGCGAATCGCCGCCACCGTAATCCCCTTTTCGCCCTTTAATGGCAATCGCAGTCCTTCGGCACGGCGAAGCTCCCCCTGCTTGGCTGTTACGTACAACTCATTCAAGGTCTCATCAACCAGCAGAAAGTCACTATCCTGCAAATTGAGTACCTGGGCAGCAATTTCCAGCACGGCTTCTGCGATTTTCGCCGGATCCCGCAGCAAGACCAATTGCTGTCCAAGATCATAAAGGGCGTTATACCTGTTTTCCACCAGTTCCTGATTCTCCTTTTCTTCGAGTATATCAAAGCTGCCAATCGAATTGCAAAGTTTTATATAAGGGATTCCTACATTTTCTCACTGCGGAAAACCGCAATCAACCTCTGGTTTTTTATCGTGGATTTCCACAATTGATCTTATAGTGTCCTTTCGGATGCAGGTGGATTGACCATTGACTACAATGCAAATGGATGTAACGCCAGGAGTGTTGCAAATGATGTCACCAAATATCGAATTAATGATTGAGATCTATAAGATATATTTTCAGGAGCGCTTCAAAGAAGTTAATACCCTACGCCTACTACGCCAGGCCGGAATCACTCATGAAAGCTGGATGTCCCGGATAAGTTGTAGATTACTCGCCTCTCTGGGTCATCAAATGGTCTCATTAGGGAATCGACTGGAACGATTAGAAATTAATCCTACCCATCAGCGATTAGGTAACAAGGAAATAAATGAGCAAAATGGATTTACGCTTACCAGACCTTGAGAACACTTGCTATTCGAGGCTTAGGATGGCTGCGTCATTTGTAGACAAGCGGATTTCTGCCCTCTGGCTGGTCGTGGCAATCTTGATTTTCCGCATCGATTCTTGCTCTTTGGTGAGGAAGCCACCGGGAGAAAACCCGACACAAGCCGAAGTAAATCAAACACCGACCAATGTTTCTAAAGCCAAGATCACATCTACGCCTTCAAAATCCATCATTAATGTTGCGGAAACAGTAGAAATTCTAAACCAAGGCGAGCGATCCTGGCGAAATCCATTTTCCCGATGGCGGCACCCTTGCCGATCTCTTGACAAAGGCTCCTGATTACGCCGTCGCATACATCGATTTGCGAGCGGATGAAAAAAGATCTGTTCGGATTGGGAAAAATTTTGACTCCTGGGACGTCTATTATGGAGAAATGCCCGCAGGAGAAGCATTTGATGGGATGATTCTCTTTAGAGAAGTGACGTTGACGATGTAGTGATCCCCTGTTTAGCGCGCTCACTGCCCAGCAATTGTTCTTCAGCCAAGCGCCCTTACAACTTTTCTGGCTGGTGGGACAGGTGGGGCTAACGCTGCTTCTCTGTGAGGTATTCTTCAAGGGTACGGAAAATGTACAAACCTGAGTTACGAACGACGGTGCTGGTGGCGTCAGGTGCACTGGTTATATCGCTGCTTGCTCGCGGCCGGGAAGGCGGTGCTTTTTCCTTCTTGCTGACCCTTTGGGTGGTTATGGAAGGTGTTCGCGGCCGGTATGATTGGGTAAGCATGGGCTTCCGGTTAGACAACACCTGGCAAGAACTTAAGCGCAACGCTTGGCTGATCGGCTTTGTAGGAATCTTCACACAATTAGGTTTCTGGTTGGTGGCAAATTACCTTTACACGCCTCTCAGAGAACAGATAATGGGGCGTATCACATCCATGCGGGTGTGGATACCGTCTTTAGCTTTGTTATTGGTTTTTATTAGCTACCAGACCTTAGCCGAGGAAATCGCCTTTCGCGGTTTTATCCAAGGTCGCCTGGCACCCCTGTGGGGGACACCCCTGGCAATTTCCTTAAGCGCATTGTTCTTTGCCGGGTTCCATTGGCAGGTTTACATCAGTTTACCCGTCACATTAATTGACTTGATGTTTGTCGCACTGGACGGTGTGATCTATGGCTGGATATTTGCCCGCTCGAGGAAAATATGGGTTGCATGGCTGGCTCATTTGATAGCCGACTTGGTCTCACTGGCCTTGCTGGTGTAAAAGGAGGTGCAGCGATGGTATCTCAAGGGGGTCGACCTGCCTCACAACGGCCACAGTTAAAACCGTTTGGCCGGGCGATATTAGCCGTCATCATGGGTATCTACGGTCAAATGATCCTCGCGATACCCATATGGTATGCTCTCGGATCACCAGAGCAACTCGGTGCCGCAGCTGAATTTGGCATCAAAGTCGCGACACTGGTGATGGAATGCAGCGTACTTTTGCTCATCGCTATAGATAAAGAGTCATTAACAAAGTACATCAATCTGCATTCCCCTGGTCGAATTCTGCTTTTTGGGTTGCTAGCAGCGATTCCACTGGTGGCAGCTAACCGTGTGATGCAGGGATGGATCATCCGCTTTGTCCATGGTGAATTCGCGTACTACAGCAGGCTCACGGGCTCAAGTTTGGGAGCGT
>Ga0315548_1003232_pt1 | contig 12310 bp, 9 predicted proteins | sample SalMarSW160110MG_2_FD_202540 | JGI IMG/M metagenome (GOLD analysis project Ga0315548, IMG submission 202540) | Salt marsh sediment microbial communities from the Plum Island Ecosystem LTER, Massachusetts, United States - Salt Marsh Sediment SW1601-110 ... | reverse complement strand
GGCGGGCTGCACCCGCCCAACACCCCCACATCTCTACCCCATCACGGCAAATCCCAGAGAGCCAATATCGGGACATAGTTTACTTATGAAAGGAGAATGGCATAACCGGGCGAGTTGATAATATAAAAAGATTAAGTTGTGCCATTGTGCTGGCAAGCCTGCTGCTGGCATTGATAACAGGTCCGGTGCTTGCTGCAAATGTCACGCTACTGAACGACGGATTTGAAGGTACCTTCCTGGGTTCCTGGGATGCAGGTTCCTTAACCCAACAAAACTACCCGCACAGCGGTGCCTATTCAGCCCGTGGCAGTTCTTCTTCTGTTAGCAATCTCACTAGTACTAGCTTAAGTACCAGTAATGCTGTCAGTATCACGGTAGATTTTTAGCATTACAGAGTTTCTAATACTACTACATTCGAACTTTATTACTATACCGGAACCGGAAGCAGCTATGACCTGATTGCTAATCTTAATACAATAGGTAGTGCTGGTAGTTGGCAGCACTATCAGCAGACGATAACGCTCCCCCAATATTTTATTTCCAATTTCCGGATACGGTTTGGGGGCGGCGGAGGAGGGTCCACCAACTGAGTCTATGATGACGATGTTCTGATCACAAAGGACACGGGTGAAACCCTGACTGTCAGCAAAGCTGGGACTGGCAGTGGAACAGTGACCAGCACTCCAGCGGGAATCGACTGCGGAGGGGACTGTTCGGAGCGTTATGCCACCAACATGATGGTCACACTGAGCGCGGCAACCGCCATCAGCTCGACCTTCGCTGGCTGGAGCGGGCTCAGCTGTCCGGGCACGGAAACCTGCCAGGTGACCAAGGATGCGGCCAAGTCGGTCATGACCACCTTCACCCAGTGCGAATATACATTGAACATCACAACGGTAGGCAATGGATCGGTGGTCAAGTCTCCCGACTAGGTAACCTACCTCTATGGTGATGTGGTCCAGCTGACGGCGACCGCCAATCCGGGCTGGACCTTCTCCGGTTGGTCAGGCGACCTGACCAGCAGCACCAACCCGGACTCCATCACCATGAACGGTGACAAATTTGTCACCGCTAATTTCATTATCCGTATCTACCCGTTTGTCGTGAAGTAACCTTTAGAAGATTATCCATCCCAACTAATGGCATAACCTATCCGCAAAGATCGATGACCGTAAGGGGCTGTCTAGAAAGAACCGGTAGACAGCCCCAAAACTTATCCAAAGGGCAAAAATCGGCATCAGACAAAGAAACTGGCGTTCATCCACCCGCCAGTTTTGGGATTCCCCCGAAAAAGTGGACATGAAGAAAAGACGCGGAACTATTCGTTAGGAATGATCAGCCACAATATCAAGTAAAGACCGATCCCGGGAACCCCGCCGGGAATGGATGCGATGATGAAGGCCAGTCGAAACCAGAGTGGGCTGATACCAAAAAATTCACCCAAACCACCACATACCCCGAATATGATCCGTTTGCGACGCGAGCGGCGTAAGAGTACTTTTGCTGAGCGAGACATAACGATCTCCTTAATTCAATCCCAAATTTTGATAAAGTCAGATAAAAAAAGCATCCTCATAAATGTGAGACTTTAGAAGTCTCAAAGATCGACTTCTACCTTTATTTACGGATATTCGAAAGGAAAGTTGCTCGATTCCATTTCTGGTTGGGGGTAGAGAGGGGTGGGATACCTTAAAAAAATGGATTTCTGTAAGCATTTAGTTGACAAAGGCAATTTATTATGCTAAAGTAAATGGCATGTTCTACACGAGTAGACAATTCGTGTAGACAACACGTGTAGAGGAGGTGGAAGATGAGAAAATCTGTCACACGTGACGAGGTGGCCAAAGCCGCGGGGGTTTCCACCGCAACCGTTTCCTACGTGGTTAACAACGGGCCCAGGCCGGTTTCTACCGAGACGCGCAAGAAGGTCTTGAAGGTGATCGAGAAGCTGGGATACCGGCCAAACGCCGTGGCCAGAAATCTTCGCAGGCAAAGGACTTCTACGCTGGGTCTGATCCTCCCCGACACTTATAATCCATACTTTGCTGAAGTAGCCCGCGCCGTGGAACAAACTGCCTTTGATCGCGGCTTTACCGTGATGCTGTGCCATTCTGACTACAATCTGGAAAGGGAACTGCATTATGTCAGCGTGTTGCAAGCCGAGCGAGCGGCTGGTGTGATCTGGTTTCCTGCGACCAGCAGCGCTGAACCGGCCATTCGATTGGCGGAATACGATATACCATTGGTGGTTTTGGACCGTAAGGTTGAAGGCATGCAGGCTTCGGCGGTTATCGCTGATAATTTTCGGGGAGGCTATATTGCCACGCAGCACTTGATCGAACTGGGTCACCATCGGATAGGCTGTATCGCCCGGCCATTCGAGCTGCACCATAGCCAGGAAAGGGTAAGGGGGTATCGGGCTGCGTTGGAAGATAATGGCTTCTCACCCGATGAGCGATTGACTGTCAAGGGTGGCTTTCGCCTGGATGATGGTTGTGAAGCTGCCACAAAATTGTTCTACATGGATTCCCCTCCATCAGCCATTTTTGCTTATAACGATTTTATGGCAATTGGCGCTTTGAGAGCCGCGGTGGAGTGTGGGCTGAAAGTACCTGAAGACCTGTCAGTAGTAGGCTTCGATGATATCCCTCAATCAGCTTTCACCTGTCCTGCTCTCACCACTGTTCGTCTACCAAAACATGAGATGGGGTGTCAAGGAGCAAAACTATTGCTGGACTTGATTGATGGAAAAAGCCCCCCGTCAGAAACGTTAGCGCCTCTCGGCGTTAAATTGATCATACGAGAATCTTCCGGGCAAGCACCTGGTCTTCGATAAATCAGTCTATTTGCCCATACGAGCTTGCTGGAGATATTTTGTGAATGTGATCGTATCGTCAGACCATGTCGGATTTGCCCTGAAGAAAGCTGTGTTAGAACAGCTCGAGAGGATGGGTGTACCTGCGATCGATGCTGGACCCGCCGACTCTACTACCCCGGTTGATTATCCTGATTATGCGGTTGGTGTAGCGCAAGGGGTTTCAAGCCGCCAATACGATCGGGGTGTGCTTATCTGTGGAAGCGGATTCGGCATGGCAATAACTGCAAATCGTCTTCCAGGAGTAAGGGCTGCAGTGTGTAACAGCGTAACACAAGCCAGGTTAAGCCGCGCCCATAACGATGCCAATGTCTTATGTTTGGGATCAAATATCGTTGACCATGAAATTGTCCCTTTAATCGTCGCTGAGTGGTTTGGAACTGAATTTGAAGGGGGACGTCACCAGCGGCGATTAGACAAACTGGAAAATGTCGCTAAAACACCTTCAAGGGGATCATCGCTTCAAACTATTAACCAAACTGGAGAAAATACGGTCCTTCCTAATAAATTCGGTATTGCGATTTCCCCACGAAAAACCTCTTTTGGTCCGTTATTGTTCAGTGGTCACTTGGAAGATGGCATCGCAACAGCTGCCCATGCTGGTTTTCAGGCAATCGAGATCAGTTTACGTTCTCCATATGATGTGCGGGCCAGTTATCTGAAAGAAATTCTAAAGCACTATGGATTATCTTTAGCAGCTTTAGCTACCGGTCAAGCCTGTGTCGATGCCGGACTATGCCTAAGTGCTACGGACTCCCAAGTCTTAGGTAAAACAATCGAACACCTTAAATCTATCATCTCGTTCGCAGCAGAATTTAAAGCCCCGGTCATTATCGGCGGCATTCGAGGCAAACTGGCAGATCTTCAAGCGGATCAAGCTATCCAACGCGTCCATGCAATTGAGGCGATCCGTGCATGCGCGGAATACGCTGGTCAAAAAGGTATCACCCTGTTGATTGAACCGATCAATAGATACGAGACCAATTTCATTAACTCATCTGCCGATGGATTGCAGCTTCTGGATGAAATCGGTGATCCAAATGTCAAACTATTACTGGATACTTTTCATATGAATATTGAGGAGGTGGATCTTATTAAAGCATTTCAGGATGTTGGTGATCTTTTAGGGTATGTTCATCTGGCGGATAGCAATCGCCTGGCACCAGGACAAGGACATCTTGATTTCGAAAAAATTCTTCGAACCCTCGAGGATATTGGTTACCAGGGCTGTCTAACCGCTGAAATCCTACCCCTTCCAAGTGATGAAATCGCCATGCAGGAAACCATTGATTTCTTGACAGCTCTGGCGAAATCATCCAGGAAATCTGATAAAGGAAATGTAACCAGTTTAGAAGAGATACCGGTGGTTGGTGTTGAAGAGAATAAATGAACTATCTGAAGTAATTAGAGCAATTCGATTTTCCTTTAGCATTGGTAGGATCTAAACTTTTTCTAAATCTATTTACTAGTCTCTGAAAAGGAGTACGTGAAATGGCTAAATGGCAAATTCCTCCTGATGGAGGACACATGGATAAAGCTTCTGGGATCTATTTCCAGACGCTGACGGGCAAAGAATATCAAGAACGCCTTCAAAATAACGATTTAATCATCATTCCGATTGGCAGTTCGGAAAATCACGGTCCACATGCCTGCTCCGGAGAAGATACATTTTTGGTCACGCGTATGGCTGAAGCGATTGCAAAGAGGACAGGTTGCACGGTGGCAGAACCTATCTGGTACGGCTCGCATCCTTTCCACCATCTCGGCATGCCTGCTACCATCGTTATCCCCGAAGAGACTTTTATCGATTATTTACGGGCGGTAATCGCCGGTTTTTGGAACACAGGCTTTCGCAAGCAAATCTTGTTGAATGGCCATGGCCAGGACTATGCCATTCCAGTGGCGATGCACCAATTTGCCAAGAAATACCAGGTGCCGGCGTTAATCATCAACGTTAACTGGTGGTTCATTATCAAGGAACACATCCGCGATAAAGCGCATGGAGGCCCCTTCGATACACCCTTTATTCACGCAGACGAGTGTGAAACTTCCTTCTCACTGGCTTTGTTCCCCGAAATGATTAATATGGAAGACGCAGTTGATACCAAACCGCAGGGTTTGATGCCCCCCGGGCATATCGGTATGTCCGGTTCGGCGTACAACATGCCTATACCGTTCTGGCAGCATGTGGGAGCATCTGCCATTGAGGTGATCGCTACGCCTGAAGGCGTGGTTGGAAGTGCTACTTTGGCGGATGTGGAGAAAGCAAAACCTGGGGTAAACGCCATCCTGGATTATCTAGAGAAGCTGGTCAATGACATCATGGAGCGCTATCCGCCAGGTGTGCTTCCACCAGCCGAGAAGCTTTCTCAGCGATCCTCTGAGGAAATCGAAGCCCTACTCAAAGGACCTGAGCAGGAAGGTGGCAAGCATCTTTATACGGTAGCTTACCCGCCCTAAACCAAGAAAGCATTGATCTGACCTAATTCAACCAAGCTTTCTTGAATAAGAATTTTCGATAAAAATTTTGGAGGTATGACAATGGCGAGCACATTGAGTGCACCGGTAAAAGAAACAACCGAGCATCCTGGCAGTAGACCTAAAACGGTTAAAGCTGCCGTCATGACCGCACCTGGAAAGATGGAGACCCAGATGCTGCCTTATCCCGATCACTTGGAACCTGGGGCGTTGATCGTGAAAATGGAAATGTCGGGCATTTGCGGTACAGATAAACATGCCTATAAAGGTGAGGTCACCCTATACGGTGGCACCGAGACAGAGCAGGATATGGTCTTCCCCTCGGTGCACGGCCATGAAAACTCCGGCATTGTAGTAGAGATGAACGGAGATGGCAGAGACATCGAATACAGCGGGCAAGAATTGAAAGTGGGTGACCGGGTGACCAACTGCCCGAATGTGATATGTGGCAGGTGTTATTACTGCCGCAACATTCACGGTTACCCCTACTGTGCAGAACATCAGGGCATAGGTATGACCTATTATGCTGACAGATACCCCTATATCGTGGGGGGATGGTCAGAATATATGTATCTGCCACCCAAAGCCTGGATTTATAAAGTTCCAGAGTACCTGCCAGTCGAATATTCGGCTCTTTCAGAGCTGTTCGTGGTTACAGCCATCTTGGACCGCGCTAAGGAATATTCGGCTTACGGAGGGAAAGGCTTCTTCTTTGGTGATACGGTGGTGGTTCAAGGCGCTGGTCCGATCGGCATGATGATGGTGGTGAAAGCGCGCCTGCTGGGAGCGGGAAAGATCATCGCTTTGGATGCCATGGACATGAAACTCGAATTGGCCAAGGAATTTGGCGCTGACCTGGGGGTCAACGTTTCAGGGCTGTCTGACCAGGAATTGGTCCAAATCATCCGTGATGAAACCGAAGGCCATGGCGCAGACGTGGTGGTCGAGACAGTCGGCACTCCGGATGTGGTGAGGGTTGGTCTGGAGATGCTACGCAGAGGCGGTACTTACCTGGAGACGGGGAACTTTGCTGATACCGGGGAAGTTTCGTTGAATATTCACCGGCACATTGCCGCTAAAAATGTTTTGATTTTCGGGAACACAAACCATCCCCACGATGGGTATTACCGGGCAATGGAGATGATGTACCGCCACCGCAATGATTTTCCCCTTCAGAAGTTGATCACCCACCGTTTCAGCCTGGACCAGGCACAAGAGGCCTTAGAAACCTCCTTCCAGCCTGACGCCCTTAAAGTCGTCTTTGTGCCATAGGAGATACAAATGGAGATAGGTTGTAATACAGTCGCCTTTCGACGCGAATCTTTAGATTATGCCTTAGAGAGGATCGCTTCCGCAGGTTACAAATTCGTTGAGGTAGAAGCCAACCTGAAATGGTGCCCCCACGTGGACCCTTGGGAGGATGATCCTCTCAAATTCAAAGAAAAGGTGGCAAATCATGGGTTTGAAGGGGTGTCGGCTATTGGTTGCCATCGCGAATTGATCACCTACGACCAGGGGGTCAAGGATATCGCCAGGGCGCTTGAGTGGTGTCATGTAGCCGGTGTCCCGGTGGTTTTGACTGGAGAGGGGCGTTTACCCTCGGAGATGAACGTTGATCAGGCTCTGAAAATTCTAAAAGGTCGTTTGGAGCAGCTAGCGGTTGTGGCTGAGAGAAACCAGGTAACCCTGGCCTTGGAAGATCATGGCAGCATTTCACTGACACCGGATGGATTGCCAAGGATCGTCAATCTGGTTGAAAGTGACTGGATCGGGGTTAATTTCGACACTGCCAATATCCATCGCGGAGATTACGTCGGCACCGATCGAGGTGGTTTCGAGTGGAAATTGGGCGCCAAGACCAGCTACAGCGAAAAAGAGTTGTTGAATAAAGTGGTTGCTAAGGTGAGACATACTCATATCAAGGACGTCATCGGACGCGACGCGGTGGTACTGGGAGAGGGCGAGGTTGATATTTTAGGCTGCTTGAATATCTTGAAGGACGCTGGCTACCAGGGTGTGCTTTCCTATGAGACGGAGGGCATGCAAGATCCCGAAGAATCTCAAACCATGATCGTGGCCAGTAGAGCGTATCTTGAGGAGGCCCTGCAAGGCTAGTTGAAGATATCGCTGGTCGAAGGATCAACTCGAACACGTATCGGTCCCCACTAGGATTTGGAGTGACCATTCTGTTGCTAGGAACAGCTGTCTTTTATGGATCAAAAAACACCGATAGTCAGTTTACAGAGCATCACCAAAAGGTTTGGGGGCACGCTGGCAGTCAATCAGGTCGACCTGGAGATTTATCCGGGCGAGGTCCATGGCTTAGTCGGAGAGAACGGGGCTGGCAAATCGACTTTGATGCGAGTCCTGGCGGGCTTTTTTCCGGACTATGAGGGGCAAATCCTGATGAATGGCAAGCTGGAGCGGGTCACCCAACCCAGGGACGCCATGCGATTGGGTATTGCCCTAGTTCACCAAGAGCTCAGCTTGGTTCCCGAGTTGACCGTGGCAGAAAATATTTTTCTGGGACGTGAATTCAAAGCACATCTTCCGGGATTGATATTAAATAGAAAAGCGGAACTCGAAGCCCGGCAGATTCTTAGCGAGGTGGAAGCTAATATCTCGCCCAGAACAAAAATCCGCAATCTCAGTATTGCCAAACAGCAATTGGTGGAGATCGCCAAGGGAATCTCCATGCATTCAAAGGTGCTGGTCTTGGATGAGCCAAGCTCTTCTCTAACCGCTCCTGAAATCAAGGATCTCTTTAAAATCATCCGCAAGTTAAAGGAACGCGGCACAGCAATTGTGTATATCTCCCATAAACTTTCGGAAGTGTTTGATATTGCAGACCAAATAACGGTTTTGCGAGACGGGAACAAGGTTGATTCACGCCCGGTGGGCGAATGGGATGAGGCCAGCCTGGTGAAAGCTATGGTGGGACGCGAACTTTCCCACTTCTTTTCGAATACCCACAAGTACGACCCGAAAGAGGTTTCCCTGCAAGTAGAGCACATGACCCGCACACCTTATTTTCGGGATATCAGTTTTCAAGTTTTCAAGGGCGAGGTGTTAGGGATTTACGGTCTGATAGGATCCGGTCGTACCGAGTTGGCTGAGTCGATCATCGGTCTGGACGCCTTTGATTCTGGGAGTTTACTAATCGATGGGAAACCCGTCGAAATCCGCTCGCCGCAAGATGCCATCAATCATGACATCGCTTTGGTGCCTGAGGACCGGCGCACACTGGGTTTGATCTCCAGCCTGGATGTCAAAAGCAACCTATCGTTGCCGATTTTGAACCGTTTGTCCAGGTTGGGATTCGTGAAGCAAAGGGAGGAGATGGAAGTAGCCAAGCAGAGTGTGGATACCCTTGAGATCCGGGTTCCCTCCCTGAAAGCCTTGGTTACCGACCTCAGCGGTGGGAACCAGCAGAAGGTCGTTCTGGGAAAATGGCTGAATGCCAATCCCAAAATCCTGATCCTGGATGATCCCACTCGGGGGATTGACGTGGGGGCGAAAGCTGAGATCCGCGGTATTGTTGACCGGCTGGCAGCCGAGGGCCGGGCAATCATATTGATCTCTTCGGAATTGCCCGAGATCATTGGGATGAGCGACCGGGTCTTGGTGATGCGCATGGGAAGCATTGTGGGCGAATTTACCCGAGAGCAATGCAGCGATGAAGCCCTGGGTGCCTGTGCTGCAGGAATTGATCTCACCCGTAATTCCCACGCAAACCTTCTGGATGGCAAATCCGGAGATGAACTGCGTAAAACCGTCAGCATCGACGCCTAGCGCTATGCGGGTCAGATTAAGTAGGAGAGGACCAGAATAATGGCTACGAATACCTTCGAACAATCCCTGAAGCGGAATGAGATTCTCTTAACCTTACGGGAGTATGGGATTTACTTCGCCCTGATTATCTTAGTGGCAGGTTTTGCCATCGCATCTCCCCGATTTGCCACGGCTAACAATCTGGTATTGATCTTGCTGCAGGTCTCGGTCACCGGGATCATCTCGATCGGGATGCTTTTTGTGATCCTTTCCGCCGGCATTGACCTATCGGTGGGATCTATTTTAGCGGTGGCGGGCATGATCTCGGGTGTATATGCCCACGCCGATCCTACCACCACAAACATTATCCTGGCGCTAGCCATACCGCTGGGGATTGGGTTGGTTTGCGGCTTGTTCAACGGCGCGCTGGTAGCCTGGGCTAAGGTTCCTGCGTTAATCGTGACCTTAGGTACGCTTTACGCCTACCGCGGCTTTGTGGTCTGGTACCGGGTTAATCCCATCTACGATCTACAACCCTGGTACCGGGTGATCGGTCAAAGCTCGATTGGTCCAATTCCCATTCCGGTGGTGGTGTTTTTCCTGGTGACTATCCTGGCATCTATCACCCTGAATCTCACCCGCTTTGGTCGTTATGTATACGCAATCGGTGGGAACGAACAAGCCGCCAAAGCTGCCGGTATAAACGTGGCCTTGATGAAGTTGGGGGTTTACACCATCAGCGGCTTGTTGTGCGGGCTAGCAGGATTGGTATTTACCTCCCGGCTGGGAGCCGCCCAGGCGATCTCGGGTCAGGGATATGAGCTCATCACTATTGCTTCGGTGGTGGTGGGAGGCGCCAGTCTCTTCGGAGGCAGAGGCACGGTCAGTAAAACTATCGTAGGTGCCCTGATCATCCAGGTGTTGCAGAATGGTTTGGTGATGCTTAATGTACCCTCACCCATCCAGCAGATCATCATCGGGTTGATCATTATCGGAGCGGTAGGTTTGGATAATTTATTGCGGAAGAACTAATAGGATAGAACCAAGAGGAGGGAAGGAGGTGTCAACAAGCAGATTTAAGAAACCTAGCAAGCTGATTGATCGTACAGATAAATTTACGAAAATTACAACAGAATCCTTTATGGAGAAGACAAAATGAAGAGGCTCTCAATACTACTGTTTAATGGGATCATGATTTTGATCCTGGTGGCTTGCACAGCCACCCCCTCGCCCACAGCTGCACCAACCAGCGTGGCTCCCGAAGCTACCTCACCACCTGCCCAGGCAACTACCGCGCCATCCCCCTCCTTTGATTTTTCTGGAGAATTTTGGAATAAACCTGCCAAAGCTCAAAAGGAGTGGGTGATCGGTGTGTCATACCAAAACCTGGCCTTCCCTTATGTCGCCGCCATGCAAAAAGCTATCCAAAACCGGGCTGCTGAGATGGGCGTCAAGATCATCGAAACGGACGCCTTCAATGACACCAATAAAGAGCTGGCGAACGTAGAAAACCTGTTGGCTCAAAACATCGACCTGCTTTTGTTCGAAGCAGCCAGCCTGGAGGCCTCGGTGGCATCCATTGAGGCTGCCAACAAGGCCGGCGTCCCGGTGGTGCAGTTCAACGGAAAGGCAGAAGGAGGAGATTACATCACCTTCGTAGGCTCGGAGCAGGTCGAGTCAGGTTTGTTGCTCGGCCAGTGGCTGCTTGACCTATATGACAAGCTGGGTAAAGACACTCTCAAGGGCATCTACCTGCGAGGAGTGGCGGGTCAGATCACCGACATCGCCCGTAGTGACGGGGTCAAGCAGGCGCTTGAAACTGCTGGGATGACCGACAAGTTTGAATTTACCGAGCAGTATGCCGATTATGACCGCGGTAAGGGCCAGAGCGTGACCGAGAGCATCCTGAGCCAGTCGACCGATTATGACTTCATCATCGCCAACAACGACGACATGATCTTGGGTGGCATGGCAGCCGTACAGCAGGCCGGCTTACTGGGCAGCATGCCGATGTGCGGCGTGGATGGGTTACCGGAGGCACTCAGCGCCATAAAATCTGGCAACCTAACTGCAACGGTCTTCCAGAATCCAGAAGGGCAAGCTGCTGGCGGGTTGACCGCGGCGGTGTGGTACCTGGAAGGGGCCTCCCCTGATAAAGAAATCCTGATCCCCTTCACCCTGGTGACTCCCGACAACGTTGACCAGATTGCCCAGATCGCCGATCGAGTATACGGCGCTGAAGCAGGCACAGTGGTTGAACCGACGGAAGTCCCTGCCTTTGATTTTTCTGGGGAATTCTGGCACTCGGATTATAAAGCCCAGAAAGAATGGGTGCTGGGTGTCTCTTACCAGAACCTGGCGTTCCCTTACGTAGCTGCCATGCAAAAAGCCATCCAGAACCGGGCTGCCGAAATGGGGGTAAAGATCATCGAAACGGACGCCTTCAACGACACCAACAAGGAGCTGGCTAACGTTGAAAACCTGCTGGCCCAGAATGTTGACCTGCTGTTGTTCGAAGCGGCCAGCCTGGAGGCCTCGGTGGCATCCATCGAGGCTGCCAACAAAGCCGGCGTCCCGGTGGTGCAGTTCAACGGTAAGGCCAAAGGGGGTGAGTATATCACCTTCGTAGGCTCGGATCAAATTGACTCAGGCTTATTGTTGGGCCAGTGGCTGCTTGACCTGTATGACCAGCTGGGTAAAGACCAGCTCAAGGGCATCTACCTGCGAGGGGTGGCAGGTCAGATCACCGACATCGCCCGCAGCGACGGGGTCAAGAAGGCGCTTGAAGATGCCGGCATGACCGATAGCTTTGAGTTTACCGAGCAGTATGCCGATTACGATCGTGGCAAGGGCCAGAGCGTAACCGAGAGCATCCTGAGCCAGTCGACGGATTATGACTTCATCATCGCCAACAACGACGACATGATCCTGGGCGCTATGGCGGCCGTGCAGCAAGCCGGCTTACTGGGCAGCATGCCGATGTGCGGCGTGGATGGCCTGCCAGAAGCGTTGGATGCTATCAAGGCTGGCAACCTATCTGCGACGGTCTTCCAGAATCCGGAAGGGCAAGCTGCTGGCGGGTTGACCGCGGCGGTGTGGTACCTGGAAGGCGCCAGCCCACCAGAGGAGATCCTGATCCCCTTCATCCTGGTGACTCCCGACAATGTCGATGATATTGCCCAGATC
>Ga0315548_1003231_pt1 | contig 12311 bp, 14 predicted proteins | sample SalMarSW160110MG_2_FD_202540 | JGI IMG/M metagenome (GOLD analysis project Ga0315548, IMG submission 202540) | Salt marsh sediment microbial communities from the Plum Island Ecosystem LTER, Massachusetts, United States - Salt Marsh Sediment SW1601-110 ... | reverse complement strand
CCATCGTCAGCGCGTTCCGGGCCACGCTGGAGGAACTGGATGAGGCGGCGCTGCTGCTTCACGTCGTTGACCTTTCCTCGCCGGATGCCGCCGAGCAGTGCCAGACGGTGGAGGATATCCTGGCCGACCTCAACCTCTCCGATAAACCCCGCATAACCGCCCTTAACAAAATAGACCTGATGCTGGAAGGGGACAGGGAATGGGACGAGGCAAGCGCCGCCGAGTTTTTGGCCGACCAGTCCGCCGGGGAAAAGGCAGTGATGATGTCGGCCACCCGGAAATGGGGGCTGACCGGGCTGATGGCGTTGATTGGCCAGCAAATCGCCCACCCCGCCGCCACCCCCTGAGACCCCTCAAAAAATGACGCGCTGTAATCAAAATCTAGGCCCCTTAAATTCTTTTTGAATGGTTTGCTATTCATAATGAATTCAGGGGGCTGATGGGCGGTTGAGTTTTGGGAGATTTAAGGCCCTGGCGGGTTTCCTTATTTTTTTGGTTATTGAGTTTTTCTTTGGAAATCCACCCCCTCGGGGGGGTAAATCCCCCTGAAGTCTCTTTAACAAAAATGAAAGGCCAATTTATCCCCCTTTAATAAAGGGGGACTAAGGGGGATTTTAATAGGTTAACATAATGGGGCAGGTTATTTGTGGTATAATACATATGTGAACAAGTTATGGTATTTGGTGAAAAAATTAGTTAAAGCTGCCATTAAAGAGATTGGATATATGAGGGTTATCTTTGATCATCTTCGTGCCTTCTGGTGGCTCCGGTATATGACATACGCTTTAATTATTTCCGTAGCTTTAGCAGTGCTGGGCCAAGCGAACCGTTTAGGCAGTAGTCCTAATTATATTGCAAAATTTGTATATGAATTATTTCGGGATTGGGCAGGTGCTATCGGGGCCTTATTGACTTTAATGATTGTTACTGTGGCATTTCTAGCTATCATGGATAATCGTTATGCAAGACAAGTGGATAGAAAAGAACGTCTTTTGAAAGAAATTATTGAGTGGGCAATAGATATCTCAAGATGGCGTCCTAAAGAAATACATAGAGATTTAGCGGGAATACGAGATAAAGTGAAACGACAAGAATTAATAGATGCCCATATAGCAACAATTATGGATAGCCTTATTGAAATGAGAGGACGAAACCAATATACCTTACGTATTGCCCTGAAAGTCGTTGAACAGATGGGGAAAGCCGCCACTCACAGTTTGATAAAGGATGTACATGGTTTGATTGGGGAGGCAGAACAATATATAGACATTCTTGTTGAATGGAAAGCCATAATAACCGACGCTATGGCTAAAGATACAGTTGCTGATGACGGTGAATATTTCGAAAAAGCAGAACATAGCGAATACGAGCTAGAAAAGCGTGTAAAGAAAGTTATTGATGAAGCTACCAATCTTTACTAGCCTTAAATAATTATGTTAACCTAAAACCAGCTTTATTATGGGGCGCACTATAACTGTTATGTCAGGTTACGAGTGCAACATAGCATCACGCCCCGATTACATAATATTTTAAAAATGCGGGATATTAAATTATATTTTCACCCCTGTGTTTATAATCCATCAAAATAAATTTTATAAATATCAGATGCAGTGGCCACCAACAAGTTTAATATTATTGAAGATTATTGCCGCGTGGTTTATATCATCCGGCATACTCCCCTTCTGAATCGGTGCAAATAAAAGCGGGTATTGACAATGAGATATATAAGAAATAAAGTTTCAACAAGTAAAACGGTATCACTAGAATATTAGTTATAGTTTGGAGCGAAAATGGAGAACAGGACGGAGCAATTTAAGAAATTATTCAGGCTGCTTGATGATGATATCAAGACGGCTCAGGCGTTAAAGAGCATGAGCAGCAAAGTGAATGCCTCCGGCAATATGTGGGCGGAAGAATGGATTCACACCTTTAAGCTCATGTTTGATGAAAAAGACAGAATACAGCGGCGGATAAGTGAGTTACATGCTACCCTGTTTGGTTTGCCGTCAGACTGAATGAACCATGCGGGCCGGCGTTATTCATGGTACTGTAATCTATTGCTGTGCTGCCACGTACGTCTGAATGAGCTGCCTGAGCGAGGCTTCCGTTGCCGCAATTGCCGCCTGGGTGACAGTCTGCAGGTTGGAAATCATCAGCGTGTTTTTGATAATGGCGGTATTGTTGCTGTTGATCGCTCCCCTGTTCTGATTTGACAGGTTGATTATCTGCTCGATTAATGACCGGTTGGTCTTTACCTCTGTGGCCAGGTTGGCATACTGCGGGTCAAGCGAGCTGCATCCGCTGATTACCGTCAGGACCAGGACTATGGTTATCACTATGTTCCATATTAAAAGAAATTTGTTCATGGTTCACCTCCACCGGTAAAATAATCATTATGTTAGCTTCTACCCTAGGAGCTGCTCAGCCATATCTCTGGCAAAGGCAAGAGAGGTGGTAAACGCTGGTGATATCGGGTTCAGTATATGCAGGGAATCGGCTTCATTCAGCACGATGAAATCCATGACCAGTTGTTTGCTGGGCCAGTGAACTAACTGGGGGCGCATGCCGACGTGGCTCGACTCGGTGATATCCTGCAGTCTCAGTTCCGGCAGCAGCTTTCTGGCATCTTTATACACGAATCTCTTGAGATATTTCCTGGGTTCGGTCAGGGCGTTAAGGCGGAAGGCGGGGTCCGTGAACAGCAATACAGCGTCGCGATACAGGATGGAGAGCGATTCCCGGTCAAAGCCGCTCAAGATGCCGTAATTCTCCCGCCCGAAGGCCGGCATGGCGGTTGGCCCCACCAGCACCTCACCGTCGGCGCTCCTGGTGAAATGGACGCCGAGGAAAGGGGTTCTCAGGTCGGGAACGGGGTAGATATTGCCCCGAACGAGGAATGAGCGGTCGTGGGCAAGCTGCTTGTATGTCCCCTTGAAAGGCAGCAGCCTGTATTCTTTTGCCAGGCCAAACTGATGGGCAATAAGGTCGGCGTAAGCGCCGGCAGCGTTTATCAGTTTTTCAAATTTGATTGCCCCTCTGGAGGTCCGTGCCTGGTTATCTCCGTTGCGGTTATGGAAGGTCGTACCGTAGTAAACAGCCACTTTTCCCGATTCTATAAGCTCCGCTTCCAGGGCCTGCAGTACCTCTATCGGTTTTATCACTGCCGTATCCGGCGAGTGCAGGACTTCATCGCTATCCGCAGCATATGGCTCCAGCTCATGCAGTTTCTTGTTATCGATAATGGAAGCGCGGGCACCGCACAGGTCGGCGCGGCGTTTCAGCTCATATAACCCCTCAAGCTGGGCGGGCCCTGTGGCCAGGATAACCTTGCCGGTCTCGTTCAGCGTCAGGTTCTTTTGCCGGCAGAATTCCTTCATCATGCGGTTGCCGTCGACGCAGTACTTGGCCTTCAGCGTGTCGGGCGTATAGTACATTCCGGCGTGAAGGACACCGCTGTTCCGTCCACTGGCGTGCACGCCCAGGGAACTCTCCTTTTCCAGAATCACGATATCCTTTACACTCCGATGAACCAGTTCGCGGGCAATGGTCAAGCCGGTAATACCAGCTCCCACAATCAAAATCTGACACTGATTCTGCTCCATTTCAGGAGTTCCTTTCTGTACCACGGGCGATGCTGGTTCTGACCACTCCAGCACCGATTACGATTGCTTCAGGCATAATGAACTGCCGGGTCTCATGATATTTATGGTGGGCTCGGCAGGATTCGAACCTGCGACCAACCGGTTATGAGCCGGTCGCTCTGCCGCTGAGCTACGAGCCCATAGCATATCGTATATGCAAGCTATTAAAACTCGGCCCCAATAGGCAATGATTCCCGTATTTCCAAAGGTAGTACTTATTCTTCTACTCTGCCGGAATGCGAGCTATCGGTTCTATGGGCAGGCTCTTCGGCTTGTGCACCGGCTCCCATATGCAGTGAAGCGGTGGAATATCAATGTAATTGAAGCCTCCGGCCTTCTCTTTCGGGTCGCCGAAGTGCCCGCTCTGGATGCTGGGGAAACCCTGTTCGTTCAGCAGCCTGGTAACCTCATCAATATCGTCGCAGAGGAATTTCAGGTGGTGGATGCCCTCGCCATGCTGGTCAATCCAGTCCTGGTACACAGACTCCCCTTCCACGGGCTGGACAAGCTCCAGCTCCAGGTCACCCAGGTAGGCATGGCCCAGTCTCTCCCGACCCCAGCCTGGCCGGCCCATATAGGTGCGGTCCCACAGCGCCTGATTGCCCCAGTCCCGAATCTCCCAGGGGCCGATGCCGAGAATCTGCCAGTAATTTTCCGCCGTCCTTATCGCGTCCTTGACCACAATGCCAACCTGCTTGATGCCGGATATCTTGACTTTGGCTGGACTTTCCGCCTTCGGGTCTTCAGGATAAAAGGTGGCTCCGGCCGGCGGGCCGTCGCGCCGACTGCGAGTGCTTATCTCCCAGAAACAGCGCAGCGGTTTGATATCGAAATAGGCAAAGCGGTAGCTCCCCGAGCCTCCGCCAGCAACCGTCGGGAACCCCATATCATTCAGTATTTTCTCCGTCTTGACCACGTCTTCCGGGACGAATTTTAAATGGTGGAGACTCTCACCATGCTGGTCAATCCAGTCCTGATAGACTGATGCTCCGGCAATGGTTTCAAAAAGCTCCAGTTCAATCGGGCCGCACTGGGCTATGGCGCCCCGGTATTTGGCGTAGGCTGGTTTGCCGTAGTACGTGAAATTGGGCACTTTCTCAGAACCGAATTCGAATATCGCCCACGGACCAATTCCCAGAATGTTCCAGAAGGATTCTATCGTTTTTTGCAGATCCTTGACCACAACACAAACCTGCTGGACTTCATTGACTTTGATTTTAGCTGTACTCTCCTGTGCCATAATTATATTTCCCCCTTTCTAAAAAAGACAGTGGAATTCTGAACCGTGCTAGGGTTATTTTAAGTCGCCCGCTCAATACCTGTCAAGGCGAATCTCTCTGTTGCGCAGGCTGGTCTTATGAAAGGGTCTTTTTCGCTATTATTATGGTAAAGCCGGCATCAGGGTGAAAATGTTCCCGCGGAGGCTCTACTTTGCTGACTTGCTCCGGTTTCTGGAACAGAGTCGAAATAGTCTTCTCGATGGCAAAATTGGACGGCTGCAAAATATCGACAACTTCCTGATAGCTGAAAAAATGGGCATATTTGTAGAAGCGATGTCCTTCCGCCTTCTTTTTCATATAGTGCTGCCCCCACGGGCTCTCCCGCAGTACCACGCCGAGGACAAGCCTGCCCTTATCTTTGAGTACACGATGTGCCTCTCTTAATACTTCCGCTGGCGTATCCAGAAAACAGAACGTGACAATGAGAAATGCCGTGCCAAAGCTTTCCGCGTCAAAAGGCATTGCCTCTCCTCTGCCCAGATATCCGGTGATGCCCCGATTTCTGGCCATTTCCAGCAGCTTTGCCGATGGGTCAATGCCCGTCTTTATGCCCAGTGCCTGGGCGAAACGGCCGCTCCCCACTCCTATTTCAAGCCAGGGCTCCGGCAGCAGCGGCGATGCTTCACGGAAAGCCCTGACTTCTGTCTCAAAAATAAGCTTTCCTTCCGCGTCGAACCAGGCGTCGTACTTATTGGCGAGGGGATCGAAAATAGCCTTATTGCCTGTCATCAGAATGTGAAATCCTCTTTACCCTTTATTTTGATGACGTCGCGTTGAGAAATGTCTCGGCAAGCTGCTGCAAAACGTCGGCATCGTACCGTTCGATTTCGCCGGCATCGCAGAGCCTGGCCAGCTCGGGGTCGATTGGAAGTCGGGCGAGGAGAGGCGCGCCAACTGACCTTGCCATTTCCTGGCCCTTGCTGCTCCCGAACAGCTCCACCTGTTTGCCGGAATCGGGCAGCGTGAAATAGCTCATGTTTTCCACCACCCCCAGCACCGATTTGCCCATCAGTTTGGCCATATTCACTGCCTTTTTGACAATCATCTCTACCAGGTCCTGCGGGGTAAAAACGATGACAACCCCGTTTATGGGCAGCGTCTGCATCACCGTCAGTGAGGCGTCAGCGGTTCCTGGAGGAAGGTCGGCAATCAGGTAATCGAGCTTACCCCAGAGGACTTCTTCCCAGAACTGCGTGATTGCCCGACTGATGAGCGGTCCACGCCAGATGACGGCGTCTTCCTCGCTGGGCAGGAGAAGGTTGATGGACATGATTTCAATGCCAGACCGGGAAAGCACGGGCAGGATTCCGGAGTCGCTGCCGTTTGGTCGGTCGGTAATGCCAAAGATTCGGGGAATGCTCGGGCCGGTGATGTCAGCATCGAGAATGCCGACCTCGTTTCCCTGGCGAGCGAGAGATATTCCAAGCAAACTGGCCACCAGCGACTTCCCCACCCCTCCCTTGCCGCTCATTACGGCTATCACGTTTTTTATCTCGTTGAGCTCAACCGGTTTGGCTTCGGCGAATGCTATCTCAACAGTATTTAGGTCTGGCAAGCGGGATAACGCCTCTTTAACCTTGTTTTCAGTCCATTCCTGAGCGCCATCACTCAACGCAGTTTTCGCCAGTGTTATTTTCGCGGTGTGGTTACCGAGCGTCACGCTGCGGAGCAGATTCATGCCGATAAGGCTTCTCTTTACTCCGGGCACGATAACACCGTCAAGGCATTCTCTTATTTCATTCTCCGTTGTCATACTGTCTCCTCCAGATGGAAAACTGACTCTCCTGGTTAATGCAGCCGCTCCATCATATTCTCCAGCTTGCCTTCCAGGTATAGTTGCACGGCCTCATCAATGTCTCTGACATCGGTAGCAATGGGCTCAATGTTATAGCCCTTCAGGCTCTCGTAGGCTCCCCACCCCATGCCTCCGACCAGCAGTACCTGGCAGTCAGAGATTGCCTCCGCCATGTTAGCGTGCCTGACCTGTGAGCCGGCATCATAGCCGTGAAGTTGCCCGGGAGCGGTGTCCGGCTGATGGGCGGCAAAGGTATGATGCCCGCTCTTCTGGCGGGTTTCTCTGCTTACGATTTTACCTTCTTCCACTGTTAAAACCACATAGAGCGGTGCCCTGCCGAAGTGCTGGCTGATGGTATCGCCATCGTCAGATACGGCTACTATTTTCATGTTCTCCTCCTTTAAGCCTTGCCCGACATCTCCTGGAGACCCGGGGGATTGTTAGTATCTTCTCCGGTATTAAATCTTTATGTAAACTTATCCCCTACCGATTCATATTATCATAGCCCTGGCTGATGCGCTGCCACAGTGAATTGATTGCCTGGGATACTCTGCCATCAGAGTATTCAACCACCGGCAGACCATGCACCAGCGCTTCCGTAACCGTATTATCAAAGGGAATCCTGGAGACTACATCGATTTTATTAGCGCCGCAGTAATCCTCTATCTGTCTGGTATTACTCTCGTTGATGTCATATTTATTGATGCAAACCATCGCCGGAACACCAAAATGACGGCAGACACTGACTATCCTGTCCAGGTCGTGCATTCCGGACAGTGTCGGCTCGGTAACCAGCAATGCCAGATTAGCTCCCGAGAGTGAAGAGATGACCGGACAGCCAATGCCGGGCGGGCCATCGCTTATAATGCAATCCAGCCCGTTCTTCTCCGCAATCTGCCTCGCCTGCTGCCTGACCAGCGCTACGAGTTTCCCCGAATTCTCCTGAGCAATGCCGAGCCTGGCGTGAACCAGTTGACCGTATCTGGTGTCGGAAATAAACCAGTGCCCGGATAACCTATCTTTCATTATTATAGCGTCTGCCGGACACAAGTGATAGCATAAGCCACAGCCTTCACAGGAGATGGTATCGACTTTAAAATCGGTGATAGCGGCCGCGTGACACATGTCCTGACACAGGCCGCACTGGGTGCAGCGCTCGCTGTCGATAAAGGCGACCTGTCCGCTCCAGAACTCATGCCGTTCTTTTACCTTGGGATTGAGCAGCAGGTGGAGGTCAGCGGCATCAACATCGCAGTCGGCCAGAACCTTGCGCTGCGACAGCACTGCGAAGGAGCCGACGATGCTCGTTTTTCCAGTGCCTCCTTTACCGCTCAGTACGACGATTTCTTTCATGCACCATTTCCTCGATTTTATTGAAAAGCGCGGCGAATTCGCTCTGCCACTGCGGTTCTCCTTCGGCAAGGGTAATGCCACGGGAGTAGAGGCGGGCTATCTCCATCTCCAGCGGTATGGTGAGCAGAATCGGGATGTTTTCCTTCTGGCAGTATTCTTTGACGCCTTCATTGCCAACGCCAGCCCGGTTGAGCACGACCCCGCAGGGAATATCCAGTATTCTGGCCGTCTCCACCGCCAGGGCAAGGTCATTGAGCCCGAAAGGCGTTGGCTCCGTAACCAGCAGGCAGAAATCGCTGCCCCGGATTGCTTCCACCACTGGACAGGATGTACCCGGAGGCACATCGATGATAACGGCCCCGTCATTTGTGGCCCTGGTTTTTACGGCTTTGATAACCGCTGGCGACATCATCTCGCCAATGGCCAGTCTGCCGTGGGTGAAACGTATGCCATCTGATGAGCCGGATTCCACAACCCCGATTTTCTTTTTCCCCTCCTCAAGCGCTTTTTCCGGACAGAGATAGATACAGGCGCCACAACCGTGGCATAACTCCGGGAAAATCAGAACACGCTCGCTGAGTACCGCAATGGCATTGTAGGCGCAGACTTCGGCACATTTCCCGCAGTGGGTACATCTGTCCTCTTTTAACTGGGGGATTGTAATGCAGATTTCTTCACGACTGGTAATGGACGGCTTCATGAAGATATGGTCGTTCGGCTCTTCCACGTCACAGTCGAGAAGCTGCACCGCGCCGGTTTTTCCCAGGGTATAGGCCAGGCTCGTCGCCACCAGCGTCTTTCCGGTGCCTCCTTTACCGCTGGCCACTGAGATAATCACGCTATTCTCTCTCCATTCACGTTCCGCATTCGGGGCAGCTCATTTCTTTTTCTTTTCCATCTCTTCAATGCGCTGCTGTATAGCTGATAGCTGCTGTGCCAGCATCTCGGACTGGTTTTTGAGTTCGTCGAGTTCCTGCTCCGGCCCAGAGGCCTGGGGCGCAGGCGTAAATGGTGCTCCCATACCACCACCCCTCATGCCCATACCGCGGCCCATTCCGCCACCCATACCACGGCCCATGCCACCACCCATCCCTCCGCCACCTTTCATACCCATTCCGCGGCCCATCCCCATGCCAAAGCCGGTTCCACCCATTCCCGTGCCATAATGGGCGGCAACATTGGGCTGGGAACTTGTCTTGAATTTACCTTCATTGTATTGCTTGATTGCGTCCCTGACTGTACCCGAGACTCCGGTAATCACCTGAATGCCCGCCGCCGACAGCACCTGATAGGCATTTGGTCCGCAGTTACCCGTCAGAACGGCCTCTACCTTTTTATCGGCTATCATTTGAGCTGCGGAAATGCCGGCGCCACCAGCCGCCATAGCACTGGAATTTTCTATCGCCTCATACTCCAGCGTCGCCGGGTCGGCAATGATGAAATACTGGCATCGGCCGAAGCGCGGGTCCATTTCGGCATCCAGGCTTTGTCCCTCTGCTGTGATAACTATTCTCATAATGCACCACCTTTCGTTAAACGTATTGGTCTCACGTATCCGTAATACATATTCAAGCACCTCCAAATTTATTTCATCATGGTGAGGCGGCGTATCCCGCTCACCTGTCGGAAAGTTGCTCCCTGGCTGACGCAGCGCAGCACCAGTTCGGGGTCGATTACTTTGGTACCGGACAGCGCGTTCACCCCGTAATTGAAAAGGACGGGAGAAAGGGGCGTCGTCGCTCCCAGAATGATGATAAAAGCCTGGGGACGGCATAGCTCGAGCAGTTTTTCGATGGTGTGATTGGTAAGAGCGGTGCCGGTGATGCCGATGACATCAGCCTGGGGAATGAGCTTTTCTGACTCTTCTTCGGCAAAATCACCGGGCTGCGGCTGACGCTCGATTACCCAGAGTTCTGCCGCTATCTCCCGCAGTCCGGGCACGAAGGGGAAGTGCCCCACCAGAGCCACTTTCTTGCTTCTGCCCTGCTCAGCGAGCAGGTCGGCCGCATCCAGCTCCCGGCAGCGCGATTCGTCAACTTCAAGCAGTGAATTGACCGTCGCCACACCGATGGCGGCTTCAGAGGGGCTGCGCGAGTATGCCATCCCGGCGAGCTCAAGGGTGCTCTTTTCCAGCAATGACCCGGCCTCTTTTATCGGCGTTTTATCGTGGTGAGGGCCAGGTTCGTGTGGTGTTGCCGCCAGGCCACAGTGGCGCGTCCATACCGCGGTCTGGAAAGGCCCCTGTCTTATATCTTGTACCAGGGCATCATAGTTCAGTGTCGATAGTACATCGTCAATAATCTTCATCACGGCCTCAATGCCACCAGCTATGACTGTTGCCTCCAGAGCCTCCCCCGGCGTCCTCGGCCCCAGCCGACTCCCGGCATGACAGGTGGTATTATCGGTGGTGCCATTTCAAAATTGCCCCCGTCAATTCTTATGGCTTTGCCCTGTAGCAGGGCTTCGGCGATTTTTTGCCGTGCCGAGCTGAGTACCCGCTGAAATGTGGGACGGGATACATTCATTTTTTCCGCGCCCTGCTCCTGTTCCAGCCCTTCCATATCTTTCAATCGTATCGCCTCAACCTCTTCTACCGAAAGGCGGACTTCTTCAAGCACGCGCAGGGGTATGCCCGCCGGCTTGAAATAAGTTGTCTCCGGCAGAAAAGCGACCCGGCGCCACTTTACTGGTCTTGGCATTTTAAAATAATCCCATAAATGTTATGAGCATATGCCCATTATCATATTAACACCTCCGTCAAACGGTGTCAAGGGGTTTTCTTAAGGAGACTATTTTTAACCTTGACGGGCGTTCTATCTCATAGTAATCTAAAAGAAAGGTCTGTCCTGGGTTTAACTGAGGTGCAAAAGTCTGTTGCTCTGCGTCAAGCGGTTATCCTCGTTGGCGGCGAGGGCGTAAGGCTGCGGCCGCTCACCAATGGTATTCCCAAGCCTATGCTGCCGGTGCTTAATCATCCGTTCCTGGAGCACACCATACACTACCTCAGAAAGTACGGCATTACCGAAATAATCCTGGCATTGAGCTATCTGCCCGACGTTATTAAAGACTATTTCGGTGACGGCCGGCGGCTGGGAGTGCGACTGCGCTATGCTTTGGAAGACAGCCCGCTCGGAACTGCCGGAGCGGTGAAAAATGCTGAGCACTATCTTGATGGCACATTTGCCGTTCTTAATGGTGATATATTTACTGACCTGGATATTGCGGCTATGCTTGACCTGCATCGAAAAAGAAACTCCAGGGCGACGCTCGCGCTCACCCGGGTGGATAATCCATGTGCTTTCGGAGTCGTGGAGACAGATAGCAACGGCCGAATACAGCGGTTTATTGAAAAGCCCGCCCCCGAGGAGGTGCCCACCAACTGGATTAATGCCGGCGTCTATCTCCTTGAACCGGAGGTCCTGCAGCAGGTACCGGAAAATGCTCATTATATGTTTGAACGGGGGCTTTTCCCGCGCCTCCTCGAGCTCGGTGAAAACATGTGTGGCTATCAGTTCCATGGTCAGTGGCTTGATATGGGGACACCGGAGAAATACCTGTGCCTGAACTGCGACCTTTTGCGGGCGGAGAATAAGCCGGTCCTCATTGGGAGCCCGGGGGAAAACGGGCTGTACTGTGCCAGAGGCACTAAAATCGATTCCTCAGCGCAGATTAGCGGGCCTGCGGTCATTGCCGGTCGGAGCCGTATCGGCCAGCGGGTGTGCATAAGAGGTCCGGTGGTTATTGATACCGATTGTACCATTGGCGATGATGCGGTTCTGGAGGAAGCAGTACTCTGGCGCGGCGTTACGGTTGGCGAAGGTGCGGTGCTCAGGAGATGCGTCGTCGGCAATGACAATAAGATACAGCCTGGGGAACAGGTCGTCGACCGCGTGGTACCCCCCTGCGGCGTGAAGTCAGCCGAGCAATAAAAAATGGAGCGGGAGACGGGACTCGAACCCGCGACAACCTGCTTGGAAGACGCCGAAAAGGCAAGGCGGGCACCCCTTGCCCCCTTTCTCCATTGGATTATATGCAAAGCTGAGGCGGAAAGTCAATTCCACAGCCAGACGTTACTAGTCGACAGGGCTGTCGGGATTAAGCCTGCGAGCTCTTACGCGTAGTAACAACGGACATGCGGCCGCAAAATAGCCTGCATCAACCAGCGACCACAATGAGATTTGCGCATTTTTAAGGTTAGTACCTTCATAATCTGTAAAGTATCCAATATAATGATCGTAAATC
>Ga0315548_1003229_pt1 | contig 12316 bp, 8 predicted proteins | sample SalMarSW160110MG_2_FD_202540 | JGI IMG/M metagenome (GOLD analysis project Ga0315548, IMG submission 202540) | Salt marsh sediment microbial communities from the Plum Island Ecosystem LTER, Massachusetts, United States - Salt Marsh Sediment SW1601-110 ... | reverse complement strand
ATTCAGGGAAGCGGTGTTAAACATACTTAACAGCGGAAAGAGGCTGCTGGGAACTATTATGCTCAGCCCCCACCCGTGTGCCGATGCTATCAAGCGCCAGCCTCAAGTAAATCTGGTAACCGTCACCGGAACCAACCACCAGCAGGTGCTGGAGGAGCTGCAAGACTGGCTAAATGCCCCGCAGTCCTCAAACGGAGGTTAAGATGCCAACGGCTTATCTTGTCCCCCATACCCATTATGATGTGGTTTGGGCTTTCTCCAAGGAGGAATATCTCAAGATAAATGAAGCCATTCTGGAGCAAGCTTTAAAGCTGATGGAGAAACCAGAATTTAAGTTCTGCCTGGAGCAAACCTTTCTGCTCAAAGAGATAGAGAAAAGGAACCCGCCTATCTCCAAACGCATCACGAAAATGATAAAGGCGGGCAAATGTGAGATAGTCGACGGGCAATACCTTATGTCGGATGCTATGCTTCCCACTGGTGAGGTACTGGTAAGGGACATCCTGGTTGGCAAAAGATACTGTAAGCAGAAATTTGGCATTGAGGTTCCCGTGGCCTGGGCCGCCGATAGCTTCGGCATGAATGCCCAGCTTCCTCAAATTTATAAGAAAGCGGGATACAAATGGCTTGCTTTCAGAAGGGGTGCCCGGCCAGAAATTACGGAGAGCGAATTCCTGTGGAAGGGGTTAGATGGAACCACCATCCTGACTCACTGGTTCCCCCTGGGTTACCGGGCGGGGCTGGATATTGATAAATGGGAAAAGTCATTTGCTGAACTTAATAAACTTGCCTCCACCCCCTATATCCTAATGCCCTGCGGTAGCGGCTCCATGCCCCCGCAGCCCGAAATCATGCCGGCGGTAAAGAAGTGGAACCGAACCCACCCCAACATTCAGATGAAGATAGCCACTCCAAAGGAATTCTTCCAGGCACTGGAAAGCTCGGGAAAAAGGTTTGAAGTAATAGAAGGCGAGTTATACGATGACGAACTGGTTGCTGTCTTCCCCCAGGTATGCTCCAGTCGGACCTGGATAGTGCAGGGCGCCAGGGAATGCGAAGGACTGCTCATCACCGCTGAAACCTTTGCCACCATTGCCTGGCTTCTTGGCGCTGAATATCCCACCGACGAACTCCGGGAGGCGTGGGAAAAAGCCCTGTTCATTGCCTTCCATGATGTAATCACCGGCTGCGGTGTGGATGAAATTTATGAAGAGGTGAGAGAGATTTTTGCCTTCCTCAAAAGTAACTTAAGCCAAATCCTGACCGAATCCTTAATCTACATAGCGGAAAAAATAAACACCAAAGGTAAAGGGACAGCGGTGTTTAACCCCCTCTCCTGGGAGACAAAGAACTGGGTTGAATCGGCCAAGGGCGGTTTTACTGCTGATGTCCCCGCACTGGGCTACAAGGTGTATAAGTCTGTCCCCCCAAAAAAGAAGGCATCGGATAGGATAAAAATTGAAGGCAATGAGATAGAAACGCCGTTTTTCAAGCTAAAAGTAGATGACAAAACCGGGATAATTGAGGTCTACGATAAAGCCGGAAACCGGTTGCTAAGTGGAAATGAGATTGTTATTGAGGATGAGGTTGGTGACCTCTATTATCATCGCACCAGGTTCTCCCCTGAGTTGATAAAGAGCGAATCAGGCGAAGGCATACACTATGGAAGTTTCAAGCCCAAAGGCTTTCGTATAGAGGAGGAAGGCTCAAGGGTAAAGGTAATCTTTGACAATGAGTACTACTGCCTCACCTGGCCTTATAGGTTACAGAAAAAGTTCCCCCCCATAATTTACAAGTATAAAACGCTGGATATCAGCAAAGAGGTGATAATTTACAGCGATATCCCCCGCCTTGAATTTATTACCAGAATTGATAATAAATACCCCAATATAAGGCTGAGGGTTAAGTTTGATACCTTTATAGACAGGAAAGTCTGCTTTCGGGAGACACAATTCGGGGTTATTACTGAGCCAACCGAGTTCTTCACCACAGAGGAGGGAGTCAAACCCTCGGGAGTACCTAATTTTCTGAGCTGGTTTGATGTAAGCGATGGGACACGGGGGATAACCTTTATGAACAGGGGACTGCCAGCGGTGGAAAAAGTGGGCACCGCTGCCTACATCACCCTTTTCCGCGGGGTCTACGGACTCTCCGCCGATGGCATAGCCGGACCTTTAGTCCCCACCCCGGATGCCCTGGAGCTGAAGTCCTATACCTTTGAATACGCCGTCCAACCCCATGATGGAGACTGGCGGCAGGCTGAGATGTATAAACAGGCACAGGATTTTCACCATTTGCCCATCGCCATCCAGGCTAATGCCAGAGGAGATTTACCCTCAGAATACTCCTTTCTAAAGCTCTCACCCCATAATCTCATCCTCTCCGCCCTGAAGAAAGCCGAAGACAGCGACGGCGTTATCTTGCGCTTTTTTGAGACCACGGGAGAGGTCACACAGGCTGAGGTAGAGCTATTTAAAGCCATTAAAAGATTGACACTGGTGGATTTACTGGAAAGAGAAGAAGGCGAACTGCCATTTGAAGGAACTCGATTCAGGCTTGAGGTGAAACCCTTTGAGATAGTGACCCTCAAGCTTGAATTTTAGAGAGTTTTAGAGGGAGTCTTCTTTCCCACCCTCCCACCCAATAGAGGTCTGACCTCTATCAACTCCTTTTCAGGGGGTGAGGAAGAAGAGTCCAAGAGGGTGCAACCCTTTTGGGCGGGTGGGTATGGGAAGAAAAAGAACTGTTTAAAAGTGGGGGCGGGGTTGATAAAAAATCTCACCATTAAACTAATTCTTCCCACCTTCCCTAAAAGGTTAAAAGGAATTAAGTTCTGATGCTGCCGGAACTGGTTAAAGCCCTGCTACAGCCCAAAGCCTATCCCCAGGCTCCGGGGAAAATAGAGCTGGTGCAGACCCAGATGTCATTCGTCTTCCTCACCGATGAATTTGTTTATAAGGTAAAGAAAGCGGTAAACCTGGGCTACCTGGACTATACTTCTTTGGAAAAGCGCCAGTTCTACTGCCAGCGGGAGGTTGAGCTTAACCATCGTCTCTGCCCCGAGGTCTATCTGGGGGTGGTGCCCATAACCCGGGATAAGGGGACTATCTCGGTGGGAGGTCGGGGGGAAGTTATAGAGCATGCCGTAAAGATGCGCCGTCTCCCCCAGCAAGCAATGATGGACGTGCTGCTTGGTGATAACCGGGTGTCACCGGAAATGGTAACCCGGGTGGCACAAAAACTGGCGGCATTTCACCAAAAGGCAGAGACCAACGCCAATATAAGCGCCTTTGGCGAAATTAAAGCCGTCACCCAGAACACCGACGAGAATTTCGACCAGACCAAAAAATACATAGGCACTACCCTTTCAAGAGAAAAGTGTCAGCGTATCAAGGATTACACCGACGACTTTACCCGGGGAAATGCCTCTCTATTTGGCAAGCGGATAGCCAATGGCAGGATAAGGGACTGCCACGGAGACCTCCACACTGCCCATATCTGCTTCACCGACGGCATCTGCATCTACGATTGCATAGAATTTAACGATAGGTTCAGATACGCTGATGTCGCTTCGGAGATTGCTTTCCTGGCTATGGACTTAGACCACTACGGGCGAGCCGACCTATCACGTAGCCTGGTCAACGCCTATGTAGCTGAGAGCCGGGACAAAGAGCTACTCAAGCTACTGGGTTTCTACAAGTGCTACCGGGCTTATGTGCGAGGAAAGGTGGAGAGCTTCAAGCTCGATGACCCTTATATTGCCCCCGCCGAAAAGAGACATACCCTTGAGGTAGCCAGCAGCTACTTTGATTTAGCCCGCGCCTACACCAGGTCAAAGCCAGCACTTTTCATCACCACCGGTCTGGTGGGCACGGGCAAGACTTTTCTGGCTCAAGCCCTGGCCAAAAGGCTGGGGCTGGCGGTTATATCCTCGGATGTTACCAGAAAGCAGCTAGCCGACATCCCTGTAACCGAGCATCGCTTTGAGGAATTTGATAGCGGAATCTATTCTGCTGAGTTCTCCACGAAGACTTATGATAAGATGTTCTCCGAGGCAAATCATATCCTAAGCGATGGAGGCTCGGTAATTCTGGACGCCTCTTTTACCAAGGCTGGGGAGCGGCTCAAGGCAAAAGGTCTGGCTGAAGAGATGGGCGCCGATTTTCTCATCATAGAGTGCACCCTGGACGAGGAAAGCATTAAACAACGTCTGGCTCAGCGTCTGGAGCAAGGCTCAGCCTCAGACGGGCGGTGGGAAATTTACCAGCCCCAGAAAAGAGCTTTTGAGACGGTGGTAGAAGTGCCACCCCAAAAACATGTTATAATTGACAGCTCAAAGCCTGTGGAGGAAAATATAAGACGGGTTTTAGATAAGGTTTAGAGGGGTGGGGATAAAAGGGCTTTAGCCCTTTCGTTGTTAGAGGGTGTTCTACTTCCCACCCTCCCACCCTATAGAGGTTAGACCTCTCTCAACTCCTTTTAATGGAGGAGTGGAAGAGAGTCTGAGAGGTGAAACCTCTTTTGGGGCGGGTTGGGTATGGGAAGATAAACAATAGTTAAAAGGGGGGTGAGGTTGATAAAAAATAAATACGACATCAAAGACCCTTCCCTGGCTGAAGCCGGCAAACAGAGAACGGAATGGGCATCACGTGAGATGCCGGTAGTCAAGCTAATCAAAGAGAGGTTTGCCAAAGAGAAGCCGCTAAAGGGCATTCGGATTTCAGCCTGCCTCCATATCACTACTGAGACGGCAAATCTGGCGCTAACCCTGAAGCAGGGCGGAGCTGACGTTATCCTCTGCGCCTCCAACCCCTTGAGCACCCAGGATGATGTCGCTGCTGCCTTAGTGGAATACGGCATCCCGGTTAATGCCATTAAGGGGGAGAACGAGAAAACATATTATAAGCACATTAATACTGCTCTGGATAATAAACCCCAGCTTACTGTAGATGATGGCGCCGACCTGGTTACCACCCTCCACACCCAGCGCCAAGACCTCATCAGCGATGTCATCGGCGGCACCGAGGAGACCACCACCGGCGTTATCAGACTGCGCAGCCTGGAGAAAGCCGGCGGGCTGAGGTATCCCATAATTGCCGTAAACGATGCCCAGACCAAGTATCTCTTTGATAATCGCTACGGCACCGGCCAGAGCACCATTGATGGCATCACCCGGGCGACCAATATCCTGTGGGCAGGTAAGAAGGTGGTGGTCTGCGGCTATGGCTGGTGCGGGCATGGCGTCGCCTTAAGAGCCAAGGGGCTTGGCTCTCAGGTAATTGTCACTGAAGTAGAGCCAGTGCGGGCTCTGGAGGCAGTTATGGACGGCTACCAGGTCATGCCGCTAATTGAAGCCGTCAGGCTGGGGGATATTTTCATTACCATCGCCGGCGATAAAAACGTCATTGATGAAGCTCACCTGAAGGTGATGAAAAACGGAGCCATCCTGGCCAATAGCGGGCATTTCAACGTGGAGATAAATATCCCGGCTCTGGAAAGTCTGGCCCGCAGCCAGCGGCGCATAAGACCCTTCGTTGATGAATACACCCTGAAGGACGGTCGCCACCTTTATCTATTGGGGGAGGGGAGATTGGTTAATCTGGCGGCTGCAGAAGGGCATCCGGCTAGCGTTATGGATATGAGCTTTGCCAACCAGGCTCTGTGTCTGGAGTATATAGTCAAAAACAGGGGAAGTCTTGAGACCAGAGTCCACCCTGTGCCCGAGGAAATAGACAAACAGGTGGCTCGGTTGAAACTAAACTCCATGGGCATCAATATTGATAGCCTGACCCCGGAGCAAAAGCAATACCTGACCAGTTGGCAAGAAGGAACGTAGAAAAGGAGAAAAAATGTCAAGTAGCTTTAGTAGTTCACCTAATTATATGCTCACCTCAGAGTCGGTTACTGAAGGGCACCCCGATAAGCTATGCGACCAGATATCGGACGCTATCCTTGACGCTATTCTGGCGCAAGACCCCTATGCCAGGGTAGCCTGCGAGACAGCGGTAACCAATGGCTTGATAATTGTCCTCGGTGAGATTACCACCGGCTGCTATGTTGATATTCCCCAGATAGTGCGGGAGGTAGTCCGTGACGTAGGCTATACACATCCCGAATATGGCTTTGAGTATCAAGCCTGCGGGGTGATGGTCTCAATCAAGGAGCAGTCCCCTGATATTGCCGAGGGGGTAGGTAAATCATTGGAGACAAAGCAGGGCTCCACCGACGAGCTGGACAAGATTGGTGCCGGCGACCAGGGAATGATGGTTGGCTTTGCCTGTAATGAAACGCCTGAGCTTATGCCACTGCCTATTTCACTAGCACATAAGCTATGCCGGCGCCTGGCTCGGGTTCGGAAAGATGGTACTCTTCCCTACCTCCGCCCCGATGGAAAATCACAGGTAACCATTGAATATAGCCATGGCATCCCCAAGCGGGTAGATAGTATAGTGCTGGGAGCCCAGCACAACCCCGATGTCAGCCAGGCTCAGATTGAAAAAGACGTCATTAAGCAAGTAATCAGGGAAGTCATCCCTGCCACACTAATAGATGATAAAACCAAGTATTATGTCAATGCTACCGGTCGATTTGTTATCGGAGGTCCGGTATCCGATACCGGTTTCACCGGTCGCAAGATTCTGGTCGATACCTATGGCGGTATTGCCCGGCACGGTGGTGGTTGCTTCTCGGGCAAAGACCCAACCAAGGTCGACCGCTCAGCAACCTACATGGCTCGCTACATAGCCAAGAATATTGTCGCCGCCGGCCTGGCTGAGCGGCTGGAAATCCAGATTGCTTATTCCATTGGTGTTGCCCATCCCCTCTCCGTCTCCATTGAGACCTTCGGCACCGCCAAGGTCGACCACGAGAGCATACTCAATCTGATAGAAAAGCACTTTGACCTCAGACCGGAAGCCATTATCCGAAGCCTCGACCTGCGCCGTCCCATCTACAGACCCACCTCTTGTTATGGGCACTTCGGCAGAGACGACCTAGACCTCCCCTGGGAAAAGACCGATAAAGCCGAGATATTAAAGAAAGAGGCGATGGGAAAACAATAAATAGGGAGTCTAAGAGGGGCGAAGCCCCTCTCCCCTAACCCCTTTTATATCTTTTCCCACCCGCCACCCTTTAAGAAAGGGGAAGTAAGAGAGTCTTAAAGAGGTGAAACCCCTGTAGGGCGGTCCTTCAGCCGAAGGACTCTTCGAGCTGAGTGAGAAAGAAAAAGTTCTGTTAGAAACGGGGGGAGGGGTGGAAAAATAACCCCATAAAATCTGGCTCACGATTTATAAACGATTGACTTAACCAGCTTAATGACGTAATATTTTGCCAAACAGCAGTATTGGTTGCACTCAAACAAAGGAGGTATCAAACAATGTGGAAATCTAAAGGTGTTAAATGGGCAGTTGCAGGCTTGGTTATCCTCACCATGCTCATGGGGAGCGGTTGTGGCTTGTTCAACAAGTCACCGGAGATTACCAGCCTTACCCCCAGCGCCACAACGGTGGGACCTGGAGGGAGCTGCGCCTTAACCTGTACTGCCAGTGACCCCGACGAGGACGATACCATTACCTATGCGTGGGCAGCCACCGGTGGGACTATCTCAGGAACGGGTAACTCGGCTACCTGGACAGCGCCGACAACCGAGGGAACCTACACCATCAGCGTAATCGTCAGCGATGATAAAGGCGGGACAGCCACCGAGAGCTGCGATATTGAGGTAGCCAATACCCCACCGGTTATCGCCAGCCTCACCCCCGGTGCCACAACGGTGGGACCCAGGGGGAGCTGCACCGTAACCTGTACTGCCAGTGACCCCGATGGCGATACCATTACCTATGCCTGGTCAACCACCGGTGGGACTATATCAGGAACGGGTAGCTCGGTTACCTGGACAGCGCCGGTAACTGAGGGAACCTGCACCATCACCGTGACCGTCAGCGATGGTAAAGGCGGGACAGACAGCGAGAGCTGCAATATTCAGATAACCAATACCCCACCAGTTATCGCCAGCCTTACCCCCAGTGCTACCAGCGTGTTACCCAGCGGGAGTTGCACTGTAACCTGTACCGCCAGTGACGCCGATGGCGATATCATTACCTATGCCTGGGCAGCCACCGGCGGGGCTATCTCAGGAGCTGGTAACTCGGTTACCTGGACAGCGCTGGCAACCGAGGGAACTTATACCATCGGCGTGACCGTCAGCGATGGTAGAGGTGGGACAGACAGCGAGAGCTGCGCTATCATCGTCGAAATGAAATTCGGCTCCATCAACATCAATTCTAGTCCTGCCGGAGCAACGGTCTATCTTGATGGGATGAATACGGGAAATATAACTCCCTACGTCATAACCAATGTAGCCCCTGGCTTCTACATCGTCACGCTGGACTTGTATCATTACGAATATCGAGAGGCGCTGGTAGTAGTCAATGCCGATGAGACCACCTATATTAATTGGTCGCTCGACTATGCCTCAGAGCAGACGATGACCATACAGCCTGACGCCACTGCCGGTAAAGATGCCTATGTATATAGCCCTAGCTCGACCACGAATTTTGGAAGCTACACTACTCTATATGCTGGTGCTAGGGCAATGGGCATCTGCAGGTCGTACCTGCAATTCAGCCTCGATGCGCTTCCCGATGATGCTGTAATAATAAGTGCCAGGTTGGGATTATATTACTACTACAATGTTACCTCACATGCAGCGAGCATTGGAGCTTACTTAGTGCAGGGGGCCTGGAATGAAGGCACTGTAACCTGGAATGCCCAGCCAACGTCTGCAGCAACGCCAGAATATACCTACACTTTGCCGGCTACGCCAACAAACGATTTCCGCTACTGGTATATTACCAACATGGCCAAGGGTTGGTGGGACGGCAGCCTAAACAACTACGGCGTAATGCTGAAATCTCCCAGTGAGAGCAGCTGGGAGGGCTGGACAGGCTTCTACTCCTCCGACTATGCCACGGCTAGCCTGCGTCCCATACTAGTAATTTACTATTACGACCCAACCCCTTAATCTGCAGCCAATCAGGAGAGCCTCCCTTGAGGGAGGCTCTCCTCCCTTATCTGGTAAGCAGGTAAGCAGTAAGTGTTAAGATGAACACTACGATTAAATTCGGCACCGACGGCTGGCGGGGGATTATCGCCCAGGATTTCACCTTCGACAATGTGCGGGCTTGCGCTCAAGGGGTGGCTGACTACCTTAAACAGGCAGGCTTAGCCAGCCGGGGGCTGATTATTGGCTATGACAATCGCTTTGCCTCCGAGGACTTTGCCTCAGTCGCCGCTGAGGTAGCTGCCGGCAATGGGATAAAGGTTTACCTCTGCCCCAAGGCTACCCCAACGCCAGCGATAAGCTTTGGCACCCTAGCCAAAAAGGCGGGTGGGGCTATCGTCATCACTGCCAGCCATAACCCGGCTATCTGGAATGGCTTCAAGTATAAGAGCGAGGAAGGGACTAGCGCTTCAACCGAGGTTACCGCCGAGATAGAAAAGCACCTCTCCCATGCCCTGACTACAGGGAAAATAGACCGAATGCCGCTGTCCCAGGCGTTAGACCAGGGAATAGTAAACTACCTTGACCTGGCTCCAATCTACGTTCAACAGCTAGCCAAGCTCGCTGACCTGGACCGGCTACGCCAGGCTAAGCTCAAGGTAATTGTCGACCCTATGTACGGGGCTGGCGCCGGCTACTTCCCCATGCTTTTAAGCGGAGGGGCTATGAAGCTGGTGGAGATAAACAGCGAGCGCAACCCCCTCTTCCCCGGGATACAACCTGAGCCGATTGCGCCTAACCTGGCTAAGCTCTCGGCTCTAGTCAAGAAGCAGAAGGCAAATGTTGGCTTAGCTACTGATGGTGATGCCGACCGCCTGGGCATCATTGATGAGAATGGGCAGTTCCTGACCCAGCTCCAGGTCTTTGCCCTGCTCTGCCTCTATCTGCTTGAAGTGCGCCGGGAGCGGGGGGCTATGGTCAGGACGCTCACCAGTACCACTATGGTTGACCGCCTGGGCGAAATATTCAACGTGCCGGTATATGAGACGCCAGTGGGCTTTAAATATGTTGCCCCCATAATGATAGAGAAGAATGCCCTCATCGGTGGGGAAGAGAGCGGGGGCTACGGCTTCCGCGGTCACATGCCAGAACGAGATGGCATCCTGGCTGGCATCTATTTCCTTGACCTCATGCTCAAGACAGGTAAGACCCCTTCGCAACTCATAGACTATCTCTACAGCAAAGTCGGTCCCCACTACTACCAGCGCCGGGATTTCACCTTCCCCGAAGACCAGCGCCAGGCGATAACCAAGCGTGTCAGCGATAATCTGCCCCAGTCCATTGAGGGGGTCAAGGTGGCCAAGATAAACACCACCGATGGCTTCCACCTTACCCTGGCCGATACCACCTGGCTGCTCATCAGATTCTCCGGAACCGAGCCCGTGCTCCGCATCTATGCCGAAAGCGAGAGCCCGGCTCAAGTAGAGAGGCTGCTGGAAGTGGGCAAGGAACTGGCTGGGGTCTGAGAAAGGATAAAGATGGAAGATAAACTTCCCCGGAAAATAGAGAAGCCCTGGGGGTTTGAACTGCTATTTGCTCAGACGCCAAAGTATGCCGGCAAGTTAATCTTCGTTAGAAAAGGGCACCGACTCAGCCTTCAATATCACGAGAAGAAGGACGAAACTATGTATTTCTATCAGGGAAAGGCTTTACTTGAAATTGAGGGCAGCGACGGGCGGCTGGTGCCGAGCACATTTGAGCCCGGCCAGTGTATAAGAATTCCACCCCACACCAAGCACCGCCTGAAGGCTATAGAGGACACCACCTTCTTTGAAGTCTCAACCCCTGAACTTGAAGATGTGGTCAGACTGGAAGACGACTACGGACGAGCTAATAAGTGATTATATAGCCGCTACTTCTTGAAAGTCAGGGCACCGGTAGGACAACTAGCCACACACTCACCACAATCCCGGCATCCCGACTCAGCCATTGGCTCATCACCAAAGGTGGTGACCATGCGCTTAAAACCACGGTGGGCAAAACCAAGGACACCGATACCCAGACGCTCCCGGCAAATCCAGATACACCGACCGCAGAGCACGCACCTGTTGGGGTCGTAGATAAACTCAGGGCTGCTAGAATCCACCGGCAGTTCCCGCAGCAGCTTCCGGAAACGCCTCGTCTTAAGCTTAACTTTCAGGTGAGCGGCTATCTTCTGCAACTCGCAGGAGCCGCTGGCAGGGCAATGAGCACAATCAACCACATTACTCGCCAGAAGCAACTCCAGGGCGGTGCGCGCCAGCCTTAAAGCTTTCGAACCTTTGGTATTCACCACCATGCCCGGTTCTACTGTCTCGGTGCAGGCGGTAACCGGCTGACTTTTGCCCTCCACCTCCACCCAACACAGACGGCAGGAGGCGGCAGGCTCTGAAGCATCACGCAGGGCGCACAGATTGGGTATATAAATACCGTTATCTAACGCCGCCCACAGGACTTTCTCCCCCTCGGGGGTGGTTACCTTCTTACCATCAATGGTTAAAGATACCGTCTTCATCTTCCTACTTTGAAGCTGGCACCTGGCTGGGAGGTGATAGCCTTACCACAGCGTTGTATTGAGGAGGACAAGAATCAACGCAGGTGCCACACTTGACGCACTTTTCCTGGTCGATAACCTTGATTCTCTTCTCGTTGGCAGATATTGCCTCCACAGTGCAGGTGCCGACGCAGGCATCACAGGAGCGTTCGCACTTCTCGGGGATAATGTAAAAAGCTATGAGGTCGCGGCACATCAATGCCGGGCACCGCCCCTCCCTGATATGTGCCTCATATTCGTCATGGAAATAATGCAGGGTGGATAGTATCGGATTGGGTGCCGTCCTGCCCAGACCGCAGAGCGAGCCAGCCTTTATGTCCTCGGCCATCTCAACAAGCATATCCAGGTCTCTGATTTTCCCCTTGCCCTTGGTAAACTCATCCAGGACTTCCAGCATCTGTTTCGTTCCCAGGCGGCAGAAGGTGCACTTGCCACAGGACTCCCGCTGGGTGAACTCCAGAAAATAGCGGGATATCTCCACCATGCAGTCGTCCTCGTCGAGCACAATCATGCCGCCAGAGCCCATCATCGCCCCGGCATCGGTCAGGGAATCAAAGTCAATAGGCAAATCCAGAGCCGATTCAGGCAGGCAGCCACCGGAGGGACCGCCTATCTGCACTGCCTTGAAACGCTTGCCCCCGGGAATACCACTGCCGACATCAAAGATGAGCTGGCGCAGGGTGGTGCCCATGGGCACTTCAGCCAGCCCGGTATTAACCACC